>Ga0066709_100005031_pt1 | contig 10752 bp, 13 predicted proteins | sample GraSoiAngelo_158_FD_79665 | JGI IMG/M metagenome (GOLD analysis project Ga0066709, IMG submission 79665) | Grasslands soil microbial communities from the Angelo Coastal Reserve, California, USA - 14_1009_16_30cm | ecosystem: Environmental > Terrestrial > Soil > Grasslands | place: USA... | reverse complement strand
CGCGTGGCCTGGCGGTGGAGCCGGGCGACCCTTTCGGTTCGAGGGATGACCCGTTCAGGAGTGCGGGACGGAGCCGTCGCTCTGGAAGAGGCTGAAGGGGTTGCCCTCTGTGTCCTCGCACCGCGCGAACCAGCCGATGCCGGGGATCGGCTGCTTGTCCTCGGCACTCCCTCCGAGCTCGCGTGCGCGAGCGATGCCCGAGTCGATGTCGTCGGTGTCGAAGTAGACGATCGGGCCTCGCGCACCGACTTCGGACGGGTACACGGCGCCACCGGGCTCGCCTCCGGCCCGGGTCATGTGATAGGCGATCCCGGGCATGTCGGCGGTGTTCCATTCCCAACCGAACAGGCCCGCGTAGAACGTCGTCGCCCGCGTGTCGTCCTGCGCGGGCATCTCCCAGTGGACCAGCTTTCCTGCCTCTCCTTTCCTCAGCCGACCGCGATTTCGGAAACCCCTACGAATGCGGGCGCGTCTCGGTTCTCGCTCCACCGGCGGTAGACGGCGAGCGCCACGGCGAGGTCCTGGACCGCGAGCCCGGTCGAGTCGAAGAGCGTGATCTCGTCCTCTGCCGTCCTGCCCTCCTCCTCGCCGAGCAGGACGCGGCCGAGCTCCGCGACCCCGTCGCGTGTCAGCAGGCCCGCCTGGGCGGCGCGGGCGACGTCGCCGTTGTGGCTCGCCTGCTCCCATTCGTCGCAGATGACGCGCGCTCGCTCGAGCTCCTCGACTGCCACCTCCGCCTTTCCCGGCCCGTCCGCGCCCATCAGGCTCACATGCTGTCCCGCGTGGAGCTCGCCGGCCTCGAAGAGGAGCTCGCGACCGGGCGTGACGGTGACGACGATGTCGGCGGCGAGCGCCTCGGCCTTGTCCTCGGCGACCCTCGCTGCCTCACCGAGCTCGGCGGCTACGAAGTCGGCCTGGTTCCGGCGCGGGTCCCACAGGAGGACCTCTCGCTCGCGCGCGACGAAGGTCCGCGCGACCGCACGCCCGTTCACACCGCAGCCGACGACCGCCGCGGGCGCGATGGTCGGGCGCGCCAGCGTCTCCGCGGCGAGGACGGCTGCCGCCCCGGTCCGGAGAGCGGTGACGGCCCCCGCGTCGAGCAGCGCCCGCAACTCTCCCGTGTGAGCGTCCGAGAGGAGGACGACACCCGTGACCGTCGGGAGGCCGCGGTCCGGGTTCCGCGGGAACGAGGTCACCCACTTGAGCACCGCATGGCCCGCGCCTGAGGCGGGCATGGCCCGGAAGTCGCCGTCGGGGGGCGCGTCGACGTAGACCTTCGACGGCATGGCCCAGTGGCCGCGGGCGTGCTCCTCGAAGCCGGTTCGCACCGCCTCCACGGCCTCGGCCGGATCGAGCGCGGCGAGGACGTCGTCGGCGGCAAACACGGGTACGCTCACGGCGGGATTATGACCGTGACGATCTGCGACGTCGGGCCCCGTGACGGGCTCCAGAACGAGGATGCGGTCCTGGAGCCGGCTCTTCGCGCCGAGCTCGTGAACCGACTCGCGGCGGCGGGCGTGCCACGCATCGAGGCGGCGAGCTTCGTCAACCCCGAGCGGGTGCCGCAGATGGCGGGCGCCGAGGAGGTCGTCGCGGCGATCGACCGGCGCGACCGCGTCGTCTACGCGGGCCTCGTCCTGAACGAGCGGGGCTACGAGCGGCTCGCGACGACGGCGCTCGACGAGGTTCACGTCACGCTTGCGGCGACCGAGTCGTTCAACCGGCGGAACGCGAACGCCTCCATCGACGAGTCGCTCGCCGCGTCGTCTCGCATCATCGGCCGGGCTCACGAGGACGGGCGGCGTGCCACCGCGACGATCAGCGTCGCCTTCGGCTGTCCGTTCGAGGGGGAGGTCGATCCCCGACGCGTCGTCGAGCTGGCCGAGCGGCTGGTCGAGTCTCACGCGGACGAAATCGTGCTTGCGGACACGATCGGTGTCGCCGTGCCCCGGCAGGTTGTCACGCTCGTCACCTCTGTCAGGGAGCTCGGCCGGCCGGTCGGCCTCCACCTCCACAACACTCGAAACACCGCGATCGCGAACGCGGATGCCGCACTGGGCGCCGGCGTCACCGTCCTCGACGCGTCCGTGGCCGGCACAGGCGGCTGTCCGTTCGCCCCGCGGGCGACCGGCAACGTCGCGACCGAGGATCTCGTCTACTTCCTCCACGGCCAGGGCGTGGAGACCGACATCGACCTCGATGCGCTGATCGGAGTCGCGGAGTGGCTCGAGGGCGTGCTCGGGCGTCCGCTCCCCGGCCAGGTCTACCGGGCGGGCCCGTTCGCGCCCGTCAGCGGTTAGAGCGGCTGGTAGCGCTCAAGCCCGGGCGCTCGACAGCCGATGATCCCTTTCGTGCGGGACGGTCTTCTGTGGTTGCTCGCCGGCGTGGCGTTGCTCGCGCTCGCGGTCTGGGGCGATTTCGCCTCCGTCGGGCTGAACGCCGCGGAGAAGCAGGAGCTTTCGCCTGGGCGCCGTCAGCTCGCGCGGCTTGCCGACAGCGGCCACCGGGTGCTGCGCGCCGTCATCGGCATCATTGGGGCACTCGGCCTCGCAGAGGGCATCCTGCTCCTCGCAGGCAGCCAGTCGGCCTCGGCCTCGGCCGCCACGACGAACCGCATCTTGACGGCGGTCGTCGACGGCGGTGCCGGATTCCTGCTCTCGCTCGCGCTGGCCTCCGCGCTCGCCGGCCCCTTCGCTGCCCTCCTCCGCCGCAAGCGCCAGGCCTAGATCGTTTTAGGGCTGCGCCCTAGCGGGCTGCTGCCGACAACCCGGGTCGGACGAGGCGCTTCGGTCGACGAAGGTGCGCGTCGTTGACGCTCGGATTGAGCGGCTCGATGAGCGGGGAGGCGCCGAAGGAGCGCTGCGTTCGCTCAGGCTCCGGGATTCCGTACAGGGTGGTCCGCTGGCGTGGCGCGCGCCCGATCGCCCGGATTGCCTCCTCCATCCGTTCCGGCGGCATCTCCTGGCCGTGGCCGGCGCCGGCCGCGCGGGAGATCGACTCGTTCATCAGCGTTCCGCCGAGGTCGTTCGCGCCGGCGCGGAGCACCGCCCCGGCGCCCTCGAGGCCGAGCTTCACCCACGACACCTGGATGTTGGTGATCAGGGGATGGAGGACGAGCCGGCCGGCCGCATGAACGAGCAGCACCTCCCGAAACGTCGGCCCGGGGCGCGCACGTCCGCGAATGTAGATCGGTGCCTCCATGTGCACGAACGGAAGCGGCACGAACTCCGTGAACCCGCCGGTGCGCCGCTGCTGCTCGCGCAGCCGTATCAGATGTCGGGCCCAGCTCCGGGGGCCCTCGACGTGTCCGAACATGAGCGTCGTCGTCGAGCGCAGGCCGACACGGTGTGCGGCGTCGTGAACGTCGAGCCACTGCCTCGTCGAGACCTTGTCCGGGCAGATCACGCGGCGCACCTCGTCGTCGAGCACCTCCGCCGCGGTCCCCGGTAGCGAGGCGAGACCGACGTCCCGCAGGCGCATGAGGTAGTCCTCGAGCTCCAGGCCGAGCGTCGCGGCGCCCTGCCACACCTCGAGCGCCGAGAAGGCGTGGACGTGCAGATCGGGCAGCTCGCCCTTGATCGCGGCGCAGATCTCGACGTAGGTCTCGCCCGTGAAGGCGGGGTGAATGCCGCCCTGGAGGCAGACCTCGACCGCGCCCCGCTCCCAGGCCTCGCGAGAGCGCCGCACGATCTCGTCGAGCGGAACGACGTAGGGACGGCCGCGCAGGTTCGCCGCCAGCCTTCCCTTCGAGAAGGCGCAGAAGCCACACCGGAAGTAACAGACGTTCGTGTAGTTGATGTTCCGGGTGACGACGTAGGTGACCGTGTCGCCGGAGACGTCACGGCGAAGCCGGTCGGCTGCCGCGGTCACGGCCGCGACGTCCGGGCCGCGGGCCGAGAGCAGGGCGGCGGCGTCGTCCTCGTCGAGCTCGACCTCCTCCCGCGCCTTTGCGAGCGCCGTTGCAACCGCCCCATCCCGGACGCGCGCGTCGCCGTTCCCAAGCTGAGGAACGGGGCTCGTGGCGCCGGCGGCCCAGCGCTCGTCCCGGGCGAGGCCGTCGGCGTCCGCCTGCCGGAGGACGAAGGTCGCCATGCGCGGATCGGCCCAGCGATCGAGGTCGGCGACGTACTCGGGATAGATCGGGAGCCTCGCCGCAAGCGTGTGCCCCAGCGCCTCGGTCGCCGAGCGCAGCCGCTCGATCTCGGGCCAGGGCGCCTCCGGGTTGACGTGGTCGATCGTGACCGGTGAGACGCCGCCCCAGTCGTCGATCCCGGCCTCGAGCAGCTGCGGGAAGTGATCGTAGGAGAGGTTCGGGGGCACCTGGAGGTGGACGTCGGGCGGGAGCAGCTCCCGCGCCGTCCGCGCCGTCCAGATCAGGTCCTCGAGGCTCGGCTCCGGATGCCCGGCCATCTTCGTCCCGGGCTTCGCGCGGAAGTTCTGGACGATCACCTCCTGGATGTTGCCGTGGCGCTCGTGCAGCGCCCGGATCGCGAGGAGCGCGTCGACCCGCTCGTCCCGCGTCTCGCCGATCCCGATCAGGATCCCCGTCGTGAACGGGACGCGAAGCCGCCCGGCAGCCTCGATCGTCGCCAACCGGCGCTCTGGCAGCTTGTCCGGCGACCCGTAGTGGGGTGCGCCCTTCTCCGCGAGGCGCATCGACGTCGTCTCGAGCATCAAGCCCTGGGAGGCAGTGACCGTTCGGAGCAGGCCGAGCTCGTCCTCCGTCATGACGCCCGGGTTCGCATGCGGGAGCAGACCCGTCTCCGCGAGCACCAGCTCGCACGCGCGCGCGAGGTACTCGATCGTCGTCGCGCAACCAAGCTCCTCGAGCTCTTCGCGCGCCGCCCGGTAGCGCAGCTCGGGCTTGTCGCCGAGCGTGAAGAGCGCCTCGTGGCAGCCGGCCCCCGCGCCCGCGCGGGCGATTTCGAGCACCTCGTCCGGCGTGAGGTACGCGCGCTCGCCGGGCCGCGGGGGGCGGGCGAAGGTGCAGTAGTGGCAGACGTCCCGGCAGAGCCGGGTGAGGGGGATGAAGACCTTCGGCGAGTACGTGACCCGCACGGGAGTCAGACGCGTGCGACGATCAGCTCGTGGAAGCGGGCGACGTCTTCGGGCCGGTCGACGTCCAGGGCCAGCAGCGGGTCGTCGAGGACGGCTGGCTCGTATCCCGCATGACGGGCACGCTCGACGGTCACGGCGGCGCTGCGCGGGATCTCGAACGCGGGCTCGATGAGGCCGGGCTCGGAGATCGCGAACGCATTGGTGCCTCCGTCGGCGGAGGCGACGAGCGCGACGGGCTGGGCCGCGGCTGCGAGCGCGTCGAGCGAATCCGGTTGGACGAGCGGGCAGTCCGCCATCACGACGAGCGCCCCTCCCGCCGCGCGCGGGTCGGCGAGCGCCGCCGCCAGCGCCTCGGCGTGCCCGCGGCCGCCGTCCACGAGCACGTCGACCCCTGGCGGCGCCAGCGCGGGGTCGGGCGTCACGAGGAGCGTCCGGTCGACCGCACTCGCCTCGTTGCAGGCATCGAGGACGTCCTCGAGCATCGCCACCACGAGGCGGGCTCGCTCGTCCGTCGAAAGGAGCGGCGCGAGGCGACTCTTGGCCCCGTCGAGCCCTTTCACCGGCACGATCGCGAGCATCCGCGGAGCATACGACCGATGGCAGGATCGTGCGCAGGCACTCGCAGAGCACACCTGGCGGCGTGCCGGTGATGGACACTCGCCCGTTCGTCGTCCTCTGCGGCGGGCTGGGTGGATCCCGTTTCGTCGACGCGCTGGCGCGCGCGGCCGGCCCAGAGCAGGTGGCTGCGATCGGCAACGTCGGCGACGACGTCGAGGTACTTGGGCTCCACGTCTCCCCGGACCTCGACACCGTCCTGTACACGCTCGCCGGCCTCCTCGACGAGGGACGGGGCTGGGGTGTCCGCGAGGAGTCCTACAACGCGCTCGCGCGAGCGGAGCGGCTGGGCGCCGAGGCGTGGTTCACGCTGGGCGACCGTGACATCGGGCTCCACCTCGTGCGCACGCAGCTCCTACGGGAGGGTCGATCGCTCAGCGACGTGACGGCCTCGCTCGCCGAGCGCCTCGGCGTCCGCGTGCGGCTCCTGCCTGCGAGCGACGATCCCGTCCGCACGAAGATCGCGACGCCCGCGGGCGAGCTCTCTTTTCAGGACTGGTTCGTCCGCCGCGGCCACGCCGACCCGGTGGTCGGGGTGCGCGTCGAAGGTGCCGCGGCGGCCGCGGCCGCGCCCGGCGTCCTCGAGGCGATCGGAGCGGCGGAAATCGTGTTCCTGGCGCCCTCGAACCCCTTTGTCTCGATCGGGCCCATCCTCGCCGTTCCCGGCATCCGGGACGCCGTGGAGGCGCGGTTCACTGTCGCGCTGGCTCCGCTCGTCCGGGGGAAGGCCTTTCGCGGGCCGCTCGCGGAGATGCTCGCTTCCCTCGGGCACGAACCGAGCGTCCGCGGAGTCGCCGGCCTCTACGAGGGCCTTGCCGACCGCTTCGTGGTCGACCCGGCCGATGCCGGTCTCGCAGCCGAGATCGCGGGGGCAGCGGTCTGCCCGCTCGTTATGGTTGAGCCCGATTCGAGGGCGGAGGTGGGACGCGCGGTGCTCGAGGCAGTGCGGTGAGGATCGCGATCGTCGGCGGGAGCGGCGAGTTCGGTCGCGGCCTGGCCAGCCGCCTGCGCCGTCTCGGGGAGGACGTGGTGCTCGGCTCGCGGAACCCGCGCGACGACCTCGTTGCGAACGAAGAGGCCGCCGCCGGCGCCGACGTCGTCTTCCTCTCCGTTCCTCCCGACGGCGTCGAGTCCATGGCGGCCTCGCTGGCCCGGGATCTCGCCGGGAAGATCGTCGTGAGCGTCGCCAGCCCGGTCGTGTTCCGCGACGGCCGCCCGACCGCGGCGCCTGGTGAGCGCTCGCTGGCCGAGCTGGCGGCGGCGGCGGCGCCCGGCTCCCGTGTCGTCGCCGGCTTCCACACCGTCAGCGCGCAGGCGCTCGCCGAAGACGGTGCTCTCGCCGAGGACGTGCTGCTGGCCGGCGACGACCAGGAGGCGAAGGACCAGGTGGCGGCGCTCGCGGAGCGGCTGGTCGAGGGCCGGGCGGTCGATGCGGGGCCGGTCGAGATCGCACGCTGGCTCGAGACGCTGACCGCGGTACTACTGAACGTGAACCGGCGCTACCGGACGAATGCGGGCATCCGGATCACGGGCCTTGACTGAGCTTCGCGTCCTCCCGTTGACGGGGATTCCGGAGGTGGGCCCGGGGGACGATCTCGCTGCGCTGGTCGGCGATGCGGTCGAGCGCGCGGGCGGGCTCGAGGCGGGGGACGTTCTCGTCGTCGCCCACAAGGTCCTTTCGAAGGCGGAGGGGAGGATCGCCCGGGACGAGGACCACGCCGCGCTCGTGCTCGCGGAAGCCCGCTCGATTCGCCGGCGGCGCGGCGAGCTCGTGATCGCCGAGACCAAGCACGGATTCGTCTGCGCGAGCGCGGGCGTTGACCGTTCGAATGCGCCGGACGGACAGGCCGTCCTCCTTCCGATCGACCCGGATGCCTCGGCTCGCCGGCTTCGCGACGCGCTTGCCGCCCGCTTCGGGACCGCGCCCGGGGTGATCGTCAGTGATTCCTTCGGACGGGCCTGGCGACAGGGAACGACTGACGTCGCGATCGGGGTCGCCGGGATGCGGCCGCTGCTCGACCTCCGAGGCACGCTGGACGGTCGAGGCCGCCCTCTCGAAGCAACTCTCATCGCCGTCGCCGACGAGCTGGCCGGGGCGGCCGAGCTGGTGAAGGGCAAGGCAGCGGGCATCCCGGGCGCGCTGATCCGCGGATTCGTGGCCAGCCGCGGAGACGGCTCCGCGCGCGAGCTCGTGATGCCGCCGGAGCGAGACCTCTTTCCCTAAGCACGGGCCTCGATCGCCTGCCCGGCTACCCTGGACCGAGATGCGCAGGCCAGGCCCGCACCTCCTCGACGGGCTCCGCCAGCGGCGCGAGCGCCACCGGCAGCGCCACGTCTTCCTCCGGATCGGCTACGGCGTCGCCGGCGTCCTCGTCGTCCTGGGCGGGATTCTGCTGCTCGTGCTGCCGGGCCCCGGTTTGCTCGTGATCGCGCTCGGGCTTGCGATGCTCGCGCTCGAGTTCGCCTGGGCGGAGCGGGTGCTCGAGCGCGCGCTCGTCCGGCTCGAGCAAGGCATTGACCGCTTGCAGAACAGGCGCACGCCGAGCGAAGATCACCGGTCATGAGCGTGACACAGGCGGTCGGGCTCGCCGAGAGCCTCGAGCGGCTCGGAACCGAGACGGCCTTCAGCGTGCCCGCGCGGGCCAAGCAGCTCGAGGCAGCCGGGCGCGACGTGATTCATCTCGAGATCGGCGAGCCGGACTTCCGCACGCCTCGTCACATCTGCGACGCGGCGTACGAGGCGATGCTCGCCGGCCAGACCGGCTACTGCCCCGCTGCGGGCATTCCCGTGTTCCGCGCCGCAGCGGCCGAGTACCTGGGGGAGAGCCGCGGGGTCGAGATCGACCCGGAGAACGTCCTGGTCGCCAACGGCGCGAAGCTGTTTCTCTTCTTCACGATCCTCGCCGCCTGCAACCCCGGGGACGAGGTCGTCTATCCGGACCCGGGCTTCCCGATCTACGAGTCCGCGATCCGCTGGGCCGGCGCCGTTCCCGTCCCGCTGCCACTCCTCGAGGAGCGCGACTTCGCGTTCGACCTCGATGAGCTCGCAGCGAGACTCGGGCCGCGAACGCGCCTGGTCATCCTCAACTCGCCCCAGAACCCGACCGGCGGGGCCCTGGACGCAGCCGAGCTCGCCGAGGCTGCGCGGCTCATCCTGCAGACGCCGGCCTGGGTTCTCTCCGACGAGGTCTACTCGCGCATGGTCTACGAGGGTGAGTTCGCGAGCATCGCGTCCGTCCCCGGCCTGCTCGAGCGGACGGTCGTCCTCGACGGGCTCTCGAAGACCTACGCCATGACGGGATGGCGTTGCGGTTTCGCCGCCGTTCCGACGCCGCTCGTCGAGCCGCTCGTTCGCTTCTTCGTCAACGCAACGTCCTGCGTCCCGCCCTTCGTCCAGCTGGCCGGGGTCGCTGCGCTCCGCGGCTCGCAGGAGGAGCCGCGCGCGATGGTGGAGGAGTTCCGGGCGCGACGCGATCTCGTGGTCGAAGGGCTGAACGCGCTGCCGGGGATCTCGTGCCGGCAGCCGGGGGGCGCCTTCTACGCCTTTCCCAACGTGAGCGGCGTTCCCCTACCGGCCGAGGAGCTCGCCTCGAGGCTGCTCGAGGAAGCGGGCGTGGCCCTCCTTGCCGGCACGGCGTTCGGAGCGGTGGGCGGGGAGAACCTTCGCCTCTCCTACGCGAACTCTCGCGAGAACCTCGACCGGGCGCTCCAGCGGATCGGCGAGTTCATCGCTCGCCTCTGACCTTCACGTCACGCGGCTGGGATCCGGGCCGCCGGTCGTGCTCGTCCACGGCAGCGTGGTGGACGGCAAGACGACCTGGCGTGCGCAGCTGCCTCTCGCCGAACGATGGACGCTCGTCGTTCCGGACCGCCCCGGGTTCGGGCAGAGCCCGGATGTCGAGCACGTCGACTTCGAGGCGGACGCACGCCTGGTCGCTGAGTTGCTCGGTAAGGGCGCCCATCTCGCCGGACACTCCTACGGCGGCGTCGTCTCGCTCCTCGCGGCCGCGGCGCGGCCCGATGCGGTGCGTTCCCTCACCGTGATCGAGCCGCCCGCGTTCGGCGTTGCCCGCGGGCGGCCTGAGGTCGACGACCTCGTCGACCGCCTCCGCGCGCACTGGCGGGAAGGGCCGCGCGACGATCCCGAGGCGTTCCTGCGCGGATTCCTGCGGCTGGTCGGCGCCGACTTCGATCCACCGAGCCCGCTCCCGCCGGGCCTGCTGCGCGGCGCCCAGGCGCTCGTCGGCGAACGTTTTCCGGGCGAGGCGCAGATCCCGCTCGATGCGCTCGCCGCCGCGCCCTATCCGAAGCTCGTCGTGTCCGGCGGCCACGGAGCCGCCTTCGACGCGGTCTGCGACGTGCTCGAGCAACGTCTGCCGGCCGAGGGGGCGGTGCTTCGGGGCGCGGGCCACTCGGTCCAGCGCCTCGGACCGCCGTTCAACGACCGCTTCGAAGCCTTCCTGCGGTCGGCCGACGTCTAGTGCCCGCAGGAGCAGACCGGCTCGCCCAGGTAGCGCCGTTCGAACCGGCGCCAACAGCGCGGACAGGTGGGGGGCAGCTTGTCGGCGAACACGAGAACGGCCCTGAAGATGGTCGCCCAGGAGAGCGCGATGAGAACCAAGACAAACGGTCCCGAGACCATGACACCGTCATCGGGCGCGAGGATTCCAGGCTTTAGGTCCTTTAGAATGGTCGCGTGCACATCTTCGCGATCGTGCTCGTCGCCTCCGCCCTGGCGCTCCTCGTCGGGGCCGAGTGGCCGAGGTTCTCGGAGAAGGTGGGCATGGACGCGCGGGAGACCCGTTCTCGGAAGAAGAAGAAGCAGCGGCTGTCGGTCGTTCGCGGCGAGGGGGAAGCGGACGATTTCGCCGCGAGCGTCGAGCGAGACCTCGAAAATCTCCCCGTCATCGAGGAACGGGACGATCGCTCGCGCCGCTGAGGCGGCCCCGTTTCCGTTCGAGCCAACCCGGGCGCTACACTGTCCCGCTTGCCACGCGGATGTGGCGGAATTGGTAGACGCGCACGGTTCAGGTCCGTGTGGGGGCAACCCCGTGGAGGTTCAAGTCCTCTCATCCGCAT
>Ga0066709_100005030_pt1 | contig 10753 bp, 9 predicted proteins | sample GraSoiAngelo_158_FD_79665 | JGI IMG/M metagenome (GOLD analysis project Ga0066709, IMG submission 79665) | Grasslands soil microbial communities from the Angelo Coastal Reserve, California, USA - 14_1009_16_30cm | ecosystem: Environmental > Terrestrial > Soil > Grasslands | place: USA... | reverse complement strand
GGTGATCTCGGCCGGAAGCAGGGTGACCGCCGACGTGCCGGCCAACAGTCTCGCGATCGGCAATCCGGTGAGATGCATGAGCCTCAGCCTCCGGTCCGATCGGACGGCGGGACGCGGCGTCCGCTCGGAGCGCAGATGAGCACGCGCGACCGCCTCCGACAGTTCATCGTCGACACCTTCTTCGTCGACGATTTCAACGACGATGAGTCCTTCCTCCGCAGCGGGATCATCGATTCGACGGGGATGATGGAGCTCGTTCTCTTCATCGAGCAGGTGTTCGGCGTGAAGATCCGCGACAGCGAGCTCCTCCCGCAGAACCTCGACTCGCTGCGGCGTGCCTCCGCATTCGTCGACCGGAAGGTCCAGGCCGCGACGCCCGTGCCCGCCACGTAGATGTGCGGCATCGTCGGTTTCACCACGCGACCGGGCTGTCCTGCGCGGGAGCGCGAGGCGCGCTATGGAGCCCGGCTGCGCAGCATGACCGCGAGCCTGAGGCACCGCGGCCCTGACGCGCAGCGCGCGGTGCTCCTGGACGGCGCCGCGCTCGGACACGCGCGTCTGGCGATCGTCGATCTGGCGGGCGGAGCGCAGCCGATGATCGATCCACGAAGCGGCGTGACGCTCATCTTCAACGGCGAGATCTTCAACTACGTCGAGCTGCGCGCGGAGCTCGCACCGGGCTACGCGTTCCGCACCACTTCCGACACGGAGGTCGTCCTCGCGTCGTACGTGTCGAAGGGCATCGACTGCGTGAACGACTTCATCGGCCAGTTCGCTTTCGCGATCTTCGATCCGCGCACTCGGGCGCTCTGGCTGGCGCGCGATCGCGTCGGCATCCTGCCGCTGCACTACACCATGACGAGCGAGGGACTCGCCTTCGCGTCTGAAGCGAAGGCGATCTTCGCCGGCGGCTGGCGAGAGCCGGCCATCGACGCCGTCGCGCTGAAGCAGACCCTGCAGCTGTGGTCGCCCGTCGTGCCGCGCACCATGTTCGAGGGGATCTCCCAGCTCGCGCCCGGCTCGATCGCGCGCTTCGCCGACGGTCGGCTCGAGACCCGGCGGTACTGGGATCTCGACCTCGGGGTCGAGCCGCGCGCCGACCTCTCCGAGGACGAGGCCGAGGCGGAGCTCGGTGAGCTCCTCGAGAGCGCGGTGCGCCTGCGTCTTCGCGCCGACGTGCCGGTGGCCGCCTACCTGTCCGGGGGCCTCGACTCGAGCCTTCTCTCCGCCATCGCGCAGTCGCAGCTCGGTGGGACGCTGTCGACCTACTCGGTCGCCTTCGCCGACCGGAGCTTCGACGAGCGCGGCTACCAGCAGGAGGTCGCGCGCGCGCTCGCGACCGACCACCGATCGGTGCAGATCACGAGTCGCGCGATCGGCGAGCTCCTGCCCGACGTCGTGTTCCACGCCGAGCAGGTGCTCGTGCGCTCGGCTCCGGCACCCCTGTACGCGCTCAGCGGCCTCGTCAACGAGCATCGCACGAAGGTCGTGCTGACCGGCGAGGGCTCCGACGAGATCTTCTGGGGCTACGACCTCTTCGGCGAGGCGCGCGTGCGGCAGTTCTGGTCGCGTCAGCCGAAGTCGGCCCGCCGACCGACCCTCCTTCGCAGGCTCTACCCGTATCTGCCACTCAGCGAACAGGGCGACGAGCTGCTCGCGCAGTTCTTCGGTGTCGGCCTGGATCGGCCGGACGATCCGCACTTCTCGCATCTGCCGCGCTGGGCCGCGAGCGGCCGGACGCTGCGTTTCCTGTCACCGGACTTCGCCGAGCGCACCGCGGCAGAGGATCCTGCGGCGTCGCTCATCGCGTCTGTGCCGTCGCGCGTACGCGGCTGGCGGCCGTTGGCGCGGGCGCAGTACCTCGAGATGACCACGCTCCTGACGGGCAACCTCCTCAGCGCGCAGGGCGACCGCATGCTCATGGCACATTCCGTCGAGGGCCGTTTTCCGTTCCTCGATCACCGCCTCATCGAGTTCGCCGCCACACTGCCCGAGGGTCTGAAGCTCCGCGGCCTGAAGGAGAAGTGGATCCTGAAGCGCTACGCGGCGCGCTGGGTTCCCGAGCGCGTCCTCCGGCGGCGGAAGTTTCCCTACCGGGCGCCCATCGCATCGGCGCTCACCGGCCGGCAGGCGCCGCGCTGGGCGAACGCGCTCATGTCGCGCGACGCGATCCGCGAGCGCGGCATCTTCGACGACGACAAGATCGCGCGTCTGGTCGCGAAGCTGTCCGCCCAGAGCTCGAGTCCGAGCGAGACGGACAGCCAGGCGATCATGGCGGTCGCGACGACCCAGCTTCTGGCCGAACAGTTCCTCGCGCCCGCAGCCGTCGCGCAGGCGGACATCGACGCCGTGGACCTGGCGGCCGCATGAACACTCCGTTCATCCCGGAGTGGGTCCGCTCGCACGCGCGACGGTCGCCCGACGCGCCCGCGATCGCGACGCCCGAGGCGCGGCTCTCGTACAGCGAGCTCGCCGAACGCTTCCGCGTCCTGGCGGCGCACTTCGCGGCGGCGGGCGTCGTCGCCGGTGACCGCGTCGTCGTATCGCTGCCGAATCTCGTGGCGACCGTCGTGGCCGAGCTCGCGATCCAGACGATCGGTGCCTGCGTGGTCGAGGTCGGCAACACCTGGCGCGCGCCCGCGCTGTCCGCGATCCTGGCGAAGACCGGCGCCCGCGAGGCCGTCGTGCACGCGCGGGATCTGCGCCTGTGGACCGATCTCGCGCGTCAGCATCGGCTGCGGCTGTGGGTGGTGGGGGCGTCGATCAGCGAGGACGGCGCCGTCGTCTCGGAGTCTGACGCGCCGTCGCTGCAGCCGCACCTTCTGCGGCTCGATGACCCCGCGCTCATCGTGTACACGTCGGGTTCGACCGGCGAGCCGCGCGGCGTCGTTCAGACGTGGCGCAACGTCGACGCGAACACGCGCTCGATCGTGCAGTTCCTGGATCTCACGGAGCGAGACCGCGCCATGCTCGTGCTGCCGCTCTCCTATTGCTACGGCCGTAGCGTGTTGCAGACGCACCTCTTCTCCGGCGGCTCGGTGTTCCTCGACGACCGCTTCATGTATCCACGCGCCGTCGTCGAAGCGATCCGCGACGAGGGATGCACCAACTTCGCGGGAGTGCCAACGACGTTCGAGATCATCCGGCGTCAGGTCGACCTGGGCGGTGTCGGACTCGCTCGGCTGCGCTTCGTGACGCAGGCCGGCGGCGCGATGGCGCCCGACACTGTCCGCTGGGCGCGGGAGGCGTTCCGGCCCGCGCGCCTTTTCATCATGTACGGGCAGACCGAGGCGACGGCTCGCCTCAGCTACCTTCCACCCGAGCGCGCCGCCGACAAGGAAGGCTCGATCGGGATCGCCGTCCCGGGTGTCGAGCTCCGCGTCGTGGACGGCTCGGGGGCTCCGGTCCCCGATGGCGAGGTCGGTCACCTGGTCGCGCGCGGCGACAACGTCACGCCCGGCTACTTCGCCGACCCGGAGGAGACGCGCCAAATCCTCCGCGAAGGCTGGCTCTGGACCGGAGATCTGGCGCGGCGCGACGCGGACGGATTCCTCTTCTATGTGGGTCGGACGAAGGACATCCTGAAGATCGACGGCCACCGCGTGAGCCCGAGCGAGATCGAGGAGGCGATCACGCGCCATCCCGAGGTCGCTGAGGCCGCGGTCGTCGGCTCGACCGAAGAGGTGAGCGGGGAGGTCGCGGCCGCGTTCGTCGTACGGCGCGCCGGCAGCAGCCTCACCGAGGCCGGCCTGCGCCGCTTCTGCCTCGAGCACCTCGCGCCCTTCAAGGTACCGAAGGCGATCGCGTTCGTCGACGCGCTGCCACACAACGAATCGGGGAAGCTGCTGCGCGCGCGCGTTGCGTCGGAGCTCCTCGGTCCGCAGGCCGGGGATCGGACATGAGCGACGTGCTGCGCGATGCGCTCTCGCTCGACCTCGAAGCGAAGGCCGCGGAGCTCGCGGCCGCGCTTCGCGTCGCGGTGCTCCAGCGCCTACGGCGCCGCGGGGTGATCGTCGCGGTATCGGGTGGGATCGACTCCGCGTGCGTCGCGGCGCTGAGCGTCAGGGCTCTCGGACCGGAGCGCGTCTTCGCGCTGCTCCTTCCCGAGCGCGACTCGAGCCCGGAGAGCCTCGTCTACGGACGCGCTCTGTGCGAACGGCTCCAGATCCCGTACGAGGTCCACGACATCGCGCCGATGCTCGAGGCGACCGGCTGTTATCAGATCCGGAACGCCGCGGTGCGTGGTGTCTTTCCTGACTTCGAGCCCGATCTGCCGTGGAAGATCGTTCTCGCGAGCGACCCGCTCCAGGGCGAGCTCCTGCACTTCTTCCAGCTCGTCGTCCGCACCCGGTCCGGCGACGAACGCCGCTTCCGTCTGCCGCCGCGCGCGTATCTCGAGATCGTGGCCGCGACCAATTTCAAGCAGCGCGTCCGAAAGATGCTGGAGTACTACCACGCCGACCGCCTGAGCTATGCCGTCGCGGGCACCCCCAATCGTCTCGAGTACGACCAGGGATTCTTCGTGAAGCTCGGCGACGGCGCCGCCGATGTGAAGCCCATCGCCGGTCTGTACAAGAGCCAGGTCTACGCGCTGGCTCGCCATCTTGGCGTCAACGAGGAGATCCTCCGGCGCGAGCCGACGACGGACACCTTCAGCCTCGCGCAGTCGCAGGAGGACTTCTACTACTCGCTGGACTACTCGCGGCTGGATCTGGTGCTCTGGGCGAAGAACCACGGTGTCGCGCACGATGTCATCGCGGCCTACCTGGGGATGACGGCCGAGCAGGTCGACCGGATCTGCGACGACATCGACCAGAAGCGGCGAGCCACGACGTACCTGCACGCCCCGCCGGTGCTGCTCGAGCCCATCGCCGAGCTCGCCCGACAGGCACCGGACTAGCGACTAGCGCGGCTGCAGCGCGACCCCACCCGATCGGTAATAGGCGCCCACCGCAAGCCGCAAGTTGCCGCCGTCGTCGTCGGCGAACGTCGCGATCTCGGTGTTGCAGCGGTCGCATCCGAACGCGCTAACCGCCGGCGGGTTGGTGACGCCGTCGTGCCGCGCGTCCAGGTACCACGTCGCATCGTCGACCCCGGGGCCGAACAGGACGGCCGCGACGCCGGATGCGGCGAGCAGGTCGGCGTGCGCGAGGAAGTATTCGGCGCGGTTGTCCTGGAAATGTCCGGGAGAGTTATCCATCGAGCGGAAGCGCTGGTTGCCCACCGGCACCTGCCACACGACGATCGGACGCTCGAGCGACGACGAGAGCGTGCGCACGAAGACGAGCCAGCGCGCGAAGTTCGGAAGAGTCTGATCCGTGGCGTCCCACCACGACCGTCCCGCGACCTTCCCGGCCGCGAGCGCGGCATCGCGGTCGATCACGTCGTGGAAGACCAGGTCCCAGCGACGATCGGTCCGCTCGAGGCTCCTCAGGAAATGCGCGGTGTCCCGCGCGATTCGAGCCGCGTCGACAGCCGTCGTGCTGACGACGGGATCGGGCCCGGCGCCCCACGCCGAGGCGTGGACCGCGAGCAGCACGTGCGGCGCGTACTTATCGCGTAGACCAAGGAGCGCCTGGGCGAAGCCGGCGGCGTTGTCGGGCTCGCCCGACACGTCTGGGTCACCCGACGAGCGCACGCTCACTGGCACCGCGCTCGCCTCGGGACGCGCCTGCTCGATATACCCCCAGAGATCCGGCTCGACGTGGACCACGGCCATGCCGACATCGGCAAGCGATCGCATGAGAAGCCGGAAATCGCGGTAGTAGTCGCGCATCGTCGCGCGGTCGGCGAGGTTCGAGTACGCGCGCTCCCGCTCGGTGGTCCCGATCTTCGGTCGCGATTGCTGGAGCTGGTAGTAGCTGAAGATGGGAACGTAGCCCGCCGCGTTCGTGCGCCGGGCGTAGTCCGTCGCATAGAAGCCGGGCTCGCTCGTCCAGGTCGCCCAGCCTTCGCCGGTGTTGACGCCGCCCGATAGATAGGTGTAGCGCGCCGCCCAGGGCACGCCGCTCTCGACCATCCAATTCAGATCCGTCGGGTCATTCCGCAGACCGAACGCGAGTCGCTCGCCGAATACCGCGGTCGAGGCCGCGTCCGGCCCGGCGCCGGACCGCGGGGCGCCCTGCGCCCCGAACGGCTCGCACGCGAGGGCGACCGCCGCGATCACGACGAGGACGGCCAGCGCGCGTGCCGGGACGTGCGGCATCATCGCGTGGCCTCCGACGGGGCTCGCGCGACGGCGGGCTCGTAGCTGACGATGGTCGCGCTGTACCCGCCAAGCGCGAGGGTCACGCTCGTGCCCGCGCCCACCTTCCTCGTGACCGGTCCCGAGTCGAGCGGCGTGCCCGCGTCGAGACTGCGCACCGACAGCTCGCCCGCCGACGTGACTCCCGCGAGCTGCAGCTCGATCGTGAGGCCCTGTCCGGCTCCGCCGACATCACTCGCGCTCGCGACGATGCGATTGACGATCAGCACGTTGATCGCGCCGCCGGCGAGCCGCACCGCGAGCGTGTCGATGCCACGCCGATCGGTCCCCGACGCGACGATCGTCGCACCGACGGGGAACGCGCGCGCGAGCTCGCGGTTCGTCCAGTACGGCAGCAACCGCGTGCCGGTCGTCGGGTCGACCGCGGAGAACTGGTCGCCGCCGGGATGGACGAACGAGTAGTCGAAGATCGCGTCCACACCCATCGCGGAGAGGCGCGCGAAGGCGCTCGCGCGCCACGCCGCGCCGAGCGGTCCCCAGTTGCGCGCCTTCGCGTCGATGCCGTACGAGGCGAGAGCATTGGCCTCGGTCACCCAGGTCGGCCGGCCGGGTGCCGAGGTCTGGATGCGTGTCAGCATCTTGGTGAGGCTCGGGATGCCGTCGGCGAGGCAGCCGCTGCCGCTCGCATACCCATCGAAGAGGCACCGGTCGAGGTCTCGCTCGTCATGCGATCCGTAGCCGTGAAGCGTCGCGATGTCGGGCTTGGGATCACCCGACCGCATCAGAAGATCGAGGTACGCGTACGCGTTGCCCTCGACGCCGCGCGCCGTGGTCGGACCCGCGAGCTTGATCGTCGGATCGACGGCCCGCATCCGCGGCGCGAGCGCGTTCCACACGGCGACGTACGTTGCGGGACTCAGCGACGGAAGGCCCGGCCCTTTGCCGGTCGGCCCGACGCAGGCGAGCGTCCAGAGGTCCGGCTCGTTCCAGATCTCCCAGGTGTCGACACGGTGCGCGGTCCCCGCGGGGTTGGTGATGACGCGACCGTCTTCGGCGATGAAGCTCCCGCGGTTGTAGTAGCTGACGAGGCGCGCAGCGTACTCACCGAACGGGGCGAACGTCGCGTCAAAGGGCTGCGCCGTCGCGCAGTTCCACATCCAGTCGGGCATGTAGCCGATGTTCAGGACCGGTCGCGCCCCCGCGGCGAACGTGGCCGTCACGAGCTCGTCGATCGTGCGAAAGTCCCACGCGCCCTTGGTCCAGCCCGCCGGCAGGGTCGGCGGATGATCGGGCAGATATGCGCCATCCGTCCCCAGCATGAGACGGATCTTCGGCGCCGCGTAGTCCGCGAGAAGCGCCGGCCCGCCGGGAACGCGGTCGAGGACGCCGGGATAGATGATCTGGGTGTTCAGCTCCGTCGCGGCACGCCCGGTCGAGCGCAGCGCGTCGACCGTGACGACCGCGGCCGATCCCGGGCCTGGTGGTGTTGACGCGCAGCCCGTTAACGCGAGAACGATCACGAGGACACCGGTGCAGGTCGCCAGCGGCGAACGTCGCCAAGACCGCGCGGGCATCGCCCGTGTTCCGAGGGCGAGCGCGGCTCAGCCGGCTCGGAGGGAGATTGGCCCGAGCGATCCCCGGCTCGCCAGTTCCTTGTTCCGGGCGGTCGCCCCCGCCTGATCCGCCGACATCTGGAAGCGATATCCCACGCCGGGCACGCCGATGATGGCCGCACCCGGATGCTCGGTCACGTGCACTTTGGTCCGAAGGTGGCTGATGTGCGTGCGTAGCGCGCTCGGATCTCCGCCCTCGTAGCCCCAGACGTAGGCGAAGAGGCGGCTGCTGGTCACGACGCGGTCCAGGTGCATCGCGAGCAAATGGAAGATGCGGAACTCGATCGGCGTGAGGCGCACGTAGCTGCCGCCCCAGGTGATCTCGCGGACCTCCGGGTCGATGTGAAGATCGCCGATATCGAGCGTCGGCTGTGATTGCTCCAGCGGCTCGATTCCGGTGCGGCGGAGGATCGCGCGGATGCGCATCGCGAGCTGTTTCGAGGCAAAGGGCTTGGAGACGAAGTCATCCGCTCCGATGGCGAAGGCGCGGATGATGCTCTGCTCATCCTGGATACCGGACAGCACCAGGATCGGCGTCGAGTCCTTCTCGCGGATCCGCTGCAGCACGTCGAAGCCGTCATGACGCGGAAGTCCGAGATCGAGCACGATGAGGTCGGGCCGGTCCACCTTCCAACGATGAAGCGCCTGCGCGCCGTCGCAGGCCTCGATCACGGCGAAGCGTTCGCGGCGCAGCGAGTACGCGGTCACGTCGCGAAGGTCGGCATCATCCTCGACGAGCAGGATCTTCATGCGCGGACGCCGTCGGCTTCTCGTGACGGGATGCAGAACCACACGCGCGTCTCGCCGCGCGCGCAGCTTACCCCGACCGATCCGCCGTGCTGGTCGATGACATCGCGCACCACGCTGAGACCGAGCCCGAGACCATCGACCTGCGACTGCCGTGCGCCGCTCGTACGGTAGAACGCGCGGAAGATCGCGTGACGCTCGCCACGCGGGATCCCGGGACCGTGGTCGTGCACGGAGACGATCGTCGCGGAGTTACGCCGGCGCACACGCACGCGAAGGCGATCGCCACGTGGGCCGTACTTGGACGCGTTGTCCAGCAGATTGAGGAGCACACGCGCGAGCCCGCCGTAGTCGCCGAGCACGCCTGTGGTGCGCCCGGTGACCCGGACTTCGATCGTCTGGCCGTTCGCGGTCAGGACCGGCTCGATGAGATCCGCGACGTCCCTGGCCAGCTCGCCAAGATCGACGGTCGTCATCGGGAGCGCGGCGGAGAGACCGCGATCGACCGACGACGCGAGTACCTCGCCCATGAGGACGACGTTCCGACGCACGATGTTGAACAGTCGCTGCGCTCCGTCGCCATCGTTGGTGAGATTAAGAAGCGCGTCGACGCCCTGCGTCACGGCGGCGAGTGGGGTGCGGATGTCGTGCGCGGCCTTGCGCACGGCGGCCGCGTAGTCCGGGACCACCGTCGGCCTCCCCTCGGCACGAGCCGAGGGAAGAGCTTCCAGAGCGCTAAGTGCGCACATTGTTTGCCCCCCACCCCACCATCGCTCGCTACCCCACCACCGCCGCGCTGTGATCAATCAGTACGTTCGAGGTTTACGTTCGTGCCATTCTGCGCACGTATACAGGTCGCTATCAATACTCCAAATCGATTAATCGCAACGTTCTCCGCAGTCCACCGGTTGTGTTTCGTACACGACTGTTCACCGACGGCCCACCGAAAGTTCGCTCCACGTGATCATGTGTCACGCCGCTAAACGCTGCGCGCCAGCGACGCAGTCTTTGACGGTACGCGCGACGAGCTCGACGTCGGCGTCGCTGAGCTCCGGGTTCATCGGTAGCGAGAGGACCTCGTCGGCAAGACGCTCCGTCATCGGGAGATCGCCGCGCCGGTAGCCGAGGAATTCGCAGGCCTCTTGGAGATGGACCGGAACCGGGTAATGCACGCCGGTCCCGATGTTCCGCTCGGCGAGCGCCTGACGTAGCGCGTCGCGGCGACCGTCGGGCACGCGCACGACGTAGCAATGGAAAACGTGTCGGCCCTCGGTAGGAATGTTCGGAGTGATGACAGCGGTATCAGCCAGCAGCTCGTTGTACCGCGCCGCGATCGCAGCGCGTCGCGCGTTCCACGCCGGCAGTCGCCGGAGCTTCACCCGAAGGATGGCCGCCTGGAGCTCGTCAAGACGAGCGTTGTACCCGACGACCGGGTGGTAGTAGCGGACGCTCTGACCGTGTTCGCGGAGCGAACGGAGCTCCTTCGCGAGCTCATCGTCGTTGGTCACGATGCTTCCGGCCTCGCCGTACGCGCCCAGATTCTTGCTGCAATAGAAGGAGAACGCCGACGCGCGTCCAGCGCTGCCGGCCATGCCACCGGTGTCGAGGCGGCTGCCGTGGGCCTGGCACGCGTCTTCGATGATCTGAAGCCCGTGCTCTTTCGCCAGCGCGAGGAGCGGCTTCATATCTACTGTCCGTCCGTAAAGGTGGACGGGCATGATCGCCTTCGTTCGAGGCGTGATCGCGCGCGCCACCGCGTCGGGATCCATGTTGAAGGTGCGCTCGTCAACGTCCACCAGGACGGGCCGGGCACCGGAATAGAGGATCGCCTCGACCGTGGCGAAGAAGGTGTGCGAGACGGTGATGACCTCGTCCCCGGCCGAGATCCCAAGGGCGCGGATCACCAGCTGCAGCGCGTCGGTCCCGCTGCCGACGCCGATCGCGTGTTTTGCGCCGCAGAACGCCGCGAACTCCTCGTCGAAGGCGCGGACATTCGGCCCGATCGTCAGCTGCATGCCCTCGAGCACTTCGTCGATCGCACCACGGACTTCGTCGCGGATCGAGGCGTACTGGGCTTTCAGATCGACGAGCGGCACCGAGCGGCTCGATGAGACGACATTTGACACGGCATCCCTCCCCACACAGCGAGCATGGGGCGCGGCCGTTGAGAACGTATTAAGTAAGGGCG
>Ga0066709_100005027_pt1 | contig 10755 bp, 10 predicted proteins | sample GraSoiAngelo_158_FD_79665 | JGI IMG/M metagenome (GOLD analysis project Ga0066709, IMG submission 79665) | Grasslands soil microbial communities from the Angelo Coastal Reserve, California, USA - 14_1009_16_30cm | ecosystem: Environmental > Terrestrial > Soil > Grasslands | place: USA... | reverse complement strand
TCCTGTGCGCTCAGTTCTAGTTGATTGAAGAACACGCTCGCATCTTCGACCGTCATCGCGCAAATCTCGCAGATGTTGCGTCCTCCGATCTTCACCTGCCGCGCTTCCAAACGCAGCCGGCTGCCGTTACACGCCGAGCACAGGGAATATCCCCGGTAGCGGCTCAGGAAGACCCGCACATGCAGCTTGTACTTCTTGCGCTCCAGATGATTAAAGAAGCCGCGCACGCCCAGGAATTTGCCTTCACCATCCAGCACCAGCTGCTGGTGCTCCGATTCGAGTTCCTCCCAAGGTACGTCCAGCGGAATCTCGACTTGCTTCGCATAACGCTTCAGGTCGGTGAAGAGCGGCCGGTATTTGGGCTTCGTCCAGGGCTCGATGGCGCCCTCCCCCAGTGTCCTCGTCTTATCCGGAATTACCAGGTCGAGATCGAAATCAATGGTGTTGCCAAAGCCCTGGCAGCGCGGGCACGCGCCGTACGGATTGTTGAAGGAGAAGAGTCGCGGTTCTGGTTCTTCATACCGGAGGTTGCAGTTCTTGCATTCAAAACGCTGTGAAAACCGAAGTTGCCGCGCAGGTTGGTCGTCGTGTGGCGCGAGTTCGAAGATCACTTCGCCAGATTCGCGATACGCCGTCTCAACGGCGTCGACGATTCGCGCCCGGCCCTCCGGAGATACCGTTAGCCGGTCGACCAGCATGAAGACAGGCTGGCTGAAATTAACATCGAGCAGAGATTCAGGCGTCGAGAATTCGAAAATCTGCCCTGACTGGTACAGCCGGTTGAATCCCGCCTTGCGAAGATCGAAGAGGCGAATCTTGAGAGCTTCGGTCAGCTGCTCTTTTTCGCCGGTCGCTGCCTTCTTCTTTCTGCCGGATCGGGATTTCTGGCTTTCGGACTCCTGCGCTGCCGGCGCTGATCTCTGTAGAGGGAAGAGCACCTGCAATCGCGTGTCGGGATCGAGGGCAAGAATGGCGTCCGCGACCTCGTCAACCGTGTCCTTCTTCACCTCGCGGCCGCAATTCGCACAATAGGTTCGTCCCACACGTGCGAAGAGCAGGCGGAGATAGTCGTAGATCTCGGTCGCCGTCGCGACCGTGGACCGCGGATTCCGCGTCGTATTCTTCTGCCGGATCGCTACCGCCGGCGCAATGCCATCGATGGTGTCGGCATCCGGCTTCTCGATTCGCTCCAGGAACTGCCGGGCATATGCAGACAGAGACTCCACGTAGCGGCGCTGTCCTTCGGCATAAATCGTGTCGAAGGCGAGCGAAGATTTGCCCGAGCCCGAGACCCCGGTTACCACCGTCAAGGTATTGTGGGGTACCTCGAAATCGATGTTCTTGAGGTTATGGACGCGGGCACCGCGTACAACAATGCTTTCCGTGGACATCGGGTAGAAAAAGCCTTGGCAGCCGCACCGAGCTCGACACTGGTCACTTCGGGGGGCTAGGGAATCCTTTTATTATAAGGCAGTGAGGAGATTGATGCCGGGATGGGTCGGATGATGCGGTAGTGTCCTACATGGAGAAGTCAAGGCTATGCCGAACAAGTTCGTACAGGTGCTGACATTCTTTGGTTTTGTGTGTGGCTGTCCGGCCTGTTTCGGCCAATCGATGATGAGCGCGGCTCACGGAACCCTCGTCATCATCGTGGCCGACAAAGACAGGATCGTTGCTGGCGCCGACAGTCTGACTACTGGAGTAACCGTTGATGGCACCGACACGTCTTGCAAACTGATGCCGCTCAGCAAGGAAATGTTTTTCGCCGCGACAAACAAGACCGCCGTGAGCCATGTCGACTCTGGAAAAAGGGTTTTTTCCATGATGCTCATCAATTCGCTAAAGGTAGTTTTGAACGCTTTCGGAGTCAGAAGAATACCGATACTAGGGTGAATCGTATAGCCACAGACTGGGGAGATAGCGTCAGCAAGAAAATGAATGAATACCTGATCGCTTATCCGCCCGAAAGAGTCGGCGATAGATTGACGCTCGTGCAAGGCATATTCGCAGCCAGTACAAAGGCAGTGGGTGGTCCATCTATATAGTGAAAGTCGATCTAACGGCTGATTCGGGAGTTCCAAAGGCAGTTCCGACTGTTGCACCATGGATTCCTAAACCACCCGATACAATGCAGGTATTCGGAGCAGATGATGGAAGTCTCGTTGGAGAATTTCTGGCTGGTCAGACTGCAAGGGGCGCTCAGGCACAAAAGGAGTTCCCGCGCATTGTGGGTTTGAACCCTGGCATCGACAGAGTCGCTTTCGATATCGAATCGGCCATTGCCTTCGCCGAAAAGTGGGCACCCGCTAGCAGCGGTATCGGAGGCGAGATCGATGTTTTGGAATTGGGGCACGGTGGTCCCATACACTGGCTTAAGGTGAAGGATAAGTGCCGCAAATAGGCGCGGTGGCAGTAACACGTTTTGTTTTGACACACCGAGAATGCAACGCTGGTGAGAAAGTACCGCGGAGGGCCGGACAGCCAGCCGCTCCGCGAAAACGTCGCGCGCGTGCAAAACTAAACTGGTGGGGTTAAGACAGGGGCTCGATGCTGTCGACATGGATCGTGTTCGTATTCATGTCGAGTTTGCCGGTCACCTTCACCTGCTTGCCCATAAACTGCTTTGCCTTGGAAGCATCGTCAATCTGGTAACTGGTTTTCGTTACCGGGTCCTTGAGGACGACTTTTCCATTTTCCTTCACGATGCGGCCGGTGTACGCCTGCGCGTCCTTTTTCGCGTCGTGACCGGCGGCGGGCATCTGGGGCTCATTCTGACGCGGATTTGCAGCCGGCTCGTTCGGTTCCTGCTGGGGACGCGCCGTAGGCTCCTGAGGAGTCTCGGCTGGCGTCGGCTGGGCCGATGAGGGAGACTGCTGCTGCGGAGGCGCTGTAGCCGCGGGATCCTGGGAATTCGGCTCCTGCGCCTTCGCCGACCCTCCTACTAGGACGAGCACGCCCAAAATCAGCCCTGCTGCCAATGACAGGCGAACAATAAAATCCTTCATTACTGACCTCCAAAAGAGTTGGTGGCGCCTCCTTTTTTCCATGCACGGAGACTGCCAAAGTCGATGAGCTTTTGCTTCAACGCGGTTGCAGGCGGTGCGGCGATATCCCCGCGCTTGCACTACGGCAGTTTTGCTTAAGGCCCGAAATTCTTGCCTCCCACGGCGGCAGAACCCGCGCCAAACCGCCCGAACAGCCGGCGAAAAGTGCTGTTTCGAAGTAAGGATTTCCTTAGATTTGCGGTACAGGATTTACCCTAGTTTTATCGCCCTTGAATTTGGCTATCTTCAAGACTCGCTCCACAAGACGCCGCCGCTTCGGAGTCGTCAGCAATTGACCATTCGCACTCCGCGAATTTCGGAGAGTTAATTTCCCGGTAATTGAATAGACAGTCTGGACCGCACACAGACTTGGAGATCGGACAATGCCAGTGCACACCCCCGCCGCCTACGGCATGTACTCTCACGAGACCCCTTTGAATGAAGTCGTGCGCGCCCTCAATCAGGCGGGATTCGGAAACGAAAATATCTGCCTCATGCTTGCCCCCACGCATCCCATTGCGACCATCGTGCGCGAAGCCAGCTTTCTGGACGAACGCGAGGCCAGCGCGGTTACCGCCGGCCTGATTGGTTGGCTGTCGGAATTCGGCGCGGTCGTGATTCCCACGGTTGGATTTTTCATCCGTTCCCAGGAATTTTTTCAGGCGCTCGTAGTAGCCAAGGACTCAGCCCTGTGCGGAAACTCCAGTAATCTCGCTGGTCTGGGCTTTTCTCCAGACGATGCCCAACGATACGACAGTCAACTGCGTAAGCTGGGCGTGATGGTCTATGTGTCGTGTCCCGAGAAGACGAAGACGACCTGGGCCATTGAGTTATTGCGGCAGACCGGAGCCCGGGAAGCGGCTATGCTGGAGCGAGCCGCAGCCATGGAAGCCGTAGCCTAGCCGTAACCATTCGGAAGAATACTTTACGGGTCGAGATCGTTGTTTTGCTGTAGCGGTTGATCCGTCTCTGATTCCCGATCGAGTTCGAGATCTCGCCGTTTTCCATAACTGAAAGCGCAGCCCACGCCCACGGTCATCACGCCGAGGGGAGGTATCAGCAGAATCAGGATGGCTCGGCTCAGTGCGCGCTGTCCCTCTTTCGGCGCCCCCTTGGCAGCCGCATAACACATCGAGCAGCCTTGCGAGAATGCAGGGGCTGTCCACAGCCCTAGCAGCAGAAGCAGTATCGTTACCGAATCTATTACACCCGCGAACCTAATTGGACAGTCCACTTGACCCCGTGGTCGTGTACCCGCCCGGCATCGGGGAAAAAGAAGAAATACATGATGATGAAGCAGGCAACCACGGAAGCCATCAGCATCCAGCGCATCAAAGCCTTCTCAAACTTCAAGTGCATGAAGTAACCGATGATCAGCGCCGACTTGATTATCGAAAGAATGATCAGCACTTCCAGCATGCGCACCGGCTGGAAGACTTGTCGATAGCCGAGCACTACTTCGACTGCGGTCAGAAACAGCAGGGCGCCCCAGACCCAGAAGTATGTGACTTTGCTGTCGCTATGTGTTGCGGTGTCGTGCATCATTTTCCCCTCAGCGGCTCAGCCGCGTGGATGCCTCTACTGAATCTTGGTTGACATCAGATAGACCAGTGGGAAGATGAACATCCACACCAGGTCGACAAAGTGCCAGTACAGCCCGGATACCTCGACATCGTGCGCGTCATAATCTTTCGGCTTCAAATACAGAATCACCGCCGCAACAATCAACCCGAGCAGCAACGCATGGATGCCGTAGTGGAAAACATTGTCCGCGGGAATCAGCAAATACCCCGCAATCCACAGCACCCCCAGAATCGGCAGAAACCACTTGCGAAACGCCACGACGCCCAAATAGATCACGCCGATCGTGACGTGCAGCATGTGCATGGCAGTGAGCCCGAAGAACGTCGCCGGGAACTGCGGTACGTTCTTCGAAATGTCAGCCAGTTCTCCGGTAGCTGCGCTAGGGGGCTTGGGAAATCCGGGGATGGTCAGCCCTTCTCCAATCAGCTTGCTCCACTCCATTCCGTGCAGCACGATAAACGCCGTCCCGAACACCATCGTCGCTAGCAGCCAGTTGCGCGTCCACGCGCGATCGCCGCGCTGCGCCGCGAACACTGCCATTACCATCGTGAGCGAACTGGAAAGCAGGCAGGCCGTCATGATGGTAGCGTTGGCAATGCTCTCCGCGTGAAACGGTGTGGGCCACGGAATGGTATAAAGGCGGTTGTAACTGAAGGCAAACAGCAGAGCCCCGAAGGTCAGCGAGTCTGAGGCCAGAAACAGCCACATCCCCACCTTTTTGGAGTAAGCACCGAACAGAGGAGCTTCGTAGGCGCCCGGAACCCCGTGCTGCACCGTGTCATGTTGAAGCGTGGCGTCAGCCATTCCTCAAGTTCCCCTTTCGATTACCGCGCAAACGCTAACAGAGCAAAGATGTAAATCCATAAAAACGCCATGAAATGCCAGTACCAGGCCGTGACATCGATCACGATGCGCCGCGCCTCAATCGGCTTCCGCAGCAGGGAAGTGATTGCTGCCCACAGTAACGCAATAATTCCGCCGGCCAGGTGAACCCCGTGCGTCGCCGTCAACAGAAACACGAACGAACTGTTCGGATTCGTGTTGATGTAGAAGCCGCGATTGTGGAGTTCGCCCCAGGCCAGCCACTGCCCAAGAAGAAAGCCGAGACCGAGAACCACCGTGATCCCGAGCCAGGGAAAACGCTTCTCGTCGCCAAGCGAGATGCCTGGGATCGCCTTCACCGGCGCCAAGGCAGCCTGCCGCGCGGCATCGCGACGTGCCGCCTCTATCGTGATGCTGCTGACCAGAAGAAGGACTGTGTTGATCGCAAGCAGCAAAAATGGCAGCCGCACCTCGCCCCAATCACGCACGTAATTGCGGCTTGCGTCATCAAAAGTTGGCAGCCCCTGCCGCACCACGTAAGCGCTGGTCAGAGAAATAAAAACCATGCAGACGGTCGCGATGGCACAAATCAGTCCCAGTCGCGCCCGCCTCAAACGCGCGCCGTAGTTCGGAGAACCGCTGCTGTTGCCGTCATCCCCTCCGCCCCGGGGTGGAACAGGCGGAGCCCCGCCTCGCCCCAGCTGGGCGCTGCCGATCGGAGTGCTTGGAGTATAAGTCGCCATAAGCACTTAGTGCGTCAGTGCGCCGAAACAGTTGCCGGATCGTTCTGCATGACAAAATCACGAGGCGCGCCCGGCACACCGTACTCATATGGACCGTGATAGACAACCGGCGTGACCCCGCCGAAATTGTCGTGCGGCGGCGGAGTTGTCGTGGTCCACTCGAGCGTCGTGGCTTCCCACGGATTGTCGCTCGCCTTTGGTCCCTTGAACATGCTCCAAAACAGATTGATCACAAAGATGATCTGCGCACTGGTCGTAATGATCGCGGCAACTGTGATGAAGGTCTGCAAGGGAATCAGCTTCGCCTGGTAAGCCACCTCGGTGAACTGCGAGTAGCGCCGCGTTTGTCCCGCCATGCCGAGATAGTGCATGGGCATGAAGATGGCGTAAGTCCCGGCCAGAGTGATGAAGAAGTGAATTCGCCCCAGAGTCTCGTTCATCATGCGCCCAAACATTTTGGGGAACCAGTAATAAGTAGCCGCAAAGATACCAAAGATCGCGGCCACGCCCATGATCAGGTGGAAGTGCCCGACGACAAAATAAGTGTCGTGCAACTGGATGTCGAGCACCGGTTGCGCCAGGAACGGCCCGCTCAACCCCCCAGAGACGAACAGAGAAACGAAGCCGATCGCGTACAGCATCGGCGTGTGGAACCGGATGCGGCCCTTATACAACGTGCCCAACCAGTTAAAAGTCTTGATAGCCGAAGGCACGCCGATGCACATGGTCAGAATCGAAAAGGCAAAAGCCGAATACGGGCTCATGCCGCTCATGAACATGTGGTGGCCCCACACCATGAATCCTAAGAATCCAATGCCCAGCATCGCGTACACCATCGCCTTGTAGCCAAAGATCGGCTTGCGCGCGAAGGTCGACAGCACCTGCGAGGCCACGCCCATGCCCGGCAGAATGGCGATGTAAACCTCCGGATGTCCGAAGAACCAGAAGAGATGCTGCCACAGCAATGGCGACCCGCCCTTGTGGCCCAGGACCTGCCCGTTCACCACGACCAGTGGAACGTAAAAACTGGTGCCCAAGTTGCGGTCCATCAGCAGCAGGATTCCCGCCGACAGCAGCACACCAAATGCCAGCAGGCCCAGAATCGCCGTGATGAACCACGACCACACTGTCAGCGGCATGCGCATCATGGTCATGCCCTTGGCCCGCAGGTCGAGGGTAGTGGTGATGAAATTCAGCGCTCCCATCAGCGAGGCGACGCAGAAAATCGCGATGCTCGTGATCCATAAATCAGCGCCGAGTCCCTCGCCTGGTCCGGCTGACTGCAGCGCGCTCAACGGCGGATACCCGGTCCAGCCGTGCAGCGGCGCCCCTCCGGAAACGAAGAAGGCTGCGATAATCACTACAAAGCCGACGAAGGTCGTCCAGAACGAAAGCATGTTCAGGACTGGGAACGCCATGTCTGGCGCTCCGATCTGAATCGGCAGAACGTAGTTTCCGAAGCCGCCTTGCGGCGCCGTGGTCAGCACGAAGAACACCATGATGGTGCCGTGCATAGTCAGCAGGCTGAGATAAGTCTCCGGCTTGATCTCGCCTACCAGCGGCAGGCTCACCCCCGGCCAGATCATGTGGATGCGCATCAGCAGCGAGAGAAACATTCCCACAAACACCGCCGTGAGCGCGAGGAAGAAATACTGAAGCCCAATAACTTTGTGATCGAGGCTGAAAATGTACTTGCGAATGAAACCTTGAGGGGCCGAATGAGCGTGCGCGTCCTGGGCAACCATTTATTGTTTCTCCGCCTCCCGTGCCGCCAGCCATTTGTCGAAATCTTCCTGGCTGACAACGTGTACCATGCCATGCATCTTGTAGTGACCGAGGCCGCAGAGTTCGGCGCAGGCAATTTCGTAATCGCCAATGGCGGTCGGTCGCAGGTGCAGATGAATGTTCAATCCTGGCACTGCATCCTGCTTGAATCGCAGGTTCGGAACAAAGAAGCTGTGAATCACGTCCACCGCGCGCAGGCTGAGATCAATCTCGCGGTTCACCGGCACATACATCGTTCCGGTAACAATGTCATCTTTCGCCGCAGGATCGGAACCGCTGAGCCCAAGCGCCGCCTCGCCGCCTGCGGAAGGATCCATCAGCTTCGGACTCGTCGCGCCATACTTTCCATCCGCCCCAGGATAGCGGAAGTACCAGGCGAACTGCATGCCCGTGACTTCGACTTGCACCGCGCCACCTTCCGCCGGATCAAAGCGTTCGTGGGCCCATACCGTGCTGCCCATCAGGTTCAACCCGATGAACAGAGCAGCCGTCAGCACCGTCCACACCAGTTCAAGTTTTGTATTGCCGTGGGAGTAGTCGGCCGGCGGGGCTGAGGCACGTTCGCGGTACTTCCACGCAAGGTAGCCCAGCCCGAGCTGCGCCGCCAGAAAGACGATCCCCATGAGCAGGTACGTGAGGTCGAATTGGCGGTCAATGAAACCCGCCGACGCAGCGGCGCCAACCGGAAGCCACCAGGTTTTGGCTATAAAGAAATACGTGCTGACTAAGGTGATCAGCCAGATGACCACGAGTAACGCGAGGCCCATTCCCGACCCTCCCGAGTTGTTGCAGGATTTCCCCACGGCCGCAGCTTCGCCCCACGGCGAAAGCAGCAGTCGGCGGCGAGTTTAACACAGCCACGCGACAGAATTCCAAGCGAGCTGTGGAAGAAAGAAAATCGGCCACGGATTTCACCGATTCGCACGGATAGAACAAAATCGAGGAATTGAAAAAGCTATCTCGCCGGGTTATCCGTGTGAATCCGCGCAAATCCGTGGCCAAAGTTTTACTTATCCTGCCACTCCGGAACCCGGCCCGGAGTCCAGGGCGCGCCAGCCGCCTCCATCTCTTTTTCCAGGTTCGCAAGGTCGACTTCAACCAACGCATGAAGTTTCGCCAGTTGATCGGAAAATTCCGCCGCAGCAATGTTGTAGTTGTCCAAGTGCGACTGCGTCGGCTTGGCCAGAGCGAAGCGTTCACCGTCCATAATGTTGGTCACGCGATCGTTGATCGACGACGGCACCGGTTCGTTGCGCTTTTGCAATTCTTTGTCGCCGCGAAGCGCGCGCAGGGTCTCACGATTCTTCTGCTCGATCGAATCGGCCACGGTTCCTAATTGCCTTTCCACCGCCGGCGCTTCGCGTAGAGCGTCCCGAATCGCCTTCACCCGCGACTCCATGTCTTCGGCGGTATGCACCGCCCCTGAGACTGCACGGTACAGGCGCGCCACCTTCCGGTGGAACTCCTCCTGCGCCGCTCGGTCAGCCGGACTCATGGAGGACGCTCCGTCGGCGACGACTTTGAATGACTGGGGACCAGAGAGTTCGGTCACGGCCAGCTTCACCTTCTGGAACATTCGCACCGAGTAGTTTCCCGCCATGACCAAAGGTCCCAGCGACCCTGACGGAGGGAAGTCCCCATCTTCGTCATGTTCCCGCAACGATGGCGCGGGATAGCGCAGATCCCAGGCAGTTCGTTGAAATCCACTCTCGGTGCCTCCGCTGATTCGACGGATCGGTGCTCCACTTTCGTCGTAAACCACGAAATACAGCTCCGGCTTGGCCTCTTCGGCCTCGGCACGCAACTCACCATTCGTAGGGTAGGGCAGCGTCTGGTTTTTCTTCGCCGCTTCTTTTTCCGCGTCCTGCCGCTTCTCTTTCTTGGTCTTCAGCTTCTCTTTCAGGAACGCCGTAAAGACCGCTCCGTAGGGAGGATTGTCTGCAGTGTAGAACGCGTCTCCCTGGAAAGCCTTCTTCGGCCCGCCCAGAGGATGCCGCTCGATATACAACAGTGCATCTTTCACCGGAAAGAGCGCCCCCGCCTGCTCCATCGATTCAGGCTTGATCTGCCGCAAGGGCGTGATGTTGTCGAGCACATAGAATCCGCGCCCGAACGAGGCGATGACGAGATCGTTCTCCCGCGCCTGAATCACCATGTCGCGCACCGCAATCGTCGGCAGCCCACCCTTGAGCCGCACCCAGTGCTCGCCTCCGTTGATCGTGAAGTACGCCCCGAACTCGGTGCCCGCGAACAGCAGATTCGCATTCACCGGATCCTCTGCAAACGCCAGCACAGGACCATTCTCCGGCAGATCGCCCGCGATCGAGGTCCACGTCTTGCCCGAATCCGTCGACTTCAAGACGTACGGCTTGAAGTCTTCATTCTTGTGATTGTCGAGCGCGGCGTAGACCGTGTTGACGTCATCCGGCGAAGCCGCCAGACGGCTGACGTAGGTCATGTCCGGTACTCCCGGAAACTTCTCGTACTTGGTCCAGCTCTGCCCACCGTCGCTCGTGACTTGAATCAGCCCGTCATCCGTGCCAACGTAGATCATTCCTTCTTTCTTCGGTGATTCCGCGAGCGCGACGATGTTTCCGTAGAACGACGTCGATGCATTCTTGGCCACGGCATCCGCACCCCAGACTTTGCCCATCACCGGCAACTTGTTGCGATCGATCTGCCGTGTAAGGTCGCCGCTGACGGCCTTCCAAGTGTCGCCGCGGTCGTCGCTGCGAAATAGTCTGTTGGCCGCGAAATACAGCCGCGTATGCGAATGA
>Ga0066709_100005026_pt1 | contig 10756 bp, 12 predicted proteins | sample GraSoiAngelo_158_FD_79665 | JGI IMG/M metagenome (GOLD analysis project Ga0066709, IMG submission 79665) | Grasslands soil microbial communities from the Angelo Coastal Reserve, California, USA - 14_1009_16_30cm | ecosystem: Environmental > Terrestrial > Soil > Grasslands | place: USA... | reverse complement strand
GGAGGGGGAAACCGGCGCGGAGCGAGTGGGAGGTTCCCCCGCATCTATGGAGAAGGGGGCTCGTGGGGGAAACAGGGTTTCCCCCACGGGAGTGAGCCGAAGGCGAGCGACGCTCATTCGCCCTCGACCAGTTCGATCTCGTACGACTCGATCAACGGGTTCGCGAGCAGCTGCTCGCACATGCGTTCGAGCTCGGCGCGCGCCTGCTCGCGATTGCCGTCTTCGAGCTCGAGGTCGACGACGCGACCGACCCGCGCATCGTCCACCGCGAAGCCGAGCTGCTTGAGCGAGCCAAGCACCGCCTCACCCTGAGGGTCGAGGATGCCTGGCTTGGGGCGGACGAGGACGGTCGCTCTCACGCCAGGACGACCTCTGGGTCGTCGAGGTAGCGGTCGAAGGGGATCTCGGTCAGTCCTTCGAAGGCCTCGATGTAGCGCGCACGCGTCCCGGCGACCACGTCATCCGGCAGCTCGGGGCCGGGAGGGGTCTTGTCCCAGCCGAGCGACTCGCAATAGTCGCGCACGAACTGCTTGTCGAACGAAGGCTGCCCCCGACCGGGCTCGTAGTCGGCCGCGGGCCAGAAGCGCGAGGAGTCGGGCGTAAAGGCCTCGTCTGCGAGCACGAGCCGGCCCTCGCCGTCGACCCCGAACTCGAACTTCGTGTCGGCGATGATGATCCCGCGCGCGAGGGCGTGTTCGGAGGCAAAGCGGTAGAGCTCGAGCGAGACGCGCTCCACCTCCTGCAGGCGCTCGGCCCCCACGAGCTCGCCGGCCTGGTCGAGGTCGATGTTCTCGTCGTGGCCTTCGTCGGCCTTGGTCGAGGGGGTGAAGATCGGTTCCGGCAGCCGGTCGGATTCGCGCAGCCCGGCGGGGAGAGTGTGGCCGGACGTCGCGCCGGTCGCCTGGTGGTCCTTCCAGCCGGAGCCGGTGATGTAGCCGCGCACGACGCACTCGAGCGGAAGCATTTCGAGCCGCCGGCATTCGGTCGACCGGCCGTCGGCGTGCAGGCCGAGCAGGTGGTTCGGGACGATCGAGCTCGTTCGCGCGAACCAGAATGCCGACAGCCCGGTCAGAACCCGCCCCTTGTCGGGTATCTCGGTCGGCAGCACGACGTCGAAGGTCGAAATCCGGTCGCTCGCGACGAGCAGGAGACGCTCGGCGTCAAGCGCGTAAAGCTCCCTGACCTTCCCGCTTCCGACGTGTGCGGCTTCAGGCATGGACGGTCTCCTCCTTCCGGACGAGCGAGCGCAGCCGCTCGAAGACGGTGTCGACGTGGCGTGTATAGGCACTGAGGTCGAAGACGGCGTCGAGATCGACGCGGCCGGCGAGCTCGCGATCGGCCAGGACGAGCTCGCGGAAGTCCTGCTCCTCGTCCCAGGCTCGAAGCGCGTGGCGCTGGACGAGCCGGTACGACTCGTCTCGGGTAAGCCCGGATTCGACGAGGGCGAGCAGCAACCGCTGGCTGAAGAAGAGCCCGTGGCTCGACTCGAGATTGCGTCGCATGCGCTCGGGGCGGACGACCAGGCCCTCGACGAGCCAGCCGAAACGATCGAGCATGTAGTCGAGCGCCAGGAAGGCATCCGGCACGACCACGCGCTCCGCCGAGGAGTGCGAAATGTCCCGCTCGTGCCAGAGCGCCACGTTCTCGAGCCCGACCGTCGCGGCGGCGCGGACGACTCTCGCAAGCCCGCAGATCCGCTCGGCGACGACCGGGTTCCGCTTGTGCGGCATCGCTGAGGAGCCCTTTTGGCCCTGACCGAATGGCTCCTGAACCTCGGCCACCTCAGTGCGGGCGAGGTGGCGGATTTCGAGCGCGAACTTCTCGAGCGAGGCCGCGACGAGCGCAAGCGTGGACAGCAGCTCCGCGTGCCGGTCGCGTTGCAGGATCTGCGTCGAGGCGGGCGCGGGCTCGAGACCGAGCCGCTCGCAGGCCACGCGCTCGACCTCGGGGTCGGTGGCGGAATACGTACCCACTGCCCCCGAGAGCTTTCCGACCCGCATCCCCGCGAGGGCGCGTTCGAGCCGCGTGCGATTCCGGTCGAGCTCGAAAGCCCAGCCGGCGAGCTTGAGCCCGAAAGTGGTCGGCTCCGCGTGGATCCCGTGTGTGCGGCCGATCTGGAGCGTCTCCCGATGCTCCTCGGCTCGCGCGACAACGGAGGCGAAGACCCGCTCGAGTCCGGCGAGGATGAGGGCGCCGGCGTCGCGGATCTGGAGCGCCAGCGCTGTATCGACGACGTCGGAGGAAGTCAGGCCGTAGTGAAACCACCGCCCTGCGTCGCCGAGCTCCTCCGCAACGGCGTCCACGAAGGCGGCGACGTCGTGGTGGGTCAGCGCCTCGATCTCGGCGACGCGTTCCGGCGCCGGCGGCTCGGCCTTGGCCGCGATCTCGGCGACGGCCTCCGTCGGCACGACGCCGACCTCCGCCCACCCTTCGAGCGCAGCGAGCTCGACATCGAGCCAGCGCGCGAGCTTGCCCTCGTCCGACCAGATCCTGGCCATGGCCGGGCGGGAGTAGCGGGCGATCACTGACCGCAGTCTAGAGGCCCCGCAGGCGGGCGCCGGCGCTCCAACGCCGCACGAAATCACACAGTCGGCGCGATCGCGTCACCCACGCGTGCGCGGTTCTGCGCAACCATGTTCTTCTCCCCTTTTTGGGTGGGTGGGGGATAGGGATGGGGCCGGGCTCGGCCCGAGCCGCGCGGTCGAGCCCGGGGCGGTCGAAACCGGCTTTGGCTAGGAGCCGAGGATCCGGGCGGCCAATACCGCCGCGTTCCTCGCGTTGTCGACGCCGACGGTCGCGACCGGCACACCGGGCGGCATCTGAACGATCGAGAGCAGGGCGTCAAGGCCGTCGAGCACGCTCTTCGACGATCGAAGCGGCACGCCGATGACTGGGAGGTCGGTGTGTGCCGCGACGACGCCGGGCAGCGCCGCGGCGAGGCCCGCCCCGCAGATCAGGACCCGCAGGCCGCGCTCTCTCGCGGAGCGGGCGTATTCGGCTACGGCCTCGGGCTCGCGGTGCGCCGATCGCACTTCGAATTCGTGCGCGAGCCGCCGCCGCTCCAACTCGTCGATCGCCCCTTGCATCCGCTCGCGGTCAGACTCGGAGCCGACGAGGATGCCAACCAGCGGTGCGTCAGCCGACACGGGCCTCCGCGTCTGCGGCGATGTCGGTTCGGTACTTCATGCCCGCAAACGAGATCCGGCCGACACCTTCGTACGCAGCTGCGCGCGCGGCAGCAACATCACCGCCGACGGCGGTCACGTTCAGGATCCGGCGGCCGTTTGTCAGCAGCCGCCCCGACCGCTCGGCGGTCCCGGCATGAAAGACGAGCGCGCCCGACGCCTCGGCGTCCTCGACCCCCTCGATGGGTGTGCCGCGGTCACCTCGGTCGAGCGGGTCGGCGCCCACGATGACGACGGTCACCGTGGCGCGATCGCCCGTCGCGATCTCGGCTCCCTCTACGGCGCCTGCTGCAGCGGCGGCGAGCGTCGGCAGTAGATCGGCGTCGAGCCTGGGTAGGATCGACTGCGTCTCCGGATCGCCGAAGCGGCAGTTGAACTCCAGCACGCGCGGGCCCGAGTCGGTGAGCATGAGGCCGGCATAGAGCACGCCAATGAATGGCGTGCCGCGGCGCGAGAGTTCCGTAAGCACCGGCCGGTGAACGGCTTCCAAAAGCTCCTCGACTTCGGCGGGGCCGAACCCCGGGACCGGCGAGTACGAACCCATGCCGCCTGTGTTCGGTCCCCGGTCGCCGTCCTCGAGCCGCTTGAAGTCCTGCGCCGGTGCGAGCGGAAGCGCGTTCCGGCCATCGCAGATCGCGAGTACCGATAGCTCCTGACCCTCGAGTAGCTCCTCGATCACAAGCGGCCCGCCGAGCGCCGAGGCGCTGCGTAGCCCCTCGTCCAGCTCCGCTTGCGTTCGGCAGACGAAGACGCCCTTCCCTGCAGCGAGCCCGTCGGCCTTGACGACACAGGGCGGCCGCGCCACCGAAAGGCGTTCCGCTGTCGGCACACCGGCCGAGGCCATGACGTCCTTCGCGAAGCTCTTCGAGCCCTCGATCCGAGCCGCGCCAGCGCTTGGGCCAAAGACGGCGACCCCCGCGTGCCGGAGCTGATCCGCGAGGCCCGCCACGAGCGGCGCCTCCGGGCCGACGACAACGAGGTCGATCTCATGCTCGCCGCAGAACCCGAGCAACCCCTCGCCGTCCTCGGCCCGAACGGGATGACAAGGGCCGATCTTGGCGATTCCGGGGTTTCCCGGCGCCGCGTGCAGCTCGTCGCAGTCTTCGCTTTGGGCCAGTTTCCAGGCAAGCGCGTGCTCGCGCCCGCCCGACCCCACGACCAGGACCTTCACGCACCCAGTGTTTCAAAGGGGTCGGTCGCGCGCATCCTGTTTTCGTGGTCGGACCCGGTCTCGATCGCCACGAGTGGGAGACGGAGTGGCAAGGTCTCGAGCCCTTGCTCATCGATTCGCCGGCGGAGGCCCTGCCGGAGGCGGATCGCTTCATCGAGCGCTTGCTGATCGAGCGTGGTTACCCGACGACCGAGGAAGGAGCCCGCGGGGCCGCCGACCCGAAGCTCGTTGCCGAGTTCCTGGAGGCGCGGCGGATCACGAGCCTGATCGAGGCGGGGGAGACCGACGACCCGAGCGCGGTCAGCGCCGCGATCACCGGCTATCGCAACCTCTACGAGTTCCTGCTCGCGGAAGCCAGCTCACCGTAGGGCGTAGACCGTCCCGTTCTCGTCACGCATGATGAGACGACTGCGGATCCTGTAACCCTCATCGTTCAGAAATACGGCGGCAGCTCCCTCGGGAGCGCCGAGCGCATCAAGACTGTGGCCAGGCGCGTCGTCGATGCCGCCGCCGGTCGGAGCGTCTGTGTCGTCGCGTCGGCGATGGGCGACACGACCGACGAGCTGCTCGGGCTGGCCGCCGAGGTCACGCCCCTTCCGCCGCCACGCGAGCTGGACATGCTGCTGACCGCCGGCGAGCGTATCTCGATCGCGCTCCTCTCGATGGCGATCATGGATCTCGGCCGCGACGCGATTTCGTTCACCGCCTCGCAGGCCGGGATCGTCACCGATGCAACGCACGGCAAGGCGCGGATCCTTGACGTCCGCTCGAGCCGCGTCCTCCAGGCCCTCGACGAGGGCAAGGTCGCAATTGTCGCGGGCTTCCAGGGCGTCTCCTCGGAGCTCGAGCCGACCACGCTCGGCCGCGGCGGCTCCGATACGACGGCGGTCGCACTCGCGGCCGCGCTCGGAGCGGAGGCGTGCGAGATTTACACCGACGTCGAGGGAGTCTTCACCGCCGACCCGCGCGTCGTCCGGGGGGCGCGCAAGCTGCACCGGCTCTCCTACGAGGAGATGCTCGAGCTCGCCGCCTCAGGCGCGAAGGTGCTGGCGCTCCGCTCCGTCGAATACGCTCGCAACCACGGACTTCCGCTTCACGTTCGCTCCGCGTTCGCCGACAACGAGGGGACGTGGATCGGCAAGGAGGCCGGACAAATGGACCAGGCGATCATCTCGGGAATTGCGCATGACGCCTCGCAGGCGAAGGTGACGATCCTCGCCGTTCCCGATCAACCGGGAGTGGCGGCCCGCATCTTCCGTCCACTCGCAGATGAGGGAGCGAACATCGACATGATCGTCCAGAACGTCTCCGCTGAGGGCCGCACCGATGTCTCCTTCACACTGCCGAAGGAGGACCTAGGACGAGTCGAGCCGGCGCTGAAGCGGGTCGCCCGGGACGTCGGCGGCAGTGGGGTGACGCTCGACGCCGACGTTGCGAAGATTTCCCTCGTGGGCGCCGGTATGAAGTCGGACCCGGGCGTCGCCGCCGACATGTTCGACGCCCTTGCCGCGGCCGGCATCAACATCGAGATCATCTCGACCTCGTCGATCCGGATCTCCTGCGTCGTGCGGGCGTCCGAAGTCGAGCGCGCGGTCCGCGTACTCCACGACCGGTTCCACCTCTCCGAGGAAGCGCTCTCGCTCGAGGCGCACCCGCCCGGCCAGGACCGTGCCGATGGCCGCGGTTGACGTCCCCGTCGCGCTGCTCGGCTACGGGACCGTCGGCGCCGCCGTCAACCGCCTGCTGATCGAGAACGGCGACGAGATCGAGCGGGCGACGGGTCACCGCATCCGGGTCGTGCGTGCGCTCGTGCGCGATCCGGCTCGCGAACGCTCTTTCCCCGCCGCCGAGGATCTCCTGACCACCGACTTCGACGCGATCTGTCGCGACCCCTCGATCGCGCTCGTCGCCGAGGTGATGGGCGGTGTCGACCCGGCGGCGGACTACGTCCTCCAGCTTCTCCGTGCGGGCAAGCCCGTCGTCTCGGCGAACAAGCAGCTGATCGCGCGCCGCGGCCCGGAGATCTTCCGCGTCGCCTCAGAGGAGGGCGTCCAGCTTCGCTTCGAGGCGAGCGTCTGCGCCGCGATCCCGCTGATCAAGGTTCTTCGCGAGTCGCTCGTCGCCTCGAACGTCCACCGCGTGCTCGGGATCGTCAACGGGACGACGAACTTCATCCTCACGCGCATGGAGGCAGGCGCCGACTACGGCGAGGCGCTGGCGGAGGCGCAGCAGCTCGGCTACGCGGAGGCCGATCCGAGCGACGACGTCTCGGGAGCCGACGCGGCGGCGAAGATGGCGATCCTGGCCACTGTCGCGTTCGGGGCCCGCGTCGACCTCGAGGACGTGCTCTACGAGGGCATCGAGCGAGTGCGGCCGGAGCACGTCGAGGCCGCGCGCGAGCTCGGCATGACCGTCCGCCTCGTCGGCGCCGCGACCCTGGTCGACGGGGGCTTCGACGTGCGCGTGCAGCCGGCGCTCGTCGACCGGCACCATCCGCTCGCGGCCGTCGAGGGAGCGTTCAACGCGGTCATGCTCCAGGGCGACGCGATCCGCGAGATCACGCTCGAGGGGCCCGGCGCGGGCGGGCTCGAGACCGCCTCGGCCGTCGTCGCCGACATCGTCAGCGTCGTCGGCACAGCGGCGACAGGCTTCCTCCACAACGACGCCGCCTGGCGCACGCTCCCGCGCCTGCCGGCCGGCGAGCTGCGCTCGCGCTATTACGTCCGCATCGAGGTCGACGACCGGCCCGGAGTTCTCGCACACGTGGCCGAGCAGCTGGCCGCGCAGGGCGTGTCGGTCGCGCGACTGGCGCAGCGCCAAGTCGCCGACGGTGCCTCGCTCGACCTCGTCACGCACGAGGCCCCGAGCGGTCGCGTGGAAGCAGCGCTTGCAACGGTCGCGGAGCTCCCCGAGGTCCGCGGTACGCCGACGCTGATGCGGGTGATCTCGGAGCGCGGTGTTTAGTGGACGCGGCCACAAGTACGCTTGTGTGCCTGGCGGCTCGCAAACGCGGCGCAGGCCGTTGTTCTCAGTCGGTCGCATACCTGCAGGTATGCGACCTCCCTGCGTCCTAGGCCTGCTTGGTTTGCGAACCGCCAGGCACGAACGAACTTATGGCCGCGCCCACTAGCCTGCGTCCCTCCCTCGCCGAGCGCTTCCGCGACCGTCTACCGCTCGGCCCGGAGACGCCGATCGTGACGCTCGGCGAAGGCGACACGCCGCTGCTGCCGGCGCCGCGTCTCTCCGCCCGCCTTGACCTCGACGTCTGGCTCAAGTGGGAGGGAGCGAACCCCACCGGATCGTTCAAGGACCGTGGGATGACCGTCGCGCTCTCGAAGGCGCTCGAGGAAGGCAGGCGCGCGGTCGTCTGCGCCTCGACCGGTAACACCGCCGCCTCGGCGGCCGCCTACGCCGCCCGTGCCGGCCTGACGGCGCTCGTATTGCAGCCGACGGGAGCGGTCGCACTGGGGAAGCTCGCCCAGGCGCGCGCCCTCGGTGCACGCGTGCTCGAGGTGCGCGGCTCGTTCGACCAGGCCCTCGCCGCCGCGCGCCAACTCACCGAGCGCGGAACGCACGTGCTCGTCAATTCGCTCAACCCCTACCGGCTCGAGGGCCAGAAGACGGCCGCGTTCGAGATCCTCGACGAGCTCGGCGCGCCACCGGCGGTCCTCGCGCTCCCTTACGGCGGCGGCGGCAACACTCGCGCCTACGTGATGGGCTTCGAGGAAGCCGGCGCCGGCCAGCCGCGGGTCGTCGCGGTCGAGTCTTCGCGGCGGGCGGAGACGGCGGCGTCGGCCATCCGCATCTCCGCTCCTGCTCATGCGCGCGAGGTGGAACAGGGGCTGGAGCGCACGGGCGGCACGATCGTCCAGGTCTCCGACGAGGCGCTGCTCGAGGCCTGGCGCGCGCTCGCTCAGGAGGAGGGGATTTTCTGCGAGCCCGCCTCGGCAGCCGGGGTGGCCGGCCTCGTGCAGGCCCAGCTCGCGGCGGGCACGCGGGTGGTCTGCGTCATCACCGGCCACGGGCTCAAGGACCCTGAGGCGGTGGAGCGCCTCACGCCCCCGCCGCTCATGGTCGACCCCGATCCGGATGCGATCGCGGCAGTCGCTTGAGCGCTCCTCATGACTGACTCGCTCCGCGTCCGAGCGCCCGCGACGACCGCGAACCTCGGCCCGGGCTTCGACTGCGCCGCCGTCGCGCTCGACCTCTGGAACGAGCTCGAGGTCAGCTCCGGCGACGACAAGCCGGATCTCGATCACGTCGGGGTGCGTGCGTTCGCCCGGCTCGCCGGCCTTGACGGGAGGCGTTTCACCTGGACGAGCGGGATCCCGCGGGCCCGCGGGCTCGGCTCGAGCGCAGCGGTGATCGCACTCGGGCTGGTCGCCGCAGCGCTGCTCGAGCGCGGCCGCGCGGATCCCGCCGAGCTGTTCGCCGAAGGGCTCGAGCTGGAGGGCCACGGCGACAATCTGGCCGCTGCGCTCCTCGGCGGCGTTTGCCTGAGCTGGGGGAGGCAGCTTGTCCGGATCGCCGATCGTCCGCCCGCCGTTCCGATCGCGCTGATTCCGGAGACCACGGTCTCGACCGCGGCTTCCCGGGAGTCGCTCCCCTCGACGGTGACGCACGCCGACGCCGCCTTCACCACCGGGCGCGCGACCCTCCTCGGTGCGGCGCTGGCGGGCGGCTCCACCGAGCTCTTCGCCGAGGCGCTCACGGACCGTCTCCACGAGCCTTACCGGGCGGTGAGCGCGCCGCTGCTCGGCGCGGTCCGAGAGCCCTTTCCCGCCGGAGCGCTCGGCGCGACGCTCTCCGGTTCCGGGCCGACAGTGATCGTTTGGGCCCGGGACGAGGATGCCGCCTCGTGCGAGGCCGAGCTCGCGCAGCGCTTTCCGAGCGTACGCGTCCTGGCGCTGGGGGTCGCGACGATGGGCGCGGGACCGGCTCCCTAGGAGGGTTTGGCGAAATACAGTCTGTGCCGCCGAGCCGCGCTGCTCGCCCCCTGGCACCGTCCTCAGTCGCGCCCATATCTATGGATATGGACGCTCCCTGCGTCCTCCCCAGGGAACGAGCATCGCACCTCGGCGACGAGCGGTATTCCGCCAAACCCTCCTAGACTGCGTCGGATGAGGGCTCCGCCGTACTCGGCTACTCGCGTCGATGTCCTTCGGTTGCCGGCTGCCCGGCACGAGCGCGACTCGGTCGCCGTCGAGGAGCCGCTCGAGATCCGCGTCAACGGCGCGGCGGTCGCGGTGACGATGCGCACGCCTGGGCACGACGACGAGCTCGCGCTTGGATTTCTCCTCTCCGAGGGAATCAACCCGCAGCGAGCCGCGCCGCCCGGCGACCTTGCCGCGAACACGATCGAGGTCGAAGCCGACGCCTTCGATCCCGCGGGGCTCGAGCGCCATTTCTACACCTCCTCCTCTTGCGGCGTCTGCGGCAAGGCGCGCTCGAGGCGGTTGCGGTCGAGGCGCCGGAAGTCGCGAGTGAGCTGCGGGCAACGGCCACACTGCTCGCGGGGCTGCCCGAACGCCTACGGGATCAGCAGGCCGCTTTCGCCGAGACCGGCGGCCTGCACGCGACGGGGCTCTTCGACCCGGCGGGTGAGCTGTTCTGCCTGCGCGAGGACGTTGGCCGGCACAACGCGATGGACAAGGTGATCGGCTGGGCCTTCGGCGAGCAGCGCCTGCCGCTCGGCGATGCAATCCTCTGCGTGAGCGGGCGCCTTTCTTTCGAGCTCGTCCAGAAGGCCGCCGTTGCCGGCTGCCCGATCATGGTTGCGGTCGGCGCCCCGTCGAGCCTCGCCGTCGAACTGGCCCGCGACCGCTGCGTGACGCTCTGCGGTTTCGTGCGCGGCGGTCGTGTGAACGTGTACAGCGAGGAATGGCGCGTCGTCAGCTAACCGGTGTGCTGCTGGTCGGCGGCGCAAGCCGCCGGTTCGGCTCGCCCAAGGCACTGGTCCGATTCAAGGGAAAGACATTCGCCGAGCAGGCCTGGGGAGTTCTCGGCGCGGCCTGTGACGAACGGCTCGCGTTCGGCAAGGTTGCCGACGAGCTCCAGCTGCCGTTCCGGGTCCGCGATGACGGCAACAAGCAGCGGGCACCGCTGGCCGGAATCGTCGCCGGCCTCCGCGCGGCACGGAACGAGGTCTGCGTGTTCCTCCCGGTCGACGTGCCCTTCGCCACGCCGGAGCTCGTCCGGGCGCTGGGCGAGGCGTGTGAGGAAGCCGCCGTTCCCCAGACCGGCCCTCTGCCCGGGGCCTTCGCGCGCTCGGCGCTCAGCGTGCTGGAGCGCCGGCTTGCCGCGGGCGAGCTCGCCCTCCACGACGCACTCGCGGAGCTGGCCACAGTCACGGTCGAGCTCGACCCGGCGCAGCTCGTGAACGTCAACGCGCCCGAGGAGC
>Ga0066709_100005025_pt1 | contig 10756 bp, 7 predicted proteins | sample GraSoiAngelo_158_FD_79665 | JGI IMG/M metagenome (GOLD analysis project Ga0066709, IMG submission 79665) | Grasslands soil microbial communities from the Angelo Coastal Reserve, California, USA - 14_1009_16_30cm | ecosystem: Environmental > Terrestrial > Soil > Grasslands | place: USA... | reverse complement strand
GCGTGCGAGCGGATCGCCTTCGAAGGCAAGACCTGGCGGCGCGACATCGCGTGGCGTGAGATCCAGCGTGCCGGAGCTGCCTGAAGTCGAGACGATCGTGCGCGAGCTGGCCCCGCGGCTCGAGGGCCGCCGCATCGCGCACGCCCGCCTCAGGAAGACCGACGTCCTGCGCCGGGTGTCGCGACCCCGCCTGCTGAAGGTGCTCGAAGGCAACGCGTTCGACCACATCCACCGGCGGGCGAAGCACGCGGTTTTTGTGCTCGCCAGCGGCCACCGCATGGTGATCCAGCCCCGGATGACGGGGTCGTTGCTCGTCTACGAGCGGCCGCTCACGACTGCGGAGTCCCGCTACTCCGTCCTGCTGTGCACACTCGACAACGGAGCGCTGTTCGTGTATCGCGACGTGCGCCGCCTGGGCACGGTGTGGCTGCTCGACGAGCCCGGGTGGGCGGCCTACACCGCCCGGCTCGGTCCCGAGCCGCTCGAGGAGACGTTCACGCCCTTCGTCCTCGCAGAACGGCTGAAAGGCACGCGGCAGGCGATCAAGAAGACGATCATGGACCAACGGCGGGTGGTGGGGATCGGCAACATCTACGCGAATGAGATCCTGTTCGAGGCGGGGCTGCGTCCCTCCAAGCCCACGTCCCGGCTCACACTCGAGGAGTTCGCCGGCCTGCACACGGCGATCCGGAACGTGCTCGAGCGGGCGATCGGGTCGGACGGCACGACGCTACGGGACTACCGCACGGGCACGGGCGAGCGCGGACGATTCCAGTTCGAGCTCCAGGTGTACGGGCGGGGGGGGAAGCCGTGCGTCGTCTGCGGGCGGAAGCTCAAGGCGACGCACGAGATCGATCGGCGGGCGACGGTGTTCTGCACGAGGTGCCAGCGCTGAGCCGCTGTCTAGCCCGGCCGCGCCGGCGCCGTATGTTTTCTGGTCTCACCCACCGGGGTTTCATCATGCGACATGCGCTGTACTGGCTGATCGTTGTCCTGTTCGCCGCACCGGCTCCCGCGCAGCAACAGCAGCCCACCACTCCCGGCGAGCGCCTCGCTGTTGTGGAGCACGTCCTCCCCAACGGCATGACGTTCCTGCTCCTGCGGCGACCCGGCGCCCCAACCGTCTCGTTCGTGACGCACTTCCGCGCGGGCGGGGTCGACGAGTGGACCGGCATCTCCGGCACCGCCCACTTGTTCGAGCACATGCTGTTCAAGGGCAGCCGGACGATCGGCACGAAGAACATCGCCGTCGAGCAGGCGCTCTTCCCGCGCATCGACGCCGTGGCCGATTCGTTCACCGCCGAGTTCCGCAAGGGCGCCTTGACCGACAGCGCGCAGCTGCAGCGGCTGCGCGACCGGCTCAAGCAGCTCGAGGACACGGCGCGGCAGTACGTGGTGAGCAACGAGCTCGACCGCATCCTCACCGAGAACGGCGCCGTGGGCCTCAACGCCAGCACCGGTAATGACCTCACGAACTACTTCTTCTCCCTGCCCGCGAACCGCGCCCAGCTGTGGTTCGTGCTCGAAAGCGACCGGCTGCGCAACCCGGTGCTGCGCGAGTTCTACTCCGAGCGGGAAGTCGTGATGGAAGAACGGCGGCTGCGCGTCGAAACCCAGCCGTTCGGCATGCTGCTGGAGGAGTACCTGGGGGCGGCGTTCCGAGCCCACCCCTACGGGCGGCCGGTGGTCGGCGTGGCGAGCGAGATCCAGGCCGTGACTCGCGGCTCCGCGCTCGAGTACTTCCACAAGTACTACGGACCCAACAACGCGGTCGTGGCCATCGTGGGCGATATCAACGTGGACTCGATGAAAGCCTGGGCGACCCGCTATTTCGCCGACATCCCGCCCGGCCAACCACACCGCCCCGTGGTCACGCAGGAACCACCGCAGCGCGGGGAGCGCCGCATCGAGGTGCAGTTCGACGCGAACCCACAACTCCTGGTCGGCTATCATGTGCCGAACCCTCAGCACCCCGATGGCCCGGCGCTCGCGGTGCTGAGTCAGGTCCTGACCGGCGGCCGCAGCTCGCGCCTGTTTCAGCGCCTGGTGATCCGCGATCGCGTGGCGACGACCATCGCCTCGTTCCAGTTCCCCGGGAGTCTCTACCCCCGGATGTTCACCTTCCAGGGCGTCCCCATCGCGCCGCACACGACGCAGGAGATCGAGGCCGCCGTGTACGAGGAGTTGGACCGGCTCCAGCGCGAGCCCCCGACGGAGCAGGAGCTGCAGCGCATCCGCAACCAGGCGGACGCCGGCGCCATCCAGCGGTTGCAGTCCAACTTCGGCCTCGCCTTCCAGCTGTCGAACAGCGAGGCGCTGTGGTACGACTGGCGGCGGACCTTCCGCGACCAGGCGGCGCTCGCCCGCGTCACCGCGGCCGACGTCCAGCGGGTCGCGAAGACCTACTTCAACCCGAGCAACCGCACGGTCGCCACGCTCGTGCGCCCGGCTAAGACCGCCACGGGAGGGCACGACTGATGCGCGCGCCACTCTCACTCGGAGCGTTGCTCCTCGCGGTCGTCTCTGCGGCCTTAAAGGCCGCCGCGCAACAGCCGGCGGTCGATACGCACACCCAGATCCAGGCCCTGCAGTTCCCGCCGCTGCGGTTCAATCCGCCGCAGCCGAAGCGGATCACGCTGTCGAACGGCGTGCCCGTCTATCTCCTCGAGGACCACACCCTGCCGGTGATCAGCGTGCAGCTCGTGTCCAAGGTGGGGGTGGCGAACCTCCCCGACTCGTTGTGGGGCGTCGGCTGGCAGGCCGACGGCCTGCTGCGCACCGGGGGCACCAGCCGCCTCACGCCCGACTCGGTGGACAAGGTGATCGACTTCTACGCACTGAACATCAGCTTCTCCACCGACCAAGAGCAGAGCACCGCGGGACTGTCGGGATTGTCGCGCTATACGGATCAGCTGCTCGATCTCGGCTTCGACATGATGAAGAACCCCCGCAACGACACCTCGCGGGTGCGCATCCTCGCGGCGCAGCAGCAGGAAAACTGGCGCCGCCGCAACGATAAGCCGGGCTCGGTGCTCGGCCGCGCCTGGAGCCAGGTGCTGCTCGGCAATCATCCGCTGGGCCGCAGTCTCGTCACGCCCGAGGAGATCGCCGGGTTCACCCCCGCGCGCTTCCGGTGGGTGCAGGAGCGGATCTATTGCCCGCAGAATTTCCTGATTGGCGTCTCAGGGGACTTCCAGGAGCGTCAGATCATCGCCACGCTCGAGCGGCAGTTCCGCGGGTGGGAGCGCTGCAAGCCCGGGCTGCAGGCGGTACCACCGCTGACGTTCGCCCAGGGACCACAACTCGTGCTGGTCGAGAAAGACGTCAACCAGACAAACATCCGGATGGGGCACGCCGGCGGGCTCAGGGTCGCCAACACGCCGGACTATTTCGCCGCCCAGGTCGCCGATTTCCTGCTGGGGGGCAGCGGCTTCACGTCGCGCCTGCTGGCACGCGTGCGCAGCGACTCGGGGTTCGCCTACAGCGCGTTCAGTGCCTGGGGCGCGGACACGAAGCGCGAGGATCAGTTCTTCGCCGGCGCGCAGATCCGGGCCGAAAAGACCGTGGCGGGACTCAGTCTCATGCGCTCAGTGATCGGGTCGATGGCGAGCGAGCCGGTGACCGCGCGAGACGTGAAGCTGGCGCAGGACAACGAGGTGAACAGCTTCGTGTTCCGGTTCGAGAGCCCCGCGCAGATCGTGGCGCAGCAGCTGTCGTACGCCGCCGACGGGCTCCCGCCCAACTGGTTCGACGTGTACTTGCGGGGCATCCAGGCCGTGACGCCGGATCAGGTGCGTCAGGTGTCACAGCGCTTCCTGCATCCCGACAAGCTGGTGATCGTCGTGGTCGGGAAGCCGAGTGCGTTCGACAAGGCGCTGAGCGAGATCGGGCGGGTGACGGCGTTGCCCGTGGACTCGATCAGGCGGTAGGACGGACTGGCGGAAGGGCGGACGGTCCGCCTTTCCGCCCGTCCGCCTTTCCGTCAGTCAACGAACGCCCACAACAACGCCCGGCTGTGCCGGTCGAGCGCCGCCGGGCGGCTCAAGTGGTACAAGTCGCCCGTCACGTCGCGGACCAGCAGGCCGCCGTGCGGCAGCGCCCGCGGCCAGTCGTCGAGCCGCGTCTGAAACGAGCGCGGCCCCTGCCGTGTCTCGACGCGCCAGCGCCGGATCTCCACTTCTTCCTCGATCTCCAGCACGCGCGTCACCTCGAAGACGAAGCCGGCCTCGGCGAGCGCCGCTTCCAGCACCGCCCGCGACGCCGGGTCCAGCTCCGCGGGGTCGCGCACCAGGGCGAACTCCTCCTCATCGGCATCGCGCAAGGAGAGGAACCGCCCCGGCTCGGACCAGGGGAAGGCGCGCCGTACCCAGACCGCGCGCTCCTCGCCCTTGCGGACGGCCCAGAGCCGGCCGTCGGCGCGGCGCTCGAGCGTGAGCTCGGTGACGGCCTCCGTCGCCCGCCTGCCCAACAGTGTCAAGTCCATGCTCCCTCCTGACTCCTACGCCAGTTGTAGTTGCAGCTCGTACAGACGCCGGTAACGGCCGTCCGGTTTCGCGACCAGCTCCCGGTGCGTTCCGCTCTCCGCCAGCCGTCCGTCCTCGACCACGAACAGGCGCGACGCCTTGCGGAGGGTCGAGAGCCGGTGCGCGATCGCAAACACGGTGCGCCCCGTGATCAACCGTTCCATCGCCTCCTGAATCTCCCGCTCCGTCTCGGTGTCCACGCTGCTCGTGGCCTCGTCCAGGATGAGGATCCGCGGGTCGTGCAGAATCGCCCGCGCGATCGACACCCGTTGGCGCTCGCCCCCCGACAGCGTGTGCCCCCGTTCCCCCACCACGGTGTCGTAGCCGTGCTGGAGCTTGGTGATGAAGTCGTGCGCGTTCGCCGCCTTCGCGGCGGCCACCACGGCCTCGAGCGACGCCTCCGGCAGCCCGTAGCGGATGTTCTCGAGCACCGTCCCGTGGAACAGGTACGGATCCTGGAGCACCATCCCGATCTGCCGGCGGTAGTGCCCGCTGTCGAGTCGCCGCACATCCACGCCGTCGATCCGGATCGCGCCGCCGGTGACGTCGTAGAAGCGCGCGATCAGGTTCACGATGGTCGTCTTCCCGCCGCCCGACGGCCCCACCAACCCGATCAGCTCGCCGGGGGCGACGGCGAAACTGAGGCCGCGGATCACCTGCCGGACGCCGTCGTAGCCGAAGGTCACGTTCTCGAACGTCACCGCGCCCTGCACCGGGTCGAGCCGCACGGGCTCCGGGATGTCGCGCACCTCGGGCTCCGTGTCGAGCACCTCGAACACGCGGTGCGCCGAGGTGGTGGCGCGGTTCATCGTGCGGGCCATCTGTCCGATGACCTCGATCGGTCCCACGAACATCGTGGTGTAGAGCAGGAACGAGACGAACGTCCCCGCCGAGAGCGGCGCACCCGTCCCGAGCAACCGAGGCACGGCCACCGCCCAGACGCCGACCGTGGTCGTATGGACCGCGAGCATCAGAATCGGCCAGAATCCGGTCCACTCCCGGTGGATGCGGTTGAACTCGCCGGTCACGTCTTCGTTGCGATCGGCGAACCGCCGGATCTCCCGGTCCTCCTGGTTGAACGCCTTCACCACCCGGATCCCGGGGATCGTGTCCGAGAGGACGTCGCTCACCCGCGACCATTTGCGCCACGCCCGCAGGAACAGCCGCTGCAGCGACTCGCTGTGCCGGTAGATCAGCCAGCAGAACACCGGCACCGGCAGCGTCATCACCAGTCCCAGCCGCCAGTCGAGCGAGAGCAGCACCGCGCCCAGCCCCACCAGCATCACGAGCGAGAGCGACACGTCCACGACGCCGAAGGCGAGGAAGTCCCACAGCCGGTCGGTGTCAGCCGAGACGCGCGTGATCAAGCCTCCCGTCCGCTTGCGTGAGAAGAACGCGAGGGACAGGCGCTGCAGGTGCTCGTACAGCTCGGCCCGGAGGTCGCGCGCGACCCATTCGCCCAGGATCGCCATGAGCCGGAGGCGCACGATCGCGGCGCCCTGGCGCACCAGATACACGAGCGCCATGGCCCCCACCGCCAGCCAGGCGATCTCGCTGGCCCGGCCGAGCGAGAGTTGGCCCTCCTGCGCCGGCCGCACCACGCGGTCGATGAGGTAGCCCGCGAGGTACGGCGGGACCAGGCTCACCAACGTGATGAGCGTGGCCGCGGCCATCCCGGCCGCGAGCTGGCGCCGGTACGGCTTCAGATACGCGAGCAGGCGGCGGATCACCGCGACGTCGCGGCCCGCGACCAGCGCCTGGGCCTCCCGGATCGGGCGGGCGACGCTGTCCGCGTACTCGCGGTCAGGGTCGGCGGAGGGGATTTCACGTCCCTCCAGCTGCTCCTCGAGCACGAACCGCAGGTTCTCGAAGGCGCGCCGCTGGCGGTGCGTGTAACGCACCAGCGCCAGTGCCGGATCTCCGGCGGCTCCCAGGATGGTCAGGGTGTTCGCCGACAGCCCGGGGGCCTCGCGCACCGCCTGAATGCGGGCCCGCTCGAAGCTGTGAATCTCCCACGCGCCGCTTGCGCCTCGCCGCGCGACAGCGAGCTGCTCGGGACCGAGAGCCACCCACGACTCGGTGAGCCGCAGGGCGTGATCGAGATCGGCGAGGGCGTAGAGCTGCACCGGCGCGCCGCCCCACCCCGCCTCGATCTGCCGCCGCAGGTCGGCCGGCAGGCGCTGTGGCTGGTCGGTGTAGCGCGCGATGATCTGGTCGTCGAGATGCTGCGGCGTTTCCATGCGCGTGATCCCCCCTCACGTCTCGAGAAACACAACGGCCTTCCAGGTCTCTGCGAGCACCCGGAAGGCCGGATCACGGCATAGGATCCTGGACTTCTAAGGCGCTCGCCCTCCCCCACCGACGTCGCTGGACGCAATACGCCCAGCAAAACGCTGCAGGAGCGCGACCCGGCACACGAGTCCGGGCGCCGCGCGCTGACGCAGCATCGTCGGGGTGGTGTAACGAATGTCGATCATTGGATCGGAGCAACCCTTTCCGTTTGTGTCATCCTGCGGCTCTGATCAAGGTAAGACGCGCCCCGGGCCGGGGCAACCCCCCTACTGCGTCGCGCGCCCTTCCGCATTGATGAACGCCGCGAGCGCGGCAATCTCCTGCGGCTTGAGGTCCAGGTTCGGCATCTGGGCAGCGCCGCTCCTCGCGGCGATCGCGGGATTGGCGAGGAACTGTCGCAGGTAGTCCGGCGCCAGACGTCGGCCCGTCAGATCGGGGCCGACCGCGACCACACCACTCCCGTCGATATCTCCGTGGACGTGACAGGTCAGGCACCCCTTCGCCACGAACAGGCGCCGTCCACGCTCGCTCTCGGCCAGCGGCGCGGGCGCCGAGCTCCCGGCGGGGATCACCCGGAGGGGCAGCAGCGTCACCCGACTGTTCCCGAACCCGCTGAAAACCGTGATCGTCCACTCGCCGGCGCGTGGGAGGGTGAGCGCGGCCACGTACTGCCCGGCTTCCCGCCCCGGGGTGGCGGCCGCCTCGAACGACAGGTCGCCCGCCTGGGCCTGGACCTTGCCGCCCTTGAGACCACTGAGCTTCGTGACGCCGTGTTGGCGGACGGTGAAGGTCAGGGTAACGGGTTGACCCGCTACGACATAATCGGGCAAGTCTTGGACGGTGACGGCGGCCCAGCCGCCGTACGCGGCGATCAGGGGCAGGAGGAGGAGCGCGGGCAGCGTGACGCGGGAAGATCGGTTGGTCATGGGGTCCCCTGGTAGAGGCTCCCGCTTGGATGCCGCTGCCGGCAGGTAGGTTTGAAGCTCTTCGAGTGCAACCCCTCGCGCCGTTTCGTGTACACACTGGGGTTTGATTTCGACCCCCAAGCAAAGGGAGCAGACGGTGAATGAGGAAGCTGTAGCGACGGCGCAGCGCCCAGCGAACGACTGGTGGACCGTGGTGCGCGACGCCGTCCGCGGCGTGCCGCACGACTACACGGCAGGCGTCCTCGGCCGGGGGATCGTGCTGCTTGCGATCCCCATGATCCTCGAGATGGCGATGGAGTCGATCTTCGCCGTCGTGGACGTGTTCTGGGTGTCGCGCCTGGGTCCCGACGCCATCGCCACCGTGGGGCTCACCGAATCGATGCTCACGCTCGTGTATACGGCGGCGATGGGGCTCTCGATCGGCGTCGCCGCGACCGTCGCCCGCCGGATCGGGGAGAAACGCCCCGACGCCGCGGCTGAAGCCGCCGTGCAGGGGATCGCGCTGGGACTTGGCGTCGCCGCCGTGGTCGCGATCCTCGGCGTCACACTCGCCCCACGGCTCCTCGCGGTCATGGGAGCCTCGCCCACCGTGACGGCGATCGGCTCGGGCTACACACGCATGATGCTGGGCGGGAGCGCCACGGTCCTGTTGCTGTTCCTGATCAACGCCATCTTCCGCGGTGCCGGGGACGCCGCTATCGCGATGCGCGTGCTCTGGCTCGCGAACGCGATCAACATCGTGCTGGGTCCCTGTTTCATCTTCGGCCTCGGGCCATTTCCGAAGCTCGGTGTCACCGGCGCGGCCGTCGCCACCACCATCGGCCGCGGCACGGGCGTCCTGTACCAGCTCTATCGGCTCACCCGCGGCGACGCGCGTGTGGCGATCCGCCGTATCCACCTCGCCCTCCGGCCCGCGATCATGGCCAATCTGCTCCGGCTCTCGGGGTCGGGAACGTTCCAGGTATTGGTCGGCACAGCGAGCTACGTCGGGCTGGTGCGCATCATGTCCACATTCGGCAGCCAGGTGCTCGCGGGCTACACGATCGCGGTCCGCATTTTGATCTTCGCGCTGCTGCCCTCGTGGGGCCTGGCGAACGCAGCGGCGACCATGGTCGGCCAGTCCCTCGGCGCCCGGGACCCCGATCGCGCGGAGCGGGCCGCCTGGCTCGCCAGCCGCTATAACATGGCGGTGCTCGGCGCGGTGGGGCTGGTGTTCATCATCCTGGCGGGCCCGATCGTCGGCCTGTTCACGCAGGATCCCGTAGCGTTGCCCACCGGGGCCGTCGGTCTCCGCACGATGAGCTTCGGTTTCGTCTTCTACGCGCTGGGCATGGCGCTCACGCAGGCGTTCAATGGTGCGGGCGACACCTGGACGCCCACGTGGATCAACCTGGGGTGCTTCTGGCTGTTCGAGATTCCGCTCGCCTACCTGCTGGCGCGCGTCTGGGGCGTCGGCCCCCAGGGGGTGTTCATCGCGATCACGCTGGGATATTCGAGCCTGGCGCTCGTGACCGTCGCGCTGTTCAAGCGGGGACGGTGGAAGCTGCGCCGCGTGTGAGCGTTACCGGTTGGCCGTATTGTCCAGACACGTCCTCGATGTGGCTGGACAAGCGGTAGTATTGGGTGCGACGGTGATGTCACCGCGAGCGGTGATCGTATAGACCCTTCCCGCGAGAAAAGACACGCCCGTTCTGCTGAGCTTGTTCGCCGTCGAGTCCACGTAGCGCGCGGCGAGGTCGTACACGCCACCGGCGAGTGCGGTGAACGCGCCCGCGCCCTTGTAGGCCACGGCTGCACCGATCGTGAACACCATCCCGGAGTCGGGCGGTGCGGCCTTCGTCGCGTAGAGCACGAGCGGATTCGCGTTGAAGATCGCGTTGACCAATCGGACGGACGCGCCGGAATAGTCGATCTGCGGCCCGAACGCGTCTTCCACGATGAACGCGCCCACGGTCTTGGGGGTGTAGGTCCCGCTCTGGTAGAACGAGTAGGATTTCCCCTCTTCGAGCATAGTGGTCAGGTTCGAAATCGCGAGATCATGGTCGACCGAGGCGGTATCCGCGATCTTGCCGGACAGGGTGTACTGACCGGCCTCCAGCGCCGTGTAGAACCCGCCAGCCCCGACGCCGCCGTACGCCACCCCGTTTGGCGATTCCCGCCCGGTAGTGGAGACGACAGCCGTCATCTTTCGGCTGCCGGCGTAAAAGTTCACGGACGGCGAGCCGACACCGAAGTTGAAAAACTTGATCCGGGCACCGGCCGGCACCGGCCCGTCGATGCTCTGCACGGTATTCTTCTCATACCAATCGCACGACAAGAGGACGCCTGCGCAGAGCAGCGCGGCCAGCGTTATGGGTTTGTTCACGGGTCGGGTCATGGTTCGGTAATCCACATCAGCTTGGTGTGATAATCCCCGTCCAGGGCGCCGATCGGAGTCAGGCCAGGCCGGTTCCAGATGTACTCCGAGTTGTACCTTGGCCTAACGCGTTGCACGACCTTGGTGCCGTTATCGGGAAAGAGCGTCAGGCTGGGAGGCGTGAAACCGCGGATGACCTGAATACCGCTCACCGGATCGGGGTCGGTGTAGTGATAGCGCCGCATGTCCATCCACATCTCGTTGTGCCCCCACCCGAACTGCGCGATCACTTTCTGAGACATGATGTGCGAGCGCGTCAGGCTCCCCGCCGGAGGCAGGATTTCCGGAGACGCGAGAAAGGTCGACTTCTCCGTCGCCGTGATCTGCGCAGGCGTCTGGCCGGCATCGAGGTTCCGAGCATTGACGAAGTCGATGTGGGCGGCGATGGCGGTCGAGTCTGCCGTCCGCGCGAGCGTCGGATTGCCCATCCGGAAGGCGGCTTCGGCCTTGATGAACTGGAGCTGTGCATACGTCATCGCGGGCATCCTCGCCCGGTCGTCGAACAGGTAGCGCCCCGGGGCCTGCGTGCCGCCCGTACCGGGATATCCGTTCAAGTTGTTGGGGTACTGCGGCGATGTCGATGAGATGCCGCCGCCGGC
>Ga0066709_100005023_pt1 | contig 10757 bp, 11 predicted proteins | sample GraSoiAngelo_158_FD_79665 | JGI IMG/M metagenome (GOLD analysis project Ga0066709, IMG submission 79665) | Grasslands soil microbial communities from the Angelo Coastal Reserve, California, USA - 14_1009_16_30cm | ecosystem: Environmental > Terrestrial > Soil > Grasslands | place: USA... | reverse complement strand
TGCCTCGCGCGTGAAGGTGAGTATCCCGATGCCGGGTCGCTTCGAATCGCTCAACGCCGCAGCCGCGACCGCGGTGTGCCTCTTCGAATGCGTGAGGCAGCGGACGCGCGTTCCGGGTCGAGACAAAAAACCTTAACATCTTTCAACACAAAGGACGCAAAGGTCACGGCACCAGGTTGTTGGCAGAGAAACTGGCGTCCTCCCTGCAACCGCCGCCGACCGATGGCGCGGCAAAGCGGCCCTCGATCCCCTGTGCGGTCTTCTTGATCTCCGACAGGCTCGCGGTGGTGTTCAGGCTGCCGCCGTCGCTGTCGCACTGGTAGCTCGCGGCAGGGACGCTGTAGAGCTGGCCGTCCTGGACCAGCGCTCCGGAGAGCGTGCAGCTCGTGCCGCTGAAATAGGCAAAGGTGAAGATCACGTTGCCGCTGCCGTGCGCGACCTGCAGGTCGAAATTGTCCTTGTACAGGGAGTTGCCGCTCGAGCTGTCGCACCCGGAATACGCGCCCGCCTGGCCACCGGTGTAGTTACCGGCGAGGTTGATCGTCACCAGTGTCTCGCGCACGATCGACTTGCTCACGGTCGGCCCGCCGAGCAGCGTGTAGGTCAACGTTCCCTGGTAGGCATTCACCGGTGCGAACGTTGCAGTGCCGGCGAGCGTCGCCGGCGGATGATCGGCGGGGTTCCATGGGGCGCCGAAATAGGTGCCGACGGTCGAGAAGAGGCTGCCGGTGTAGTTGCCGTTGGCATCGAGCGCCGTGATAGCGACGTACCACGTCGGCTTGTTGTCGGGGCCGTAGATGAAGAACGTCATGAAGACCACGTTCTCGTTCTGCGTCAGGTTTACGCCCCAGCCGCTCTCGGCGGGGATGAACCACATGTCAGAGTAGTCGGTGGTGGCAAGGGCCGGCAGCGTGATGCCGGCGAACAACAGCGCGACGAAGAAGCGTTTGAGCATGTCCATCTTTCGGGTGCGAAACCATGCGGAGTTTAACAGCGTCACGTTGTGCTGCTTGTAACAAAGGGTAACCACGCGTCGATCGCCGCACGGTCGGGCAACGACGGTTGCGCACCGGCGATCGTGCACGCGAGCGTTCCCGCGGCGACGGCGCGCGGAAGCGCATCGCGCATGGTCGCACCACGATCGAGCGCGGCCGCCAACGCGCCAACGAATGCGTCACCCGCGCCGGTGGTGTCGACGACGTCGATCCGGGACGGAGCGGCCGAGAACAATCCGGCATCGGAGCCGATGATCGCTCCCTTGATGCCCAGCGTGACAGCGATCGCGAGGCGCGGCGAGATCGCTGCCGCGCTGTTGGCGAACGCCGCGGCGGTGGCGGGCCCGCCGTGCGGAGCCGCAAGCGCTGCCGCCTCGGTCTCGTTGACCACGAGGACGTCGATCTGGCGCAGCAGCTCGATTGCGAGCGGCCGCGCGGGCGCCGCATTGAGAACGATGCGCGCACCGAGCCGTCGCGCGCGAGCGATCAACGCCGCGTTGGCGTGTTCGGGCACCTCTTGCTGAAGGACGAGGATCGTCGCGGGCGTGAGCGCGGCGTCAGGCACCGCATCCGGATCGGCCCGCGCGTTGGCACCCGCGGCGACCACGATGCAATTCTCGCCGTGCGCGTCGACGAGGATCGTCGCGCAACCCGTTCGCTCATCGACGCGCGCGACCCCGCCCAGGTCGACTCCGCTCGCACCGAGCAGCTCGAGCGCGGGATCGGCGAATGCATCGCGCCCAACTGCACCGAATAGGCGCACCGTCGCCCCTGCGCGGGCGGCGGCCAGCGCCTGATTAGCGCCCTTGCCGCCGGGATACGTCGCGAAGGATTCGGCGGCGAGCGTCTCTCCCGGCTCCGGAAAGCGAGCGACCCGAGTGACCAGATCGAGATTGATCGAGCCGAAAACGACGACCATCCCAAGTCACCACAGGGGCGGTGTATAAGCGTTGATGACGCCCTTGATCAACAGGATGTTGCCGTAAGGCCGCAGCTCTCCCGTGCGCACGATGGTGAACGCGGTGCGAGCGCGCTCGTAGAAGGCGCCGCGCTCGAGATGGCCGATCTCGGCCTCGGCCAGGCCGTGGTCGGTGAAGACCGCGGCAAACTCGCGCACCGGTTCGGGCACCGCCTCCATATCCCCGACGACTTCCATCGTGAACGCTGCCGGCTTGGCGAAGGTGTCGAGCGGAAACAGTGTGAGCACCGCGTCGAGCGCCTCGGACGCAGACGCGCCCGCGACATGCAGCAGGCGTCTGCCGATGCTCGCCGCCGGAAAGTTGGCGTCGACGATGACGAGCTCGTCGCCGTGGCCCATCGCCGCGAGAGCATGCAACAGGTCGGCGTGCAGCAGTGGGTGAATTCCCTTCAGCATCTATGCTTTCACGCCCCCGTGCGTCAGCCCGACGACGATCTACTTCTGAATGACGATCGTGAGAAGCAGCACCGGCACGGTGACGACCAGCGCGGCAGCGGCGAGCGGTCCCCAGGCGAGCTGCTCGAAGGTCAGCACGTTGTACACGGCCGCCGGCAGCGTGCGCGTCGCGCGGCCGGCGAGCACCGCACCGAACACGAAATTGTTCCAGGAGAAGATGAACGCCAGGATCGTGCCGACGATGATGCCCGGTCGCGCGAGAGGCAGCGCGACATAGCGGAAAGCCGTCCAGACGCTGCCGCCGTCGATCAGCGCGGCTTCCTCGAGCTCCTTCGGCAACGTTTCGAAGTGCCCGGCCATGATGTAGACGACGATGGGGACGGTGATGACGAGATGCGTGATCACGAGCGCGGTCAGCGTGTTGTTGAGGCCGAGCAGCTGAAACACCGTGAACAACGGGATCAGATACGAGAGCGCCGGCGTCATGCGCGCGATCAGGATCAGCACGGTGAGCTTGTGCGCCTGCGCCCGGGCGATGCCATAGCCGGCGGGGATTCCGACTACGAGCGCGACGAGGGTGGCCAGTCCCGACACGACGATGCTGTTCCAGAAGTACAGGCCCATCGAGTTCTCGGCGAAGACCTGCACGAAGTTGTGCAGGGTCGGCGCGTCAGGGATGAACACCGGCGGATAGGCCGTGCTCTCGACCTCGGTCTTGATCGACAGCGACAGCATCCAGAGGAACACCAGGATCGCCGGCGAGACGATGATCGCGACAGAGATCGCGAACCCGACTTTCCGCCAGCCGCGGCGCAGTCTCGTCCGGCGGGCCGAAGCGGGTAGGGGCAGCGCCGCGGTCACGTCCATCGCGCCCTCTGCCGGACGTAGAGGAGGAGCAGCGCAAGCGCGAGGATGATGGCGAAGAAGACGACCACGACCGCGGAGGCGTTGCCCACGTTGTAGAACGCGAACGCCTGCAGATACAGGTAAAGGTTGATCGTCTCCGACGCGGTGCCCGGCCCACCCTGGCTGATCACGTAAATGGTGTCGAAGGCCTTGAGCGCATCGATCGTGCGGATCACCGCGGCGACGACCAGAAATGGCGCGATCAGCGGCAGCGTGATGTAGCGGAAAAGCTGCCATTCCGAGGCGCCGTCGAGTCGTGCCGATTCGTAGGGCTCGGTCGGCAGCGCCGCGAGCCCGCCCAGGATGATCAGCATCACCAGCGGTGTCCAGTGCCAGATCTCGACCAGGACCAGGCTCGGGATCACCCACGTCGGCGAATAGACCCACAGCGACGCCGGTAGGCCGACGAGCGACAACAGGTAGTTCAGCACGCCCTGCTGCGGATGGAACATCATCGTCCACACCAGCGCCACCGCAACCGGGGTCGCCATCATCGGCATGGTGAAGATGCCGCGCAGCAGGCCACGGAACGGGAACTCGCGGTGGAAGATCAACGCCGCGACCAATCCCAGGATCAGCGGCACCACCACCGCGAGCGCGGTGAAGTAGAAGGTGTGGACGATCGACTCGATGAAACGCTGATTCGTCGCCAGTCCGACGTAATTCGCCAGCCCAACAAAATGCGCAACCGAGCCGATCGTCCAGTCGAACAGGCTCATCCACACCGTGAACAGCCACGGGAAGATGATGACCGCACCGATGACGATCAGCGCGGGGGCGATGAACAGGTAATAGCTGCGGTGGCGACGGGCGAGAAAGCCCGGGTGTGCTACGGCAGCCATGGTGGCATGACGATCGGTCAGGAACGTAAGCTAGAAGTCGACGCCGCTGTCGCGCTTCATGCCTTCTCGCTCTTGTCGAGCACCGGCTGGAACTCGGCGGTCGCTCGCTTGAGCTCGGTCGCGGGATCGGCGCCGTTGATCATATTGGTGAGCGCGACGCCGAAGACGTCGCGGAACTCGGTCACCGGCGAGATGATCGGCAACCCGGGTTGCGCGATGCTGGCCGACTTCAGCATGCATTCGACCCACTCCTTGGGCGCCTTGATTTCACCCGACTGCTGCGCGGCGGCATACGCCGAGTTGCGCACGGGTGCACCGGCAGCAGCCTGGAGCACCCGCGTTTGATTGGCCTTGTTCGAGGCCCACTGCAGGTAGTACCACGCCGGGCCTTTCTTCTTGCTGTACGCCGAGATCCCTTCGCCGTCCGCGAAAAGCGCCGAGACCTGCGCCTTCGGGCCGGCAGGCATCACCCCGTAGCCGACCTTGCCGACGATGCGCGACTTGGTCGGATCCTCGAGCGGCTGCGCGAAACCGATGCCGTCGAGCCACATCGCAGCCTTGCCTTGCAGAAACAGACTTTGCGATTCATTCCAGTTGAAGCCGGCCACGCCCTGCGGCCCGTACTTGCCAAGCAGCGTCTGGTACATCTTCGCCGACTCGATCGCCTCGGCAGAATCGGTGAGGAGCTTGCCCTTGGCGTCGGTGAAAGCGCCGCCGTAGCCCAGGAGGAAGCTCGTCCACACCGGCACGTTGGCGTTTTTCAGGCCGCGGCCGACGAAACCGGCGATCCCCTTGCCGGCATCGTGCAGCTTTGCTGCCGCGTCGATCATCTCGGCGAACGTTTTCGGATACGTCACGCCTTTCGCGGCGAAGAGCTCCTTGTTCCAGTAGACGACCCATGGATCGAGGTTGAACGGCAGGCTCATGACGCGGCCGTCGGACTCCACGGCATAATTGAGGCCGCCCTTGGCGAAATCGGCAAAGTCGAGATCCGGCGCGGCCATCGACTTGTCGTTGATGTACACGCGCAGATCGGTGAGCCAGTTGTTCTTGGCGAACTGCCGCTTCTGGACGTGGTAGGAGAGCGCGATCACGTCGAAGCTGGGATTCCCCGAGTTGAACTCTATCACCGCCTTCTGCCGTTGCTGCTGCTCGGGGACCATTTCCGAGCCAACCTCGATGCCGGTCAGGTCCTCGAACTCCTTGTGATACTTGCTGAGCAGGTCGCCGCGCGGGCTTTTCACCAGCAAGATCTCGATCTTCTGGCCCTTGAAGCGTTTCCAGTCGAAGGTGCCCTGTGCCTGGGCGGCAAGCATGCCCGCGCCGGGCAGGGCGCCGAGTGCGGCAGCGCCGGTTCCGGCCTGCAGCAGCCTGCGGCGCAATGCGTCGGGTCGATCGTCGTGCGGGTGGTCAGTCATGGTGCTCCTCCTCGGGTTCGGTGCGGGTGTTTGCGCCGCGGTTGGTCGCGGCTCAGGCTTTCTTCGGCTCGATAATACTCGCGTCAGTGGATCGCATCCTGCTCCTTGAATACGGCGATCAGCTTTTCCGCGGTGCAGCCCGGCGCACGCGCGACCGCGAGGATGCTCGCCTCGCGCCGAGCCACTTTTTCCGCCGCCGCCGGCAGCTCCCGGATCGCGGCCACCGGGACGATCACTGCGCCGTGGCGATCGGCGTGCACGATATCGCCGGAGCGCACGCGCATGCCGAGCACCTCGATCTCGCCGCCGAAATCGACGACGTGGGCGTAGGCATGGGAAGGGCCGATCACCGCGGCAAGGAACTGAAAGCCGGGCGCCCACTGATCGATGTCGCGCACCGAGCCGTCGGTGACGACGCCGAGCGCGCCTAAGGCCAGGTGGATCGCCGACTGGACTTCGCCCCAGAACGCGCCGTACCCTGCGTCGGCCCCGTCGAGATCCTGGATCAGCACCACCGAGGGTTTGGGACCCGCTTCGACGTAGCGATAGTAATCGTGCCGCAGGCTGCGCACTTCCGCCGCAGAGAGCGCGGGTGAGGACTTGGCGCGTACGCGCGCCGTTCGCGCGTATCCAACCATCGGCTTGAGCGCGGGAAATCCGCACACCGCCGGTCGGGTCGTGTAGCCGTACGCGCGGGACTCGGGCAATACGACCTCCAGCGCGTTGCAGATCGTTGGCGTATCGAACGCGGCGAGCGCGGTCAGCTCGGCGGGTGTTGGCTGCGGCACGGTCATGGGTCTATCCCGATCAGTTAGGTTCCTTAGCTTGCCGCATCGCTGCGGGCGATCCCGCACGCCGCGACGGCCGCGAGCCATGCTTCGCGCGCGGTCGATTGCAGCGGCACCAGAGGAGGGCGCAGGGCATTCCACGCGGGATCGTCGGTGAGGTCCGCCTGCAACGCCTTGAACGCAGGGAACAATGGATAGGCATCCAGCACGGAGACGAAGCGCTCGAGTACCGCCAGGTCCTGGCCGTGGCCCGGGTCCCCGGCGTGATCGTAGAGACGGCGGATCAGCCGCGGATAAAGGTTCGCGATACCGCAGATCGTGCCTGCGCCGCCGGCCGCGAGCGCAGCCGGAAGGTGCGGCTCGAATCCGACGAAAATCGAGAGCTTCGGAAACGCTGCCAGCAACCGCAACGAATGCTCGAGATTGCACTCGCTATCCTTCACGCCCGCGATCAGCGCGGGATATGACTGCACGAGCCTCGCGATCGCTTCGTCCGGGATCGCGACGCCGCTGACCTGCGGGATATGATAGAGATACATCCGCAAGCGTGCGTCGCCGATCTCGTCGATGATTCGCGCGTAACTGGCGTAGACCCCCTCGGCGACGACGTCCTTGAAGAAAAACGGCGGTAGCACCAGCGCACCGGCACAACCGCAGGTCACTGCGTGCCGGGTGAGCTCGATCGTCTCCGGCAGCGCCGCGCAGCCGGTACCCGCGAGGACGCGGGCAGGCTCGATACCGGAGGCAAGCAGCGCCTCGAGACCGGCGCGGCGCTCGGCGACCGAAAACGATTGGCCTTCACCGGTCGTGCCGAACAGCGCGATGCCGTCCACACCCGCGGCAAATATGCGGCGGACGTGCGCGGCAAGACGGGCGTGATCCGGTCGGCCGTCACCGCCAAGCGGGGTCAGCGTCGCGCACCACACGCCGCGGGGCGTCCCGGTCATCGCACCAACTTTCGCACTAGGCATCGGCAGCGCATCCTGACATTATCGCGCATGCGCGCAATCGCGCGTGCGCTTTTGGACCGGCACGCGATAACCAGACAACGACAACATCGAGGAGAGATCATGATCACTCGACGCAGATTCACTGCGGCGGCCGCCGCGACGCTCGCCGCCGGCCCTTTCATCCGCCGTGCCGGTGCGCAGACCAAAACCGTGATCCGCTATGGCGATGTGCTGCCGGCGAACTATCCGAGTGTCGTGGCGCTCGAGGCCGCGGGCAAGGAGATCGCGGAGAAGACCGGCGGACGACTCGAGCTGCAGAGCTTCCCGGCTTCTCAGCTCGGCACCCAACGCGACATGATCGAGGCGCTGGCCTCGAACGCGCTGCAGCTCTACACCGACGGCGCCGGCACGTTCGGCTCGTGGGTGCCGGCGATCTCGGTGCTCGAGGCGCCGTATATCTGGCGCGACGCCGCGCACATGGCCAAGGGCATGGCCAGCGCCGACGGCCAAAGCCTCGGCGAGGCGCTGGTCAAGACCCGCGGCATGCGGATCATCGACACCATCTACTACGGCACGCGCCAGCTCACCACCGCGAGCAAGGAGATCAGGGACCCGAAGGACATGATCCGGTTCAAGCTGCGCGTGCCTCCGGTGGACGTCTTCAATGCGATGGCGGAGGCGTGGGGTGCACGGCCCACGCCAATCAACTTCAGCGAGCTCTATCTCGCACTCAAGCAGGAGCTGGTCGACGGCCAGGAAAACCCTCTGCCGACGATCCAGTCGGCGAAAATCTACGAGGTGCAGAAGTACCTGATCCTGACCGCGCACATCATCACGCCCCGCTTCGTGGTCGTGAACGAGCAGTTCTGGCGCGGCCTCTCGGACGCCGACCGGACGATCATGCAGACGGCGCTGGCCAAGGCCGTCACGACCGCGAATGCCGAGATCATCAAGCAGGAGAGCGCGCTGGTCGATACTTTCGCCAAGGGCGGCATGACCGTCATCACGCCCAATGTCGCCGCGTTTCGCGACGCGGTGATCAAGGCCGTGCCGCCGAAATTCGAGTCGCGCTGGGGGAAGGGCACGTTCGAGCGTCTGCAGTCGCTCGCCTGACGTGGCGATGTTCGCCCGGTTGGCCGAGCGGGCGCTCGACGCGCTCACGATCCTCCTGTTTGCCATGATGTTCGCGGTGATCGTCGGCCAGATCGTCCTGCGTTACGTCTTCAACTATCCGCTGGTCTGGACCGACGAAGCCGCGCAGTACTGCTTCGTCTGGGTCTCGTTTCTCGGCTGGACGATGGCGGCGCGCAAGCGCATCCACATCGGCATCAACGTCGTCGCCGATCGGTTGCCGGCCGCGGCGAGGCGCATGCTGCACGCTCTGTGGTGCGTTGCCGGCGTGGGCTTTGCACTGGTGCTTGTGGTGGTCGGAGTGATCATTGCGTACCGCAACGGCGACGTGCGCATGGTGTCGATAGATTTCGCCTTCTGGCCGGTCTACCTGGCGGTGCCGGTCGCCGCGCTGTTTCTCGTCGCCTACGCCGTGCGCGACCTCGTGCAGATCGTGCGCAAGGGCGACATCAAGACCACCGAGGCGCAGCTATGACCGCGACGATGACCGCGATTCTCGCCGTGTGGACGGTGTGCCTCTTCCTGGGGCCGCCGATCTGGCTCACGATGGCGCTCGCCGGAACTGCGTTCATCTTCTTGCAGCACGTCGATCCGATCATCATCGCGCAGCAGGAAGTCTCGGCTGCCAACTCGTTCACCTTCGTCGCCGCGCCGCTGTTCATCCTGATGGGGCAGGTGATGAACAACGCCGGCGTGACCCACCGCATCTTCGATTTCGCCGCCGCGATGGTCGGGTGGCTGCGCGGAGGCCTGTGTCACGCCAACGTGGTCGCGTCGATGATCTTCGCCGGCATGTCAGGCTCCGCGGTCGCGGAGGCAGGCGGCCTGGGCACGGTGGAAATCAAAGCGATGCGGGATGCGAAATACCCGATCGACATGGCTGCCGGGCTCACCGCCGCGGCAGCGACGATCGGACCGATCATCCCGCCGTCGCTGCCGATGGTGGTGTACGGCGCCGCGGCCGAAGTCTCCGTCGGCAAGCTCTTCATGGCCGGCGTCATTCCCGGTGTGCTGATGGGCCTCGCGTTGATGGTCCTGTGCTCGTTCATGGCACGGCGGCTCGATCTGCCGAAGGGGAGGTTCCCGACACTCCCGGATCTCTGGCGCAAGTTTCGTGCGGCGTTCTGGGCGCTGATGACACCCGTCGTGCTGCTCGCCGGGATGCTTTCCGGCGTGTTCACGCCCACCGAGGCGGCCGCAGTCGCCACGCTTTATGCGCTGATCCTGGGACTTTTCGTCTATCGCAGCTTCAGCATGGCGCGCCTGCCGCGGCTCATCCTCGAGACCGCCGAGACGACCGGTGTGGTCATGGCGCTGGTGATGGCGGCGAAGCTCCTTGGCTGGGCGCTCGCGATCTCGCGCATTCCGCAGATCGCCGGCCAGGCGCTCACGACGTTGAGCACGAATCCGCTGGTATACCTCGTGATCGTGAACGTGCTGCTGCTCGTCGTCGGCTGCTTCATGGAAGGCATCGCGGCCATGCTGATCCTCATTCCGATCCTGGTGCCGGTGGCCATGAAGCTCGGGATCGATCCGGTGCATTTCGGGTTGATCTTCGTGCTCAATCTGATGATCGGCACCGTCACGCCGCCGGTGGGCGTGGTGCTGTACGTCGTCTCGAACATCGCGAAGATTTCCTTCGAGCGCATGGCGCGCGCGATCGTGCCGTTCCTGATTCCGCTCTTGGTCGTTCTTGCGGCAAGCACGCTGTGGCCGCCGCTGACGACCTGGCTGCCGGGACTCGTGATCGGCCGATGAGGTCATCCCCGTGGCGCTGAGCGAAACACTACGCACCCGATTACGCAACTCCCCTGGACTGGGCGGGGCGCCGCTCGGCAATCTTTTCCGCGAGATCTCCGACAGGACGGCAATCGCGCTCGTGCGTTACGCACATGCGGCCGGAGCGCGCTATTTCGATACCGCGCCGCATTACGGTCACGGGCGCTCGGAGCGACGCATGGGCGACGCGCTGCGCGAGCTTCCGCGCGACGACTACCTGCTGTCGACCAAGGTCGGGCGATTGCTCGAACCGCGCGCCGACGCGCCGCGCGATCAGCACGGCTACATCGACACGCTGCCCTTCGTGCAGCGCTACGACTACACGGCGGAGGGGGTGCGCCGCTCGCTTGCCGACAGCTTGCAGCGCCTCGGCCTCGCGCGCGTCGATCTCGTGTACGTGCACGACATCGATCGCGCCACGCATGGCGAGGCGCATCCACGGCGGCTCGCCGACGCGCTCGACGGAGGGTTCCCTGCGCTCGCCACGCTCAAGGCCGAAGGGGCGATCGTGGGCTACGGTCTGGGCGTGAACGACGTGGCGATCTGTCGCGAGGTCCTGCGCCAGACGGATCT
>Ga0066709_100005022_pt1 | contig 10758 bp, 8 predicted proteins | sample GraSoiAngelo_158_FD_79665 | JGI IMG/M metagenome (GOLD analysis project Ga0066709, IMG submission 79665) | Grasslands soil microbial communities from the Angelo Coastal Reserve, California, USA - 14_1009_16_30cm | ecosystem: Environmental > Terrestrial > Soil > Grasslands | place: USA... | reverse complement strand
CTCATGAGAACGTTCTTCGGCTGAGGCTCTCTATAATGCTTGCTTCCGCTCCTGCAACTGGTTATCGCAACGTTCATGGACATAATTTTGGTAGAGCTTCACTTGTGCGCCAAGGGCCCGGAGACGAGTCCACCAGAAGGCAGCGCCTGCACACAGGCCCAGCAGAAAAGCAACCAAGATAGCCGCTGTCATCGGACCCCCCTCAAAACTGACAGCGCTCGATCCGAACCCAATTCTTAACCAGTAAGATCCGATTTGCAAGTGCCGAATGCCTAAGTTTACATAATCGATGTGACTATACAAAATTAAACGTCGTAATCAATGGAATAACAGGAATTTTCGGCCGCAGCTCGCGCGAGGAGCGGTTCCGCACTGCGAACTCCGATGTTCCCGCCGACTGGGATGTACCGAATATCCAAAGGTCACGCGAACACTCTTTCGGAACGCTCTTGGTGCCTTGCCTCTGGACGCGGCCCCTGGACGATGGTTGACCCCTCGACTACGATGTTAGAGCAGGCTGAGAGTCGACGATTGGCGTGAAGATCGCCGCTTCTGTCGGCACGAGTATGGACGCCCTCAAAGAGTATCGCAAGAAGAGAAGCTTCAACCGGACGCCGGAACCTTCGGGCGAACTGTCAAAGAAGTCTGGGGCAGGCGGGAATAGCTTCGTGGTTCAGAAGCATGACGCCACCCGGTTGCACTACGATTTCCGCCTAGAGATTGACGGCGCGCTGAAGTCGTGGGCCGTGCCGAAAGGTCCTTCGCTCAATCCCGCGGATAAGCGCCTCGCCATGCAGACTGAGGACCATCCTCTTGATTACGGCGGGTTTGAAGGGGTGATACCCCAGGGACAATACGGCGCTGGTCCGGTGATGGTGTGGGACCGCGGCACGTTCGAAGGGGAAGGTGGCCTGCCGGTTTCGGAGCAGTTGCAGCGTGGCGAGCTGAAGTTCACGCTGCACGGCGAAAAGCTGCGCGGTAGCTTCGTGCTGGTCAAGATCCGATCCAGCCGAACGGCCGGCAAGGGCGGCAAAAACGAGAGACCGTGGCTGCTGATCAAACACAAGGATGCTGCGGTCGATGCGAACTGGGATATCGATGAGCACGATGGCTCTGCCCTCAGCGGGCGCTCTCTCAAGGAAATCGAGGAAGAACTGCCGGCCTTTGGAACCGCCGAACCCGGTCCGGACGCGCTCGAAGGTGCGCGGCAGGGAAAGATGCCGGCTGTCCTTGAGCCGATGCTTGCCGCAATCGCGGAAAAGCCCTTTTCGAATCCCGATTGGCTCTTTGAGATTAAGTGGGACGGAGTCCGGGCGCTCGCCTGGATCAAGGACGGCAAGCTTGAACTGCGAGCACGCTCCGGACGCGTGATCACAGATTCGTATCCGGAGCTCGGTCAATTAACGAGCCGGTTTCGGGCAAGCGAGGCTGTGCTGGATGGTGAAATCGTAGTGCTGGACGAGCATGGACGCAGCGATTTCGAGCGGTTGCAATCTCGCATGCACGTTGTCCGTCCCTCTCCAGCGCTGGTACGGCAGGCTCCCGTAGTCTATTACCTGTTTGACCTGCCTTTTTGCGACGGCTACGACCTGCGCCGAGTGCCGCTCATCGAGCGGAAGCATCTGCTGAAGCGCCGCCTGGAACCCGGTGATCCGTTTCGCTATGCGGACCACATCGTTGACAAGGGACGCGAGCTCTTTGAACTCGCCGGTCAGCGCGGCCTCGAAGGCATTGTAGGGAAACAGTTATACAGTACCTACGAACCGGGCGAGCGCACTGCTTCATGGTTGAAGATCAAGATCACGGCGGAACTCGATGCGGTAATTGGTGGCTGGACTGCGCCACGTGGTTCGCGCAAGCACTTCGGTGCCCTGCTGCTTGGCCTTTACCAAGGGAAGGAACTGCTCTTCATTGGCGGTATGGGGACCGGATTTACAGAAAAGTCGCAGGCTGAGGTGTTTCGACGTCTGCAGAAACTCAAGACCGACCATTGCCCGTTTAACAAGGCACCCGACACCAGAGAAAAGGCCGTCTGGGTGGAGCCTGAGCTGGTTGCCAAGGCCAAATACAGCAACTGGACGGAGGAGCACCGCCTGCGTGCGCCCGTATTCATGGGATTGCGCGATGATCTCAATCCGAGGGAGTGTCGACTTGAAGACCAGGTGCCCGTGACGCGAAATCGTGAGCCGGCGCGTAGCAGTAATGAGATCGGACCCGGCGCCCGGAGTTCAGGGCCTCGTAAAGCGCGAACCTCAGACCCTGGTGCCGACGGTTCAGAACAACCTCAGGCGGGCGGTAACGTGATCCGGATGCCGCAACTGGCCAGCCGCGTCCTCAGCGGGGAAGACGCCATCAGCAATGAGCTGTTCCACGGTCGCGCAGAAAATGTGAACGTTGAGATTGACGGCCGCGTGTTGCGTTTGAGCAACCTCAACAAGGTGTATTTCCCCGAATCCGGGTACACCAAACGGGACCTGCTTGCCTATTACTATCGCGTCGCCGAATACATCGTGCCCTTTTTAGAGGGGCGCCCCTTGGTATTGCGCCGTTATCCCAATGGCATCACGGGAGAATCTTTTTTTCAGAAGGAAGCAGGCGAAGCGACGCCGGAATGGATGAAGACCATTGAGATAGCTTCTGAGGGCAAACGCGGAAAGGTCCGCTATTTCCTGGCCGACGACCGGGCTTCGCTGCTTTACCTGACGAACCTCGGTTGCATCGACCACAATCCCTGGTCGAGTCGCGCCGATGATCCGGACCATCCTGACTACTTCTTTTTCGATCTGGACCCGAGTCAAGGTACAGATTTCGAGACAGTGTTGACCATCGCTCGTTCCATTTATAAAAAGCTGGAGGCGCTGGGCATGGCTGCTTTTATGAAGACTTCCGGCGCTACCGGATTCCACATCTATCTGCCGATTGAGCGCCGCTATACATACGAACAAGTGCGAACCTTTGCGGATATCATTGGACGAATTGTAGCCGCTGAGTACCCCAAGCAGGTCACGCAGGAGCGCTCTGTTGAAAAAAGGTCCCGAGGTACGGTACTGATCGATGCCTACCAAAATGCTTCCGGCAGGCCGCTGGCCAGCGCTTATTCCGTGAGGGCGTTTCCCCACGCGCCTGTCTCAGCACCGATCCGACCCGAAGAGTTGAAGAAGAATCTCCGTCCCGAGCGCCTGAATATTAAGACTCTGTTCGACCGCTTCGAAGAGCAGGGCGATCTCTGGCGTGACTTCTGGAAGAAGCGTCAGGGCCTGGAGGAGGCGATCGAGAGATTGGGGGAGATTCACAAATCGAATCGCTGGTAAGGACCGCACCAAGTCGCCGCCATTTGACTTGCCTGAGAGCCTAAACTACTCTGATGTTCGAGGACAGAAACTAGCTGAGACACTGGAAGCTGGGCCTTTTCTACTTACTGTGATGCGCAGAGTCTACCTCGACAATAACGCTTCAACTCCGCTGGCGCCCGAGGTCTTCGAAGCCATGAACCCTTATTGGCTCGGCGATTTCGGCAACGCGTCCTCCATTCACTGGTACGGACAGCGCGCCCGGTCGGCGGTGGAAGATGCACGCGATCGCGTCGCGCGTCTCATTAACGCCCAGCCGAACGAAATAGTATTTACGAGTGGAGGCACGGAAGCGGACAATTCCGCGATTTTCGGGGCTGTTCAGGCGGCTTGCAACAGCGACACCCGCCGGATGCACGTGATTACCACGTCGATCGAACATCATGCAGTTCTAATTGCTGTCAAGGCGCTCGAGCAACGCGGCACAGCTGTGACATTCCTGCCGGTAGATGGAACCGGCGTCGTTGATCCGGCGGATGTAGAGCGCGCAATGCGTCCGGAGACCGAACTGATTTCCGTGATGCATGCGAACAACGAGGTCGGTACCGTGCAGCCGATCGAGCAGATCGCCTCGATTGCCCGGGAACATGGTGTCCTGTTCCACACGGACGCCGTGCAGTCGGCCGGCAAGATCCCGCTGGATGTGCAGCAGCTTGGTGTGGATCTGCTCACACTATCGGCGCACAAGTTTCACGGACCGAAAGGTGTCGGCGCACTGTATCTCCGCAACCGCACATCGCTCCGTCCCCTGCTTTACGGCGGACACCACGAACGCGACCGTCGCGCCGGCACCGAGAACGTACCCGGAATTGTCGGGTTCGGTAAGGCTGCTGATCTCGCATTAATTCATCTGACTGAGGAGTCTAGCCGTCTGAGCGATTTGCGGGACCGGCTGGAGCGTGGAATTTTTAATGAAATCCCCTGTGTCGCGATCAATGGTGATCCGGGGCGGCGTCTGCCCACCACAGCGAGCTTGAGTTTCGATTTCGTGGACGGCGAAGCGTTCGTGATCGCGATGGACCTGCGCGGCATCGCCTGTTCCACCGGTGCAGCCTGCTCTTCCGGATCGCTCGAGCCCTCACACGTGCTTGCCGCCATCGGCAGGACGCGCCAGCAGGCACGCTCCAGCATCCGCTTCAGCCTGGGCAGGTTCAATACGGAGGAAGATGTCAACTACGCGCTCGAAGTGCTGCCCCACGTGGTGGAGCATCTGCGTTCCCTTTCGCCTCGGTACAAGCAAGCTGCCATTCCGGCGTAAAAGCCTTTGCGTGCACTTGCGGGGCCCCGGGGATCACAAAAGCGAAGAGCTGATCAGGTTGGAGTTCACAATCTCGCTTTGTCAACCTCTGTCCTGATTGTCGAGGATAGTGAATTTTGGCGATATCCTTAGTGTAGCGGCGCTGTCCTCAGCGCCGAAAGTCGCCGGTGGGGACATCGGCGCTACAGACGAAGGCGCGCTGTACTTGTAATTCTCGCTAGAAGACCCTTATGACTATTGCCGTGGCGATGAGTGGCGGAGTCGATAGCTCGACCGCCGCCGCTATTCTCGCTGAGAACAATCCCACTGCTGCGGTTCCGGCGCGTGCCCACGATCCCTTGCAGGTGGTCGGACTCACGATGCAGCTGTGGAATCAGCGGACGCTGCCGCGGCTGCAAGGCCTCCAGGAGAGTGCCACCACACCCGGTCACGCCAGCGGCCGCTGCTGCTCGCTTGACGACGTATACGACGCTCGCCGAGTGGCAAATTTCCTGGGCATCCCGTATTACGTGGTGAATTTCGAGAAGCAGTTCGAGCAGGGCGTGGTGCGTCCCTTTGTGGAGCAATACCTCGCGGGCAATACTCCTATCCCCTGCAGCCTCTGTAACACCGAGATCAAGTTCGAGCAGTTCATTACGACGGCGCTGGGAATCGGTGCCGACCGCATCGCGACCGGGCACTACGCGCGGGTGCTTCAGGACGCAGAGACCGGGCGTTATCGCTTGTTCGCGGCGCGGGATCACTCAAAGGATCAGTCTTACTTTCTGTTTGGCCTCGCGCAGGAGCAGCTTGCGCACTCGATATTTCCCTTAGGCGACCTCACGAAGAACGAGGTACGCCGCATCGCGCGCGAGAAGAGCCTGCCCGTCGCTGAAAAGCCCGAGAGCCAGGAGATCTGTTTCGTGCCCTCAGGCAGTTACCGTGAGTTCATCGACGCCTATCTTGCGGAACAGGGCGTGACGCTCGAGTCCAGTGAAGGCGAAGTGATAACCACGGCCGGAAAAGTGCTCGCCGAACATCGCGGTCTGCGTAATTACACCGTGGGCCAGCGGAAGGGATTGGGTGTGGCCATTGGCGCGCCTCTCTACGTGCTCGAGCTCGACCGCGCGCACAACCGGCTGGTGGTAGGTCCGGAACAGGAACTCCTTCGCAGTCGATTTATTGTGCGTGACGTGAACTGGATCCGCCCCGTCGCGGCCGGAGAGAGCATCGAAGCTGCAGTTAAGATTCGCAACAAGCATGCGGCTGCGCCCGCGCGCGTAGATGCGAAGTCTGGCGGGCGTGGACAGGCCGAGGCGTATGTGCAGTTCGCGGAACCGCAGCGCGCCATCACGCCGGGGCAGGCGGCAGTTTTCTTCGACAAAGATGAAGTGCTGGGGGGAGGCTGGATTGCGCAGGTCGTGTAATGGTTACTTCAGCAGCTTCAGCAGACCGGCTTCGTCGATTGTTTGTACCCCCAGCGTGCGAGCCTTGTCCAGCTTGGAGCCGGGATCGGCACCCGCCACCACATAATCCGTGTTCTTGCTCACGGACGTTAACACGCGGCCTCCGGCCTGCTCGATCATTTTTCGAGCTTCATCGCGCGAGTAGGTTGGCAGCGTGCCGGTGAGCACGAATTGTTTTCCCCCCAATGGGCCTTCACCTCGTGCGGCTTTTCTCTCGGACGGAGAGACCTCGAATCGGACGCCTGCCGTACGCAGCTTTTCCAGCACAGCGATGTTCCGCCTCTCGTGGAAGAACTTTGCGATCGCTTCTGCGACCTTGGGTCCTACTTCGCCCACGTTGAGCAACTCCTCAGGTGTCGCGTGCATGAGCTTATCGAGCGATCCGAAGTGATCGGCCAGTAGTTGAGCGGTCCTCTCGCCGACAAACCGGATGCCGATGGCATAGATGACTCGCGCCAGCTCTGCCCTCTTACTTCTTTCTATTTGAGCGAGCAGATTGCTCGCGGACTTCGGACCCATGCGCTCGAGGTCCTCCAGTTGGTCTTGGGTCAGACTGTAGAGATCGGCGACATCGTGGACCAGCCCACGGCCGACCAGCTGATCCACCAGCGCGTCACCGAGGCCATCAATGTCCATCGCTCGCCGGCCGGCGAAATGGCGCAGCGATTCCTTGAGCTGGGCAGGACAGGCAACATTGACGCAGCGGTAGGCAACTTCTCCCTCAGCGCGGAAGACCTCACCGCCGCAGACGGGGCATTTCTTCGGGATGTGGAACTCGCGGCCGTCGGGCGCGCGCTTCACCACCTTCAAGACTTGAGGGATCACTTCGCCCGCGCGCTGGATCAACACAGTATCCCCAATCTTCACTCCCAGGCGTTCGATTTCGTCCATGTTGTGCAGTGTAGCGCGGGTAACCGTAACCCCACCCACATCGACGGGCTCGAGATCGGCCACTGGCGTCAGAGTGCCGGTGCGGCCGACCTGCGAGCGAATATCCTTCACAGTTGTTGTTGCCTGGCGCGCGGCATACTTGAACGCTACGGCCCAGCGAGGCGATTTTGCCGTTGAACCCAGCTCTTCCCACAGCCGCGTATTGTTCACCTTGACCACAATGCCGTCGATTTCGTAATCCAGACTGCTGCGCTTAGATTCCCATTCCTGGATGAACTCCAACAGCTCGTCAAAGGTGCGGCACAACCGCCGGTATGGGTTCACTTTGAAGCCGGCCTTGGAAAGCGCTTCGAGCACCTTCCAGTGCTCCGCCAGAGGCGCGCGGCCGTTCACGAGGGCCTGGTATAAATACATATCGAGTTGCCGCTGGGCGACAATTCTCGGATCGAGCTGGCGCATCGTGCCGGCCGCCGCGTTGCGAGGGTTGGCAAACTTTGACAGGCCGGCTGCCGCGCGTTGCGCGTTGAGCTTCTCAAATGCCTTTAGCGGCATGACGACCTCGCCGCGGACCTCCAGATTTCTGGGATGTCCGAAGAGGTCGAGTTTCTTGGATTCGATCCGCAGGGGCACGGCTCGGATGGTCTTCACGTTCGCCGTCACATCTTCACCCGTGACGCCGTCCCCTCGCGTGAGTCCCCGTATCACGACGCCGTCCTCGTAGGTCAAAGCCATCGACAGGCCATCGAGCTTCAGTTCGCCCACATACTCCACCGTGGCGCGGCCCGAGAGTTCCTGCACGCGGCGGTGAAAGTTTCTGAGTTCATCGATGGAGTAAGTGTTGTCCAGGCTGATCATGGGAACGGAATGGCGAGCCTTCGGAAGCGCACCTACGGCCTGGCCTCCAACCCGTTGTGTGGGAGAATCCGCAGTCACTAACTCAGGGTGCTGAGTCTCCATCTGCTGGAGACGCTTCATTAACGTGTCAAATTCAAAATCAGAGATCTTCGGATCATCCAGCACGTAGTAGCGGTGCTCGTGTTCGCGAATCTCTTCGCGCAATCTTTCGATCTCCTGCTCAACGCTCCTGGCCACAGCCGTCTCCGACGATCATTCCATTAGGCAGATTGAAATTATAGCGCTTCCAGGGTTTCAGTCTGTTCAGTCAGGGCGGTTTGAGCGACATGTCTGAGCTGGCGGTTTGATCGCGAAACGTGATCGAACTGACGGCAACGGGTGGCGTGGAGCGGTCTTCTATCGAGGGGCGGCCAGGAACGTCCGGATCTTCTCAAAATCTTCGCGCAGGATTTTCTCCTCGCGCGGATTTCGGAGGATGTAGGCAGGGTGGACAGTCGCCAGCGCTTTGGAAGCGCCGTAATTGTAAAACTTCCCCCGGATCTTCAAAATTCCATCTTTCAGGCCGAGAACAGTTTTCACGGCGGGTGCTCCGAGGCAGCAGACCAGCCGCGGGCGGATGGCCTCGATCTGACGAAAAAGAAATGGCGAGCAGGTAGCCACTTCGTCCGGTTCCGGAGTGCGATTTCCGGGAGGACGGCACTTCACCACGTTGCAGATGTAAACGTCCTCGCGCTTGATGCCGACGAACTGCAACATCCGGTTGAGGAGCTGGCCGGCGCGACCGACGAACGGCAGACCCTGCGCATCTTCGTCGGCCCCGGGGCCCTCGCCCACAAACACCAGTTCTGCGTGCGGGTTACCTTGTCCGAAGACGATGTTATGCCGTCCTCCGGCCAGTTTGCAGCGCTGGCAATCTCCCAGGTCTCGAAGAATGTCCGCGAGAGTTTCGCGCCCTGCTGGTACAGGCGGCGGTGCTTCGAACAGGTTCAGAGCGTGCGCGGGCGTTCGCTGGAAAGGACGAGAGTCGGCTGACGGACTCTGAACAGGCGCGCCAGCTACAAGTGAGACGGAGTCTCGGGACCGACGTTCAGCGCCGGGTGCTTCGGGTTCTTGCTGGGACACGTCGAAACTGGCCGAGGGCGCTTCGCTCACCTGATGTTCCTGACGTTCCGTTCGATCGGAACCAGGCGGACGCCGGTAGAAATCCTCGATACCCAGGTCGCGGTAAAACTCGAACCACGCAGCCAACTCATCCTGAAGATGTTCATCCATAGATGTTATGGACAGCTCGACAGCCCGCTTCGATCGAGAGCCTGTTGTCCGGAAACCCTAACTCCGGACCGCCAACTGCCGAGCCTTTCTGAGCTCCACGATCTCGTCCAGGATCCGATCAGCCACATCAAGTTTAGCCATCAAAGGGAGCTGCTTCTGACGACCATCGGGAAACACCAGGGTGACAATATTCGTGTCCACTTCAAAACCAGCGCCCTCTTGTGTGACGTCGTTTGCCACGATGAGGTCAAGTCGTTTGGAGCGAAGTTTGGCGGCGGCGTTCTCCACCAGGTGGTCGGTTTCTGCCGCAAAGCCCACCACGAGCTGATCCGGGCTGCGACGTGCGCTGATTTCGGCAAGAATATCGCGCGTGCGCTCCAGCTTGATCCCCTCCAAGCCATTTTGCCTTTTGACCTTGCGGGCGTGAGTTTCGGCAGGCCGAAAGTCCGCAACAGCGGCCGCCATCAGGATGACGGTGGCATGTTCAAGCTGCTGCAGAGTCGCCTGAGCCATTTCTTCCGTCGTACGGACGCGATCTGCAATGATGCCGTCGGGCGCTTCAAGCTGAGTCGGGCCGCTTACGAGGATCACCCGCGCGCCACGCCGGCGGCTGGCCTGAGCGAGGGCATAACCCATTTTCCCGGACGACCTGTTGCTGATGAAGCGTACCGCATCCAGCGGCTCCTCCGTAGGGCCCGCCGTGATCAGGAGCGTTTCATGCTTAAGGTCATCGCGAAGACCCAGCGTCTCGAACACCGCGCTGGAGATCGTCTCAGCCGCAGCAAGGCGGCCCGCGCCCGACATCCCGCAGGCAAGATAGCCTGACTCCGGCTCCACAACTCTGACGCCGCGGTCTCGCAGTACTTCGATATTGTGCCGCGTGGCGGGATTCTCCCACATATTCACATTCATCGAGGGCGCCACAACCACGGGCGCTTTGGTGGCGAGATACAACGTGGTCAGGAAGTCATCGGCGATGCCGTGGGCAAGTTTCGAGAGCACGTCCGCAGTTGCAGGCGCCACGACCAGCAGATCGATACTCTGGGCGACGGCGATGTGCTCAATGGCACTTTCGACGTTGGGCTCCGCGCCCTGGCCGGCAAAGATCTCCGTGATCACCTTGCGCCCCGAAAGCGCCGCAAACGTGAGTGGAGTGATAAACTCCCGGGCGCCCCTCGTCATCACCACTTGGACTTCGAGATCACGCTCCTGGAGCAGTCTTACAAGCTCTGCCGCCTTATACGCGGCGATGCCACCCGAGACTCCCAATGCCACTTTCATAGATCAAGTCGCTACAGAAAGACCACGCTCCGGTCTGAAACAAGCCGTTGCCGGAGTTGCACATTCTCGAGAAGCCGACCGCGATGCTCAGAAAGAATGCGCAGTTCGTATTCTGCGAGGTTCACCAACCCCGAGATTCTTGACGCCACGCTTAAGCTCAACATCTGAAACTATTTTGCCTTCTGTTTTTTCTGCTCGTTAGTCTCCGGGATCTCTGAAATCTCAATAGGCACCAAGCCAGCCAGCACTTCAGACTGGGCAACCTTGGTTGCCTTCCTCCACTGAGTCTGGATCAGCGGCTTCGCTCCCGCCTGAAGTTGCCGTGCTCTTTTCGCCGCGACCAGAATAAAACGAAACTTACTATCAAGACCCGTCGGTAAATCCATCTATACTTCCGCCAAAAGTT
>Ga0066709_100005021_pt1 | contig 10759 bp, 11 predicted proteins | sample GraSoiAngelo_158_FD_79665 | JGI IMG/M metagenome (GOLD analysis project Ga0066709, IMG submission 79665) | Grasslands soil microbial communities from the Angelo Coastal Reserve, California, USA - 14_1009_16_30cm | ecosystem: Environmental > Terrestrial > Soil > Grasslands | place: USA... | reverse complement strand
GGCGCCGGCCTCGCGTTGAGCCAGTTCCGACACGACCGACTGCACCATCGCCGCCACCGGCAGCGCGAGCATCACGCCCGCGGGACCGAGCAGCCGGGCCCCGGCGAGCACGCTCACGGTCACGACGAACGGATGCATCTCCAGGTAGCGGCCCATGACGCGCGGGGTGACGAGCATCCCGACGAGATTGTTGATCACGGCGTAGGTCCCGAACCCGATCAGCGCGTGCAGCGGGTCGATCGTGAAGCCGGTGAGCACAATCGCGAGCGCCGTGCTCAGGAACCCCAGGTACGGCACCACCTCGGCGAGCCCGGCCAGAATGCCCAGGATCAGCGCGAACGGGAACCGGAGCAGCGCGAGCGCGGTGCCGACCGCCACACCCATCACCAGGCACACCGTGGCCTGGCCGCGCACGTAGCTCCGCAGGGCGCGATCGACTCCCCGGCCGAGCTGGGCCGCGCGTTCGCGGTACGGCAGCGGGATGAATCGGTCGACGCTGCGCCGCACGTCCTCGCGCTCGGCCAGGAGGTAGAACGACAGGAGCGGCAGGACCGCGAGGCCGAGCAGCGCGCCCAGGCTCCCGAACACGCGTCCCAGACCCGCCGCGGCCAAGCCCCCGGCGTTCCGCCCCAGGTTCGCGATGTTCGAGCGCAGCATCTCGGTGACGGGATCGACGTAGCGCGCGAAGCCGTTCGCGTTGGCCCAGTCCTTGAGCCGCACCAGGAGCTCCGTGGCCGTCCCCGGGGCGCGCTCGACGAACCGCACCAGCTCGGCGCCGGCCTGCGGCACGATCCACGCGAGCGCGATGCCCGCGAGCACCACGGCAACGAGCATCACGACCGCGGCGGCGGCGGCGCGCGGCATCCCGCGGCCGCGCGGCCGGATGGACCCCAGCGCCGTGACGACGGGATCGAGCGCGTAGGCGAGCAGCACCGCGAATCCGACGAGCACGACGAGATCGCGCAGCGCCCACAGCAGGAGCAGCGCCACGACTGCCGCGCCGCCGATCCAGGCGGGACGGGAATCCTCGGGATGGGTTGCGGTCGCGCGCTCGGGCATGGCGGCCGATTAGGCCCCGGGGGAGAGGCGGCGTCAAGAGACACCGCACCGGGCGCGAAGACCGGTCGCACGCGTAAGGCATCGCCACGCTCGACGCCGCGCCGGGCATGCGCGCATGGCCGTGCTTTGACGCTCTCCGCCGCCCGAGGTTAGGCTCGCTTGAGATCCTGCTGCCGCCGCGTCCACCGGGAGGGCCACCGTGCCGCCTACCGCCGTCTCCGCAAACGATCTCGCCGCCGCCCACAAGCCCGGCCGGCTCCTCTGGCCGGTCGCGTTGCTGCAGGAGAAGGCGCTGCACATCCGCCGCGACATCATCACGCTCCTTTCCAAGTCGCAGACCGGGCATTCCGGGGGGCCGCTCTCGAGCGCGGACTTCGGCACCGCGCTGTTCTTCCACGAGCTCAACATCGATCCCGCCAATCCCGCGTGGCCGGAGCGCGATTTCTGGCACTTCTCGATCGGCCACGTGTCGCCCGTGATCTACTCGCTGATGGCGGAGCGCGGCTACTTCCCGCTGCGGGACCTGATGAAGTTCCGCGCGTTCGACGGCCATCCGCAGGGACATCCTTCCAAGCACGACACGCCCGGCATCGAGGTGTCGGCGGGCTCGCTGGGCCAGGGGCTCTCGGTATGTTGCGGCGTGGCCATGGCCGCGAACATGGACCGGCACAGCCGGCGCGTGTATTGCGTGATGGGCGACGGCGAGCAGCAGGAAGGCCAGATCTGGGAGGCGTCGATGTTCGCGGGGCACTACCAGCTCGACAACCTGTGCGCGATCATCGATTACAACCGCAAGCAGATCGACGGCGACGTGGAGGACATCATCGGCGTCAAGCCGCTCGCCGACAAGTGGCGAGCGTTCGAGTGGAACGTGATCGAATGCGACGGGCACGACATGACCGACATCCTGCGCGCGTTCGCCGCGGCGCGCGCGTGCAAGGGACAGCCGAGCGTGATCCTCGCGCACACCGTGATGGGGCACGGCGTCTCGTACATGGCCGACGACTACCACTGGCACGGCAAGCCGCCGAAGCCCGACCAGGCCGAAGTGGCGCTGAAGGAGCTCGGCACGACGTACGCCGAGTGGTCGGAGCGCCTGCTCAGCCATTGAACGATCGCGGCCGCCGGCCGACCGCGGCCGTAAGCCGGGCGCTTCCGGGCGGCCCGCGAACTTCGCCGAAGGAACCTGCATGACCACGACCATCACGCTCCCCGAGAAGATCGAGATGAAGAAGACGCGCGAGGGCTTCGGCCGCGCGCTCGTGGATCTCGGCGAGCAGGACCCCCGCATCGTCGTGCTGGTCGGCGACCTCACCGAATCGACCATGGTGAGCTTCTTCGCCGAGCGATTCCCCGAGCGGTTCATCCAGGTCGGGGTCGCGGAGCAGAACATGTGCGGCGTCGCCGCCGGGCTCGCGGCGATGGGGAAGATCCCGTTCTTCGCCACCTACGGAGCGTTCGCTTCCTGCCGCGCCGCGGACCAGATCCGGGTCACGGTCGCGTACTCCAACCTCAACGTGAAGATCGGCGGCGCCCACGGCGGCATCTCGGTCGGGCCCGACGGCGCGACGCACCAGGCCATGGAGGAGATCAGCATCATCCGCTCGATCCCCAACATGAGCATGATCGTGCCGTGCGACTACTGGGAGACGTACAAGGCCACGGTTGCGGCGGCCCGGCACGTGGGGCCGGTCTACGTGCGGTTCGGGCGCGAGGACGTGCCGGTCGTGACGGCGAAGGACACGCCGTTCACGTTCGGGCGGGGCGAGGTGTTCGCCGACGGCGACGACCTCGCGATCATCGCGTGCGGCGTCATGGTGTACGAGGGGCTGCGGGCGGCCGAGCAGCTCGGCGCGCTCGGCATCGCCGCGCGGGTGGTGGATCTCCACACGGTGAAGCCGATCGATCGCGCGCTGATCGAGCGCTGCGCGCGCGAGACCGGGGCGATCGTGACGGCGGAGGAGCATCAGGTCAACGGCGGGCTCGGCGGCGCGGTGGCGGAGGTGGTGGTGCAGACGCACCCGGTGCCGGTCGAGCTCGTGGCGGTGCACGACCGCTTCGGCCAGTCGGGAAAGCCGGCCGAGCTGATGGACGCGTTCGGCCTGCGCGCGAAGGACATCATCGAGGCGGCGCATCGCGTGCTGGCTCGCAAGCGCGGCGGGTAGCTCGCGGCCACGCGCGACGGCCCGGCGGCGCCCCGGCACCCTGAGAAGGCCGAGTCGAATCGCCGCGATTTCTGCACCCGGCTCCCATGCGCGCGCGCGACATCGTGGCCGCCGCGCACCGCGTCCTCGCGCGCAAGCGCGGGGCGTAGTACCCCGGCTGCGCGGCGTCGAGGGGCCCGGGTCCGCGTCACGTCTCAGGGTTCCCCTGACTCCCACAAGCGTGTCGTCAACATGGAACATCCTCGACCCCGACGTCTGGCTGGCGGGATGCGCGGCGAAAATTCCTCAAATTTGTTGCCGCGGCCCGATGGCGGGGCATAGACGTTTTCTCGCCGCGCAGACATCGCCGGGACCCCGCGCAAGGCCGGCGCCGACGGTTCCCTCGACGTGTCGCAGCGAACTGCGAGGAGACCGCCATGCGAGACACCCGGTCGTGGTACGCGGGCCGCGCTTCCCTCACCCTCAACATGACCTGGAAGCCGTCCAGGGTTGTCGGCGCGGGGGTCTACTTCGTCAGACTCGAGGCGGGCGGCAGGAAGTTCGCGCGGCGTCTGGCGCTGGTTCGCTGAGTCGAGCGGCAGCATGGAGTGTTTGACCGTCCCAGTTCGGCCTCCCTATATTCCTCGGCCACGTGCGGAAGTGGCGGAACTGGCAGACGCACTAGATTCAGGTTCTAGCGCCCGCAAGGGTGTGGGGGTTCAAATCCCCCCTTCCGCACCACGGTTTCCCCTGGCCTGCGAGATGCGGGCCAAGTGCCGCTCGCCGAGCGTCCTGCCATGTCCCGAGAACACGAGTCGGATGAGCGCCTCGTCGCGCAGAATCGCCGTGCCCGCCACGATTACTTCATCCTCGAAACCTTCGAAGCTGGTCTCGTATTGTCCGGCACCGAGGTGAAGAGCCTGCGGCTCGGCAAGGCCAGCCTGGCGGAGGCTTACGCCACGGTGGAAAACGGAGAGGCGTTCGTGCTGCAGCTGCACATCCCGCCCTACGAGCAGGGGAACCGCTGGAACCTCGATCCGGTGCGCCGGCGCAAGCTGCTGCTGCACGGCCGTGAGATCGCCCAGCTCGAGCGCGGCGTGGCGCAGAAGGGGCTGACGGTCATCCCGCTCAAGCTCTATTTCACGCCGCGCGGCCACGCAAAGCTCCTGATCGGGCTCGCCAAGGGGAAGAAGACGCACGACAAGCGACATACGATCGCCGAGCGCGACGCGCGCCGGGAGATGGAGCGGGCGCGGCGGAGCGCCGACCGATGAAGCCGCTCCGGCTCGTCACCGCGCTCGCGGCGGTGGCGATCGGCTTCGCGCTGGCGCGCGGCCAGGACGAGCGCGCCGTGGCCCCGCTCGTGACTCCGCCCGCCCCACCGGCGCCGCTCGCCTCCAACGTCAGCGACTGGCGCACGCTCGTGGGGGGTGCCGGTCCCGAGACGGTGCCGGTGCTGGACCGGGAGGGTCTTCCGTGGGTCGCGGTCGCGGACTTCGCGCGGCTCCTCGACGCCACCAAGTTCTGGCGCGGCGACCTGCGCAAGCTCGAGCTCCGGGCCCGCAACCACCGCGTGCTGCTCACGGTCGAGGATCCGTTCGTCGTGGTGGACGACCACACGGTGCGGCTCGACGCGCCGGTGCGCTCGGAGAACGGCGAGCTGATCGTGCCGGTGGCGCTCGCCGATTCGTTGCCGCGCGACTCCACGCTGGCGCGCCTCTATTACGACGCGAGCCGGCACGTGGTGCTGCGCGTCCCCCCGGTCGGGCTCGTCACCGGACCGCGCATCGCCGTGGAGGGGGGCGGCACGCGCCTCGTGTTCCCGGTGGATCGCGCGGACGAGGTCGTGATCGCCAGCCGCGACCGCGCGCACTTCCGGATCCGGTTCAGCGGCTTCTACGCCGGCGAGTTGCCGGCGGGCTTTCCCGACGGCAGCCTGGCGCGCGCGATCCGCCCCATCGCCACCGCCGGCGGCAGCGCGTTCGAGATCGAGGTGGCGCCCGAGGCGAGCGGGTTCCGCCTCGTGTCCGACGTCACCGGCCATCGCGTCACGCTCACGTTCGAGCGCGGTCCCGCGGCAGGGCTCGAGCCGTTCGCGCCCGAGGGACCGGCTGGGCCCCGCAACCTGCGCGTGATCGTGCTCGATCCCGGCCACGGCGGCGCCGACACCGGCGTCACAGTGGAGGGCGCGGTGGAGAAGGATCTCACGCTGCAGCTCGCGCGCATCCTCAAGGGCGAGATCGAGCGGCGCATGCGGACCCGGGTGGTGCTGACGCGCGAGGACGATCGCGAGCTGTCCGAGGACGAGCGCGCCGAGCGCGCGAACCGCGCGCACGCCGACCTCGTGATCTCGCTGCACTTCGACGGCCTGCCGGGCGGCCGCGCTCACGGCGCCACCGCCTACTGCCCGCCGGCGACGTTCGGCTCCACGCAGCGCGAATCGGAGGGGCAGGGGATGATCGCGCTCCTGCCGTGGCGCGACGTGGCGCTGCGCCACGCGGTGGCGGCGCGCGAGCTGTCGGAAGATCTGCTGTCCGCGCTGGAGCTGCGCGCACAGGGGCCGGCGCGGCTGCGCGAGATCCTGCCCTACCCGCTCCTGGGCGTGAACGCGCCGGGACTCCTGCTCGAGTGCGCGACGCTCACGTCCGACGTCGATCGCCGCCGCATCCTCGAGCCCCGCGGCCTGAGCGACCTGGCGGCGACGCTGGCGGACGGGATCTCCGCCTATCAGCGGAACCTGTGACGATGCCGCGCCGAGTGTTCCTGTTCGCCCTGCTGGTGGCGGGGCTGGCTTGGATCACGTGGCTGGCGACGCGGCCGCCGCAGACGCTGGAAGGCCGCAATCTAAAGCCCGATTCGATGAGCACGGGGTTCAAGTCCGCGCGGCTCTACTTCGCGTCGTCGAGCGGCGAGAGCCTGATGATCGAGACGCGCGAGCAGCTCGAGTCGCAGAACTTCCACGACCGGGTCGCGGCGCTGGTGGCGGAGCTGGAGCAGGGACCGGAGGCCCGGGGACTCCGCACGCTGCCGCGCGGCACCACGGTGCTGCACGTGTACATCGACGACCGCGGACTCCTGACGCTCGACCTGTCGCGGCCGTTCCGCGACGGGTTCCGCGGCGGCTCGGCGGCGGAGTACCTGGCGATCGCGTCGCTCACGCGCACGCTGGCCGCGAACCTGCCGGAGGTGAAGCGCGTGATGCTCGTGTGCGGCGGCCAGCCGATTCCCACGCTGGGCGGCCACCTGCCCATCGACCGCCCGATGGACGTGACGGACCTGCCGTGAGCGACGCGCGCCCGATCGGCGTGTTCGATTCCGGGCTCGGCGGCTTGACGGCCGTGCGCGAGCTGTTCCAGGCGCTTCCCCAGGAGTCGGTCGTGTACTTCGGCGACACCGCGCGACTGCCCTACGGCAGCAAGTCCGGCGAGACCGTGACGCGCTTCAGCCTGGAGATCGCCTCGTTCCTGGTGCGCCACGACGTCAAGTGCCTGCTCGTGGCCTGCAACACCGCGTCGTCCTACGCGCTCGACACGCTCACCAAGCGGCTCGAGATCCCGGTCGTGGGCGTGATCCAGCCCGCAGTCTCCGCCGCGATCGCCGCGAGCCCGCACGGCCGCATCGGCTTGATCGGAACGCTCGGCACGATCGGGAGCGGCGCTTACGCGAGCGCGATCCAGCGACAGGCGCCCGCGTCGCGCGTCGTCGCGCGCGCCTGCCCGCTGTTCGTGCCGCTGATCGAGGAGGGCTGGCTGACGCACCCGGTCACGCGGCAGGTGGCCGAGGAGTACCTGGCCGAGTTGCGCACGGCCGGGCTCGAGTCGCTGATCCTGGGGTGCACCCACTATCCGCTGATCACGCCGCTCATCGGCGAGCTGATCGGGCCATCGGTGCGGCTCGTCGATTCCGGAGCCGAGGCCGCGCGCGCCACCGCCGTCATGCTGCGCGAGCGGGACCTCCTGGCGGCGGGCTCGCCCCGCCATCAGTTCTACGTGAGCGATCAGCCGCGGAACTTCGATCGCATCGCGCGCTCGTTCCTGGGCCGCCCGATCCCGCCCACCACCGTCGTGGACCAGACCGACTTGCCGTGGTTCGAGCGCGTTCCCGCTCCCTGACGCGCGAGTGGACCGGGGCGCCGCGGCGATCGCGACGTCCTGGCCCCGCGGCGCGGGCGGCCGCGGGACCCTCGGGCGTTTGCACTCGGGGCTCCGATCGCGCACGGTCACGGGCGCAGTCTCGGCCCTCTCGATGAAAGGCGATTTCCGGTGACCCGACCTCCTCAAGCCATCCGCGAACACGTGGCCCCCGCGCCGGGACCTCCCGTGCGCCACGACGGTCGCGGGCCGCGCCAGCTCCGGCCGCTCAAGATCGAGCGCCGCGTGTCGGCTCACGCCGAGGGCTCGGCGCTCGTGCACATGGGCCGCACGCGCGTCCTGTGCACCGCCACCGTGGAGGAGCGCGCTCCGAACTGGCTGCGCGGGCAGGGCCGGGGCTGGGTGACCGCCGAGTACGGCATGCTGCCGCGCGCGACCGCCGAGCGCACAACTCGCAGCGCCCAGACCGGCGGGCGCGCCCAGGAGATCCAGCGGCTGATCGGGCGCAGCCTGCGCGCCGTGACCGACCTGACGGCGTTCGGGGAGCGCACGATCATCCTCGACTGCGACGTGCTCGAGGCCGACGGCGGCACGCGCACGGCGTCGATCAACGGCGCCATGGTGGCGCTGCACGATGCGTTCGTCACGCTCTCGAACCGCAGCCACCTGGCGGGTCCGCCGTTCCGCGACGCGGTGGCTGCGGTCTCGGTCGGACTCGTGAACCGGATCCCGTGCCTCGATCTCGACTACGAGGAGGACTCCAGTGCGCAGGTGGACATGAACGTGGTGATGACCGGCGCCGGCGAGTACGTCGAGGTCCAGGGCACCGGCGAGTCGACCACGTTCGCCGAATCCGAGCTGCGGCTGCTGCTCGGACTCGCGCGCCTGGGAATCCGGCGTGTCGTCGCCGCCCAGCGGCGATTGCTCGGCGACTCGGGCCTGCTCCCGGCCGCCCCGGCGGCCGCGACGAGGAGCGAGCCATGAAGTTCGTGGTCGCGACGTTCAACGAGGACAAGATGCGCGAGGTCCGGGAGCTGCTCGACCTGCCCGGCGTGACACTCGTCGGTCTGCAGGGCTTCCGCGGCGCATCGGCGCCGGCGGAGGCGGGGCACTCGCTGCTCGAGAATGCGCTCGCCAAGGCGCACGCCGCCCGCAAGCTGACGCGCATGCCCGCCATCGCCGACGACACCGGCCTGGAGGTGGATGCGCTCGGCGGCCGCCCCGGCATCTACTCCGCCCGGTTCGCGGGGCCGAACGCGTCGTACCGCGACAACGTGCGGCGCCTGCTCGAGGTGATGACCGGCCTGGAAGGCGTGGAGCGGCGCGCGCGGTTTCGCACCGCGTGCGTGGCGGTGCTGGAGGGCGGAGTCGAGGTCAAGGCCGAAGGCGTGCTGGAGGGCCGCATCACGTTCACCCCGCGGGGGAAGCATGGGTTCGGCTACGACCCGGTGTTCGAGGTCGAGGGTCTCGGGCTCACGCTCGCGGAGCTCACCCCCGCCGAGAAGAACGCGCGCTCGCATCGCGCCCGCGCGCTCCAGATGCTGGCCGACAAGCTCGCGGCGCTGAAACGCTAGCGGCGGCCGCGCCGGAGCGGCTCGAGCGCCGCGTTCGCTCGTCGCGCCTCGCCGTTTTCCGCCCGGCGCCGCAAGCCAAGGCTCATTCGCCCAGGCGGTGCACCCGCAGCATGTTCGTCGATCCCGCGGTGCCGGGAGGCGTCCCGGCCACGATCACAACGACGTCGCCCCGCGCCCCACGTCCCAGGTCGAGCATGGCACGATCCACCTGCGCCACCATCGCGTCGGTGTGGTCCGCGTCCCGCACCACGAACGTCTCGACGCCCCACACGAGCGCGAGCTGGCTGCGCACGGCGGGCTGGGTCGTGAACGCCAGCACCGGAATCGTGCAGCGGTGGGCCGCGAGCCAGCGCGCCGTTGCGCCGCTCTCCGTGAACGCCACCAGCGCGCGCGCCCCCAGGTCGACCGCCACGTGCGTCGCAGCGAGCGCGATCGACTGCTGCGTCGACTGCGGCCGGTGAGCGAGCGGTCCGAAGCGCCCGAGCCCTTCCTCCTCTGCGGCGGCGACGATGCGCGCCATCGTGTGCACCGTCTCGACCGGATGCTGGCCGATTCCCGTCTCGCCCGACAGCATGAGCCCGTCGGCCCCGTCCAGCACCGCATTGGCGACGTCCGAGGCTTCGGCGCGCGTGGGGCGCGAATGGACGATCATCGACTCCAGCATCTGGGTCGCGACGATCACGGGCTTCCCGTGCTCGCGCGCCAGGCGCACCGCCCGCTTTTGCACCAGCGGCACGCGCTCGAGCGGCATCTCCACACCCAGATCGCCGCGCGCCACCATCACGCCGTCGAACGTGCGGATCACGGCGTCGAGCTGCTCCACGGCCTCGGGCTTTTCGATCTTCGCGATCACCGGCAGCCGCGCCGAAACCTCGTCCATCACGGCGCGCACCGGCTCGATGTCGCCGGGCGAGCGGACGAACGACAGCGCGACCATGTCGACCCTGAGCGACAGCGCGAACTTGAGGTCGTCGAGGTCCTTGAGCGTGAGCGGCGGCGCCGTCACGCGGACGCCGGGCAGGTTGATGCCCTGGTGGTCGGAAACAGTGCCGCCCTCGATCACGCGGCAGCGCACGGCGCGCTTGTCGATGGCGAGCGCTTCGAGCCGCAGGAGCCCGTCGGCCAGCAACAGCGTGTCCCCGGGGCGCACGTCGCTCGCGAGCGCGCCGTAGGTTGTCGAGGCCGCGCGCGAGTCGCCCTGGATCGGCTCCGCCGTGATCGTGAACTCGGCGCCCGCCGTGAGCTCGGCGCTGCCGCCGCGGAACGTACCGAGCCGGATCTTGGGGCCTTGAAGATCGGCCAGCACCGCGACCGCGCGCTTCGCGGCATCGGACGCGCTGCGCACGCGCTCGTACGCCGCGCGATGTTCGTCGTGCGTGCCGTGCGAGAGGTTGAGCCGGGCCACGTCCATCCCCGCCTCGATCAGCGCCGCGATCGACTCGGCCGAGCGCGTGGCCGGGCCCAGCGTGCACACGATCTTGGCGCGTCTGGCGGGCGGGAACGTCATGCGACCGATTTCAGGAGTTCCGTGGAATGGCTGCGCGCGTCACGCGGGACGAAGATGGGGTGGATGACGGGGATCGAACCCGCGACACCTGGAGCCACAGTCCAGTGCTCTACCAGCTGAGCTACATCCACCACCCATCCGACCGTCACCGCCTGCTTTTGTGGCGCGCCTGGAGGGAATCGAACCCCCGACCGACGGATTAGAAATCCGTTGCTCTATCCATCTGAGCTACAGGCGCGGGTTGTCGTTCCCAGCCCGGGGGTCCCGTGACGGCGCCTGACGCGGACCGCGACGTCGGGATAGGAATGGCCACATCCGGGCCACCTGAAAAAGTCGGGGCGAGAGGATTTGAACCTCCGACACCCTGCTCCCAAAGCAGGTGCG
>Ga0066709_100005020_pt1 | contig 10759 bp, 8 predicted proteins | sample GraSoiAngelo_158_FD_79665 | JGI IMG/M metagenome (GOLD analysis project Ga0066709, IMG submission 79665) | Grasslands soil microbial communities from the Angelo Coastal Reserve, California, USA - 14_1009_16_30cm | ecosystem: Environmental > Terrestrial > Soil > Grasslands | place: USA... | reverse complement strand
GCTCGGCCGGTATTGCCAACCCAATCCGGCCTCGATCAGGTCGCGTGACATCGCGGCGATCGTCTCCGCGTCGCTGTCGATCGCCAGCCGCACGCTTAGGTCGATGGAAGCCATGGGTAAGATTGTGCCACGTCGTAAAGTTCTACGTTGCATATAGCGAAATCCGTGCCTGACTTGAAGCGCCTGTGTCCCGGAGCGATCGGATGATCCCGTTGCCGTCCCCGGTGTGAACGCGCATGATTCAGCAGCCGCCCGTCGGTTGTTTCCAAGCCCGCGGCTCATCTCATGGAGAAAGCCATGCTCAAACGAATGCCCATCGTGACAGCGGTTCTTGTCGCGTCCTCGATGTGTTTGGCGCACGGGCAGCAACCGGCCGCGCCGGCCGCGGCCACCATCAAGCGCACGATATTGCAGAGAGTCGACGTGCCCAGCTCGAACTATGAAACCGTGACCGGCACAGCCGAAATACTACCGAACGTCAATGCCGGGCGCCACACGCATCCCGGCCCGGAAACCGGCTATCTGCTGGAAGGCGAAATGACGATCCTGGTCGATGGCAAGCCACCGCTGACACTCAAGCCGGGCGACACCTATCAGATTCCGCCGATCGCGGTCCACGACGTGCGCGCGGGCGACAAGGGCGCGAAGGTGTTCGCGGTATACGTCGTCGAAAAGGGCAAGCCGCTCGCATCGCCCGCGCCTTGAGAATTACTCAGTTGCGTAATTCTCAATAAGAACTTTGGCGCTGCCCCAAGGCCGAAACAGTCATGAGTCCTGTCGTAAGCGAGCATCGTCGGCGTTTTCTCGTTGCACTTGGCGGCGCAGTGGCGGCCTCCGCGTTCCCCGGCGCAGTCACAGGACAAGCGTCGACCCCGATCATGAGGCGGATCCCTGTCAGCGGCGAGACCCTGCCGGCGATCGGCGTCGGCTCATGGATCACCTTCAATGTCGGCGCGTCATCCGATGCCAGGGCCCCGCTCGTGCCAGTCCTTCAGACTTTCTTCGATCGGGGCGGGGCGATGATCGACTCTTCGCCGATGTACGGCACCTCCGAGTCGGTCATCGGTTTTCTGCTCAGCCGGACGTCGTCGACCCGGTCACGACTGTTTTCAGCCACCAAGATCTGGACCTTAAGCAAGTCCGCCGGAGCAAATCAGGTGCAAGCCTCGCTCGAGCTGTGGGGCATTCCACGCTTCGACCTCGTGCACATCCACAACATGCTGCATTGGGAGACGCATATCGAGACGCTGAAGGCACTCAAGGCCTCCGGCAAGGTGCGCTACATCGGAATCACGACATCGCACGGGCGAGGTCACGCCGAAATGGAGCGTGCGCTCTCGCGCGAGCGTTTCGACTTCGTGCAGTTCACTTACAACTTCGCAGATCGCAGCGTCGAGCAGCGACTGCTGCCGCTCGCTCAAGAACGCGGCGTTGCGGTGATCATCAACCGGCCCTTCGATGGAGGCGACCTGTTCTCGGTAGTCGAGAAGAGACCGCTGCCGCCATGGGCTCGTGAATTCGATTGCACAAACTGGGCGCAATTTTTCCTGAAGTTCGTTATATCGCACGCGGCGGTGACCTGCGCTATCCCGGCGACTTCCAAGACGGCCCACATGGCGGAGAACATGGGAGCGCTTTACGGCCGCATGCCGGACGAAGGGCTGCGCTCCCGAATGATCGAGCACATGGAAGCGCTTTAGCCCATCTCTGGAAAGCGCCCCGGCCCATCACTGGCCGTGATCGCGGAAATTGTAGTACGCCCCGCCGGGGGATTCGTACCTGGGGGAAGCGTAGCTGCGGTTGTTGTAGCTTCCATAGTAGCCACGATCGTAGTAGCCGCGATCGTAAGAATTTGCGCTTTGGTAATAGGTCGGCCCCGTCGCGCAGCCGGCCAACAAGGCACCGCAAATCGCAGTTGCAACCCAAACTTTCATGGTCGGTCTCCAATGGATCTCCCTTCCTTTGGTGAGGAGTGGCGGGCTCTAAAGTTCCCGAGGCAAACGCTTGGATGGCGAGGAACTTTTCGCTTGCAACGGCGTCTTCAAGCTGCGCCTAGCTTGGGCGTGGCGCATAATAGAAGCGTTTCCTTTGAGTCTTATTGAGCGTTTCCTAACTGGCGTGACACCGGTTGCAATGCGGATGAGCTGGCCCTCACCCCCAACCCCTCTCCCGCGGGGAGCGGGGTGCGCGGCAGCGCGGGTGAGGGTCAGATGTCACTCAGTTGCGTAATTGTCAATAACTGTCGTTTCGAGCCATGACTCTCAAGCCCCTGATATTGAGCTTGGCGTTGATCGCGGTGGCCTGCACCAAGGCGCCCGAACCCCCATCGAATCCGCCCAAGCCGAAGACTGAAGCGCCGTCCGGAATGGTGCTGCTGCCCGTTGCTCAATCCACTGGCGGCGCGGGCCAAGCCGAGTCGGGCATCGCCTGGCAAAAAGGGGACGTCGACGCCGCATTCGCAGCGGCGAAGACCGCCAACAAGCCGGTCTTTCTCTACTGGGGCGCAGTGTGGTGTCCGCCTTGTAATCAAGTGAAGGCGACCATATTCAACCGCGAAGACTTTATAGAGCGTTCGCGATATTTCATTCCGGTTTACATCGACGGTGACAGTCCGGGTGCGCAGCAACTGGGTTCGCGCTTCAAGGTCAGCGGCTATCCGACAATGATCCTCTTCAGCGCCGACGGTCGCGAAATCACGCGCCTTCCCGGGGAGGTCGATGCCGAGCAATACATGCGACTGCTGACCATGGGCATGAACAGCGCTCGGCCAGTCAAAGACACCCTGGCCGCGGCGCTATCGAGCGATTCCGCTTCGACGGCAAGGCCAGCGGGCGCGAGGCTCTCACCCGAAGACTGGCGCATGCTCGCCTATTACTCCTGGGATACCGACGAGCAACAACTCATGTCCAAGGACAAGGTGGCGTCGACGCTGGAGCGGCTGGCGCGCTCATGTCCGCCGGAGCAACGCGACACGGCCGCTCGACTCGACCTGCGAGCGCTCGCCGCGGCGGCTACCACCAAAGGCGCCAAGCCGCACGACGACAAGCTTGCTTCCGAGCGCATTACGCGGGTGCTGAGCGACAGCAGGATGGCGCGCGAAGACTTCGACCTCGTCACCAATTACGCCGGTGAAATCGCTGGCTACGTGACACCACCCAAGTCTCGACAACGCGAGGAGCTCGCGAAGGTGTGGAGCACCGCACTCGCGCGCCTGGCTGCGGATCCGACGCTTTCAACCGCCGATCGCCTGACCGCGGTGCAAGCGCAGGTCGCTCTGGCGCGTCTCGACGCGCCCAAGACCGCGGGTTCCGACGCACCCAAGTCAGCGCTTCCCGACGCGCTTATCAAAGAGGTTCGCGAGCAGGTTTCGCGGGCCGACCGGGAGACCTCCGACCCTTACGCGCGACAGTCCGTGATCAGCGCTGCAGCGGAGCTGCTCACCGAGGCCGGACTGCTGGACGAGTCGGATACTCTTCTCAAGGCGGAGCTCAAGCGGTCGCACTCGCCTTACTACTTCATGCTTGGCCTCGCTTCCAACGCCAAGAAGCGCGGTGACAAGGTGGCAGCGCTGGATTGGTATGAAAAGGCCTACGCCGCCGCCGATGGACCGGCAACGCGTCTGCAATGGGGCGCGAGCTACGTCAATGCGTTGATCGAGCTGGCTCCGCAGGATTCGGCACGTATCGAAAAGGCTGCGTTGAGTGTCATCGGCGATATTGAGGCCACGCCTGCCACGTTCTATGGCCGCAGCCAGCGCTCTCTGGATCGCATCGGCAAGAAACTGGTCGCCTGGAACAAGGACCAGCAGCACGGAGCGTCGCTCACCCGGATCCGCGCGCAGATGGCGTCGGTTTGCGCCAAGCTCCCCTCTGGCGACCCGGCGCGCACAAGCTGCGATCAGGTGCTTGGCGGCCGCAAGGACATGAAGGCGTAGCGGGCGCGCGTCCGGTGAACCAAGCGACGAGTCGATGAGCCACAAGCACGAAAATCTGCTGCGTGCCATCTTTCACGATCCCGTCAGCGGCAACATCCAGTGGCGGGAGGCTGAATCGTTGCTGCGCCACCTCGGGGCAAGCATCGAGCAGCTCTCGGGCGCGCGCATCCGCGTGAAGCTCAACGGCGTCGAGGACACCCTGCATCGCCCTCATCATGGCGATGCACTGGGCCGGCAGGACATCTATCACTTGCGCGAGTACCTCGCACGCTCGCGCGTAACGCCCTCGCAGTACGAGGCGCAGCGCAAAGCTTGAGCTTGAGTCCTTGCGAACCGTGATGCGCGAGCCGGCCGCCGCTGCAGGAATCAACGCCATGGACGATCCGGAAATAGAGATCACCGCGGACGATCGTCCGCTGTTTCACGCCCAAAAGCGCAGCGCACGGTCCACCTGGCCGATGATGCTGGTTGTCATATTCGCTGCGGCGGCCGGCGGTGGCTATTACTTCTGGAGCCTGCGCCACGAGGCCGCGCCGACGACTCCTCCGGCGCCGGCGGCGGAAACGAGGCGCGCGCCGCAACCGTCCCAGGCGAGCACCGCGCCGCCGATAGAACATCCGCTGGAGAACGCTTCGCCGCCTGTCGAGCCTCTCCCTGCGCTCACCGAGAGCGATGTCGCCGCGCAGGATATCCTGAGCGGATTGTTTGGAGGCCCGGCGTTCACGCGCTTTTTCTACGCCGATGATATCGTTCGCCGCTTCGTCGCCGCGATCGACAATCTGCCGCGCCATACCGTCGCGCTGCGAGTCATGCCGATCAAGCCGGTGGGCGGACCTTTCATGGTCGCGGGGCAGGAGGGCAGCGTGGCCATTAATCCGGGCAACGCGGCACGCTACACGATGTATGTGCGCGCCCTGGAGAGCGTCGACACTGGAAAGTTGGTTGGTGCCTACGTACACCTGTATCCGCTGTTCCAGCAGGCCTATGCTGATCTCGGATACCCGTCCCGATACTTCAACGACCGGGTCTTCGAAGTGATCGACAACCTGCTGGCCGCGCCGGATGTGCCGGCCAATGTGGCGCTCGATCAACCGAAGGTGTTGTACGAGTATGCGAATCCCGACTTCGAGAAGCTCTCAGCCGGCCAGAAGATGATGATGCGCATGGGCCGCGACAATGAAGCACGCGTCAAGGTCAAATTGCGCGAGATCAGGCGAGCACTGTCGCGCGGTTAGTGCGTCAACTTCTGGGTAATTTGCCGCGCAGCCCGACCTCGGCGATGTTTTTTGCGCTGAGCCCGAACAGTTCAGCCAGCGCACGCCGATAGGATGCCGCGCCGGTGATCATGCTGTCGTCGTGATCCGCGCCATCGACCAGCAAAAGCTTCTTCGGTCCAGTCGCTGCGGCGTAGAGCGCCATGGCAAATTTCGAGGGGACGTAGCGATCGCCGGCGCCGTGAACGACCAGAACCGGCATGCGCACCTGAGCCATCTTGCTCACCGAATCGAACTTCTGGGACATCAGCAGCCCGATCGGCAGCCACGGATAAGTGAATTCCTTCGCGATATCGAGCAGCGTAGTGAAGGTCGATTCGACGATGAGGCCAGCCGCCGGGGCGATGAACGGGTCCGCTTCCCTCGCATCGAGACGATGCTCATCGCTCAGCGCCGCGGCGAGATCGACCGCCACCGCGCCACCGAGTGAATGCCCGTAGATGAAGCGTCGCGCAGGATCGGCCTGCCGCGTCGTGAGCCACGCCCACGCCGCTCGTGCATCTTCGTAGACCGTGTCTTCCGAGGGCAGATCTCCGTCGCTCTGGCCAAAGCCACGATAGTCGATGGCCAGTACCGAGAAGCCGAAGGCGTGAAGCTGCTCCAGCCGGAATATCTGACCCATGAGATCGGAGCTTGCCCCGTGCAGATAGAGCACTGCCGGAGATGAAGTCTTCGCTGCCGGCCACCACCACGCGTGAATGTGCTGGACCTGTGCTGCGCTGCCAACAGGCATATCGAACTCAACCACACCGTCGGGGATTCGCGACAACCATTCCGCGGTATCGCGCACCGCATAGAAGGTAAGCTGCCGCTCCTGGTGCTGAAGTGCCGCCGAACCGCCACCAAGCAGCGCGCCCGTTACGGCGGCTGTCACCGCAACCCGCAGGGCGGAGAGTCGATCCAGTTTGAATGTTGCGCTGCGCATATCGGCACTCTGGCCGGTAAGTGGCAAGTACCGTGCCATGGCGCCAATTCACCGACAGACGGGGCGCTTCGACCGATCTTCAGAGTGCACGCGCGAGCAATCCAACCCCCGAGATGATAAGCAAGATGCTCACTGCCCGATGAAACTGGTCGTTGCTCATGCGTTGAAACGCGGCGAAGCCTGCAATCGCTCCCAACAACGCGAAGGGAACGAAGGTCAGGTTTTGCATAACGCTGGTGTGGGCGGATGACTGACACCACAAGCAGGCAATGGTCACAATCTGCATCGTCAGAATGTAAGGTTGATACGCTGCTCGTTGCTGGAGCTTGTCCCAGCCGCGCATCGAGCACCAGATAGTCACGAACGATCCCGGGAAGCCCGCGAGACCACCGGTTATACCGCCAAGCGCGCCCACGGCCGCGTCGATCCATGGATTGCCGCGCAGCACCCGCTGCTCTTGACGCATGACGACATAGAAGCCGTAAATCGTCAGGAACACGCCGAGCCCAATGCCATAGAACGACGCGTCCATGTGCCTGAGCAGCCAGACGCCCAACGGTACGGTGACAACGCCCGCGGCAAGCATCGGCCACAGCGGGCCCCAACGAATCGAATCGCGGATCTTCCACACGGCATAGAGCTGGCTCGCAGTGGAACACACCACCATGGTCTGCACCGCGTGCAGCGGATCCATCTTGAGATACGCAAGCGCGCTGCCGGCCAGTGCTGAAAACGCGAAGCCTGCGATGCTCGACACCAGCGCGGCCAGCAGGACGACGGCGGCTGTAGCGCTCGCCATCCATGCGTCCTGGCGCTGCTCGGCGATCGCATTAGCGATGTTTCCGAAATCGACGAGCGCCCACAGTGCAAGCACAGTGAGCGCCGACCATTTGAAGAGTGGCCCGTCGAGCCAGGCGCCGATATCAGCCAGTCCTGCCCGTAGTGTCGCAGCGACTCGCGACGAGCGATGAGTCCGCGCCGGATGGGCGCCGACGACTTGCCCGCGAAATGCCATCGCCCGCGAGGCCGCAACGGCCCCCACACGTTGGTTGTGCGTCATGGCAACGATCCCTGATCTAGACAGCGTTTCGATTCGGTAACGGCGCGCCATCGCGCACGTTGGCAACGGCACGTACAACGAGGGCGCCCACGCGCGACATATGCGCCCCAAAGACGAGTAGCGTGCTACTGTAGATACGACGGTAGTGCTTTGCGACATCTGTTGCTCGGTGAAGCGTCGCTACAAAACGAATGGCTTCTTGCGTTTGCGTAACGAAGCTCCGTTCGCGAGGTCATGCGTGCCCACCGGGACGGCGCACCCTTTAGGCAAGTGCAACCGCCGGCGCCGCGCCATCGGCGCAGGATTCTTCGAGGTCGCCGGTCGGGACGTGGAGCGTGTCTTTCCAGGTGTGTGTTGTCGCATCGCTTGCTCTCCGTTCTCGATTTCGGCTCTCTCCAAGCACTCGAACTGCGGTGCACGGTACAGGCGGCAGTGTGCGGACGGGGGACTTGCGGATCGCTGACGGATTCGTTTACGCGCCGCTGTGCGCGGCCGGCTTAGCCAGGTACTGCGGATTGGTGTCGGGCGGGATGCCCGACGTCTTAACGACGAGCCGTTATTTCCCGGTGCAGCCGCTCGGTCTCGGCCGAGGGTTTGATGCCCAGCACGATCGACAGAAGCTCGCGGCACCGGCGGAACGCGTTGAGGGCTTCGGCCTGATCCCCCGTCGCGGCGAGCGCGCGCATGAGGCCACGGTACAGCGGCTCGGCGAGGTTGTCCGCTTCGAGTCCGCGCCGATACATGTCGATGGCGGTGATCCATTCGGCCTGACGCTCGAGCTGCTCGCCGATGCGCATGAGCGTGCGCACGAATCGTGCGCGGAGCGCATCGCGAGGCTTTGCGATCCAAGGCTCCTCTTCGGTGCCGAGGAGCGCTCCGGGATAAGCGTCGAGCAAGCGGCGCGCGACGCGGGCTGGGAAGGTGTTAGTCGCATCCCCCTCGCCTGCACGTTCCGCGGCTTCGAGCGCCGCTTCGAACGTCCATACGTCGGTCCACGCGCACGTTCGGTCGAGCGAGAGCTTGCCGCCCGCAAGCACGAGCGCATTGTCGACGTCGAGGAGCTTGCGCAGGCGAAAGAGCGCCGAGTCGAACGAAGTCTTCGCCGCGGCGCCGTCGGCATCCGGCCACAGCGCCGCCATCTGTTGCTGGGTATCGACATCTTTGCCACCAAGGGCGACCAGGAGCTTTAAGAGATCGAGTGGTCGCTGCTGCGTCTTGCCGGTGAAGCGTATCGGCTCTCCGTCGCGAACGAGCGCGAATCCGCCGAGCACTCGAACGCGCAGTCGGAACGGCCAGGCCGGCCCGGCATCGGCCGGCGCGACGAGCGCATCGCGTTGTATCAGCGTGCGCACGAACTCGGTTTCGATGCCGTGTTCGAGGGCGTGATTCGCGAGCCGCGCTGCCAGGTCCGGGCGGCTGCGCATGAACACGAAGTCGGCACGCTCCCGGTGATCCCCAAGAACCGTTGCGAGGCCCGCAGATACGCGGACCGTTTCTCCGGCGTTGAGATCAGCTTCGATCCGCAGAAGCGTCCGGCGCTGCTCGAATGTTTTGCGGTCGATCGCCGAGGCCCGCGCAATCGCTTCGTCGATGGCGCGCATCGCGCCGTCTCGATCACCGAGCGCGGCGCGCGCCTGCGCGAGGCGTGCCATGGAATGTGGCATCTGCAGCGAAGGAACGTCCAATTCACGCGCGAGCTCCACCGCGCGCTCCGCTTGCTGGACAGCAGCCGTAGCATGGCCAAGGCGTTGTTCGAGCACCGAACGAAGGTGGTGGAAGAAGGGCCACTGCATCCGGCGCGTCGGTGACAAGCGGCGCTCCATGACATCGAGGCGCACCTTGGCTGCCTCATGGTCGCCCTTGTTGATCAGAGCGGAGGCTTCCGCGTGATCGATGTCGAAGAGATAAGCCTCGAGGCCGTATCGCTCGGCAATCGTCCGGGCATCCGCCATCACCGCGGTCGACTCGCTGTAGCGTCCACGCGTGTAATGCCAGAACGCAAGATGTGTGCGCCACTGGACTTGCATCAGCGGGCTCACATCGGGTGTTGCGAGGACGGGCTCGATGCGCGCGATCAGCGCTGCAGCGGACTCGCCCTCGGTCTTCCAATTGATGTAATTGAACAACGTCGACGCGGCCAGCACGCGCAAGTTGCGATCGCTTTCGCCGTCGATAAGCTCGTCGAGACGCTGCGCACAACGGTCGATGTTCTCGTCTTCCGGCTTGCGGAGTAGCAGCGCAATCAGCCAGGCCGACCGCGCGCGCAACTCGCTTTCATGGTCGAGAGCTTTCGTCCGCTTACCATTCAGCAGTCGCTCGAATTCGGGCAGCCAGTGTTCCAGCGGCGCGAAATTCGCCCACTCGTAGTAGTAGCTCGTCACCATCGTGCTGAGCGCCAGCGCCTCGCCGCGCAGGTCGCCGGCGGCGCGGAACGCTTCGTATGCACGCTCGATCGATGGCCGGCCTCGCTGCGGCTGGACGAAGATCCACGCTCGACCGAACCAGTATCCGAGCCATGGATCGCTGTCGCGCATGTTCGAGGGCAACGCTTCGATCCAGTCGGACAAGGATTGCGCACGCCCTTGCCGAGCCCACTCGAGCGCGTGCGCGCGAATGAGCGAGCGCATGGGTTCCCATTCGCCCGCGTCGCGGAAGAGCGCCAGCGCGTCGCTTACCTGTCCGCGCTGCGCGAGAAGGTCGGCGGCACGGGCGCTTGCTTTGCGCCGCTCGTCACCCGGAAGCCGCTTGCGCAGTTCTTCGAGAAGAAACTCACGAAACAGCGCATGGTAGTGGTAGCTCAACTCTTCGCCACGGCGCCGGTCCGTGAAAAGATGGCGTCGATAAAGATATTCCAGCAGTCTTGGCGCTTCTTCATTCCCTGTGAGCGCTATAGCGTCGGCAGGCGTAATGGACGGCGGAATCGCCGTGAGCATCAGGATGTGCTGATTCTCCGGTTTCGCGCCGCCGAAGATCTCGCCGGCGAAGTATTGAAAAATGTCCTCCTTGCCCTCGCCAAGCGACTCCTCGAGCGTCGCGCCGCGGCGGCTCAGGTGCTCGCGCAAAAGCACCAGCGCTGCAACCCACCCTTCGCTCTGGCGATGGATGCGTTTCAGGTCGTCCGAGTTAAGCTGGCGGCTTCCGAGTATTGCCTCGGCTTCCTTGGCCGTGCAGCGCAGCTCGATCTCGTCGATGCGCGCGATCCGGCGGCTCGCGACGAGCCGCGCGAGCTCCGGCGGCGGATCCGTGCGCGACAGCACCATCAGCGTAATGCCTTCGGGGATCTCCTCGAGCCCTTGCGCGAAGGCTGCGCGTCCCTGGGGCTGCGCCCGCATCTCCTGAAAGTTGTCGAAAACGACCGTGCACGGAAGGGGCAGCACGGAGAAAAAATCGCGGAAGAAGCTGCGCGCGAAACGAGCGAGATTCTGCTGCGGCTCGGGAGCGAACAAGGGTAGCTTCGCGGCCGCCTTGCCTGCGATCTGCTGTGCAGCGGCGCGCATGTAATGCACGAAGGTCGCCGGGTCGGTATCGCCGATGTCGGCCTGATACCAGACGTAACGAAGATCGCG
>Ga0066709_100005019_pt1 | contig 10760 bp, 7 predicted proteins | sample GraSoiAngelo_158_FD_79665 | JGI IMG/M metagenome (GOLD analysis project Ga0066709, IMG submission 79665) | Grasslands soil microbial communities from the Angelo Coastal Reserve, California, USA - 14_1009_16_30cm | ecosystem: Environmental > Terrestrial > Soil > Grasslands | place: USA... | reverse complement strand
TCCCGTTGAAGGTCACCGACGTGTCCGGGTCGTTGGCAATGGCGCCCGGCGATCCCAGTGCCGGGCCGTTCACATACGTGCCGTTGTAGGTGCCGGCCGTATCGCCCGCAGTGCTGCCCGAACTCTCCCCCAGCCGCCAGTAGGCCAGCAGCCCCGGTCGTCCGGCGACCAGCGCGGCATACGGCAGTGTGGCGGCACTGGCTGAGGCGTACGGCGACTGGCCGCCCGAGTTGATCGCGGCAAGCCGGTAGTAATAGACGGCAGAAGCCAGGCCGGTATCCCGGTAGCTAGTGGTGCCGGCGGGGAGGCTCACACTGGTGTACATCCCGAAGCCCGGGTCGTTGCTGCGGTCGAGTTGATAGCTCACGCTCGGATCGCCGTCGGTCCACGACAGGCTGACCGTAGCGGCCGACGGGTGCGCGGTCAGGTTCGCTGGTGCGGACGGCGGGGATGTCCCGCCGGCGGTGACGGTAAACGAGCCTGCGCTCGTCCCGGAGCCCGCGGGCGTGGCCACGGCGATGGGGCCACTAGTGGCACCCGCTGGGACTGTGGCGGTGATCTCGCCATCGGAATTGATGGTGAAGTTCGCCGCCGTGCCGTTGAACCGCACCGCGGTGGCGCCGGTGAAAGCGCTGCCGTTGATCGTTACTGTGGTCCCGGCAGGCCCTGAGGCAGGCGTGAACGAGGAGATGACGGGCAGAGCCCCGGCCGGGCTGGGGATGGGAAGGGGGGTCGCCGCGGCGCCGTTGTTGGGAGCGGCGCCCAGGCCGAAGTAGCGGTACAGCCCGGCCTCAAGGCCATAGTGGTTGTAGGCAGTGCCATCCCGTGACCCGGGGCTGACCCCCGCGCCCGCCTCCACCGCCACGACGTGCTGCGGCGGCGTCGTGGTCTGCCGTCCCTCATCCCAGGTGATCAGCACCGTCACGTCCGGCTGGGCCAGCAGTTGCGGAACCACGGTGGCCAGCCAATTGTCACCCATGCTGATCAGGCTGGTACCAGGGTTGGGGCCGAAGTAGGCGGGGCAAGCCTGGCCGTTTGCCGGCAGCGTGTGCATGTCATCGCACTCGTTGGGCACGACATAGCTCAGGCTCGGCAGGCTGGCCGGATTGAAGGTGCTGGCGGTCATCGGCACGTCGTTAGTGCTGCACGTGGAATTGGCCCGGTACTTGTAGTCCGGGTCATGGTCGGAGGTGTACAGCGGGACACTGGTGCCAGGGACCATGGTCCTGGTCCCGGACGCGCAATTGCCCGGCATCGACTCCATGAACTCCTTCCACTTCACCGCCCCGCCGGAGGCGTCGATGGCCTGGAAGATGTTTGGCGACGGTGGGGACAACGCCGACGTCAGCCCGCTGGTCATCCCCAGGTAATTCGGGTTGCTGCCTGAAGCTACAGCGGCGTAATCGGTGAACAGCTCGCCCTGGGCGATCAGCTGATTCAGATACGGCGCCTCGCTGTTGCCGGCAATGTTGTCATAGGTCTCGTTCTCCATCACGATGACCACGAGCTTGCCGGATTGCGCCGCCGCAGCTCCCTGCAGCGGCAAAGCCAGGCTGATACCGAGCAGCAGACAGCTTATGAACCCCAGCTGGCGCATCACGCCCCCCCGGGCGGTAATTTCGGCAGTACGTGAGCGGTCCGGCCACGACTACCACCCGAGTCGATGCCGCAGAACTACTGCCGCTCGCAGCGCCCAACCGGGCGATTGAACCAATATCCGCCCCGACACGGAACCCCACATTGCCGTAGCTCGCCTACGCATCAGGCCAGAGCGCCGCAGCGCTTGTGGGGTACAGCCATCCGCTACCAGAGCAGCAGCAGCCGGTGCCGCTAGTATGCGCGCGTATGGCATCGAAGCACTCACATCGCCATGAGCGGTAATTGGGGACGGTCCGCCTGTGGCAGCCGAAGATGCCGTTTGCTGCCGGTCTCGTCCGCTCAGGCCCAGGCGGTGCACACCGATCCCGCCAGCGAACCGCCAACAGATGATCAAGAAGGCCTGACCGCCGCTGGCGATCAGGCCTCTGACCTGCACTTACTGGTAGCGGGGCGGGATTTGAACCCGCGACCTCTGGGTTATGAGCACAGACGTCACAGTTCAACCCGGTTCGGCCCAGCGCGGCACTGAGCGAGACCAGCCGCCAGCAGCCTGCGCGGCTGGCCTTGGAAACTGACACACTCAACGCCGACCTAAAGATCACGGCTTGCTTACCACCAGCACGCTCGCACGGCGGACGCGGAGATGAGATGACCGGGAAGGTCAGCTGCTTCCGGTGAGGTAGTCGACCACCATGTCACCCACCATCGTGCGGTAGCGGTCCCGAAGCGCAGGGTCGGTCAGGTCGCGGCCGAACAGGGCGCCGAAGGTGTGGCGGTGGGCCAGCCGGAAGACGCAGAACGAACTGATCATCATGTGCACGTCGATGGCGTCGGGACGCCGGTGGAAGACTCCGTCCGCGTCGCCCCGCGCGAGGATCTTGGTGATGAGTTCGATCGCGGGCGAGTTCACGCTGACGATCGCCGCGGATCGTTTGATGTGTTCCGCCTGATGGATGTTCTCGATCCGGACCAGCTTGACGAAGTCCGGATGTTCATCGTGGTGGTCGAAGGTGATCTCCGCCAGACGGCGGATGGCCGCGACTGGGTCGAGGTGATCCAGCCTGACATCCTGTTCGGCGGCCCGGATCTCCGAGTAGGCCTGCTCCAGGACGGCCTCGAACAACTGCTCTTTGCCGCCGAAGTAGTAGTAGATCATTCGCTTGGTGGTGCGGGTGCGGGCGGCGATGTGGTCGACCCGCGCCCCGCTGTAGCCGCGGTCGGCGAACTCGCGGCGGGCCACGTCGAGGATGTTCGCCCGGGTCCGCTGAGCGTCCCGGCGGCGGCCAGCGGCGGGTGCGGGCATCAGGGCTCCTCTGGCACCGGGTGTAGCGCCATCTAGGTACATGTTCCTCCGCTCGCCCGGCGCTCTCGCCACAACCCGGGCGGTTGCAGATTATGCCAGCAGCCTTGACATCACGTTCAAATAGTACTAACTAACTAGATAGTACATAACGGGCTAAAGGAGAGGCTGGGCAGCCTGTGATCCCGGACGGAGCGAGATACCTGGTCGGGCTGATCGGCGCTGAGATCGGCACCTCGCTCAGCCCTTACCTGCATGAACGGGAAGCAGAAGAACTGGGCCTGCGGTACTTCTACCAGCTCATCGATATCAAGCAACTCGGCTTGGGAGCCGAGGACGCAGGGCCGCTGTTGTCCGAGGCCCGCCGGATGGGTTTCCGCGGCCTGAACATCACCCACCCGTGCAAGCAGGCCGTCGTGCCCCATCTAGACGATCTTTCCCCGGCGGCCGCGGCACTGAGCGCGGTAAACACCGTCGAGTTCAGTAACGGCCGGATGATCGGGCACAACACGGACTCCGCAGGCTTTGAGGCCGCCTTCACCCGCGGGCTACCGGGGGTATCCGTCCGGCATGTGGTGATCCTTGGCGCGGGCGGCGCGGGAGCAGCCGTAGCCCACGCTCTCCTGCGACTGGGTGCGCAGCGGCTCACGATCGCCGATGTGGTCTCCTCACGAGCCAGCAGGCTCACCGCCGTCCTGCGCACCCAGTTCTCCCCCGACTGGGTGCGGCCGGTCGACCCGGGCGACCTGGCCGCGGCCATGGCCGACGCCGACGGGCTGGTCAACGCGACCCCGGTGGGGATGGAGCCGCTGGCGGGCTTGCCGCTGCCGGAAGACCTGCTGCGGTCAACGATGTGGGTCGCGGATGTCGTCTACCGGCCGCTGGAGACTGAACTATTGGCCAGCGCCCGGGGCCGCGGCTGCCGGACGCTGTCGGGAAGCGGCATGCTGGTCTTCCAGGCCGCTGAGGCCTTCCGGCTGTTCACTGGGCACACACCCGACGTCGGGCGGATGTTCGTCCACCTCGCATCCCTGACTGCGGAGGATCGCCGCTCCCCCATGGGCGGCACAGCCGACCCAAGCCCAGATCACGGGCGTGACCATCATGTCCGCACTCGGTGAGCAGGACCGGCAGGGCGCGGGCGCCGGGCCGGCGCCCGTGCAGCGATCTATCGCGACCATCTCGCTCAGTGGCCCGCTCGAGGAGAAGCTCACGGCAGCGGCCCGGGCGGGCTTCGACGGGATCGAAATCTTTGAAGGAGACCTCATCACCAGCCGGCTCTCACCTGCCGATGTACGACTGCGCGCCGCGGACCTGGGCCTGCGCATTCTGCTGTACCAGCCGTTCCGCGACTACGAGGCGGTCCCCGACGACCTGCTGGGACGCAGCCTCCGTCGCGCCGAGTGCAAGTTCGAGCTGATGGCCGCCCTCGGCGCACCCATGCTGCTGGTCTGCTCCAACGTCTCCCCGGCGGCCCTCGACGATGACGCACGGGCAACCGATCAGCTGCACCGGCTGGCCGAACGGGCGGACGGGCACGGCCTGTGCATCGCCTACGAGGCACTGGCCTGGGGCCGGCACGTCAACAGCTTCGCCCGCGCATGGAAGCTGGTGGCGGCCGCTGACCATCCACGGCTAGGCATCTGCCTGGACAGCTTCCACATCCTCTCCCTCGGCCACGATCCCGGCGCGATCCACGACATCCCCGGTGAGAAGATCTTCTTCCTGCAACTGGCCGACGCCCCGCTGCTGCACATGGACACGCTGGCGTGGAGCCGCCACTACCGCTGCTTTCCGGGGCAGGGCGGCTTTGACCTCTGCGGCCTCGCCGCGCACGTGCTCGCGTCCGGATACCACGGTCCCTGGTCGCTGGAGGTCTTCAACGATGTCTTCCGCCAGGCGGACGCGAAACGGACCGCGATCGACGGCATGCGGTCATTGCTCACCCTGGAGGAATCACTGACATCGGAGGCTGGCCGCATCACCAGCCCGCCAGCCCCGGCAACCGGACCGCCCGGCCCGGTCACGCTGGCCGACCTGCCCGCCCCGCCGGAACTGCCCGGGTACGCCTTCGTCGAAATCGGGGTGGACGCGCTGATCGAGCCAGCGGCCGAGCATCTGCTGCGCCGCCTGGGTTTCGCTCGCACGGGCGTCCACCGCACGAAACCCGTACAGCTATGGCAGCAGGCCGGCGCGCGCGTGCTGGTGAACCGCACCGGGACCGACGGCGACGGCCGGCCACGCGGAGACGCCGCGGTGTCAGCGATCGCCGTGGAGAGCCAGGATCCCGGCCGCTCGGCCCGGCGCGCCCAAGCGCTGCTGGCCCCGCCGATCCCCCGGTACCTCGGCCCGCACGAGGCCGACTTGACCGCGGTGGCCGCTCCGGATGGCACCTCAGTGTTCTTCTGCCAGACCGATGCCCAAGGTGCCGCAGGCTGGCTCGGCGACTTCCGGCCCGCGGCGCCGGACCGGCCCGGCGGCCACCTGCCGCTGACCGTGGACCACGTCGCGCTCTCCCAGCCGTTCGACTACTTCGACGAGGCCGTGCTCTTCTACCGGTCGCTGCTCGGCATGCAACCGCAAGGGAACCAGGAAGTGGCATCGCCCTACGGGCTCGTGCGCAGCCGGGCGTTCCGCAGCGCAGGCGGTGGCGTCCGGCTCGTCCTCAACGTCCCGCTGCTCGGCGGGGGCAGGCTGCCAGAGACCGCCGCCTACCAGCATGTCGCGTTCGCCTGCCCGGACATCTTCGCTGCCGCCCGCGCGGTGCGGTCAATGGGGATTCCGACACTGCCCGTGCCGGGCAACTACTACGACGACCTCGCGGCACGCTTCGACCTCGACGCCGCCCTGCTCACCCAGCTCGCCGAACTCGGGGTGCTGTATGACCGCGACTTTCGCGGCGGTGAATTCCTTCACTTCTATACCTCGATGCTCGGGCGGCGGCTGTTCTTCGAGGTTGTCCAGCGCAGCGGCGGATACGACGGCTACGGCGCCCCGAACACCCCCGTCCGGATGGCGGCTCAACTGCACCAGGCCGCGATGGGAGGCCTCGACGGTGGCTGACTCACACCCGCCGGTTCTCACCTCAACCCCAGGAGCAGTTCATGATCACAGCAAGGAAACCCGGCCACTGCGGAACTGGCGCCGCCGTGCTTGCGCTCGCGGTGGCGGCCGTGTCAGGCTGCGGGGCTCCGGGATCGGCCGCGTCCTCATCCGGCAGCGGTTCCGGACCGATCAAGATCGCGGTCGTGGATGCACAGAGCGGGCAGAGCAGCTCGCTCGGGCAGTGGGAGTACGACGGTGTCAAGCTCGCCGTCAAGCAGGCCAACGCGGCAGGCGGGATCGGCGGCCGCAAGATCATGTTGACGCTTTTCGACGATCAGGGCGACCCGACGGTAACCACGGACATCGCGCATAAGGTCGCGAGCGGCGGCTACGTCGCTGTGTTCGGGGCAGCCGAGAGCGCGGACTCCATCGCCATGGCGCCGATACTGCAGCGGGCGAAGATCCCCGCCATCACCTCGGGCCAGTCACCGGCGCTGGCAGCGCTGCACGACCCCTACGAGTTCCTGAACACCCCCACCAGCGTCACCTATGACAAGACACTGGCGGACTACCTGGTCAAGACCAGAGGGCTCAGGTCGATCGCGATGATCACCAACAACGGCGCCTACGGGATGGGCGAACACGACGCATTCAAGGCGGACCTGGCATCGTCTGGCATCAAGCCGCTGGCCGACGAGATCGTCACCCCCAACGCGACGGATTTCAGCGCCGACCTCACCACGATCCGGCAGAAGAACCCCCGGGTGCTGTTCATCGGTGCCGAAGAGGTCGAATCCGGCCTGATCGCCAAGCAGGCGCGCGCGCTCGGCATCAAGGCGATCTTCGCCGGCGGCGCCCCCATGGGGACCCCCCTGTTCACCGCCACCGCCGGGGCATCCAACGTCGAGGGCTCGATCGTCAGCAGCGCCTACCTGTCCAACAACCTCAACGCCAAGACCCGCGCCTTCGCCACCGCGTACGTGGCGGCCTACGGCCAGGCCCCAGAGCTGCACGGAGCCAAGGCCTACGACGGCGCGCAAATCGTCATCCGGGCCCTGCGCAACAGCCATGCCGCCACCGGCCTCAAGCTGGCCAACGCGATCCGGGCGGTGCACTACACCGGGCTGCTCGGAACCTTTGCCTTCGACTCCGACGGTGTCGGCCTTTTCCGCACGCACATCGGCATCATCCGCAATGGCCAGGTCGTACCCGCGTCATAGCAAAGGTGCCCGCGGCAGCCGCCGCCGGGATGTGCCGGCGCATGGGTCCATGATCGGGCGGAAGGACGGACATGCAGGTATTCGTGCAGACCCTAGTCGGCGGCCTGGGGTTCGGCGCGATCTATGCGCTGGTGGCCATGGGGTTCTCGATCGTCTACCGCACCATGGGGCTGGTCAACTTCGCGCACGGCGACATCGTCATGGTGGGGGCGTTCATCGCCGCCACCAGCTACATGTCCAGCAGGCTGCCCTTCGCCCTCGCCGTCCTGATCTCGATCGCGCTGACGGCAGCCATCGGCCTGGTCATCGAGCGGGTGCTTCGCCCGCTGGAGCACCGGGACCTGGACCTGATGCTCATCGGCACGATCGGCTTCGGCATCGTCCTGGAAGCTCTCGCCACCCTGGTCTGGGGTGCGACGGGCCGCGCGGTGCCGATTCCGGTCGGCGCGTCCCCGGTCGACATCGCGGGCATCTTCGTGCAGCCTTACGACCTCCTGATCATCGCCCTTGCCGGGGTGGCGGCGGCCGGTGTCTGGTTCCTGCTTGCCCGGACGAAGACGGGCGCGGCAATGCAGGCCGTAGCCGCCGACTATGAGGCCGCGACCGCGGTGGGAATCAATGCCGGGCGCAGCAACGCCATGGCGTTCGCGATCGGCGCGGGCCTGGCGGCACTGGCCGGCTCGCTGGCCGGGCCGGTGCTGTATGTGAACGAGAGCCTCGGGGCCACGATGGGGATCAGCGGATTCGCGGCTGCGATCCTCGGCGGGTTCGGCAACATTCCCGGCGCCATCGTGGGCGGCCTGGCCTTCGGTCTGCTGTCCGGCTTCTCGGCCGGCTACTTCCACGGAGACTCGGATCTGGTCACGTTCGTGGCCTTCGCCATCGTCGTGATGATCCGGCCCACCGGCATCTTCGGCGAGTCAACGGTGAACCGGGCATGAAGCGCCGCTTGGTGCTGATCGCGGCCGCGCTCGCCGCCGGATACGCGCTGCCCTACCGGCTCGCCGCCTACCCGATGCAGGTGGCGGACATCGCGATCATCTTCGCGCTGCTGGCCATCGGGCTGCATCTCACCCTCGGGATCGCCGGCCAGATCAACCTCGCTCAGGTCGCGTTCTTCGGCGCGGCCGCCTACACCACCGCGCTGCTCACCACGCACGCCGGCTTCGGATTCTGGCCCGCGGCAGTGCTCGGGGTACTGGCCGCCCTGGCCGCGGGGGTCGTGGCCGGCATCCCGGCGTTGCGCGTGCAGTCGCACTATCTGGGCATCGTCGGGCTGGGCCTGGCCATCGCCTTTCTCGACCTGGTGTCCAACAGCACGCTGACGGGTGGGTCCGACGGCGTCTCCGGGATTCCTCCCCCGCCGCTTTTCGGGCTGGACCTGTCCAGCCAGTATCTCTACTACTATCTCGAGGCGGTTGCCCTGATCCTCGGCATCTGCTTCGCGGCCTTCATCACCCGGACCAGGCTGGGCCGGCGGCTGCGGGCCATGCGGGATGACCAGCTAGCGGCCGCATCCATCGGCGCGGAGGTGCCGTACCTGCGCATCATCGCCTTCGCGCTCGGCGGCCTGTACGGCGGCGTGGCCGGCGTCCTGTACGCCGGGCTGATCGGGTTCGTGGCTCCCGCATCCGTCAGCATCAGCGTGATGTTCTTCGTGCTGGCCATGGTCATGATCGGCGGGCGGCACAGCCTGGCCGGCTGCGTCATCGGAGCGCTCGTGCTGACAGCCGCGCGGGAACTCCTGCTCAACGTCGCCGCCTACGCGCAACTGGGCTATGGCCTCGTCGTGGTGGCCACGGTGATACTCGCCCCGGATGGCCTGGCGGGGCTGCCTGGCAAGATCCTCCCCGCGCTCCGGCGCGGAATCGGCAGCGGCAAGGTGGCCCGGTACCTGCCCCAGCCCGCGGCAGAGCCAGAGCCCGAGCCGGCGCCCGTGGCGGCACCGGCCGCCGCGCCCGCGCGGGCAGAGCCCATGGCCGGGCCGCGGGAGCCGGAGGATACGACGCCGGCCTTGCGAGCCGAGGGCATCACCCGGCGATTCCGGGGGGTGACCGCCCTGGATGACGTCAGCCTCACCATCCGGGCCGGTGACATCTACGGCATCGTCGGCCCGAACGGTTCCGGCAAGACCACGTTGTTCAACCTGATCAGCGGGCTGCACCCGCCGCATGCGGGCCGGATAGTGATCTTCGGCCATGACGTGGCCGGGGCGCGGCCGTACTACATCTCGCGCCTGGGCGTGGCCCGGACTTTCCAGAATCTTCGCCTCTTCCACCGCCTGGACACCCGCGACAACATCCTGGCGGCCTGTGATCGCACCCGGACCCGCTGGTCCTGGCGTTACCTGGTGTGGCCTCCCGCGGTGCTCCGCGGTGAGCGCGAGCTCCGCTCGGCCGCTGCGCAGGCACTCGGCCGCTTCGGGCTGACCGGGGTGTCGCGCCTCATCCCCACCTCACTCCCCTACGGCACGCAGCGGCGGATCGAGATCGCCCGGGCGATGGCGGCACGCCCCCGGCTGCTGCTGCTGGACGAGCCCGCGGCGGGCCTCAATCCGTCCGAGATCGGGGAACTCGCCGGCATCATCCGCGACATCCGCCGCGGCGGCGTGACCGTGGTGCTGATCGAGCACAACATGGGCCTGGTGATGTCGTTGTGCGACCGGGTCGCCGTGTTCGACGCCGGGCGCCCGATCGCCGAGGGCCCACCGCGGGCCGTGGCCAACGACCCCGCTGTGGTCAGCGCCTACCTCGGCGACGCGGACATCTTCGACGTCCCCGCGCAGGCCGGAGATGGCGATGCTCGGCGATAGCGGCGCGCGGGCCACGCTACTCGAGGTCGCGGACCTGTCGGTCCGGTACGGCGGGGTCCGCGCGGTACGCGGGGTCAGCATCGATGTCGGGCCCGGTGAGGCGGTGGGCATCATCGGCGCCAACGGAGCCGGCAAGACTTCCACGCTGAAGGCGATACTCGGGCTGGCGCCCCGGACCGCGCGGCGGATCTGGTTCGACGGCCATGATCTGCTGCGGACCCCGCCCCGTAACGTCGTGCGCTGCGGGATCGGTTACGTGCCCGAAGGCCGCCACGTGTTCGCCCCGCTGTCCGTCGAGAAGAACCTCCTGCTCGGCGCCTACACCCGCCGCTGGGACCAGCATGCGAGGGCAAGCCTGGGCGAGGTCTACGAGATTTTTCCGGTCCTGGGCGAGATGAGGGCACGGCCGGCCGGCGCGCTGTCCGGCGGCCAGCAGCAGATGCTCGCGATCGGCCGGGCCCTCATGTCACAGCCACGGTTGCTGGTGCTCGACGAGCCGTCGATGGGATTGTCGCCGATCCTGGTCGGCTCGATCCTCCGGGTACTGCTGCGGCTCAGGGATCAGGGCCTCAGCATTCTCCTGGTTGAGCAGAACGCCACCCTGACGTTCCAGGCCACCCAGCGGTGCCTGGTGATGGAAAACGGGCGCCCGGTCCTGGCCGGTACCGTCGCCGAGCTCCGGCATAACAGTGACGTCCGGCGGATCTACCTTGGCATCTGACGCGAGCGAGGCGGCATGACTACGGTGCTCATCCTGAACGGCCCCAACCTCAACCTGCTGGGC
>Ga0066709_100005018_pt1 | contig 10760 bp, 10 predicted proteins | sample GraSoiAngelo_158_FD_79665 | JGI IMG/M metagenome (GOLD analysis project Ga0066709, IMG submission 79665) | Grasslands soil microbial communities from the Angelo Coastal Reserve, California, USA - 14_1009_16_30cm | ecosystem: Environmental > Terrestrial > Soil > Grasslands | place: USA... | reverse complement strand
GGGACCTCAATGAGAGTAGCTTCGGTTCCCAAGAGTTCCGCGTTCAACGGGTGGTATTCGAGATGGTCCCACTTCCGGCTTGCAATCGGGTTGGCACCGAACACGGTATGGAACACCTGCCGGTCCAGAAGGCTGACATACGTCGTGAAGGGCTTGTTGAGCTCCAGCGGCCTCACTAATCCTCTCCACACGGTTTGATCACCGTCGTTGAAATTCAGCTCAATGCCGCTCGGCCTGAAAAGGTACGGATTCTTCCTGAATTTCAGCTTCATTTCGACGCGGACGATGCCGCAGGTGCTTGGAGCTTCCAACTTCAGCATGCCGGACCCTGCCATTTGCCGAGGGGCTGTGAAGGGCAAGTCCTCGTAGACGGCAATTCGCGGCTCTCGACGCGCGCGAATGACGTAATGCCCGTCACGGTGTTGTTCCGATGCCATCGGGTCAAACGTTTTGTAGATGTCTTCCAAAATTCTCGGTGTCCGGCTAATGGCTTCGACACGGTCGACGGGCGTCAAGTTCGGGGTCGAGATACCGTACACGATCTGCAGTCCCGCGGCCCGCTGTTGCGTGCGCCCTGCGTCGTACTCCCTTCGCACCGTCGGCGTCCCAGCGGCGTGACTTTCAAGAATTGGGGTAACGAGAGGGCGCTTCATTCCGATTCCAATAAAGGTCTCCTGCGGAAAAACAAGCAGCGGGAGATCGCCACGATTATTGTTCTCCGGGGTAAGAACGCTGGCCGGTATCAGCTCCAGTGGCTTGGAAGTTCTCAAGATTTCCCGAGCCAGTCTTTTTGCCGAAACCTCTCCCCGAAATAGCTTTAACAGATCCGTCGGCGCACTAAAGCCCGCAGCGGGCCAGGTAAAGACCAACCCCATGGCAACCAGTATCCAGAGAAGGCGTCCGTTCTGCGATTGCCATTCGTTCCATGCGATCAGAACGAAGAGGAATACGAAGGGAGTGAATGCCTGCGCGATGTGTGCAGTGTCGCTACGTACAAGCGCACCGTTCAGTGATACCAAAGAGGCGAAAAGGAGACTCAAAAGCAGGCACGCGTGAAGAGGCTCCGAGTTCCATACCGCCCGGACGCACATCACAATGACGTACAGTGCGAGTATGCCTAGAACGAGCGTATTCGCCCAGTAGAGTTCCCATAACAGGCCCATCGTCATGCTGAACGCTCGGATCATTTCCAAGGCGTAGCCCTGATAGTCAAAGAGCAATCCATAGCTGGATGAACTAAATCGAAACCAAACCACGAGACCGAGATTCGTAAGTGCCAGAGCCGCAACGAAAACCTTGATCATCAAGAGCAGCGTTGAATCTCGACGGAGTACTGAACCGGCCACAAGCGTGCCTACCACCACGATAACGCCATACAGCACAAGTTGGAACATGACCAATTGAGCCACAAAACACAGAACTCCCGTGCTTGCGGCCCATGCGATTTGCCGCCGAACTGTTGTGGCTGCAACGGTTCGATAGGCGAACATGGCAATCAACAGCAGAAGCGCTGCTGTGAAGTTTGGAATTTCCAGGAAAAGATTCAACAGAGCACCGAAAACGTAAACAATCGTGCATTCTTTCCAAGAAATCCGGTCGCAAATCAGCAGTACGGCCGCAACCAGTACCGCAGTGGCTAAACCGAAGAAAAGACCGATCATCGCATAGGCGTTCAGAGCGGACTTTGTCGTGGTCAGCATGGTTGCAGTCCAGGCCCAAATCTGCGCCGCCAGGCCATACGTGGAAAGGAAATCGCGGCCGCTCACGGCGCCTTGCTGCAGCAACGCCGCCAGTCCCATAAGCGATGAAGTCACGAGATCTTTGGGATCCGGTGAGATGTGGCTGCGGACCAGAATGACAAGCAACCAAAGCAACGAAAATGTCCCGACAGCAAGAACTTTTGCCGTTCGGTCTGTGAAAGGAATTCGTGCAAGCAATGCCCGGACGCTTCGCTGGACGTTCTTGATGCCGGAAGAGCTTGGCCCGTTTATTTCATCAGGCGGCGCCAGCGTTGGCGTTTCAGTATCGGTTTGCAAAATAATGCCCCCGTCTCAAAGTGCAGGTCTCCTCAGAGGCCAGGCTCCCGTTTTTGCACGCGCCATACCAAACGCAGGTGAAAATGGGACTGCCCCGGGATATGCGGAAACTACGGCAACAGTGTGGTTTAGCAAGCGGCCTCACCGGGCGAAGCTTCCGGCCTCGCCCAACCCGTCACCGCTAGCAGAGGAATTTGTTCAAAAGCGTATCTACTTGTTGAGTGGACTACCTTCTGGCGTTTTACCGGTGATGACGGTTTCGCTTCCTCCTCGTCGATTCTAATGCCGTCTCGCGTGAAGCTTCAAGGTCACGACCCATCCGCAGAAAAGCACATCGCCTGCCTCAGGCTTCCACGATGTCGGCTTTGGTGCCCTGAACGAAGCCGACGACGGCTTCTTTTTCGGCGGCAGGAACATGGAAGTGATCCAGAGTGGCATTGAGGTGCATCAAAAGCGCGGACCAATCCTCTTCGGTGATCCTCATGCCCTTGTGAGAGGTCTTCATATCCCGTCCGCTATAGAATAAAGGTCCCCCGGCGTTATGACATAAGAAGTCGATCAAAAGCTGCTTTTCCCGCTGCACACCATCTTCGCCCCGGTGTGTCCAGAAGCGCCCCAGACGCGCGTCCGACTTGAGCCGTGAAATCAGGTTGTCCGCGACCGCCGCGATGGCGTCATAGCCGCCCAGCCGCGCATATAAGCTTTTGGCTTCACTCATTTGTGTAAACACTCCTCTTTTGAATTGTGTTGGGATCTTAACACTTCACCAATGCCACCGACAGACCTCCTGATCTCATCCAGAAAATCGGACCGACGCAGGCGCGAGGTAAGAATGCCTCCGTTTTCAGCCGCGAAGCGGCGCAAGAACGTAGCCACGGCTGAAGGCCGTGGAAAGCATTTATCGTGGAAAACCAATTTGCCCAAACGGAAACCACGGCCTTCAGCCGTGGCTATATTCTGACGCCGCTCCGCGGCTACTTCCGTTTCATCCTGAATTCCTCGAGCTCAGGAGTTCTGAACGTACGCCGTTGCTTTTTATCCGAACGGAGGCGTTTGTGCAATGGCATTATGTTTGATGATGGATGCGGCAATGGAGGACCTGGCACGCAAGATTCGGCCGGAGACCCGGCTCACTGTTTTGACGGGAGCCGGCGTGTCCGCCGCCAGTGGTGTACCGACATTCCGCGGTCCGGACGGACTGTGGAAAAAATACAGACCGGAGTCGTTGGCGACGCCGGAAGCGTTTCAACGTGATCCCAAACTGGTCTGGGAATGGTACGACTGGCGCCGCCAGATCCTCGTCACGAAGAAGCCGAACCGCGCGCATGAAGTGCTGGCGGCTTGGAGCCGGCGATATCCAAAGCTCACACTGATCACGCAGAACGTCGATGGACTGCACGAGCGCGCCGGATCTTCCAACGTGATTCGATTTCACGGATCGATCTGGGAAGTCCTTTGTTGGAACAAATGTCCTACATCTCCCGAGCGATGGCACGACGAAACGGTGCCTTTTCCCCAAGTCCCTCCCCAATGCCCTCACTGCAAGGGCCTGATCCGTCCCGGCGTGGTGTGGTTTGGCGAAGGAATCGATCCCGAAGTGATGCGGCGCTCCATCGAAGCTCTCGACTGTGATCTCTTTTTCACGATTGGAACCTCATCGCTCGTCCACCCCGCGGCTTCACTGATCCACGAAGCAAGACGCCGGGGCGCCTACACCGTGGAGATCAATATTGAAGCCACACCCTCAGCCGGATTGCTGGACCTTGCGCTGCAGGGACCTGCGGAAGAAGTTTTAGAACATGTCGAGCGGTTCATCCTCAGGGGGAAGCGGGAAGGCACTATCGATTAATTGAAGGTCGTCATCGTCAAGTTCCCAGCCCGCAGCGCCGGCATTTTCTCGCACATGCGTGGGGTTGCTCGACGTCGGAATTGCAAACAGACTCTGGTCGCGCGTCAGAAAATTCAACGCCACCTGCCGGGCCGTCTTCCCATGCTTGGCGGCAATTCGGTCGAGGATTTTCCCCTGTTTGCTGCCGGGCGCCGGAAAGTCCCCCTTGCCAAAAGGTGAATAGCCAACCACCGCAATGTTTTGAGATTCGCAGTAAGGCACCAGCCAGCGCTCGATTCCGCGCGAGCGCAGATGGTAGAGCACCTGGTTACACGCAATCTTTTCGCGCGAGAGGGCCTTTTGCGCTTGCTTCAATTCGGCAACATCCAGATTGCTGACGCCGATGTGCCGAATCTTTCCCGACGCCACCAGCCGCTCCATCGCGCCCATGGTCTCGGCAATGGGATGCCTGCCACCCCACCAGTGAAGTAGATAGACGTCGAGATACTCGGTGTTCAACCGTTTCAGGCTGGCGTCGCAGGCGCGCAGCGTACCTTCGTACGACGCGTTTGAAGGCATCACCTTGCTGACCAGGAATATGTCTTTCCTCCGGCCATGAATAGCTTCGGCAACCAGTTGTTCAGATCCCGTGTACATCTCGGCCGTATCGATGTGTGTCATGCCGAGTGCAATGCCCACACGAAGTGCCTCCAGACCGGAACCGATCTTCCACGTGCCTTGACCAATGATCGGGACCCGTGCGCCTGTCGGGCCGAACTGGCGAGTGAGCATGTAGAGAACTCCATTACCAGCCGCGGATTGCGGGGATTATGCGGATGGGCGTCGCTACGGTAATGGAATCGGCGTCCCGGCGCTAAAGTTCGCGCCACCGGAATAATTCACGATTCGAGCAAATCGCTGGATGGCGGGCGCCGTCGGGCTCGTACTCGGACCCATAACAAGCGGGTTCGGCGCGATATCGACGAAGGAGATGATATCCGAAGCTCCAGCGTCCCTCGCGGCCGAAAGCTTGACGTCTGCTCGAATCGGAACTTCAAGTGTCGGTAAAGGGGAACGCGGCACTCCCGCCGTCACATCGAATGCCACAAGCGTGCGAGCCGCCACAAAAGTGGCCCTGACGGCGTACGCATTATTGGTGATCGCGTAAACGGCGTACCACCCTGCGCCGATCACCTGGTAGGCTCCGTCATATTGGATGGGCGGCATGGCAGTTCCATTCGGGGTGATCACGGTCAAGCGCGTTGTCACCTTCACTGAGCGTGACGCCTGGCCGGGTGCTGGGGGCGGTGCTGGGGGCGAAAGCGAGTATTGGACATCGAACACCAACAAGTTGCCGTTATGATCGATAACGGAAGTGCTCGGACCGTACGACGGTAGAGCAACACCGAACTGGCCGGGCGGAAATCGGATGATCCCACTCGGCACACCCGACTGGGCGGCGGCCGTGGTAGCCGCAGAAAAGACAATCAAGGATAGGATTAGAAGCTGCATGCTGACCTCACATTTCGACCCACATGTTAACGTGTGATCGTGCGCGACCGCAAACCGTACGTCTTCGATCTCCTGTTATTGACCGTTGTCACCATCTGGGGGTTTAACTTTTCGGTGATGAAGCTGGTCTATCAGTCCATAAATCCGATCGCCTTCAACGCCGTTCGATTCCTGATCGCCTCCAGCGCCATGGTGCTTCTTCTGAAACTCTCCGGCGTGAGTATGCAAATCGATCGCGAAGATGTGCGCGGGGTGGTTTGGCTGGGATTCATCACGAATACCGTGTATCAGTTTCTCTATGTTCTCGGTCTGGACCGGACAAAAGCCGGAAACGCAGGTCTGCTCATGGCCCTGACGCCGATCTTCGCATATCTGATCGGCGTCTTCATGAAACGCGAGCGATTTAGCCCGGGCGTGCTCGGCGGAATCATTGTTTCGCTGGTGGGCGTGTTCGCGATTGTCTTTTTCGGCTCGAGTCAAATCTCATTCGGTGAAACCAAAGCCGGTGATTTGATGATGATCGGCGCCGCTTTCTGCTGGGGCTGGTATAGCGCGAAATCGGTTCGCTGGCTGCCGAAATACGGCGCCTTGCGTTTAACTGTTTTCAGCATGGTCATCGGCACCGCGATCATGCTCCCGCTTTCGGCGCCGTGGCTTCTACGCCAGAACTGGTCCGGTATTGGGTATATGGCCTGGCTGGGCCTGGGATATTCCGCTCTACTCTCCATTGTCTACTGCTATTTCATCTGGGCTTTCGCACTGAACAGTATCGGCGTCGCCCGCACGGCGGTGTTTTCCAACGTCACCCCGATCGTCGCCCTGGCCGGCGGTTGGGCCTTGTTGGGAGAACACCCTTTAGCAGCGCCACTGGTTGGTGTCGTCCTGGTGCTGACGGGTGTTTTCATGGTTCGATCGCGTCAGCCAATGGTTGTTCCGGATGAATAGTCTTGGTGTTTATCCTGTTTTATCCACAAAACTCCGTTGCCAAGTCAATGAGTGCGTCCCGGCAGGTTAAGACGTCGTTCTCGAGAACGTATTCGGTAGTGCTGTGAAGTCCGGCGCCTCCGGGACCGAACACCACCGACGCGATCCCGGCCTCGCCGAGGACTGCGGCGTCGGTCCAGAAGCTCATTCCGGCGCGGACTGGCTTCACCCCACGTCTGGCGATGGCGGCTTCGATCAAGCTCGGCAAATCGTTGTCCGCCGGTGTCAGATAAGGAGGACGACCGAAAATGAATTTCATGAATGCCTTGAATTCCGGATCTTCATCTCGCAGTTTCTGAAGGACTTGCGCTACCTCGCTTAGGGCGCAGTCGGCGGTCTCGCCGCTGATTGTTCGCCGTTCCATCTGAACCGTGCAGCGGTCGGGATATGTACTGAGCTCGCGGCCGCCACTGATGAGCGAGGCATGGAGCGAACCGGTACCTTGAATCGGATGCGGAAGGCGCGATTGAATTTCGCGATCGAGCTTTTCAAGCCGCGCCAGGACTCGCCCCATACGAAGGATGGCATCACGTCCCTCCTGAGGACGGCTGCCATGCGCCGCCACGCCCTCGGTGGTGATTTCCACCCACTGAAAACCTTTGTGGCCCACGGCGACGTTCATGTCGGTGGGCTCGCCAACCACAGCGGCTTCCGTCTTCCATTGGCTGACGAGGGCATCGGCGCCAATGCTGGCGTATTCTTCATCGACTACGGCGGCAACGACAATGCGGCCGCCGCGTAATCCGCCTTTGCCGGCAAGGTGAAGCGCGGCCGCTATCATCGAAGCCAACCCGCCCTTCATATCTTGCGAGCCGCGCCCGTAAATCCGGCCATGTTTGCGCACAGGGTCGAAAGGCGCCTCCATTCCAATCACGCCGACGGTATCCATGTGCCCGCAAAACATGATCGAGCGTCCTTTATGCTTCCCTTCCAACACGCCAATCACATTGGAGCGGCCCGGCGCTACTTCCTGCGCTTGCACATCGATTCCACCGGCCCGCAACCGTGCCGCGACCGCCTCGGCGATCTGCGTTTCACCGCCTCCGCCTGGGGCGAGCGCGGGATTGACGGAGTCGATCGCGATCAGATCACATAACAGGGTGATGGTTGGGTCCGGCATATCTTGTCACCGGCAGTCACGAATCACCGGCGCTCCTTATAGACGGATCGATTCTGACGGATCTGATCGGCATGATTGTGGGCATGAGCAGCATAGATTGAAAGCCACGTTTCGGCCGAGTATGGCCCGCTCTCGGAATGCTCGCCCGGACGTTTCCAGTCGGCTTCGCTCATCAGATCCAAAAGTTGGGCGGTTGTTGCTCTGGCGGCTTCGAAGGCTTTAAGCGCTGGTTCCATGGGCCGCTTGGAATAATGCAGCTTCCGTGCGAACTCATCCTGATCGTAGCCCTGAATCAGCGGCTGTTCTTCCACCAGCAGCTTGCGAATGCGGATCGCGCTGGTCGTCTCGCTGTCCGCCAGATGATGCACAATCTCGCGAGCGCTCCATTTGCCGTGAGCACGTTGAAAATCCAATGCCTCTTCAGAAATTCCGCGGAGCGCGTCGACAACTTGCTGGTAGCCTTCTTTGTATTTCCTAATGAGAACGGTGCGTTCGTCGGGTGTCATTGAACTCTCCAATCTTGGCAGCTAGATCGGAATTTTAATACATGTCGGCGTGCGTGAGCGACCGTCCGTGAGCTCCAATCGCTCAGAGCTCGCTAAGTTAGCGCTTATGGGCTTTAGCCCGCGTTAGGTATAATGGCGGGTTCTTGGAGGGACTTTGCCATGGTCATCGTGCAGCGGAACGAAGTTAACCGGAATCGAGTCCTGCATTTGTTGACGCTGCTTCTTTCCGGAGTGGTTCTTGCCGGAATTGCGGTGACTTATTCCAGCCGGGCAGAACCGGTGCAATTGCTCCTGGCGCTGCTCGGCTTCACGGCCGTCCTCGCCATTGTCTTATCATTTGTACAGCTTTACGCGTATCCAAGGCGCAGCCAGGTTCTTCTCTTCCATCGCGAAGACGAAATCGTGGTCGCTACCAACACGCTGCACGAAGGCTTTAAGCTGCGATTTCTGCGCGATGTTCTGGGAGAGCACGTTGCTTCATTCAGCGACGAGGATCGCGCGCGCTGGAAGTCTCTTGAAGAGGATGGCTTCTACGCCGCTCTCTACATTCGGAATGTGCGAAAAGTCATGATGCTTCGGCTCTGCACGATGATTTTCGACGACGTTTTTGTTGAGGATCGTCATGGCCGCTGGGAACACCACGATTCATCGCGCACGGCGGAACCATCGTTCGCGAAACGTGAAATGCCCCGGTTGAAAAGCAAGACGAACGCCGGCTGAAACCGCGTCTGTTATTTTTCCACCAAGGTAAGGTACCTTGACACCAGCGGGCCGTCCATGGCAAGGCGCTCAACCCGTCCATGGGAGCGCCGACACCTCTTATCGACGGATTGGGGCTTACCTTTTCTCCTTGACGTGGTCCCCAGGGCCGATATAAGTTTCCCACTTCACTTGATTGTTCTTTGGACGTTTAACGCATACGTGGCGATTTAGGCAACTTGCTCCACGTAAAAAACTGCTAAACAGCTCCGAAAGGGTTGGTTGAAAAGCCCCGTGCTAGTTTGGCACGGGGCTTTTTCATTTCCCTTGTCGAGGCTGGTTTAAAAAGGAAGAGGTGGTTCGATGAGCTTCGTCAGGGGTCTGAAATGCCGGGAGTGCGGTCGCGCGTACCCAGTTGAGCTTTTGGCCGGCTGCGGGGATTGTTTCGGCCCGCTCGAGGTCAACTATGACTACGACGGGATTGCGAATGTGTTCACACGCGATGTGATCGCGTCCCGACCGAAATCCATTTGGAAGTACCGGGAACTTCTCCCGCTAGAATCGGAACCGGTCATCGGTCTTTCTACTGGGGGAACGCCGTTGATGCGCGCCGATCGGCTGGGCAGAAAACTCGGTATCGAGAATCTTTACATCAAGAACGACGCCGTCAGCTCGCCAACGCTCTCCTTCAAAGACCGCGTCACGGCCGTCGCGATCAACAAAGCGCTGGAGTTCAAACTCGAAGCCGTCGGGTGCGCATCCACAGGAAATCTGGCGAATTCCGTCGCGGCCAATGCGGCGGCGGCCGGATTGCCATCGTTCATTCTCATTCCGGATAATTTGGAACAGAGCAAGATTACTGCAACGTCGATCTACGGCACGCGGCTCATTGCGGTGAAGGGCAACTACGATGCCGTGAACCGTCTTTGCAGCCAAATCGTCGACCGGTATCCGTTTGGGTTTGTCAACGTGAACCTGCGGCCGTTCTATGCCGAAGGATCCAAAACGATGGCCTATGAAATTGCCGAGCAGCTCGGCTGGCGGGCGCCGGACGCGATGGTCGTCCCGATGGCGGGCGGATCGCTAATCGCAAAAGTCCACAAGGGCCTGAAGGAATTCGAGCGCATCGGATTGATAAAAGATACCAAACGCTTCCGGCTTTACGGGGCGCAGGCCTCCGGCTGCAACCCGATTATTGATGCTGTGAAGCGTGGAAGCCGCGACATCCGGCCTGTCAAGCCCAATACCATCGCCAAATCACTCGCGATCGGTAATCCGGCTGACGGCTATTACGCAGCCGGGCTCATTGCCACCAGCGGCGGTTGGGCCGAAGATGCGACGGATCCCGAGATTGTCGACGGGATCCAGTTGCTGGCGGAAACCGAAGGCGTATTCACCGAGACCGCCGGCGGCGTAACCGTCGCCGTGGCACAGAAGCTTGTTCAACAGGGCAAAATCAAACCGTATGATTTGACGGTGCTGGCTATCACCGGAAACGGCCTGAAGACGCTGGATGCCTTACGTCTAGCGCCGCCACAGGTTATTGAGCCGAAGCTTGCAGCATTTGAAGATGTTTTGGGAGGTGTTTATCGTGTCGCTTAAGGTCGTTATTCCGACGCCGCTCCGCAAATTCACATCCGGTACGGAGTTGGTTGAAGTTGAAGCTCGAACCGTTCAAGAAGTGCTCGACACCCTGGACTCGAAGTATCCTGGATTCCGCGCCAGCGTCTGCGACGAGAGCGGGTCGCTCAAACGCTTCATCAACATTTACATCAACGGCGAAGACGTTCGTTTTCTCGAAAACCTCTCGACCCGAGTTAACGATGGCGCTGAAGTCGCCATCGTTCCCGCCATCTCGGGCGGACGATAGCCGCCGGTTTCGCAGATTGCCGGCAAGGTCAGGTACCTTGACACCAGCAGGCCGTCCATGGCGAGGCGCTCAACCCATCCATGGGAGCGCCGACACCTCTTATCGACGGATTGGGGGCCGGATTTTAATCGTGCAATCTGCGAAATCCGTGGCTAAACTAACTCTCCTTCCGCACCCCCTTGGCAGCACCCAATCAAAAAGTGTG
>Ga0066709_100005017_pt1 | contig 10760 bp, 12 predicted proteins | sample GraSoiAngelo_158_FD_79665 | JGI IMG/M metagenome (GOLD analysis project Ga0066709, IMG submission 79665) | Grasslands soil microbial communities from the Angelo Coastal Reserve, California, USA - 14_1009_16_30cm | ecosystem: Environmental > Terrestrial > Soil > Grasslands | place: USA... | reverse complement strand
TAGATGTCGATCTTTTGCGCGGCGAAGTTATGTGGCAATAATGGCTGTCGCGCTGGACCGGCTCACGACCGGCTTCGCGAATGACGCGCTGGAGTGTGGCTGCGGTCTGCTCCTGAGGCGTGGTTGCGCCCGCCATGTGAAAAATTTTCTCTTCCATGATCGTGCCGTGCAGGTCGTCGACGCCATAACTGAGCGAGACTTGGGCAAGCGACAATCCCATGCTGACCCAATACGCGGTGAGGTGGTCGATGTTATCCAGATAAATGCGGCTGACGGCGAGATTACGGAGTTGATCGATCGCAGAAGCCGGTTTGACATGCGCCAGTACGGTGGTCTGCGGTTCAAAAGCGAACGGAACAAAGCCAGTGAAACCGCCAGTTTCGTCCTGTAATTCGCGCAATTGGCGCAAATGATCGACGCGCTGGGCGAGAGTTTCGATGTGTCCGTAGAGCATGGTGCACGTGCTCCGGCCACCCATAGAGTGCCAGATGCGATGAACATCGAGCCATTCCTCGGCGCTTTCCTTGCCGCGGCAAATTTCATCGCGCACCGCAGCGTCGAAGATCTCCGCGCCACCGCCAGTCATCGATCCGAGGCCGGCCTCGCGCAAAAGAGCGAGGGTTTCGTGGATCGACATGCGAAAGTTCCGCTGTGCCAGGTGGCGCACTTCAATGGCGGTGAAAGCTTTGATATGCAGATCGGGATCGAGCTCGCGAAGGCGTCGTAAAAGCTCGAGGTACCAATCCCTTTTCAGGGTTGGATGAAGCCCGCCGACCATATGCACTTCGGTAATGCCCAAGCTGAGTGCCGTGCGGACCGCGCTTACAATGTCGTCGACGGACCGTTCAAAGGCATGGGCATCGCGTTTTTTGGCGGCAAATGCGCAGAACTGGCACGAAAGAACGCAGATATTGGAGTAGTTAATGTAACGATTCACAATGTAGGTAACGCAATTGCCATTCTTCCGTTCGCGGATCGCATTTGCAATAATCCCGAGCGCGTTGAGATCATTTGAGCGGTAAAGGCTCAAAGCGTCGGCCTCCGAGATGCGTTGCCGCGCCTCAACTTTTTCGGCGATTGGCCTCAGCTCCTTTGGAATAAGCAGGTAATTCATCAGCATCCGCCTCTAAAACATTCGCACGAAGCATGCACAGAGCGCTTCCCGGTTGCAACAAAAGACATTGAAGACGGAGGTCCCGCGAACTTTCGACTAGTTCGCGACAAAACCTTTTTTGAGTTAAATATTCGGGATCGACGCTTGCCAAGCGCCCGCCATCTGTAACCCGGTCGCACGGTTGAAGCGTCCTTCCTGTAATGTCCCGCATTGATCAAAAACCAGCGGGCGGATCCAAAGAAGATGACGAAGACGTGCGGCTCATGCGTCTGATGAGCGCCGGTGACACGCAGGCGTTTGAGGAACTCATCGAGCGGCATCAAAGTCTGGTCGCCGGCACCGTCGCGCGAATGCTGGGCAGCAATTCCGAGGTCGAAGATATCGCCCAGCAAGTCTTCATTCGCGTCTGGAAAAGCGCCGGCCGATATACGCCGCGTGCAAAATTCACCACCTGGCTGTTAAAAATTACCCGCAATCTGGTTTTTAATGAGCTGCGCCGTACCAGGCGACGCGCACAGGTTCCGATCCAAACCGAGCCCGACGCGGCGGAGATCCCACTGAAAGATGAGACTAATCCAACGCCAGCTGCGTCGCTTTTGGAAAATGAACTCCAAGAGGCGATCGAGAAGGCAATTACGGAGCTACCCGAAAGACAGAGAATGGCTCTGGTTTTGCGGCGATACGAGGAACTCAACTACGAGCAAATCGCGGATATTCTCGATCTTTCCGTGCCCGCCGTTAAAAGCATCCTCTTCCGCGCGCGAACCGAATTGCGCGCCCAGCTAAGCAAATACCTAAACACCTGAGCAGAAACAAGAGAGGACGGATGCCTTGCGATCACCCGTCCCCTCTCAACCCCACATCTGCAAATTATTAGAACTCCCGATCTTTTGCCGAAGATTTGAATTCCACATCAGTCGCCTGCTCTGGCGCGGGCGGAATGCCAGACTTTGGGGTAATCGCCCGCGAGTTGGCGCTGCGCGGTGGGAACGAGTCGAACAGCACCTTTGGCATTATTACGCCAGCCATTTGGATCGGCGTATTCCTCACCCGTGTGATGCAAGCCACTGGCCTGATCTTCCAGCCCGGTTCCGTAGCGTTGGTCAATAATAGTGGGTGTGACAAATACCAAGAGATTGCGCTTGGTGCGGGCATTTAGGCGCTCTTGAAAGAGATAACCTACGATCGGGATATCTCCCATAATCGGCACTTTGTTGCGGGCCTTAGTGACTTCATCCTGCAGCAAGCCACCGATAGCCAGTGTATCGCCACTTTTAATTAGCACATTCGAATCCAGCGAACGCGTGTCGATGATCGGGCTGGTCACAGTTGCGCCGGCAAAGACGAAGCTGGTATCTCCCACCTTGTTACTGATTTCAGGCTTAACCATCAAGGTAATGAAACCGTCCTTGTTCACCGACGGCCGAACCAGAAGTTTATTGCCGAATAGCTTATCCTGAAAGCCGCCAAAAACTGCGGTGGCCGTTTGTTCATTGAAATTCAGCTGTGGTACCGGCTGGTTACGAAGGATTTCAATTTTGGCTTGTTGATTGTCAGCGGTCACAACCCGTGGATTAGCCAGAAACTCCGCATCCGCATCTTCGTTAAGTAATCGCAACGTCGCCGACATCTGCGGCACGCTTAGAATCGCGAACTGGCTATTCGTGACACCGGCTAACTTGCCCAGATTACCAAAGAAATTCTGGTTTTGTGTGTTGCCTAGCGCCAAGCCATTCGTTGCGATATTGTCGCCTGCTTTGGGTACGGTGCTGGCATTGAAGCCCCCGTAACTAACCTTCTGCGCATTGGTCGAGCTGCCAACTACACCCGCCCAGTTGATTCCGTAGCTCTGCTTCGGGTTGGCTGTAACTTCGACGAGCCGGGCTTCGATCATCACCTGCTTGGTCGGCTTGTCGATCTGGACGAGGAGTTTGCGGATATTGCCGATGTTGCTGCGAGTTTCGCGGAAAAAGATGGTGTTGGTGCGTTCGTCTATCTGCGGTGGATCCTTGCTCGCGAGCTGCGAAGCGATAAGCGGCGCCGTGTCTTTTGCGCGCGAATAACTGAATTGGTAGCTATCGCTCTCCGTTGGCTCGGCAGTCCGCTCTGCGCCGGTCTTAATGTAATAGACATTGTCGATCTTATCCATGAACAGGTTCTTGGCCTTCACGATGATCGCGATCGCCTGAAGCGCGGTCACATCCTCCAGCCGCATTGTCACAGTGCCCGTGACCGCCTCACTCACGACCATGTTGATCTTCGCTTGCCGCGCGAGCAACCTCAGCACCTGGCCGATATCATCGCCTTGAAACTCGCGAACACCGACCCCGCCGTTTTCAGTCAAATTGTCCGGCTCAATCGGGGTAGCGGTCGACGACGATGCGGGTGCCGTCGAGGTCGCCGCCGCAGGCGAGACCGAAGGTGCTGAAGCTTGCACGAAGAGCACGGCGGAATTGTCACTGGACTTCGCTGTTGGATTGACGGCCTGAACCAGCGCCGCTGGGCTTGCGTTTGCGACCGGTGCGCGTGAACTCGTTTGCGCTTGGGACAAGCAGAGGCCACCGAGCAACAGTGCCGACACGCATCCCAATGATTTAGAGGAAGTAACCATGATATATGATCAAGATGCGAATATGCCGAACTGGTCTAAAGCAGGAAGCAGACCAGCTCTTCTCGGACTTTCGGCCGCCCCGACAAAAGGCGCCGGACTTTCCAAAAAAATCAGGCTTAGACGGTATAGTGGCGGGTGTCCGCAACGCGCAGCCCGCAAAAATTTGCGACTTGAGCCAATCGCCTCTAGACGATCAAGAGAACGGAATTATCGTTCATGACGGAGGTCCTGACTCCGAAGCAAGAGCTCATTGTCGTTCGCCTTCATCTGGCTCGATCACGCGGCCTCGCACACGCCGAACCTGCGAATGATGAGTGAGGACATGCACCCGCCCGTCACTCCCGCGAAAAAATGCGCTGAGCAACCAGCTCACGATCGAAATGATGATCGCGCCGAAAATTGCGCTCCAGAACCCAGGAACTTTGAAACAAGGAACAATCTCACTCACGAACTCCAGCATCAACGCGTTGATGATCAAAATGAAGACTCCGAGCGTGACAAGAATCAGCGGAAGACTGAGCAACAACAAAATCGGACGAATAAAGGCATTGATAATGCCAAGCAAAAGCGATGCGCCCAAGAGACACCCCAAGCTGCTGCCGTAATCGATGCCCACGATCGGCGCGGCGACGAATACCGCGAATGCCGTCACAATCCAACGGAAAACAAAATGCCGCATGCACAGAGCTTATTAGACAATGGCCCTGTCGCCAAGTCCGGTTGAGAATCTACTTGCCAATCATCCGGCCCGCAGTAACCGATTAAATCGTCAAACCGAACAATCTTGTGCCAAAAAAAACTAGAGTTGTCCAAAACCAAAATGATGGGCCAGCCGAGCCCGGCGCGTTATCTGCCGAAGCGAAGATCGACAATGTCAAGGCCCGCCGTCCATCGACAAGCGGGAAGAATGGCAAGCCTATGCCCAGGAAAAGATTGGCTGCGCGGAAAACGGCGACGCCCAAGCAGCCGAGGAAGAGAAAAACGGCGGAGCCGCGCGACGAAGAAATTCGCCTGCGTGCTTACTTCATTTCCGAGCGCCGGCGTCGATTTGGTTTAGACGGCGACGCCAGTTCGGATTGGCTCGAAGCCAAACGACAGCTTCTTTCCGAATCCGGTCCGCGCTAAGCAGATTTTGCAAGCGTGGTCCAGCGTTCTCTAGCGTTGTAGCCAACTCCCCTCTGGGCCGTCTACCAACCAACCGCGCGGCGTGGCACGGTTGCAAGGGCCGTGGCTACAGTGCTTCCATTTCCGGAACACATCCCCTCGCTTTTTCCAGAAGTCGATTCATCGCAAAAGGCTTTGCGATTAATCCGGCAACGCCTGGCTCCTTCAGCAAATCCCGTGCGCGCTCCTCATCCGCTTTTCCGGAAACGAGCAAAAGCGGTGGCACGACTCGCGGCGGTTCGGCGTGATTGTAAACCTTGCCGATCAGAAAGAAAAGCATCGCGCCGTCGATCATTGGCATTTGGAAATCGAAGATAAACAGGTCGTATCTTTTCTTTAGCGCAAGCTCGAAGCCGTATTCGGGACTCGGGGAAGTGTCCACTGCACAACGCAAACGAGCGGTCAACGCTTCGCGCATGAGGCGCAGGAGCGTTACCTCATCATCCACAATCAATATTTGCTTCGGCGAATCTTCGCTCATTAGTGCAGGCTTGCTTGAAACGATGAGGCGTTTCAAGTTTTAGTTTGCAGCGCAGAAAAAGCGCTCAGTGAAATGGAAAACTCAATTGTCGATCTTAGAGAGGCTTTAAGAGAACGCCTCGCCATCATTAGCGATGAAAAAAGCCGCCGCGACGAGAATGTGCACCTGGCCCGGTTGGAAAGCATTTCGGAAAAGATCGATAAACTAGAAGCGGCACTGCCGCGTCCCATCAATCCGCAGCTCGCGCATTATCTCAAGCGCCGCAGCTATGATAAGGCGCTCGAGTTTTTAGAGCAGCTGTAGAGGCGCTTGACACAAGCACCGCTACAATTCTTAACGCGAATACAACTCGACGATCAACTGTTCGTTGACGATCGGTTGCATTTCATCGCGCGAGGGGATGTGCGTGACTTTGCCTTTCAAGGCGTCGCGATCCACCGTAAGCCAATCAGGGATCGGCACGATCTGTGTGAGCTCGAGATTGCGCAGGACGAGCTGACGCGATTTCGGTTTGTCTTTGATCGCGATCTCGTCGCCCGCTTTCACGTTGTAGGAAGCGATATTGACGGTACGCCCGTTCACGAGAACGTGCCGATGCGAAACGAGCTGGCGCGCGGCACTGCGCGTATTCGCCAGGCCGAGCCGGAAGATGACGTTGTCGATCCTCGTTTCGAGAAGTTGAAGAAGCGTCTCACCCGTAACGCCCCGCTTGCGCAGCGCGTTTTGAAAAATGCGGCGGAACTGGCGCTCGAGCAGTCCATATTGATAACGCAGCTTTTGTTTCTCACCCAGCGCGATTGCGTAATCAGATTGCTTGCGCCGCGAACCTTTCGGGCCATGCATACCCGGCGGATAATTTTTTCGCTCGAGCGATTTCGACGGTCCAAAGAGCGGCACGCCGTAACGTCGGCTGACTTTCGTTTTCGGTCCGGTATATCTGCCCATGGGGTTCGGTTAAATCGTTGAAACGTTAAAGCGTCAGACGCGGCGCTGTTTCGGTGGACGGCAACCATTGTGCGGTACTGGCGTAACGTCGCGAATCACAGTGAGATCGAGACCGATTGCCTGCAATGCGCGCACGGCCGACTCGCGTCCCGCGCCAGGGCCTTTAACGCGCACTTCCACTTCTTTCAACCCATGCCCCATCGCCTGACGCGATGCATCCTGCGCAACCATCTGAGCGGCATAGGCAGTACTTTTTCGCGAGCCTTTGAATCCAACCTTCCCCGCGCTCGACCAGCCGATCACTTTACCGGTTAAGTCAGTGATCGTGACGATCGTGTTATTGAAAGTAGAAAGAACGTGCGCGATGCCGGAATGAACGTTCTTGCTCCCTTTCGCCTTGACGATTTTTACCGGTTCGATGTCGCCCCCGGATAATGAAAGGTTCTCTGCTGGCGGCGCAGCAGGCGTCCCTTCGCGCTTGCCGGTTTTTGGCGTCTCTTTTGCCGCTCGTCTATCGGATTTTTCCGCTTGGACGGGTGCCGCTTCCTTCGGAGCCACCGGAGTTGGCGCTGGCTCTGCGGTCGGTTGTGAGGGCTCTGGCTTTGGCGCTTCATGCGCCGCAACCGCCTTTAGCTTCTTTGCTTTGAGCTTTTCAGGCTTCGACGTGGTCGGTTTTTTTGCTTCTGCCATTGGAATTTAAATCGTTAAACCTTGCCTGCTTTCGCCTCTGGATTTCGAATCACACCCACGGTCTTGCGCGGTCCCTTGCGCGTCCGTGCATTTGTCGATGTCCGCTGGCCACGCACAGGCAAGCCGCGACGGTGCCGAATTCCGCGGTAAGAATTGATGGCCTGTAACCGCTTCAAATTGCCCTGCACCTCGCGCCGAAGATCGCCTTCAATCGGGATTTTGTTGTTTGTGATCGCGTGAATGATTTCATTCAGTTGTTGCGGGGTCAGATCCTTGGCGCGCAAATTCGGATCGATATTGGTTTGTTCGAGGATCCGCTTCGCCGTGGTCAAACCGATTCCGTAAATATAAGTGAGCGAGGCTTCGATGCGTTTGTCCGCTGGAATTTCAACTCCGAGTAATCTTGGCATGGTAAATCGTTAAATCACTAAATCGTTAAGTCGCTAAATAAAAATGTCATCCCTGGCGCTGTTTGTGGCGCGGGTTCTTGCAGATCACGCGCACCACATTTTTACGCTTCACAATCTTGCAACTGGCACAAAGCCTTTTTACTGATGGTCGTACTTTCATAATCAACGAGACGAAAAGCGCGGAGACAACTCGGCGCTGTCATTTTTGGCGAAATGTGATTCGCCCTTTCGACAAATCGTAGGGGGGAATCTGTAGCATAACTTTGTCGCCTGGCAAGATGCGAATGAAGTGGAGTCGCATTTTCCCCGAGATATGCGCCAGCACCTGATGACCGTTCGCCAGCTTGACTCGAAACATTGTGTTCGGCAGCAGTTCGACAACCGTGCCCTCTACTTCAATTGCGTCTTTGCGCGCCATGTCAGGATTTCAGGTTCATCCTTTCCGATCAAAACCGTGTGTTCAAAGTGCGCGGAGGGCATTCCATCGGCCGTGCGCACAGTCCAGCCGTCTTCGAGCAATCTCACCGCCGCTGTCCCCATGTTAATCATCGGCTCGATTGCCAGCGTCATGCCCGTTTTCAATTTCGGGCCGCTGCCGCGTTTGCCGTAGTTTGGGATTTGCGGCTCCTCGTGGAGCCTGCGCCCAACTCCGTGCCCGACGAATTCGCGCACCACCGAGAAACGATTTTTTAAAGCTTCGTCTTCAATCTCCGCGCAGATGTCTCCGAGGCGCGTGCCTTCGACTGCTACTTTGATCGCGCGCTCCAGCGCGGTTTCGGTTACACGCAATAGTTGCTCAACCCGCTCGTCGACCATACCGGCAGCGATAGTTGTCGCCGTGTCACCTACCCAACCGTCTTGAATTACTCCGATGTCGAGCTTCACGATGTCGCTGTATTGAATCCGACGCTGACTCGCGATTCCATGGACAACTTCGTCGTTGATCGAGATGCAAATGTTGCCCGGGAAAACGCGGTGCCCAAGCCGATAACCAAGGAAAGCGCTTTTCACTTTCGCCCCCTGCATGAAGTCAGCCGCCGCTTCGTCCACCTCTTTCGTTGTGATTCCGGGCCGGACCAGCTCGCTCACTCGATCGAGAATCTGGCTCGCGGTGCGGCACGATCGCCGCATTTTGTCCACTTCCTTCGCGCTCTTGATTGGAATCATCAGCTACTTCGCTTCGATTAAACGCGAGATATCTTTGAAAACTTCCTCGCGATCGCGATTCCCATCGATCCGGTGCAAGATCGACATCTTGCCATAAAACTCTGCGAGCGGCTCGGTCTTGGTGTGGAATTCCTGCAGACGCGTTCGCAAAATGCTTTCGTCATCGTCATTCCGCCTTACCAGTGGGCCGTCGCAGTACGGACAGATCGGCCGTTCGGCAAACTTTGCGCTGGTTACGCTTGTCGTAAATCCGCAACTGCGGCATTGTAACCGGCCGCCGATGCGCTCGTGCACTGTTTGTTCCGAGACTTCGAGCCAGATCGCGAGGTCGAGAGCCGTCCGCAGCCGGGTCAAGATCGACAATAAACTTTCTGCTTGCGGCAGCGTTCGGGGAAATCCGTCAAAAACAAAGCCGTGGCTTCCATGCAAACGCAACCAATCTTCAATCAACTCAACGATGATTTTGTCCGGCACTAAATCTCCGCGCTGAGTAATTTCAGCCGTTTCAATCCCCAGGGGCGTGTCAAGATCTTTTTCGCGCCGCAATATCGCGCCGGGCGACGTCACGGGGATGCCGAATTGGCGCGTAATCATTTCCGCTTGCGTCCCTTTTCCTGAACCGGGCGCGCCCAGAAGAACGAGTCGTCTTTTCACCTAGCGACCGTAAAGAAAAATGGCGACCCCGGCGATGACGAGCGATGCGATGCCGACATAAAGCCACATCAGCGTGCCGCGCTCAGCCGCTTCACCGCGACTGTAGGAGGCGCGATCAAATGCTCGCCCGCGAATGCGCCCCTTGCGCAGAAAACCGTCGTAATGCCGTTGGATTAAATGTGTTTCCACCTGGCGCATCGTATCGAGCATCACGCCCACGATAATCAATAAGCTCGTGCCGCCGAAAAATTGCGCCGTGATTGTCGGAACGTGCAAACCCTGGCTGAGTAAACTCGGCAGAATCGCGATCAACGTCAGAAAAGCCGCGCCCGCGAAGGTCAGCCGCGTCATGGTGTAATCGAGAAAATCTGCGGTCGGCTTGCCCGGCCGCACTCCGGGGATATAGCCGCCGTACTTCTTTAAGTCGTCCGCGATTTGCGCTGGTTGAAACTGCGTCGCCACCCAAAAATAACTGAAAAAGAAAATCATTGCCGCCATCACGACGTAATGGAGCCAGCCGATGGAAAGCATCTCGGAAATCTGCCGCGCCGTCGGACTGTTCTTGAACGCGAAGCCAACGATCGTTGTGGGAAAGAGCAGCAACGCCCAGGCAAAAATGATCGGCATGACGCCCGCGTAATTGACTTTCAAGGGCATATACTGCGTCTGACCGCCGTACATTTTGCGACCGACCACGCGCTTTGCGTACTGCACCGTGATCTTGCGCACGCCCTGCGTGATCGCGATTACTGCCGCGATGACGATAAACAAAAACGCAACCATGAGCACAAGGATGGCTGGATTGACCTGGCTGGTCCCGGTTTGCGCTGAAGGCACAAAGGTTTTCCACGCTTGCGCCAGGGCCGCGGGCAGACGCGCGACAATGCCGATGGTGATGATAAGGGAAATGCCGTTGCCCACACCGCGCTCCGTGATCTGATCGCCCAGCCACATCAAAAACAGCGTGCCGGTCGTGAGAGAAATGACCGTTACGATTCGAAAGGTCCAGCCTGGGTCGTCGACCAGCGGAACGCCAAGATTTCTGATCGTATCAGTTATCCCGGGCAGCATCGTGTGGTACGACTCGGGATGCTGAAATGAAACTGCCAGAAGATAGCCCTGGAAAATGCAGAGCCCAACTGTCGCATAACGCGTTAACTGCATTATTTTTTGCCGGCCGCCATCTTCGCGCGCCAGCCTGCTCAGCTGCGGGATTACGGCGGTCAGCAATTGCATCATGATCGAGGCACTGATGTACGGCATGATGCCGAGGGAAAAAATCGCGCAATTCTCCAAGGCGCCGCCACTGAATAAATTGAAGAGGGCCGCGACACTGCCTCCGGATTTTTCGGTTAGCGCACTGCGAAACCACTCCTGTAGCACCGCCTGATTGACCCCGGGGGTGGTAATCGCCGCGCCCAAACGCACGATCACGATCACCGCCAGCGTGAACAAAATACGCCGGCGTAACTCCGGGATCTTGACCGAGTTTAAGAACGCCGAAACCATCCGCTAATTGTGAAG
>Ga0066709_100005016_pt1 | contig 10760 bp, 11 predicted proteins | sample GraSoiAngelo_158_FD_79665 | JGI IMG/M metagenome (GOLD analysis project Ga0066709, IMG submission 79665) | Grasslands soil microbial communities from the Angelo Coastal Reserve, California, USA - 14_1009_16_30cm | ecosystem: Environmental > Terrestrial > Soil > Grasslands | place: USA... | reverse complement strand
GCGCGCGCCACGGCTGCCGCCGAAGTCACCGACCGGCTACGGCGTCGCGGCATCTCAGTGACCGGCGCGGAGCGTTCCGATGATCTGGCCGACCTGCTGTCGGCCGTCGAGCGCTTCGAGAAGGCGGTCGAGGCGCACGGCGGCGATTTGATGGTGGATGACTTGAAGAGCGTCCAGCCCGACGACCGTCATTTCGTGGTGCCGCGCCGCGCGCACGCAGAGGCGGTGCGGGTCTACATCACCCGCATCGACGCCGCGACGGCCAGGTTACGCACGCATCCACGCCGGACCGACTAACGAGCCGGCCGTGGAGCAGGCTCGATGAACAGATTCTCCACGTAGCAAAAGCCCCAGTCCTCACCGGGCTCGAAGCTGCGCATCACGGGATGCTTCGTTTTATGGAAGTGCTTCGTGGCGTGCCGATTAGGCGAGTCGTCGCAGCAACCGACATGACCGCACTCGAGGCAGAGCCGCAAGTGCACCCACTCGTCGCCGCTCGTCAGACACTCCTCGCAACCGTCCGGCGTCTTCGGCGCGACGTCGCGGACGTGCGCGAGATGCTTGCATTGTTGGGCCATGTCGGAAGCTCTTCCGTTGATTGCTAGTATTCAAGCCATGACCGCTGCTCCTGCGACCGCCGCTCCCACTCCCGCCACGCGTCAGGCGGAAGCGTTTCCACGCCTGACGCCCGCGCAAATCGCGCGCATCGAGCCGCACGGCCGGCGCCGCCAGGTCGAGGCGGGCGAAGTCCTCGGCGAAGCTGGCGAGCCCGTCACGAAGATCTTCGTCGTCGTGTCCGGACGCCTCGATCTGGTCCGGCCGCCGCGCTGGGCCGGCGAAGAAGTCCCCCACTTCAGCGAGGGGATGTTCACGGGTGAGCGATCGATCTTGGCGGGCGGGCGCTTTCTCGCCCGCATCCAGGCGAGCACGACCTGTGATGTCATCGAGGTCGCCCGTGACGCGCTGCTCGAGATCATTCAGACCGATGCCGAGCTGAGCGACATCTTCCTGCGCGCCTTCATCCTGCGCCGTCTGCAGTTGATCGATCAGGGTTTCGGCGACGTGCTGCTACTCGGATCGAATCACTGTCAGGGATCGCTGCACATCCGCGAGTTCCTGACCCGTAACGGGCATCCCTACAAGTTCGTCGATCTCGATACAGATGCCGACAGCCAGGAGATGCTCGATCAGTTCCACGTGCGCGCCGGTGACGTCCCGGTCGTGATCTGCCGCGGCACCGTGATCCTGCGCAATCCCACGATTCAACAAGTCGCCGACTGTCTCGGGTTGAATCCCACGATCGATCGGACCGCGATTTGCGATCTCGTTATCATCGGCGCGGGGCCGGCGGGGCTCGGCGCCGCCGTCTACGCCGCCTCGGAAGGCTTGAACGTCGTGATGATCGAAGCGAACGCCCCGGGCGGTCAGGCGGGGACGAGCTCGCGCATCGAGAACTACCTCGGTTTCCCGCTCGGCATCTCCGGCCAGGAGCTGGCGGCTCGCGCGTACGATCAGGCGCAGAAGTTCGGCGCGAGGATCCTCATCGCGAAGACTGTGGTTCGGCTCAACTGCGACAACAAGCCGTACCGCGTGTTTTTCGGCGACGGGGAGGGCGAGCCGCTGCTGACGCGCGCGATCATCATCGCAAGCGGTGTCGAATACCGGCGGCTGGCGGTCGAGAACCTGTCGCGCTTCGAGGGCGCCGGCGTGTACTACGCCGCCACACCTATGGAAGCGCAGCTCTGCACGGACGAGGAGATCGCCATCGTGGGCGGCGCGAACTCCGCGGGCCAGGCGGCAGTCTTCCTGGCAAAGACTGCGAAGCGCGTGCATATGCTGATTCGCTCCGGCGGCCTGGCACAGACCATGTCTCGCTACCTGATCAGCCGCATCGATGCACATCCGCGGATCGAGCTGCATACGCGTACGGAGATCGTGGGTCTGGAAGGAAATGGGCATCTGGAACAGATCGCCTGGCGTACCGGTCGAGATGGAGCGCTGGAGAAGCAGCAGATCCGGCACGTCTTCACTATGACCGGGGCCGAGCCGAGCACGAAGTGGCTGGCGGGCTGCCTGGCGCTCGATACGAAAGGATTCATCAAGACGGGCCAGGCGCTCAGCGCCGACGATCTCACCGCGGCGAAGTGGCCCCTACACCGGTCGCCGCATCTGCTCGAAACGAGCTTGCCCGGCGTGCTCGCCGTGGGCGACGTGCGCAGTGGCAGCACCAAGCGAGTCGCCTCGGCGGTAGGCGAGGGCTCGATTGCTGTGGCGAGTGTCCACCAGATCCTGGCGGAGTGACTACCCCTTAACTAGCTGCACCATCCGCCGCACCGCCTCCTCCAGCCCCCAAAAGACCGCGTTACTCACGATCGAATGGCCGATGTTGAGCTCTTCGATCTCTGGGATAGCCGCTACGGGCTGCACGTTCTGATACGTCAGCCCGTGCCCCGCGTGGACGGCGAGGCCGATTTGCTTCGCGTGCGCAGCGGCGCGGCGCAGCTCCTTCAGTGCGGCGTCGCCACGCCGCCACGTGTGGGCGTAGCGACCAGTATGGATTTCGATCGCGGGCACGCCGAGTGAGTGCGCGATGTCAATCGTCTTGATGGACGGGTCGATGAAGAGACTCACGCGGATCCCTGCATCCGTGAGTCGCGCGATCGCGCCCGAGAGCCGTCGATCACCCTTCCGCAGCGCGAGCCCACCCTCGGTCGTGATCTCCTGGCGCTGCTCCGGCACGAGTGTCGCCTGGAACGGCTTGATGCGCGCCGCGATCCGGACGATTTCCGCGTGCGCGCCGAGCTCCAGATTGAGAACGGTGCGCACGCTGCGCGCGAGCGCCGTGACGTCGGCGTCCTGAATGTGACGCCGGTCTTCGCGCAGGTGGACGGTGATGCCGTCGGCACCCGCGCGTTCCGCTGCGGCCGCCGCCTGCACGACGTCGGGCTCGTCGGTCTTGCGCGCTTCACGCAGCGTCGCGACGTGATCGATGTTGACGTAGAGACGCATCGTGTCTTACCTTCGGGTCATCTTGACCACAGGTCGTGCAGCGTGAAGCGTCGGCTCGCCCTTTGTCTGCTCCTGGTCACCGGCGGCAGTGCCTGCGGCGGCTCCCGGCCCGGGACCGTGGTTCCGCAGTCGATGAACGAGTCGGTCGCGCAGTTCCTCGCGGCGGTGAAGGCCAACGATCAGAAGCGGATGGGTGAGCTGTGGGGCACGGAGCGGGGGCCCGCTTCCGGTTCGATGAACGCCGGAGTTCTGCGGCAACGTGTCGCCGTGATTCAGAAATACCTCGACCACACCGGCTACCGCATCGTTGAAGGCCCGTTGCTCGTCCCCGGAAACAGCGACTTGCGAACGTTCCGCGTGGAGCTGCAACGCGAGAACTGCAATCAGGTGCTGCCGATCGACGTAGTGCGGACGCACAGCGGCGGCTGGCTGGTCTACGATGTGCACCTCGAAAGCGCGGGAAGTCCGGGCGGACGCTGCCAGCCGATAGGGACGGGAACCCGTCCGTAAGACGGTGCGTTTCACCTACTCAGTCAGCTCCAGCAGAATGACGTTCGTCGTTTTGGGATGCAGGAACGCGATGCGCCGGCCGCCGGCCCCGCGCCGCGGCGTCTGATCGACCAGCTGGTAGCCGGCAGCGCGGCAGCGTTCGAGAGCGGCATCGAGATCGGGGACGCGGTAGCAGACGTGATGGATGCCCGGGCCGCGTTTCGCAAGGAACTTTGCCACGGGGCTGGAGGGATCGGAAGGTTGGAGCAACTCGACGTCCACCTCCCCGACCCGCAGGCTGACAATCTCGACACCGTCCGCCGTTTCGGCCGGCCCGGGAGCAAGACCGAGGACGTCGCGGTAGAAGGACAACGCTTCGCGGATGCTCGTCACGGCGATGCCGATGTGCGCAACCGACGCTTTCATATAAAGTCAAACTAACGTGATAGAAGGGGAGTGGGGGACATGGAAGGGACGCATCCGACGGCCATTACGGACGCCACATTTCAAGTCGAGGTGGAGCAGCACAAGGGGCTCGCGCTGGTCGATTTCTGGGCGACCTGGTGCGGGCCGTGCCACGCGGTCGCGCCGATCATGGACCAGCTGGCGGGCAAGTACAACGGCAAGGTGAAGATCGTGAAGGTGGACGTGGACGCCAATCAGGCCACGGCGATGCGCTTTAACGTTCGCTCGATTCCGAGTATTCTATTCTTCAAGGACGGACGCCACGTGGACACGATCGTCGGCGCATTTCCGTCACTGGCGTTCGAACAAAAGATCGAACAGCACCTCTCGTAGCTTCCTCCCCGGAGGACGATGCGCGCGAGCACCGCTCGCCTGACGAATTCGCCGGTTCGCCTCGCGGATCTCCAGTTTCCGCAGGTGAGCCGGCTTATTCATCGCACCCGCCTCGCCTTCATTCATCTCGACAATCTGCTGGCGTACGCCAAGCGCGACCGCGACGGCCGCATCGACGGGTATCTCGCCGCCCACCTGCCCGACGAATGCCTCCTGGTCTTCTTCCGGAAAGGCGAGGCCGTCAACGCCGCCTCGTTGCACGCCGCCGGGCGACAGGTCGTCACGATCACCGAAGCGCTGAAGCGCATGCGCGCGGAGGTGGAGCGCAGCGATCTCACCTATTGCGCCGCGCCGATGGAACAGCTCGCCTGGATGTATGCGTCCTGCTCCGGCGGGTATGAGCCCCGCCATATCGACGTCAATCGGCCGGAGAAATTCTTTCCCCTGCTGCAGCAGGAAAAGATCAGCGGCGTGCTCGAGCTGATCTCCAACGGCCGGGTGTCCTACCTCAAGTTCGATCAGGGGAAGTATCTAAGCGGCCATTTCTGCGACAAGCCGGACAACGTGCAGCCGGCGCGATATCTCGAGTCGCTGTTCGATGCCGCGGCCGGGGGTGAAGCGCCGGCGATGTCGGCGGGAACGTTCTCCGCCGGGGATGACCTGCCCGCTCAGGCCGCCACGGCGCTGGTCAACACCTACCGCGAGCTGTACTGGCGCATCGTCGACGCCGTCGAGCGCGAATTTCCGGGCGAAGCCAAGCGGCGCGCGCAAAAAGTGATGACTGCGATCGTCGACACGCATCAGGCGTTGGCGCTGCTCAGCGTGCCGCGTGGCACCGATACGCCCGACGCCGTGGTGCGGCCAGAAGAGCTGGCCACGGCGCTCACCGACTGGGCCCTGCAGCTGCTCGAGGGTGCGGAAGTCATGATGCCCGGCACGGCCCCGAAGGTGCTGAAGGACGCCACCCGCGAGCATCGCTACGTGCTGCAGGCGGCCGGCTTTTACGGTCGTCTCCCCTGGCGGGTGACGTGGTGACGTGGCCGGCACCCTGTATGTCGTCGCGACGCCTCTCGGTAACCTCGGCGATCTCTCGCCGCGCGCCGCCGACACCCTGAAACGCGTGGCGGCCGTCGCCGCCGAAGACACCCGCCACAGCAAACCGCTCCTCAATCACGCCGGCTCGAAGGCCGAGCTGATCAGCTTTCATGCGCACTCATCGGACCGCGCCCTGGAGCGCATCCTGCGCATCCTGTCTGAAGGAAGGGATGTCGCCCTGATCACCGACGCCGGAACGCCGGCGATCAGTGATCCGGGTGTCGTACTCGTTGCGGCAGCGCGGGAGCGCGGGATTCCCATCGTGACCATCCCGGGACCGACCGCTGTCGCGGCGAGTCTCTCGGTGTCAGGAATCAGTGGTGACCGCTATGTGTTTCTCGGATTTCTGCCCCGCAAAGGCAGCGACCGCCGCCGTTTCCTTATGACCGTCGCTTCTAGTGAGTGGACCGTGGTCCTGTTCGAGGCGCCCAATCGCGTCACGCAGCTCCTCGCCGATCTCGCCGAGGTCTGTGGTCCCGAACGGCAGGCGGTCGTCTCTCGGGAATTGACGAAGGTGTTCGAAGAGACGCGTGCGGGGACGTTGCAGGAATTGTCAGAGCACTATGCAGAGGCCCCGGTGCGGGGAGAGGTTACAGTGGTGGTCGCAGGGACAGGGAAGCCGCGTGTCGAAGAACCGCCACCCGATCCCGGCGAACGCGCGAAGGCTTTGCTTGCAGAAGGCCTCTCGCGCAAAGATGTGGCTCATCGACTGGCAGAAGAAACCGGAATCTCACGAAACACCGCTTATCGGCTGGTGAGTGAACTATGAGCGGTTGGGCGGTTAAGCGGTTGGGCGGTTTGATGGCACTAGGGGCATTGGTTATTCCAACCGCCCAACCGCCGAACCGCTCAACCGCCTCTTTGACGATAGGGCGCCTCCACTACGGTGGCGGCGGCGATTGGTACGCGAACCCCTCGAGCCTGCCCAACCTCCTGACGGCGTTGCGTGAGCGGACGACCTTGCCCGTCGCCGAGCGTGAGCGGGTGGTGACGCTAACGGGGCCGGAGCTGTGGGACGTCCCTTACATCTATATGACGGGGCACGGCAACGTGCATTTCTCCGACGTCGAGCTCCGCACCCTGCGGCGCTACCTCGAGCAGGGCGGCTTTCTCCATGCGGACGACAACTACGGGATGGACAAATCGTTCCGCCGCGAGATCGCGCGCGTTTTTCCGGACCATCCGCTGGTGGAAGTCCCGTTGACGCACCCCATTTACAACCTGGTCTACGCCTTCCCGCGGGGCATTCCCAAGATCCACGAGCACGACGGTCTCCCCGCGCAGGGCTTCGGCATTTTTTTGGGAGACCGCCTTGTCGTATACTATTCCTATCAGTCGGACCTCGGGGATGGTTGGGAGGACCCCGACGTCCACCATGATCCTCCTGAGCTGCACGAGGCGGCGTTGCGGATGGGCGTGAACCTCTTCACCTACGCGGTGAGCGCGAGCAAATGACGGAAACGGCCCGCCGGCTGCGGCGCCTGGCGGCGCCCCACGCACGCGCGCGGGCGTTCGCCATGGTGCTCGGCGGCTTCGGTGCGGCGCTGGCGGCCGCTGCGCTGGGGCTCGCCCTCGCCCCGGCCGTGCCCGGGATCGCCTTGGCGTGGGCGCTGATCCTGGTGAGCGCCGCGGCTGCGACAAGGGCGGTGCTGCGCACGCGGCGCGAGGCCGCCGCACCGGCGTTGGGGAGACTCGTCGAGTCGGCTGCCGGTGGACGGGCAGGCAGCATTGTCGGGGTCGTCACCCCCACCGCGGGGAAGGGCAGCGGTTCGAGCGCGGCGTTGTTGCTGGCGGCCGATACCCGCGCTGCTGCCGTCGTGTCGTCCGCCGCGCCACAAGTCGATAGCGCGATGAGCCGCACGACGCGTCTACGTGTCGCGAGCGGTGCCGGTGCGGCGCTCGCCGGGGCGATACTGCTCGCGGCGAGCGCGCCGAACGCGGGTCAGGCCGCGGCGTTCTGGCATCCGCTGCGCGCTTGGCGGGATGCGCGGACGCCGATCCGCGTGACGGTCGATCGCACCACCATCCCACGCGGCGGCAACGTCTTCGTAACCGTGATCGCCCCGGCGGCGACGCAGGCGACGCTATGGTCGCGCGGCGCGGGCGAGCCCTGGAGAGCAATGAAGCTTGGCCTGGACCGCGACGGCAAGGCCGTGCGCGGTTTCATCGACATCAACGCCGATCTCTACCTGCGCGCGTCGACCGGTGGGCGCCGCAGCGGCGACATCAAAGTCTCCGTCGCGCTCCCCGCCTTCCTCGCGGACCTGGGACTCACGGCCCGCTTTCCTTCATATCTCGGCCGGGCAGACGAGCCGTTGCTCGCCGGCTCCGATGTCATTCCTCTGCCCGCCGGCACGAGCGTCGTGACGAACGGCGCCGCGAGCGTGCCGCTCGCCAGTGCTACTTGGACGCTCGAATCACGTCGCGAGCCGCTCCGCGTCGACGGCACGCGCATCGAAGGCCGGTTCACGCCGACCGCCAGCGGCACTTGGCGGCTTGAAGCGCGCAGCGCGGACAACACGCTCCTCGAGGGCGAGGCGCCCGAGCTGCACCTCCTCATCGTCCCCGATTCGGCGCCCGTCGTCACGTTGCCCGTTCCGGGGCGCGATACGACGCTGCCAATCTCGTTGCGCCAGCAGCTCGTCGCGGACGTGCGGGATGATCACGGGATCACGCGTCTCAGCGTCGTGAGCTGGCGGGTGAGCCGCACGGGTCGAGTCGGGGAGCAGGTACGCGAGTCGCTGGATGTGGCGAGTGTCGGCGATCGCGCCATCGTGCAGGGACAGCTCGATGCGGAGAACCGGGGCTTGTTGCCCGGTGACACGCTGCGCCTGTTCGTCGAAGCGTGGGATAACGCGCCGACTCCACACCGGGGACGCAGTGCCGAGATCGCGTTGCGGCTGCCCAGCATGGAAGAGCTGCGTGCCGAGGCGCGGGCCGCGGCGCACGCGGTAGCGAGTGCAGCCGACTCCGTCTCCGCCGCGCAGCGCGAGTTGAGCGATCGCACGCGCGACCTCGCGCAGGAGCGCAGCCGCAATCCCGATGGCCAGACCGCCGGACGGCCGGACGGCCGATCGGGGGCTCAACAGAGTGGGTCGATGTCGTTTCAATCGACCCAGCGTGCGGAAGAAATCGCGCGGGACCAAGCCGCGATGTCGCAGCGCGTCCAGGAGCTGGCGCAGGCGGTCGAGGAAATCGCGCGCGCCGCCAAGGCCGCCGGCGTGGATGACACGGCATTTCAGAGGCGATTACAGGAAGTACAGGAGCTGTTGCAGCGTGCGCTGACGCCGGAGCTTGAGCAGCGGCTGCGCGAGCTGCAGGAAGCGCTCGCGCGGCTCGATCCCGAAGCCACACGCCAGGCATTGCAGCGACTGGCGGATGCGCAGCAGCAGCTGCGCCGCGAGCTCGAACGGAGTCAGGAGCTGTTCAAGCGGGCTGCGCTCGAAGGCGAGCTGGCCTCGCTCGCCAGGGACGCCGAAGACCTGCAGCGCCGCCAGACGGAATGGAACAAGGAAGACGCGCAACACGCCGATTCGGCTGCTGCCGCCGCGGAGCGCGATCTCGCGGCGGCCACCGACTCGCTGGCGCGCGGTGTGGATCGCGCGGCCGAGACCGTGCCGCTGCAGCAGTCGCAGGCCGCCGCGCGCCGCGCCCACGGTGCGATGCAGGAGGCGGCGAATGCCGCCGATCAGCGCGATTCGCGGGGGGCGCGGCGCGGGGGCCAGGAAGCGGCCGACTCGCTCGCGCAACTCCCCGATCAGCTGCGCCAGCGGCGTGATTCACTTGCGACCGCGTGGCGGCAGGAGACACTCGACGCGCTCGATCGCGCCCTCGCCGAAACGGCGGCGCTGGCACAGCGCCAGGAGTCAGTCGCCGACGCGCTGCGGGATGGGGAAGCGGGCGCGCCGACGCGCGCGCGCCAGGCCGCCATCGAAGAGGGAACGCACGCCATCGAGCAGCAGATCGGCCAGGCGGCCGGCCGTCATGCGTTGGTGTCGCCGCAGCTCGAGGCTGCCCTGGGCTACGCGCAGAACCAGATGCGTCAGGCGCGCGAGCAACTGGAGCAGGGCGATCCCAACGCGGCGGCGGCCGCGCCGTTCGCCGAACAGGCCCTGGACGCGCTCAACGCCACCGCCCACGCGCTGGTGCGCACGGCGCAGCAGGTCGCGGGCGCGCAGTCGGGATCGGGTTTCCAGGAGGCGCTCGAACAGCTCGCGCGCATGGCGCAGCAGCAGCAGGGGATGAACGGCGATGCGCAGGGGCTGCTCCCGATGATGGCGCCCGGTGGTGATGCCGTGATGCAGCGGCTGCGCGAGCTCGCGGGCCGCCAACGCGCGCTCGCCGAGCAGCTGGAGCGCCTCCAGGCGAGCGGCGATGCGAGCGCCGCGGGTGCACTCGCGCAGGAGGCGCGCGAGTTGGCGCGCCAGCTCGAGGCCGGCCGGCTCGACGCCCGAACCATCGAACGGCAACAGCGGCTGTATCGCAAGCTGCTCGATGCCGGCCGCAGTCTCTCCGGCGATGAGCCGGACGAGCAAAAAGACCGCATCAGCCACTCAGCGATTGGCGACAGCGTCCATACGCCCGCCGCCCTCCTGCCCGGCGCGACCGGCGCCGGCCCAAAAGTCCGCTACCCGACGTGGGACGAGCTGAGCGGTCTCACGCCCGAGCAGCGGCGCATGGTGCTCGAGTACTTCCGCCGGCTAAATGAGCAGAAGCATTAACTGGGCGGCGGTCGCCGCGCTGGTGCTCTTGGCCTCGGCTGACCCCGCGCGGGTCGCGCGGGGTCAAGCCATCGGGCCCGGATTCGAGTTGGAGCGCTCGGGCCGCTACGCCGATGCCGCGACCATCTATTTCACGACGGTCCGCAGCGATCCGACGAACCTCGCGGCCCTCCTCGGCCTCGAGCGCACGCTCTTCGTCCTGAACCGCATGACCGAGCTGTTGCCGCTCGTGCAAAACGCACGCGCGCGCCTGCCCGAGAGTCCGGCACTGCGCAGTCTCGAGCTGCGCGTTTACGCGGCGCTGAATCAGACCGACTCGCTCGAAGCCATCGCGTTGCGCTGGGCCGCCAGCGTGCCACGCAGCGACGCTCCATACCGCGAATGGGGGCTGGCACTCGCCGATCGCCGCATGTGGGATGAGGCGCGACGCGCCTATCTCACCGGACGCGAAACGTTGGGTGGCGGGGCGACGCTCGCGTTCGAGCCGGCGCGCTGGTCCGGCTGGGGGGGCTCGGGCGCGCGCGTGCCCCCGGCACCGAGGGTTTTGTGTCGGGTGCGGTAGGCGGGACGCGCCTCATCGCACGCGCCGCGCTCTGCGGGGGGGAGCCGCCGTGGCGTGTACGGATGGGCGCTGGCAGAGACTGTGGG
>Ga0066709_100005015_pt1 | contig 10761 bp, 9 predicted proteins | sample GraSoiAngelo_158_FD_79665 | JGI IMG/M metagenome (GOLD analysis project Ga0066709, IMG submission 79665) | Grasslands soil microbial communities from the Angelo Coastal Reserve, California, USA - 14_1009_16_30cm | ecosystem: Environmental > Terrestrial > Soil > Grasslands | place: USA... | reverse complement strand
GAGGGATTCGTAGCGGGCCATGCGCGCGCTCGCGTCCGCCGCGTCCCAGGCGTCCGGGCGGGCCATCCACGCCTCGAGGCCGGCGAGCTCCGCCTCGATCCGCTGCGCCTCCGGGCTCGGGGCCGAGAGCACGTCCCGCACGGCGGTCTCCGGCGGGACGTTCGGGACCTGCGGGAGGTAGCCGTACCGAAGACCGGGCTTGAGGACGAGGTCCCCCAGGTCCGGCGCCGTCTCGCCCGCGAGGAGCCGGAACAGGGTGCTCTTCCCCGAGCCGTTCGGGCCGACGAGGGCGACCTTGTCCCCCTCGTGGAGGAGGAAGTCGGCGTGCTCGAGGACGAGCGTGGCGCCCCAGGATTTCCGGAGGTCCCGGCCCGCGATGATCGGCTCCATGTCCCCGCCTGCTAGTTCGTGGTCCCCGATGAGGCTTCGCTCCGCTCGCGATGGCGCCTGAGGCGTGCGAAGATCCTCTCGGACGATGACTTCCCCCCAACGTTCTCTTAGCGAGTTCGTGTCGGAACTCAATCGTGAAGCACGGGGCGGCCCCCGGACGCGGGGCCGGACCGGCGCGTCGAGGAGATGCCAATCCTTGAATTCTGAAGCGATTGCTGCCGATCCTTTATATCGACGGTCTCGCTGTTCAATGGTGGTTTGATTCGTGATATGACAACCGACTGGGACCACCACCTTGAAGAATACAAGCTTTGCGAGGAGGCAAGGCATCATCACGAGAGGACTATGTGGCAGCTGCTCGGATTTTATCTCGCCGTGACGGGAGTCTTGCTCAACTTCTGGCTTCAAGCAGACCCTTTTACCGAGGTCGCGCAGCGGAGCAATTCATTCTTGATTCTGTTTGTTCCCTTCTTCTTGGGAATTTTCACTGCTGGAGCCTTGCTCAAACACAAGTTCTTTTGGAGGTTGGAGTTGCGCAGGGCGGTTGAACTCGAAAAGCTTCTAGAGTTCAATCGCGAGCGAGCGTTCCTGCCAGAGTTGTACTCAAGTCCTTTGAGATTCCTGAGATCGGGTGAGATGGCGTTGCTGGCGGTCGTTCTCACAGTCATTGGGATTGGTTACCTCATCGGACGATCCCTATGGTTCAAGCTCCCAACAGCCCCAGGAGGCCACTTCTGGTTCCCGATCTTCATGGCCTCCATCCCGGCTGGGGTCACCGCGTATGGGGCCTACAGAATCTGGATGGTTGACAGGGAAAGACACATTGAAAGTGGGACACCCAAACCCGTCCGTGTTGCAGTTTCACGAACACCAATTCTATGCGGAATCGCCTTTGGGTTTCTTGGATCCATCTTGTTATGGTGGAGTCTTGAGTTGGCGCTGGAGACGTCCAGATCCGGCGGGACATTGGAATGGTCCTGGTTAGGTCTCTGGCAAGCACAAGCGTCGATGATCCTACTTGGTCTGTTGTTCGTGATGTCGACATACTTTCTGTTGCACAAAGGGCCTCAGCCTATGGCGGGAAGCACCGAGTCACGCGATACAATGCCACCCGTAGGAAAGAACGGGTGACGTATCGCCCTCGGTTCTGAGGCACTCGCGCCATATTGTGACCGACAAAGTGATCCTGCTCGAAACGCTCGTAGAATTAGAGCGGCCTCGAGGCTCGCTGACCCAAACCGCGAAATAGCGGAAGGCTCACTCTGACTCGGATGGTTCGCGTCACGGAACTTCGGTTACGGAATTTTCGCTCATTTGGCGCTGGCCCATCGGGTTCCGGCAATCGAATCTCCCTCGCAGGGCCCATCTCCTTTCTCGTCGGGGAGAACAATGTGGGGAAATCGAATGTCCTAGCTGGCCTTCGAGATTGCCTCTCGTTTGCCTTTGGCACGCAACCTTCCCAGGCTGACTATTACCTCAAGAACACTCGACTCGAATTGACTCTTGGCATGAAATGCCAATTCGACGAGTCAGACTTTGATGTCATGGAGAGGTCTATATCCGTCAAGACAGAGGTGTCACGGAGCGCGATTCGTTCGGCTCTCCGTCTTTTGTTCCCAAACTGTGATGTCTACACGACACATTCCTCGCGGGGCAGAACAGTCCAGTGGACCTTCGGCACCAGACAGGCGCGAAACCGTGCCCTAGTTCCGGATCCGTCTTTGGGCACCCCGACATCCGTGCTGTCGTTTGATGCGTTTGTCGGGAAAATCAAGTCCGCGCCGGATGCGGAGAGCGTGGATGCCTTGCTCACCAAAGTCGGTGCCGACCCCGCGAAAACGTCAATCGAGTTTGATCAAGACGTCGGTGGACTCGTAGGGGGCGCAATAAGCAACCGCATCGCAGTATTTGATGAGGTTCGGCTCAGACCCAGAGGCATGGGGCAGACGACATTACAATCCTATGACGGTAGCAGAGTTGCAGACGTTCTCCACGCTCTGAAGAATGGAAGTCGAGAGCAGAGGGCAACCTATGCGCGGATTCAGCAGGTATTCAAGAGGACGTTCTCCAGCCTGAAGCTCGAGGTGACGGGACAGACCCAGTCGCCACAAATTATCGTTGAGCAGGCGGCAACCAGGTTGGAGATTGACCTTGATCGGTCTGGTGCGGGCATCGGTCAGGTCGTAACGCTGTTGGCGCATATGGTCAACACGCATGGCATGGTGTTCGCGGTTGACACTCCGGAGTCCAATCTCCACCCACATGGCCTCAGGACGTTGTTGGCTTTCTTCGACCAGATTGCCTCCACCAATCAGATCATCCTGGCGACACACTCGCCCTTGGTAGTCTCACCGCACCGCTTGGACAGTGTAGTCGCCATTCGACAGGCCCGCGGTAAGTCTCTTGTCCACCAGGTTTCCCCCGAAATGTTTACCGGTGCCGAAAAGGCGAAACTCCGTCACTTGCTCGGTCCCGAGGCTAGAGAGCTCTTGTTCTCGCGGAAAGTAATCTTCGTCGAAGGTGACACCGAAATTGGAGCTCTTCCAATCTTGTTCGAGTCAATTCATCGCGATCTCGACAAGGAGGGCGTGTCCTTGGTTCCTGTAGATGGGAAGCACTTCGCGAAGTTTGTGAAAATTGCTAAAGCTTTTGGAATCCCTTTCTCGGTACTATGCGACAGAGATGCGCTGGCAAACGTCGAAACCAGCGTGAGTGGACCTGATGGCAGAATTCGTTGTTCAGTCGTTCTTTCGCAGTTACACGAGCTCCAAGAAGTCTCATATCGTTGGATCAAATCCACGTGGATCTCGGCGAGATCAGCGGTAGAGAGAGCTCGGCCTCCCGTCTATCCCCCCGAGCTTGTCTCGCGTTTCTTGTCGGTCGCAAGCCGTCACCGAGTATTCGTGTGGCCCTCCGACCTGGAAGGGGTCTTGGAGTCCGTCTTGAGCAAGAGCATAGTCAGGGAAGTCAAAAGCGAAACAAGGAGCAAAGTAGTTCGCGGACGTAGTCTAGCTTCCGCGGTAGTGGAGAATCGCGTGCTACCGCCCGACATCGAGAGAGTCTTGTTCCGCATAATTCGCATGCGAACGAGAGTAGAGTGACCTTTTCGAACGTACGAAGGTGTGAACCCCGGCCAGTGGATGATCCTGCCACCGAGGTGGTGTTGCGAGTGAAGCGATGACCATCCTAACCACCCTCCTTCGCCAAACCTAGAACTGACAGTTTTATTGCGCATCTAGGAGGTCGTCGACTGTTGAAGAGACATTCGCTGTGAAACGTCACCGATCTGTCAATCGATTTCTTCCCGTTTCGGAAGCTTTCTCGCTAGCGCCTTGGTGCTCGAGGGGCCGATTATCCTGGATTCGAGCTGAGCGTATTTGAAGCCTACTAGGATGTTCCGGATGGTTGGCTCACGTTTGCCTTCGCTTTTCGCATTCTTGGCACGCCTTTCGAGTTCCCGGACGACATACCTCTTCAACAAAACGTGGAGTGCCTTCCACACCGCCTTAAACTGTCTTTCAAACCTTTGATCCCGGAATGTATCTACCAGAGCCTCGGCGGTCGCCTGATTTCGTGGTACGACCACGTTTGTCCCTGTTATGCCATATCGTTGCTTCAGGATACTTGCCATCATTGCGAGAAGGACGAAATCGCCGTAGTCAGCTATCTCGGCGTTTCGGCCTTCGCCGAAGCTCGGCATTGAGTCGTATACCAAGTAAGGTATTAGAACAGCCTCGCACTGAAGATTGTTCCTGAAGAGATCTTCGTAGTATCCCTTCGCATTCTCGCTCCGCTTGGCGAAGAGAAGTTTCTTTTGTGCCTTGGCCTCAGATGGCTTCTTGTGCCAAAACGCAAGCATGCGTTGAGCCCCTCTTTCATTGTCAACGACACCGCGGGTTCCTCTGTTGTATTGGCCTCGCTTCCTCTGATACTTGAAACCCATGCTGTCAATGTCGCGCTGAAGCATCTTCTGGATTAGGTCATTCGAGCGGAGGTCCCGAAGAGTTATGGGGTTCTGTTTGTTCGAATACTCGGCTATTCGTTCATCGAGAGGCCTTGTCGACGGCACGTCAAACTGCGGATCGTCTGTATCGATAAAGCGAACGAGCACTCGAACTCCTTCGAGCAAGTTGGTCTTCTTGCCCTGTTCGCAGATTTCCCACATCGTCTCGACTGTCTGAAGCCCATTGACAACTTGCAAACCGGAGAGCCGCAGCTGCCCTGCCTCGAAATTGACGTTCGTGCCGAGGATCGTGATTCCATTGTGATAGAGATGAAACAAATGCTTCTCATTCGGGTCCATCAAAGTTGCCTTCATACCCAGGGTTACAGGCGTGGCTCCCAACATGAACCGGAAATTGCCGTGATAGATTCGTTTGTCGTATCTCGACCTTAGACCCACCAAGTCGGCCGCTGGTACGAGGGCGATCCACAGGCCTCCCTGGACATCTCGAAAAACTTCCCATCCATTGGTAGCGATCTGTGCAGTGCCCACGGGCTTCTGAAAGTTCGTATCGAGCAAATCATTGAGGGAGGTGAAATCGAATATCTCGATGGAATGCTGCGGAAATCTCGTCCGATTTGAGTTGAGTTCCTCTTCGAGAGCCCGCTTGGCCTCATCTAGAGCTGGTTGCCGATCTCCGAAGACCACCGCAGCGAGTTTGATCTTGTAGTGATTCGTTATTGCCTTCTGATAGAGACCCAGCGCCCGCCGAAATCGATCTGTCGGTGCCTCGGGCGGATTCTGGAGCTTATTTAAAGCGTGACCCAGCTCCAGAATTGCCCCATCGCCGAACTTTGGCATCTCAATGTCTTCATCCTCATCGATATCCTCAACATCTTGATCCAGCAGGATTTCACTGCCCTTCACCTGAATGATCCAAAGCAGCTTGTTGTTATCATCGGGCCAACAAGAATCGATCTTGCCGTCCCCAGGCCCACCGATATCGACGATCCGCGAAATGTCCTCGTCCTTCAAGGACGGTTCGTCGCTTGGCTTCATCGACCAGTCCAACTGCCCGACCGCCCAATGCGCTAACGCCTTCATCCGATCGTCTCGGTAAAGTGGCGACAGTCGCCTGGTTTCTCGCTGGAGATGCCTCACGAAGAAACTACGAGTGAACATCCTGGCCGCCTCTCACACCATGATATTCGGGATGCTAATTTCAACCTTATTGTGTGATGGGATGAAGTGATACGGATCAACAGTAATGTCTTGAGGACGGCCGATCACGCTCTTTGGGATCGAATCTAGTTGGACGGTTGTCGTCTCTTGGAAGGCACCACTCCGTTTCGCCGGCAGGCCAGGCATCAATATTGAGCGGAAAGCCTCTTCTGTTCTACCGGGAAGTGTTTCAGCTGCACTGGAAGTTTCCACTGATTTGTGATCTTCCCGCGATTCAGCCGATCAAGTATCATCTGATGATACTTTTCATCGATTTCCGCGCTGACGAAGTCCCTTCCCAGTCGTTTGCAAACCTCCAGCTCTGCACCGCTACCGCCAAAGTGAACCAGGACTAGGTCTCCCGTTTGAGTGGAAGCCCGGAATAGTAGCTCCGACAACGATTGAGGAATCTGGCACGAATGAAAGGTCTTCTCTCTGCTTACATTCTTGACGAGATCGAAGTACAGCCAACTGTATGGCATCCGACCTCTTGATCCATGCCTCAGATTCTCCTTGATTCGGTGGTCGGTTGGATTCTTGTATGGCTGGGCAACCTGATCTTTGAAAAACCGGTTGTTCTTTGACTTCGTGGCGTGGAGGATCGTTCGATGTGCAGTAGTAAACTTGTTCTTCGCGTGGCCCACGTTGGTATTGTATGTCCACACATACTCGTTGACAGTCTGACATGCGTCGTCCAAGTAGCGCGTCCGGAGATAGGCATTGTTCTTTGGATAGTTTATGATGAAGAAGTTTCCATCGTCTTTGAGAATGCGAAGCGTCTCCGAGGCCCAGTTAACGCACCAATCAATGTACTCTTCGAACTTGCGCCGGTAGGTCACGTCGTTGTAGCTAACTCCCACGTTGTAGTCCGGGTCTGCAAACGCGCAATCAATCGACGCACTGGGCAATCGATGCAGCACATCGAGTATGTCTTCATTGAACACCTGGTTGCGATACGCTTCAATATCGGTCAAGTCCGGATGCCTCCGTTAGTCGGTACTCCGCTGCTTTGAACAATTCGATGGAAGTCGGCTCCTGTTTCTTCGGGAACGAGTATTCGTAAAGACGAACTGCGCTAACCACCTTCTTCACATATACCGTGCGGACGACTTTGATCCCCTGTAGTTCCCCATCATGCGCACGATCGACATAGTAACGATATGGATGGTAGAGCTGATACACCGCGAAATCGGACATGTCATCCTGATCGTCATTCTTGGCCTCGAATATCGCAAGAGTCCCGCGATGCTCGATAGTGAGGTCGGTTTCAATTTGAAGGTTCGTTGCCGAAATCAGCTGGTCGCGCATCCGATATTCGAACGAATGCTTCGTTCGCCGCGGAAGGTGAATTTTTGGCACGATGGTTCTGTCACCGAACAGGAAGTGGACCAGAATCTGCTGGTTGAAAGCAAGCGATAGCGCACCCGCTTCGCTGGAGTCCGATCCGTCGAGCGGACTTCTCGCGTATTCCCAATCGCGGATTGCTCCGCCCAGAATGGGTTCGAAAATGTGATATCCGTTTGAGATACCCCAAACTATCTGGTGACGGCCTTCCCCAAGATGAATCGGAAAGCAATCGTTTTCCCTGAGAGCGGTAGGCAGTTTGGCAGATGATGCGAATTTCGTCAAATCGAACTGATTGCCGAATTCGGAGCCGGTAATGCGCTTCACAAGATCGTTGTCGAAGATTGGAGGCTCCACCCGGTTGGATCGAAGATACTCCAGGATCTGAGTCATCTTCTGCTTCTTCTTCCCTTGGCGACCCGCAACCATCTTGCTGCGACCGGTTGCCGACATACCCTCCTCCGAACTAAGCTTAACTCTTCCCCAGGGACCAGAGAAAGCAGGGCAGGACGAGGCAAACGTCTCCTGGGATTGAGTTTGTCTTGGTAAGCATTCTTGTCACCTTATGTGCTCAATCCTACAGAGCCCAAGCGAGGACCCGCCCGAATAGGGTGCGTCCGCAATCGTTTTCCTGAGGCAACGGGACGATACCTACCGGCGCCTCTCCGTGGGTACACGTGTCCTAGCCTAAGAGAGCGTTTCAGTAACGATCTTCAGGAAGTAATTCGTGTCCAAAAAGTAGTTGGGATAAGCGGCGCGTAGTGAGCTGAGCGAGTCGACTGAGACAAGCACTGCCTCAGACCCTGGCCCGCTCAGAGCTTTCTCGACCTCCAAGTATGTTGAGGTCGCTTCTTCCAGCTCACGAGCTCCGAATCCAGTAATAGTGACGGTCTCCTTGCTTGGACTAAGGTCGAGTAGGTAATACCTGGCGTCGCCGACGTCTTGCTCGATCTGGTTGATTGCTTGACCATACGCCTTAAGCTTGGCCCTGACATCGAGTTCCGTATCCAGGCGCCGAAGATTCTTCACGAGTTCGCCCAAAGAGGTAGGCGTTCCCGGGACGCTTGGTGTTTTCTCACGAATTGCCATCACAGAGCCCATCAATGAAAAAAACCGAAGCCAGGCAGGTGTTCCCTGGCTCGCCTTGAGAGATTGTTCAAGGAACGTCCCGACCGTCTCGACGGCGGTCGCCCATGAGTGCTGGAGTTGAGAACGTAATTGCAGTTCGACTTGCAAGTTGTTATAGGTCGTCTTGTGGTCGCTGAAATATCGATAGACGAGATGAATACTTCGATACCCGGACGCCTTCGGGGTCGCAATGTAGTCGTCCTCTCGGACGAGACGGTGCTTTAGTCTACTTTTCTTGTAGGCTCTGTGAACCGCGTAGGCTTTCGCACAATCCGACACGACGGCGCGGCATCCACCTACGTCTTGCATTTGAGAGAGCTTCATTGTAGAGAATCGCTTCAGCTTGCTGATGATCGACGAGAGCCGTTTGATTCTTTGAGCTACCAGACACTCTTTATCGACGGTCTTGGCTCTTCCACGAAGGCCAACCTGGAACGTATTGAGTGGGAAACTGTGGGCAGATCTCCAGTTGTTTACAATCCCAAGGGCTTTTTCGAAATCCGCTAACGAGTGCGGACCCGAGGTTATTCTGCTTCCGGCCCAGTCGACCTGGGCCTTAGGGTAGTTTGGTGCTGTCCATCCCATTAAGTTCCTCCCGAAGGTAGGCGGCTCATTAAAATAATCCTATGTCGGCGTTGTTCTCCCAACGTGGTCCAACTCAGTCATGCGATTCTCGACACATCGTTGAAGGCTTCTCTCAGTCCGAGTCACGAAATACCGCGGTCGTGTTCTCGCCCCAAGGCACATTGGAGGTCGAGAGGCTGGCCGGTCCCCCGCGAGACTTCAGGACTCGAGTCGTGTCCTCGCGTCCGCTCACGCCGACCACCCACGCGATCGAGGTGGAGAAACCGAAGGCCTTCACGTTCGGTCCCACTCAGTTCACGTTCCTCCAGCTGCAGACCGAGGAGGGCATGGACGCGCGCCCCATGTCGCTCGCGACGAGTCCCACGCGGCCGCACCTCGAATACGCGGTCCGCCTCTCGGACTCCCCGTACAAGCGCGCCTTCGCGGCCCTCCAGCCCAACGACGAGGTCCGCGTCTTCGGCCCGATCGGCGACTTCGTGCTGCACGAAACGCGGCCCGCGGTCCTCCTGGCGGGAGGTATTGGAATCACCCCCCTCAAGGGCATGGCCGAATACGCCGCCGACAAGATGTTGCCCATCCCGATCCGGCTCGTCTACAGCAACCGGAGCGAGGACGAGATCGTCTATCGAGACGAACTCGAGGCCCTCGAAAAGCAGAACCCCCGGTTCCGCGTGCTCTACACCCTCACCCGCACCTCGGCGCAGGGGTGGCACGGGACGACGGGACGGATTGGCCGGGACCTTGTCCAAGAGGCGGCGCTCGGGCTTGACGACCCGATCCACTACATCAGCGGCACACCCAGCATGGTCGTGGGAACCCTGCGGTTACTTCGGGGCTTGGGTGTCCCCGAATCAGACATCGAGATCGAAGCGTTCCGCGGATACGAATAGGCGGTATTCCAGGGTCGGGTTCTTCACTCCGCCCAGGACCTTCCCGCGGAAGGTTTCGGGAAGGTGGGTCAATGGATCTGGATGTTCCCCCGGAGGAGGACGCCGGAGCGGGCGTATCCCTCGAGGGAGATCGAGAACGTGTCTGAGCCCGCGCCCGACTCCGAGAGGTCCTCGACAACCACGACGAAATTCGTGAACGCCCCATTGGCGAAGCCGGTCCCCTTGATTGTTGCTTTCGTCCCCTCGACGCTCACGGAGGAGATGAACGCGGAGGCGAACGTCACCCCGGACGCGTCGTCGATGTAGTCGACCTTCCCTTTGAGGTCGGTATGCGCCACGAGGTTGAAGTGCCCCTCGCCCCCGGCCTGATCCGTCTCGATCGAACCGCCCCCCGTGACCTTTCGGGGCACGGGCGCGGTCCCGCCTCCGACGACGAAATCGAACGCGCGCGTCGCGTCGACGTCCTGGAGGAGCGGATCCCCCGCGATCTCTCCGAAACTGAGACCCGTCACGCTGAACAGCACGGTCCCCGTGGCGGGGAGCCCGATGTCCGCGAGGGGCACGTCGATCACGATCGTTCCCGTGGCTTGGTTGAAGCTCCCGCTCTGAACCTCCTCCTGCGGATACAGGATGATCTTGCAGTTCTCCGGGGTCGTCGTGACGCATCCATTCCCGAGAAACGTCCCCTGCGTGGAGGTTCCCGTCCCGGAGAAGAACGTGGGTGACCCACCCGCCACGGAAGTCGCGCCCGCATAGAAGATCCGGAAGCTCGCCTCGCTGTCGTCCCCGAAGGCGGCGGATTGCCACCGCGTGAGCCAGACGATCGAGCCCGCTCCATCCGGAGGCGCGAGGCTCGCCGCGTTCGCGACCGTCATCGTGACCTGCAGGCTGTTCGAGTCGGGCTGACTCAGGGCGACGCGAGTGAAGTCCATCGCTGGGTGGTTCGGGCCCGGACCCGTTACCGGGAAGAAGTGTGGGTATTGCGCGTCCCCGGTCCCGTCCGCCATCGGATTCGCGGGTGCCGTCCCTCGGACCTTCTTCCCGAAGGCCCCCGGTCCCGCGATCTGCTTGGCGGCGAACACCGCCGCGCCGTGGTGCTGGTTCGTCGTGTCGTCGTACACGATGTGGGCCGCCCCTGCCGCATCGATCGCGACCGCGAGGAAGTCCGCCATCGTGCGGTCCCCGCTGCTCGTCGTGCATCCGAGGCCGCCTTGGCAGATCTGCCCGAAGTGGCTCGGGTGCTCGCTCGCGCGGACCTGG
>Ga0066709_100005012_pt1 | contig 10763 bp, 8 predicted proteins | sample GraSoiAngelo_158_FD_79665 | JGI IMG/M metagenome (GOLD analysis project Ga0066709, IMG submission 79665) | Grasslands soil microbial communities from the Angelo Coastal Reserve, California, USA - 14_1009_16_30cm | ecosystem: Environmental > Terrestrial > Soil > Grasslands | place: USA... | reverse complement strand
GGGGCGGGTCCGTGCCGCAGGAGCAGACCGAGGCGCTGATGGTGCAACGGGCGCAAGCAGGCGCACAGGTGGTGCGCCTGAAGGGCGGCGACCCGTTCGTGTTCGGCCGCGGCGGCGAGGAGGCGCTAGCGCTGCGCACCGCGGGCATCGAGTATGAGATCGTGCCGGGCGTGACGGCTGGCGTGGCGGCGCTGGCCTATGCGGGTATCCCGGTCACCCACCGCGGCCTTTCGAGCGCGGTGGCGCTGATCACGGGGCATGAGGAATCGGCCAAGCAGAGCGCGCTGGACTGGCGCGCGCTGGCGCGCTTCCCGGGCACGCTCGTGTTCTACATGGGGATGCGTCGCCTGGAGCAGATCGTCGCCGCGCTGCTGAGCGCCGGGCGGCCGGGGTCAGAGCCGGCGGCCGTCGTGCAGGCGGGCACGCTGCCCGAGCAGCGGGTCGTCACGGGGATCCTGCAGACGATCCACGAGCAGGCGCGCGCCCAGGACATTCGCCCGCCCGCGGTAGCCGTGGTGGGGCCGGTGGCGGCGCTCGCCGAGCAGCTCTCCTGGCTTCCGCCGCGCGCCCTGGCCGGCCGCACGGTCGCGGTGACGCGCGCGCGCGCTCAGGCCAGCGCGCTGGCGCGCCGGCTCGAAGCGCTGGGCGCGCGCGTGGTGCAGGCGCCCGCGATCCGCGTGGTTCCGCTCGCGGGCCCGCCGCTTGACCCATCGGCGTACGATCTGGTGTGCGTCACCAGCGCCAACGGCGTGGTGGGACTGTTCGAACGGCTGGCTGCCGGCGGGCGCGACGCGCGCGCGCTGGCCGGCGCGCGCGTGGCCGCGATCGGCGCAGGCACGGCAGCCGCGCTCGCCGAGCGCGGGATCAGCGCCGACGTGGTGCCCGAGCGCGCGGTCGCCGAGGGGCTGGCGCAGGCGCTGGCGCAGGTGCCGGTGCGGCGCGCGTTGATCGCCCGCGCGAGAAGCGCCCGCGACGTGCTCCCCGACGTGCTGCGAGAGCGCGGCGCCGAGGTAGACGTGCTGGAGCTGTACGAGACGGTCGCCGAGCCGCTCGCGGACGCCGTGCTGGAGAGCGCCCGGAGCGCCGACTACATCACCTTCACCTCCGCCTCGAGCGTGCGCTTCTTTCTGCAGGCCGCCGACCACCGGGCCGGGCTGTCGCGGTCGACGCGCATCGTCTCGATCGGTCCCATCACCAGCGCGGCACTGCGCGAGCATGGCCTCGAGCCGCACGTGGAGGCCTCCCGACACGACCTCGACGGCCTGCTCGAGGCGCTGCTCGCCGACGCCGGCGCCGGCTGAGGGCCCCGGCGCCGACGCGCGATGGCTAGCCGAGCGACGCGATGAACGAGCGCACGATGATCGCGCCGATCATCACCTTCCTGTCCGATTACGGGCTCGAGGATGAGTTCGTGGGCGTGTGCCACGGGGTGATCGCGCGTCGCTGCCCGCAGGCGCGCGTGATCGATCTCACGCACGGCATCCCGCCGTACGACGTTCGCGCCGGGGCGCTGGTGCTCGCGGCGGCGCTGCCGCACGTGCCTGCAGGCGTCCACCTCGCCGTCGTCGACCCGCACGTGGGCGCGGTCGGGACGCACGCGCGGCGCGCCGTGGCGCTGCGCACCGCGACCCAGGAGCGGCTGCTCGTGGGGCCCGACAACGGGCTGCTGATGCTCGCCGCCGAGCGCTTCGGCGGGGCCGTGCAGGCGGTCGACATTTCGCGCTCGCGCGAGCCGGCGGCGAGCAGCTCGCGCACGTTCGACGGCCGCGACCTGTTCGCGCCCGTCGCCGCGTCGCTCGCCGCCGGGGAGCGGCTTGCGGCGACAGGCAGCGAGCTCGATGTTGGAGAGCTGCGGCGACTGCAGCTACCGTTGGCGCGCCTCAGCGACGGAGCGCTGCTCACGCATGTGCTGCACGGCGACCGCTTCGGCAACCTGATCCTCGACGCTTCTCCGGAGCAGCTGGCGGCGCTCGACGCGCGAGCGGGGGGGACGCTTGAGGTGCACCACGGCGGCCGCGTCCATGCGGCTCGCCTAGCGAGCACGTTTGCCGACGTGCCCGTGGGCGAGCTGCTGATGTACGAGGATGCGCAGCACATGGTGGCGCTGGCCGTCAACCAGGGCTCCGCCGCGCAGCTGCTCGCGGCCGCGCGCGATGATCACCTGCTCGTGCGTCCGGTGTGAGCGGCGCGGGCAGGGCGGGCATCCTCGGCCAACCGCGGCTGCACCTGCGGCAGACCGACTCCACCAACGACCGCGCGCGCGAGCTCGCCGGCGCGGGCGCGCCGCACGGGACGCTGGTGACGGCCGCCGAGCAGACCGCCGGGCGCGGACGCCACGGCCGTCGCTGGCTTGCACCGGCCGGCAGCGCGCTGCTGATGTCGCTGCTGCTGCGCTCACCGCCGCCGCTGCTGCCATTGGCGGCGGCCGTCGCGGTGTGCGACGTCGCCGGCTCGGAAGCTCAGATCAAGTGGCCGAACGACATCGTCGTGCCGACACCGCGCGGGCTGGCGAAGCTCGCCGGGATACTCATCGAGGGTCGCCCGCAGGAGGACTGGGCGGTGCTCGGCATCGGCCTGAACGTCGCCGTGGACCTAGTGCAGCTGCCGCGCGAGCTGCGGGCGAGGTCGGCCACGCTCGGCTTGCGCCCGACGCAGATCGAGTCCACCTTGCAGAGGCTGCTCGCGGCGCTCGAGCGCCGGCTCGCAGACACGGCGCAGGCGACGCTCGCCGCGTGGCGAGCGCGCGACGCGTTGCGCGGGCGCACGATCGCGTGGGCGTCGGGGCAGGGGCGCGCGCAGGGGATCGATGGCGCAGGAAGGTTGATCGTGGCCCTCAGCGGCGGCGGGCAGTCGACCCTCCAGGCCGGCGAGGTGCACCTGCTGGAGGTCTCCTAGAGGCGATCACTCGGACGCGTGGTCGAGCGCCTCCTGCACGCTTCGCTGCAACTGTTCATCGGCGCCCGGCTCCAGGTCGGTGCCATCCTCGACGGCCGGCGGCCGGCTCGCGAGCGCTTCGCTGAGAACCGCGTCGCTGGGCGCCTCCGCGACCTCGCCGTCGGCGCCTTCCGCGGGTGCCTTCGAGCGCGACGGGGTCGCCCCATCCTGCTGCTCGCCGGGCGCCACCTCGGCGGCCGCGCCGTTCGCCTCCGCGACGGCGCCGTCGATCTCGGCGGGGGGGCCCGTCGCCTCCGCCGGCTCGGCATCTTCCTTGCGCCGGCGCCGGGCGCCCCGCGTGCGGCGCTTGGGGAAGTTGCGCAGCAGCTCGCGCGCGAGCGCGGGCGGCTTGCGCGCCATGCGAGTACGCGCTCCGCGCAGCGCCTCCTCGGCCTCGGGCGTGTGGGCCAGCGCCGCGGCCAGCAGTGCCGCGGCGAGCCGCCTGTCCTGCTGGCGGGCGGCGTGGATCAGGCGCCGCGCGTTGCGCGCGTGCGCGCCGCCGGAAGAGTTGACGAGCAAGCCGAGCAGCCGCTTTGTCTCCGGCCAGCGCTGCACGGCGTACTCCTCGTGCACCTCGCGCGTGTACCCGGCCAGGCGCCAGATCCAGGCATTCGCCTGATCGCGGCGGCCGATACGCCGCTCCACGAGAGCCCGCAGCAGGATCTTGGTTCCCTCGCGGCGCTCGTCTCGAGGCCAGCCGCCGATGATGTCGATCGCGGTGTCGAACGCGTCCGGGTCGCGCAGCGACGGGATCTCGCTCAGCGCACGCAACCGCAGCTGCGCGTTCTTGTTGCGCTGCACGGCCGTGATCAGAAAGCGGCTCTTCAGCTCGCCGGTGCGGTCGAAGTGCAGCATCGCGCGCGCCCGCCGCCAGCCGCTGGCCGCGACGCGCGCGCCGGCGAGCGCCGCCCACACGTGCTGCTCGCCGTAGTCGAGATGCTCGACCGCGATACGCCACAGCTCGCGCTCGAACACGGCAAAGCGCCGCTCCTCCTCCGCGCACACCGGCAACACCCGGCGCTCGACGCGCATCCTGCGGCCACGCCCGCGTCGCACGGGACCGACGACGATCGCGCCGCCGCGGTACACGTCGCGATCGAGCAGCGAGTGAAGTGTCACGACAGGATCGTCGTTCTTGGTCGCGGGGTGCACGAAGTCGACCACCAGTCCCGCCTCCTTGCCCGGGTGACGGCGCGTGACGCGACCGACCCGCTGCTGGTAGATGCGCTTGGAGGCGGTCGGCGCCAGGTGCACGCAGGCGGTCGCGCGGGGGCTGTTCCATCCCTCGGCGAGCAGCTGCGCATTGATCAGCACGTCGATCTCGCCTCGCTCGTAGCGGGCAAGGATCTCCGCCAGCTGGCGCTTGGGCGTCTCGCCGGACACCGCCTGTGCCTTGATCCCCTCGGCGCGGAAGGCCTGTGCGAGGTTGTACGCGTGGCGCACGCCCGCCGCGTACACCACGCCGGGCACGCCGTTGAAGCGCGTTTTGTACAGGTTCGCGGCGGCGATGTTGAAAGGCTGCTGGTCGAGCAGTTTGGCCAGCTCGTCCTGATCGAACTCGGTGTCCACCTCTCCCCTGCGCAATGGCACCTTGGCGATCGTGCGCACGCCCACTCCCGGCGAGATGCGCACGCAGCGCAGAGGCGCGATCACGCCGCGCCGCGCCGCCAGGGCCAGGTCGAAGCGAGAGGTCTGCGTGGGGAACAGGTCCGTCACGTGACGCGCGATCAGCGCTCCGGTGGCGGTCATGCCGATGAAGATCGGTCCGGTCCAGGCGCGGATCGCGGCGCTCGTCTTCTCGCCCAGGGCGGTGTGCGCCTCGTCGCACACCACGATCGTGTACGCGCTCGAGATCGCGCCCGCGTTGCGCACGAACCACTGATAGGTCTCCACCGTGACCGGACCCTTGTCAGAGTCCTCGCCCTTCAGCAGCGCCCGGCTGATGCGCTTGGCATAGCCGCGGTCGCGCAGCTCGCCGTGGAACTGGTCGACGAGGTTGCGGCGGTGGGTGAGGATCAGCACGCCGCCTGTCTGGGAGCCCTCCACGAAGCCCAGCGCCGCCACCGTCTTGCCGGCGCCGGTCGCGTGCTCAAACCAGAAGCGCTTGTCCGCGTTAGGGTCCTCGGGCTGCTCGGCCAGGGACTCTTCCTCGGCCTCGCCCTCGTCCACCCAGTCACGCGGCTCGTCCTCGACGTCGCCCTCCAGGCCGGCCTCCTCGGGCGGCTCATCGCCGTCGGCGAGCTGCGCGTCCAGACCGTTCTCATCCAGGTCATCGACCGCCCGGTCCTGCTCGGTGGCGCTGCGCAGAGAGGCGCCCAGATCGTCGTCTTCGTCGAGAGCGTCGTCCGCGCCGAGGTCCTCGTCCTCGCCGATGTCTTCCTGCTCGCGCTCGTCGTCGGCGATGTCGTCGTCCTCTTCGACGGGCTCCTGCTCCTGTTCCCGCTCGAGCAGCCCCGCCCCGGGCGCGACGCGCCGCGACGCCGAGACGGAATCGGCTGCCGCCGACGCGGGCGCACTCTCGAGGGGGCTGTCCTCGGCGAGCTCGCCGGGGCCAAGGATGTCGGCCGAGGCGAGCAGCTCGGGGGAGGCCGAGGCCGAGGCACGGCCATTGCCGTTGGGAGTGGCTATCTGCGCCGCCGCGAGCAGCGCGGTGAGCGTGCCCGACAGGGCATCGACCTGGTGCGCGGACAGCACCGTGCCGTCCGCCAGCTTGGGCTCGTCCTCGGAGAGCAACCGCTCCAGGCCGAGCAGCAGCGAGAACTCACGCCGCCAGGCCGTCGACGGTCCCCTGGCGCGCGGATCGGCCCGTAGCTCGGCCAGCGCCTCGTCCAGCGCACGCCTGCGCACGGACCCTGGCGCCAGCGCGACGTCCGGCTGCTCACCATCGAGCAGGATGCGCTCGCGCACGAACTTCTCCGCGCGCGCTATATCCGCGGAAGTTGGAATGGACGCGGCCACTGGAGCCGCTGAGATGGACTCGGCCATTGAGGCTCTGGACTTCGAGACGGAGCCAGCACAAACTGTTTCGGCGTGGCTCGGAAGCATCGGCGCCCAATCGGCGCCGTTCGCCGGTTGCCCAAGGCGTCCCGGCTCTGACGTGAGCGTCAGGATACAGCACCGCACCGGCGGTTTGAAGTGCGGCGATCTGCCACCCTTACGCGCGGGATGGGACCGAGAGCTGACGCGGGATGACAGCGGCGCGCGCAGCGGCGATGGTGGCCACGCTGGCGGTCCTCGCCCTGCTCGGCATCGGCCTCGCCGAGCTGGCCGGCTCGCGCTCTTCGCCCGCGGTGCGCTCGCGCCTCACCGCCGCCGAGATGCGCGTTCGCCTACGCGGCTCGCCCGCGCCGCTGGCCGCGCTGCACGCGCAGGCGGGCAGGCTGCTGCCCGGCGGCCTGGCGGCGCTGCGCGCACGGATCACCGCACTGCGGGGCCATGCGGTGGTGATCAACAAGTGGGCCTCCTGGTGTGCGCCCTGCCGCTCGGAGTTCGCCGCCTTCCAGGGCGCCTCGGTGGCGTGGGGTCGCGCGGTCGCCTTCATCGGCATCGATTCCGGCGATTCCAGCCGCGCGGACGCGCTCGCATTCCTGCGCTCTTTCCCGGTGAGCTACCCGAGCTACTACGACCCCGGCGGGCAGGCCGGCGCCGCGATCACCGATTCGTCGTTCACGCCGGTGACCGTGTTCATCGACGCGAGCGGCCGCCGGTACATCCGCCAGGGCCCCTATCCGGACCAGCGCAAGCTGGAACGAGATGTCAGGCGCTACGCGCTTGACGCGTGAACCTTGCCCGAGATCCGCATCGACCCGCTCAGCGGGCACCGGACGATCATCGCCGGAGAGCGCTCACGGCGGCCGGGCGGCGCGCCCGCACTCTCGCCCGAGCAGCGCGCCCCAGAGCCGATCGACCCGGAGCAGGACCCATTCGCGGAGGGGCACGAGGATCGCACGCCACCGGAGCTGTATGCGGTTCGCCCCGGCGGAGGGCCGCCTGACTCCGGCGGCTGGAGGGTGCGGGTGGTGCGCAACCTGTACCCGGCGCTCGCCCCGAGCGAGGACGAGAGCGTTCAGTCCGACGGGTGCGAGGAGCGAGGCGGGGCGGCGCCGGGAGCAGGCGAGCTGCTCCAAGCGCTGCCCGCCAGCGGCGCGCACGAGCTGATCATCAACGGTCCGCAACCGGTGCCGTCGCTCGCGCAGCTGCCGCTCGAGCAGGTTCTCGTCGCGGTCGAGACATGGCGTGAGCGGATGCACGTGCATGCCGCGAGCGCGTGCGTGCAGCTGATAGTCAACGAGCGCCGTGCCGCGGGAGCCTCGCTGCCGCACACTCACGCCCAGCTGTATGCGCTGGACTTCGTGCCCGCGCTCGTCGCGCGCGAGCGCGAGCGCTTCGGCGCGTACGCGACTCGCACGATGGGCCAGAACCTGCTCGCCGATCTCGTCGCAGACGAGGTCCGGCGGCAGGAGCGCATCGTGGCGATCGACGCGGAGGCCGTGCTGATGGCGCCGTATGCCTCCCGCCTGCCATTCCAGCTGATGCTCGCCCCGAGGACGCCGCGGTCACGCTTCGAGGAGGAGGGGCCATCGGGCGCCTCCCTGCTGCACGATGGGCTGTGCCGCCTGGCACGCCATCTCGGCGCGAGCCCTCCGCTGAACCTATGCGTGCGCACCGCCCCGCGCGGCGCCGATCACTTCTGCTGGCGCATCGATGTGCTGCCCCGACTGACGCATCTTGCCGGCTTGGAGCTGTCCACCGATATCAACCTCAACATCGTCGCGCCGGAGCAGGCCGCCGCGCTGCTGCGGGAGGCGTGAGCCGCCCCGCGCGCGCGGCGGCGGCAGCTACGCTGCGCCACAGCGATGCCACCCGAGGAACGCTTTGTGCCGCGCTTCGCTGCCGAGCCGCCGCAGGAGGAGGTGCCGTACGGCCGCTGGGAGCAGCGCCTGCGCGCGGAGCTGCTGGCTGCTCTGCCCGAGCTGCTGGCGGCCGAGTCCGAGCTTGGCGATCCGGGCGAGGTCCTGTGGTATCCCGATCGCAGCTGGCACGGCCGCACCTACGTACCGGCCACGTGCCCTACGGCAAGCGGATACGAGCTGTTCGGCTACGTGCGCTTCATCGGCGGGACCGGCGGGCGAGAGCCGAGCGACTTCTCCGCGCGGCTCGACTTCACCGACGAGACGGCGGCGCGCAACCCCGACTGGCAGCTGGACCTGTGTGACGAGGTGATCGGCTCCTGGCGAGGGCACGCGGGCGCGGTGGCCGCGATGACCCTCGTGTGGGGCCACCCGCTCGTCTCCGGCGCGCGCATCGCAACCGCCGAGCTGGCCGGTCTGACGGTGGATCAGTGCGAGCTCGACAGTGAGCGCTTCACGCTCATCGCGCCCGACGACTATCGGCACGACCTGCTCGAGATCGCCGTGTTCGACGGCCGCGGGCACGAGCTCGCACGCGAGTCGCTGTACGCGGCTGACGGCGATGAGCGCGAGCAGCAGCCGCGCACCGACGGCGGCGAGCACGAAGCCATGAGCTGACCGTCCGGCGTGCCGATCTTCCTCGGCGGGCCGCCTGCAAGTTGTCGTGGCGGCACTGGCGTCGTCGCTCAGGCGACCGGCGGCGGCCTGCTCTCGGCGCTCTCCGCGAGCGCGGGATCCCACTCGCACACCGCGCACGCGTGATGAAACGCCGAGCGCGCGAATTCGAGCCCAGCCCGGTAGGGATCGGGGCTGGCGCAGACCTGCGCCCAGTCGAGCACGTACTCCCCCAGCGCGGGCTCCCAGCGCGCGGCCTCGGGGACCAGCGTGGCCTCCCCAAACCCCTCCCGCGCAGGATGGGCGTAGGCATAGAACGCTGCCGCATGATGATTGGCATCGCCCGGCCACCAGCCAACGGCGACCTCCTCGGCGTCCATGGCGTTGCGCATGATGAACTCGTGCGAAGGCGGCTCGGCGGGCTTGCCCGAGAACAGGCTGACCGCAAGGTCGAAGGAGCCCCACCACGCGTTCACGGGCGTCGAGCGGCCGCGATAGGGCGCCCGGAACGCCGCCAGCACGAGCGCCGCTCGCGTGGCCGCGGCGAAGTAGGAGGACACCTGCTCAGCGTCGTAGCGCGCATGCTCGCGATCCTCGTCCAGCGGCGCGCTCCAGGGCACCTCTTGCGGCGTCGGGTCGATCTCCACGGGACCCGCGACCGTACGCACGGCCGAGAGCACCTCGCGCGTCACATCGGCGACCGGCCTGTCGGGAACGAGCGCCACTCGCCGGCTCGCTACATCGCTGTGTTCGACCACGGCCTCGTGCGCGCGAAGGTCAAGCGCCACCACGAGCGCGCCATCCCGGTCGGGTGTCGGGAGTGGGAGCGTCTCCCACCCCCGCGCGGTCAAGCGCAGCGCGGCGTGTTGCAGCTGCGGCTCTGGGGGGGCCAGTGCCACGGCCAGCTTGCCGAGCAGCTGGGTGTGGGCGTGCAGCGTGTCGCATGTCTCGCTCCAGCGCTCATATGACAGCACGGGCCAGCCGCCGGACATGGGCGGAGCGTAGCCGCTGGCGCCGGTATGCGATCGTCGGTCGCGAATGACCGACGTTGAGCTGAGCGACGGAAGCCTGCTGGAAATCCGCCCGCTGCGCGCCGAGGACAAGGCCGGACTGGCGGCGGGCTTCGAGCGCCTGTCGGCGCTGTCGCGCTACCGCCGCTTTCTCAGCCCGACACCGCATCTCAGCGCCAGGCAGCTGGCGTACCTCACCGAGGTGGATCACCACGACCACGAGGCGCTCGTCGCGGTCGAGCCCGCGAGCCGCGAAGGCCTCGGCGTAGCCCGCTACGTGCGCTCCCGCGAAGACCCGGAGGAGGCGGAGTTCGCCGTGGCGGTCGCCGATGACTGGCAGCGACGCGGACTCGGGACACTGCTGCTGCGACACCTCGCGGCCCGCGCGCGAGAGGAGGGGATCACGCAAATCACGGGTCTGGTGCTGGGCTCAAACGAGCCCGTCCGCCACATGCTCGAGACGCTGGGCGATGTGCGCCGGCGAAACGCCGGGGATGGCACCGTCGAGGTGTGGCTGCAGATCCCCGAGCGTCCGCTCGCCGACGAGCAGGGCCGCCTCGCCGGCTGGATGCGCGCCGCGGCGACGGGCCAGCTCGACACGCGCCTCCGCGAGGCGCGCGGTGACCCATCTGGGTGAAGGCGCCGCGCGCCCAGCGGCTTGGGAACTGCCTAGCCGCTCACCGCGAAGCTGCCGGGTCGGGTCGGTGTGTTTGCTGACCCGCTGTGGATCGCGAGCAGATCACCCGCGCTGACCGTCACGCTGCCGCTGCCCGAGCCGGTGGTGTTGGTTCCCGTGATCGAGCATTCCAGCGTGGTGTCGACGTTGTTGACGTTGAGCTTGAACGTCGCGGTTTTCCCCGCTCCCGGCGCCGTTTCCGTCGAGCAACGGATGCTGGTGAAGGTCGCGCCAGCCGCCACGATCTGAGCCACCGCAGCCTGCTGGTTTCCAGAAGACCCGACCCCGACGTACCCGTTGTTCGCGAGGTTTGAGCCGCCACTGCTGAACAGCACTTGGTTGGCCCCTGATTTGCCTTCTTTGCCTTCGGCGCCACTCGGACCGGTCGCGCCGGTGGCCCCGGTTTCGCCTTTGGCGCCGTTGGACCCGTTGCTGCCCGCGGCGCCACTCGGACCGGTGGCGCCGGTGGCCCCGGTTTCGCCTTTGGCGCCGTTGGACCCGTTGCTGCCCGCGGCGCCAGTCGGACCGGTCGCGCCGGTGGCCCCGGTTTCGCCTTTGGCGCCGTTGGAACCATTGCTGCCTGCGGCGCCGGTCGGGCCGGTGGCCCCGGTTTCGCCT
>Ga0066709_100005011_pt1 | contig 10763 bp, 9 predicted proteins | sample GraSoiAngelo_158_FD_79665 | JGI IMG/M metagenome (GOLD analysis project Ga0066709, IMG submission 79665) | Grasslands soil microbial communities from the Angelo Coastal Reserve, California, USA - 14_1009_16_30cm | ecosystem: Environmental > Terrestrial > Soil > Grasslands | place: USA... | reverse complement strand
GCTCCTTCAGAGGCTGGCCCGAGACGAGCAGGAAGCGAACGGGCCTCTTGTCGGCGGTGATGCGGAGCGCGCTCCCGGGCCCGTACAGGACGAGCGTCTCGGCATCGCACGCGTGCGGGTGCCTCGTGTCCCACCAGCTCTCCCCGGTGGCCTCGCGGGCGAAGGGCTCCCGCGCCGGGTCGAACCAGCCCTCGCCCTCGATCACGAACGCGAACACCGTGTGGCCGGCCTTCACCGGGTGGGTGAAGGACTTCCCGGCCGGCAGCGATACGTCGAGATACTCGGGGTCGGTGACGATCTCCCGGACCGGTCCCCGGACGCCGTCCACCTCCCCGCAGACGACCCGGACCGTGGCGCCCTCGTTCGTCTTCACGACCGGGATGTCGGCCTGCTTCACCTCGCGATAGCGGGGGTCCATCATCTTCTGCTTCGCGGGCAGGTTCGCCCACAACTGCATCCCCCACATCTGGCCCTTGCGGTCACCCTTCGGCATCTCCTGGTGGATGATGCCGCCTCCCGCCGTCATCCACTGGACCTCGCCGGGCCGGATGACGCCCTTGTTGCCCAGGCTGTCCCCGTGCTCCACGTCCCCGTCGAGGACGTAGGTGATCGTCTCGATGCCGCGGTGGGGATGCCAGGGGAAGCCCTTCCGGTAGTCGTCGGGGTTCTCGGACTTGAAATGATCGAGCAGCAGGAAGGGATCGAGCTGGGGGACCTCGTGGAAGCCGAACGCCCGCCTCAGGTGGACCCCCGCCCCCTCGATGGTCGGCTCGCTCTTCCAGACCTTCCGGATCGCGCGGAAGACGTCGGGTTGCGGGGTCGGCATATCCGGGCAGGTGTACCACGGGGACGGGGCGCCATCAAACCGGCACTCTGCACTTGACATCCTAGTGGAAGGGCCGTATCTTTCACTCGGGTGCCTGGTAGAGAGTCGGGAAGGGTCGAGCTCCTCCAGGGGACGCTGGACCTCATCGTCCTCCGCGCCCTGGCCACCATGGGGCCGCAGCACGCGTACGGCATCGCCGCGCGCCTGGAGCAGATCGCCGAGCATCCCTTCACGCTGAACCAGGGCACGTTGTACCCGGCGCTGGTTCGCCTCGAGCAGAGGGGCTGGATCAAGGGGACATGGCAGACGACGGAGAACAGGCGGGAGGCGAAGTACTACGCGATCACGAAGGCGGGCGCGCGGGCGCTCGGCGAGCAGACCGAGAGGTGGCGGCGGTTCGCGGGCCTCGTGGACAAGCTTCTCCTGAACGAGTCGGACTGATGGCGGGCCTCCGGCGATTGCTCGCGAAGCTGGTCGACCTGCTGCGCCCCGGGCGCGCGGAGGCCGACCTCTCGCGCGAGCTGGCGTCGCACCTCGCGCTCCTCGAAGACGAGCTTCTGCGCCGCGGCCTGCCGGCGGAGCAGGCGCGACGGGCGGCGAGGCTCTCGTTGGGCGGCGTCGAGCAGGTGAAGGAGCTTCACCGCGACGAGCGCTCGTTCGTCTGGCTCGACGACGCGCGGCGGGACCTGCGGCACGCGGTGCGGCTGCTCCGGCGCGACCCGCTCTTCGCCCTCACCGCTGTGCTGTCGCTCGCCATCGGCATCGGCGCCAACACCACCATCTTTTCGGTGGCGAACGCCCTCTTGTTCCGCGCCCCGGCCGGGGTCGCCGACCCCGCCCGTCTCGTCGACATCGGCGTCGGCCGGCAGGGCGTCGGGTTCAACCCCGGCTCGTATCCCAACTACCTCGACGTCCGCCAGCGCGCGACGACGCTCGACAGCGTGTACGCATCGGAGATGTTCGGGGCGCCGCTGGGCATGGGGAGCGCGGGAAACGACGGCCGCGGGGAAGTCGTCTCCAGCCGCCTGGTGACCGCCAACTACTTCACCGTGCTCGGCGCCCATCCGGCCGCGGGCCGGCTCTTCGCGGCGGGGGATGGCGAGCAGCCGGGCGCCGCGCCGGTCGTGGTGCTGAGCCACCGTTTCTGGAAGCGTCGCTTCAACGAGGATCCGGCCATCGCCGGTCGGACGCTGCGGCTCAACGGCCATCCGTTCACCGTGGCCGGCGTCGCGGCCGAGGGATTCCAAGGCACGCACGTTCTCGAGACGGACGTGTGGCTGCCGCTGGGCATGATCGCCGCCGCGAGGCCGAGCGAGGCCTCGCTCCTGGCCAATCGTGGGAGTGGATGGCTGGTCATGGGCGGCCGCCTGAAACCGGACGTTTCGGTGGCCCAGGCCGCCGCCGAGCTGGCCGCCATCGGCCGGGCGCTGGAGCGCGAGTTCCCGGATCAGAACCGGGGGAAGGAGCTGCGCCTGCGGGAGTCGTCGTCGATCCCCGGGGCGAGCGGGCCGGTCACGGCGCTGCTGGCGCTGCTCATGGGGGTGGTGTCGCTCGTGCTGGTGATCGCGTGCGCGAACGTGGCGGGCGTGCTGCTGGCCCGGGCCGCCGCCCGGCGTCGGGAGATTGCGGTGCGCCTCGCGATCGGCGCCGGACAAGCGCGGCTCGTCCGCCAGCTTCTGACCGAGACCGCGGTGCTGTGCGGCGTCGGCGGCCTGGCCGGCCTCCTGCTGGCGCGCGGTCTCACGTCGCTGCTCGTCTCGCTCCTGCCGAGGCTGCCGTTTCCGATCGACGTGTCGTTGGGGTTGGACGGCCGGGTGATCCTGTTTACCACCGGTCTCTCGCTGGTCGCGGCGCTCCTGTGCGGCCTCGTACCCGCGCGGCAGGCCTCGCAGGCGGACGTCGTGTCGACACTGAAGGACGACTCGCCGGGCGCGTCGGGCCGGTCGCGGCTCAGGAACGCGTTCGTGGTCGCCCAGGTCGCGTTCAGCCTCGTGCTGGTCGTCGCCACCGGCCTCTTCGTGCGTGCGCTGCGGCGGGCCGGCTCGACGGATCCCGGTTTCGATCCCCGCGGCGTCGAGCTGGTCTCGGTCGATCCTTCGGCGGCCGGCTATGGCGACGTCACCGGTCCGCTCTTCGCCCGGGAGCTGATCGAGCGTGTCCGGGAGCTTCCGGACACCGAGAGCGCGACGATCGCGAGAGTGTTCCCGGGCGGCTTCGAGGGCATCGGGCTCGGCGGCGTCACGGTGCCGGGCGACGCGCGGGCGAGCGGAGAAGCTCCGGAGTGGGACTGGAACATCGTGGAGCCCGGGTATTTCTCGACGCTGCGGATCCCGCTGGTGGCGGGCCGCGACTTCGGCCCGAGCGACCGCGCGGGCAGTCCGCCGGTCGCGATCGTCGGCGAGGCGGCGGCGCGGCACTTCTGGCCGGGGGAGAACGCCATCGGCAGGTCGCTGGTGCAGTTCGGTGCCGGCGGGCCGGCGTCGAAGACGGCGACGCTGCTCGTGGTCGGCGTCGCGCGTGACGTGAAGTCCAGCCGCCTCGTCGACGGGCTGTCGTCGTCGTTCGTGTACGTGCCGCTGCAGCAGCGCTATACGTCCAACGTGATGTCGAGCATGACGATCGCCGTGCGGACGAGCAACGGGCCGCGCATGGCCGCCGAGATCCGGAGGCTGGTGGCGTCGATGAATCCGAACCTGCCGATCGTGACCGTCCAGACGCTCGAGGACTACACCGCGCTCGGCCTGGTGCCCCAGCACGTCGTGGCGTCCGTCTCGGGCAGCCTGGGCCTCGTCGGGCTGCTGCTCGCCGCGATCGGCATCTACGGCGTGACGGCCCACGGGGTGACCCGCCGGATGCGGGAATTCGGGATCCGCGTGGCCCTGGGCGCGAAGGGCGCCGACATCCTGGTCATGGTCCTCAGGCAGGGGATGTCGCTCGCCGGCATCGGGTGCGCGATCGGGCTGGCGCTCGCGGCGGCGGTCAGCCAGGTGTTGACGGGATTCCTCTTCGGCCTGCCGCCGCTCGATCCGCTCGCGTTCGGAGGAGCCTCGGCGCTGTTTCTCGTGACCGCATTGGCGGCGTGCTATGGACCGGCGCGCCGGGCGGCGAGAGCCGATCCGCTGGTCGCGCTGCGGTACGAGTGAGGCGGTCTCTACGTGCGCGCCCGCGCGGCCCTCTCAGGGGGTGCGGCGGCTTCGCCGGCCGAGGACCGCGCGGGGCGCCTCCGATCACATGCGGTGCGGCCGCTTGCCGGTGTCCTTCTTGGGCGGCGGCGGGGGGGTGAGGGTCGTGCCGCTGGTGTTCGCCGTCGTCACGTTCCCGGTGAACGTCGGCGGGAACCGCGCCGTCGTCGCCGCCTCGAAGCCGGAGGCGAGCTTGATCAGCGTCGGCTCGCTGAAGGCCGTCCCGAGGAAGCTGATGCCCATCGGCATCCCGAGCACGCTCGCCGCCGGCACCTGCACGATCGGGTACCCCGGCCCGCCAGCCAGCCCCGAGCTCGCGAAGATGAAGTGGTCGGAGAGGATCAGGTCGGTCGTCCAGCCGGGACTGTCGGTCGGCGCGACGACCGCGTCGAGGTCGAACTGGCTGAGCGCGGCGTCGATGCCGTTCACGCCGGCGTTGCGGTCGATGGCCAGCGCCTGGTTGTAGGTCAGCCCGCCGAAGATCGGCTGCGGGTTGTTGCCCGGGTCCGAGCCGCTGGTGTCCATCGCCTCCGCGAACTGGAAGATCTCCTGGAAGAAGTACGGCATCTCGGTGGCCGCTTTCGCGTTGTTGAAGGCGATGGCGTCGGCCAGGGTCTTGTTCGCCATCGGCACGCCGACCCGGGTGGCGAAGTACTTCTGCACGTCGAGCTTGAAGTCGTAGAGCAGCACCAGGAACTCTCCGTCGGCGGGGGCGAAGGTGAATCCTGCGCCGTCGAGGTCCACCACCGTCGCGCCCGCCGCCGCGATGGCGGCGATCGCGCTGTCGAAGGCGGCCACGACCTGGGGTGGCGCGTTGTCGATACCCTGCCGCGTCACGCCGACGCGCGCGCCGCGCAGTCCATTCGGGTCGACGAACGCCGCGTAGTCGGCCGGAAGGGCGGGCCGGGTGCGGCCGGTGCCCTGCCATCCGAGGGGCACGCCCGACGTCGCGGGATCGCGCGGATCGGGCGTCCGGCTCACGATGACGTTGAGCGCGGCGGCCGCGTCCGCCACGGTGCGCCCGTGCGGCCCGATGGTGTCCTGGGTGTGCGAGATGGGGACCACGCCTCCGCGGCTGGTGAGGCCGACCGTCGGCTTGATGCCCACCACGCTGTTGACGTTGGCGGGGCAGACGATGCTGCCGTCGGTTTCCGAACCGATGCTGACCGCCGCGAAGTTGGCCGAGGCGGCCGCCGCGGACCCGGAGCTGGAGCCGCAGGCGTTGCGATCGAGCGAGTACGGGTTGTGGGTGAGCCCGCCGCGGCCCGACCAGCCGCTGGTCGAGAAGAAGGAGCGGAAGTTGGCCCACTCGGAGAGGTTGGTCTTGCCGAGGATCACTGCTCCGCCCGCCCGCAGCTTCGCCGCGACCGTCGAGTCGTGGATGGCGGGCTTGCCGACCAGCGCGAACGATCCCGCCGAGGTCTGCATCCTGTCGCCGGTATCGATGTTGTCCTTGAGCAGGACCGGGATCCCGTGCAACGGCCCCAGCACCCTGCCTCTGGCGCGCAGATTGTCGGCGCCTTGCGCCATCGCCAGCGCGTCGGGATTGAGCTCGATCACGCTGTTGACGTTCGGTCCGCCCTGGTCGAGCGCCATGATGCGGTCGATGTAGTACTGGGTCAGCTGGACCGACGTCAGCCGGCCCGCCGCCATGTCGGCCTGCAGATCGGCGACGGTCGCTTCGTTGAACTGGGTCGGCGCATCCTGCGGGTGCGCGAGCAACGGGAACGCCAGCGTCGCCGCAAGCGCGGCAATAGGGCTCATTCGCATGAGAAGTTCCTCCGGGGGGGCCGTCCGCGGCCCCGATCGACGGCGGTTTTCGTCTGCAGTGACGGTTACGGAAGCGCCAGCAGGGGTGAAGGAAACGCTACGCCCTTCCCGGCGCGCGTGTCAAGATCGATGAGAAGCCCGGGGTCGCTACTGCCTTGAGTCGCGCAGCGGCTTGCAGTCGACGCGGGTCCAACCGCCCCGGACCGTGGTGCTCTCGCAGTAGGTCTTGCCGGTGCTCCCAGGCTTGTTGAGATAGCCGAGGATGCTGGCGCACGTCTCGCCCCGGGCGGGTTGGACGACGCACGCCCCGGCGTGTTGCGGGTGCGCGAAGCAGCAGGGAGGCCTCGGTCGCTCCCTGGCCGCTGCGATGCCCGCGTCTGCGCGCAAGCACAACGGCAGGAGGATCCCGAGCGCAATCGTCTTGAGCCGCGACCTCAACCCCTCCGGTCTCACGTTCTCCTTGTCGCCGCGCGCAGGAACACTGCGCAAGCCTCCGAGAAGAGTATAGACTGAGCGCCGATCGATGGTCCTTCCGATCCTCGCGACCCTCGCCCTCGCCGTGATGCAGCCGGTCCCGGCCGCCAGCCCTCAGCCCTTGGATCCGGCGACGCTGGGTCCGGCCGTCGGGCAGACGATCCCGGCGTTCGAGGCCCAGGACCAGGAGGGCCGCCGGCGCGACTTCGCGTCGCTGGAGGGCCCGAACGGCCTGGTGCTGGTCTTCTTCCGGTCGGCGGACTGGTGACCGTACTGCAAGGCCCAGCTCGTGGAGCTGGAAAAGCAGCTTGAAGGACTGCGCCGGCGCGGCCTGGGCCTGGCGGCCCTGAGCTACGACAGCGTCGCGATCCTCAAGGAGTTCTCGGCGCGGAGGAAGATCACCTTCCCGCTGCTGTCGGACCCCGCGTCGAAGGTCATTCGCGCGTTCGGCATCCTGAACGAAGCCGACTACCCGCCGGGTCACCTGGCTCATGGCGTTCCGTACCCCGGCACCTTCGTGACCGACGCCAAGGGGGTCGTCCGCTCGAGGTTCTTCGAGAAGACCTATGTCGAGCGGCGGACCGCGGCGAGCCTGCTGGCGCTGGCCGGCGAGACGCCGGAGGCCCCGGCCAGCGAGACGAGCACGCCGACGTTCACGCTCCGCACCTGGGCGAGCAACGACGCCGCCGCCCCCGGCCAGCGCGTGACGCTCGTCCTCGACTTCGAGATGAAGTCGGGGATGCACGCCTACGCCTCCGGCCCGCACGGCTACCGCGCGTTGCGCCTGCGGCTGGAACCGCAGGCCCTGGTGACGATCCACGAATCGGCGTTCCCGGAGGCGCATCCCTACCACTTCGCGCCCCTCGACGAGACCGTGCCCGTCTTCGAGGGCCGCTTCCGCCTCACCCAGGACGTCACCCTCGCCAGCGGGCGCGACTTCGCGGAGCTGCTCAAGACGCCGAATCCCGCGCTCACCATCGCCGGCACGCTCGAGTATCAGGTCTGCAGCGACAAGGTGTGCTTCGCGCCGGCCGCGCTCCCTTTGCAATGGACGATCCCGGTCCTCCCGCTGGATCGCGAGAGGTCACCCGAGGCCATCCAGCACAAGCCAGGCAAGACTTAGGGCGATTTCCTGGTCACACGAGCGCCGTCGTCGAGGTCCAATCCTTCGAACAGCGCCGGGGATGTCAGCCTGGCGGCGGGAGGGAGAAAGATGCGAGACTTCGACGTCCAGACGATCGAGATCGGGGCGCCCTTCGACGTGGCCTTCCGATACATCGCCGATCCGGTTGCGCTGCCCGAGTGGACCCATGCCTTCCGCTCGGCCTCGGAGGGAAGGGCAACCCTCGCGACCCCCAACGGCTCGGTCGAGGTCGGATTGGAGGTGAGACGATCGCGGGAGCAGGGAACGGTCGACTGGGTCATCACCTTTCCGGATGGCAGCGTCGGCCGGGCCTTCTCGCGCCTGGTCGGCATCGGCGCCGACCGCAGCATCTACAGCTTCGTCCTGCTGGCGCCGCCGGTGCCTCTCGAGCGGCTCGAGGGGGCGTTCGCCGAGCAGGCGAAGATCCTCGGGGAGGAGCTGGCGACGCTCCAGGAGAGATTGGGCGGCCGCGGAATCGAGCCGGCGAAGGCCGAGGTGAGTCATGGAGGAGTCTCTTGAGGATCTCGTCCGTCGCGCACGTGAGGGTGACCGTGACGCCCTGGAGGGCCTCGTCTCCGACATCCAGGGCCGGATCTACGGCCTGGCTTTGCGGATGCTGTGGCACCCGGAGGACGCCCGCGACGCGACCCAGGACATCCTGATCCGGATCGTCACGCGCCTCGGTACGTTCCGGGGAGCAAGCTCCTTCATGACCTGGGTCCACCGGGTGGCCGCGAACTACCTGCTGAATGCTCGGAAGAGCCGCCTCGAGCAGCAGGCCTACACCTTCGCGCGCTTCGGCGAGGAGCTCGACGAGGGCCTCGGCGAAGCGCCGGCCCCGGCGGGCACGCCCGACACGGCCCTCCTGCTCGAGGAGGTGAAGATCGGCTGTACCCTCGGCATGTTGACGTGCCTCGATCGGCCGCACAGACTGGCCTACATCCTCGGGGAGATCCTCGAGATGGAAGGAGACGAGGCGGCCCGGGTCCTCGCCATCCGGCCGGCTGCCTTCCGGAAGCGGCTTTCCCGGGCTCGCGAGGCCATCGTGGCCTTCACGCGCGCCAAGTGCGGCCTGGTCAGCCCCGAGCGTCCGTGCCGATGCCGTCGCCGTGTCGCCCACGCGCTGCGGACCGGGCGCGTGGACCCGCGGCGCCTGCTGTTCGCCGCGGACGCCGAGGCCGCGCACCGCTTCCCGGCGGTGCTGGCCGAGATCCGGCGGCTGGAAGAGACCCGCCGAGCGGCAGCGCTCTTCCGGACCCTTCCGCAGTTCGCGGCGCCGGCCGATTTCGCAGCCGGGATGCGGAGGCTCGTTCAGGCCGGGCCGGTCCGCCAATGAGCACCGCCCCGAGAAGCCAGCCCTGGTCGACGCGGTTGGCGCGCATCGAGCCCATGGATCTGGTGCGCTTCATGGTGGGCTCCGTCTTCCTGTCGGAGGGCATCCAGAAGTTCCTCTTCCCGGCCGAGCTGGGGGTGGGGCGCTTCCTCAAGATCGGCATCCCCTGGGCCGCCGGCATGGCCCCCTTCGTCGGCGCGGTGGAGATCGGAGCGGGTCTGCTCGTGATCGTGAACGTCCTGGCCCTCTACTCGGCCATCGCGCTCCTGATCGACATCTCGGTGGCGATCCTCTCCACCAAGGTGCCGATCCTGCTGGGCCGGCCGCTCGGTCCGTTCTCGCTGCCCAAGCTCCCGAGCTACGGCATCTGGAGCTTCCTGCACGAGGCCCGCACGGACTGGTGCATGCTCCTCGGTTGCCTGGCCGTCATCCTCCAGGCAAGAAGGGACCGTCGCTCGTCGTGACGAGGGACCGCACCGCGGCCGCGCGACGCGGGCGCCCGCGGGCCTTCTGGTTCGTGGTCGTCGTCGGCGTGATGAGCCTGTTCGCCGACGTGACGTACGAAGGGGCGCGCAGCGTCGGCGGCCAGTTCCTCGGATCGCTGGGGGCGAGCGCCCTGATCGTCAGCACCGTCGCCGGCCTGGGCGAGCTGGCGGGGTACGGGCTCCGCTTCCTGTCGGGGCGATGGGTCGACCGCCGGCACGCCTACTGGCCCATCGCGATCTTCGGCTACCTCGTCAACCTCCTGGCCGTCCCCGCCCTCGCCCTCGCCGGCCACTGGCTCGTCGCCGCCACGCTGATGCTGCTCGAACGGACCGGCAAGGGCATCCGCAACCCGCCCCGCGACGCCATGCTGTCGCACGCGGCCCACCGGATCGGGGCGGGCTGGACGTTCGGATTGCACGAGGCGCTCGACGAGACGGGAGCGGCCCTGGGCCCGCTGCTCGTGGCGCTCGTGTTGTGGCGGCGCGGCGGATACCACCTCGCCTTCGCCATCCTCCTCGCCCCGGCCCTGGTCTCCCTGGCCCTCCTGCTGTTGGCTCGCCGGCTGAACCCTCACCCGCGCGAGCTGGAACCGGCAGGCCATGCGGTTGCTATGCGCGGTTTTGAAACACGCTACTGGATCTTCGCCACCGCCGGGGCCCTCACGGCGGCGGGCTTCGCGGATTTCTCCCTGATGGCCTACCACCTCGCCCGGCACCACGTCCTGGCCGAGGCGAGCATTCCCCTCCTTTACGCCCTGGCCAACGGCATCAACGCCGCCTCCAGCCTGGGTCTCGGCCGCCTCTTCGACTCGTGGGGGCCCCATGTGCTGTCGGTCGCCATCCTGCTGCCACTCGCCAGCGCGCCGCTCGTCTTCTTCGGCGCCGCGCCCGCGGTCCTCGCCGGGATAGCCCTATGGAGCCTGGGCGTGACGGTCCAGCAGAGCCTCTTCAAGGCGATGCTGACGACCCTCGTCGGCGCCCACCGCCGGGCCACCGGGTTCGGGACCTTCGACGGCATCTGGGGCCTGGCCTCCTTCGGCGGAAGCCTCGTGCTGGGATACCTCTACGGCGTGAGCCTCGCCTGGCTCGTGGCGGTGTCGGTGGCGTTGCAGGTGCTTGCGGTGCCGGCCGTGTGGGCCGTCACTCGGCGCGGCCGAACGCCTTGATCTCCTCCATTTCCTGCGGCGACAGCTCGCGGGGAACCTGGCCGCGAGAGAGCTTCTCGCCCTGGACGTGGTGGCGGATGCCCTCGACGACCTCGGGGTTCGACAGCGTCGTCGTATCGCCGACATCGGCGAAATTCGAGATCCCGGCGATGACCCGGCGCATGATCTTTCCCGAGCGGGTCTTGGGCATGTCGGGGACGATCCAGACGTTCTTCGGCCGCGCGATCTTCCCGATCTGGGCTTCGATGGCCTTGGCCACCTTGTCCTCGATGTCCTTGCTCGGGGCGAGCCCGGGCTTCAGCGAGACGTACATCTCCACCGCCCGGCCGCGAAGCTCGTCCATCACCGGGACGGCGGCCGCCTCGGCGATCTCCTCGACCGTG
>Ga0066709_100005009_pt1 | contig 10768 bp, 9 predicted proteins | sample GraSoiAngelo_158_FD_79665 | JGI IMG/M metagenome (GOLD analysis project Ga0066709, IMG submission 79665) | Grasslands soil microbial communities from the Angelo Coastal Reserve, California, USA - 14_1009_16_30cm | ecosystem: Environmental > Terrestrial > Soil > Grasslands | place: USA... | reverse complement strand
GATGATCACGGGCACCCGCCACCGCTACATGGCCGAGATCAACGTCGTGCCGCTCGTGGATGTCGTCCTCGTCCTCCTGATTATCTTCATGGTGACGGCGCCGATGCTCTACCGTGGCATGGACATCAATCTTCCCCAGACAGCCACCAATACCATCAAGCCGGAACAGCGCGTGGTGTTGACGGTTGAGCGGGATCGACAGGTGTATGTGGACAAAGACCGCGTGCCGCTGATGCAACTTCAACCGAAGCTGCAGGCGCTGCGCCGCAACAATCCCAACGTCTCGGTCTTTCTCCGGGCCGACCGGGAGGTGCCCTATGGAACGGTGGTGCAGGTCATGGATTCGATTAAAAAAGCCGGGATCGAAAAGCTTGGCATGGTGACCGACCCGGTCCGTGAGGAACGGGTTCATTAACGACAGGTACATTTTCATATCAGGCCCATGACGCTCGGCATACCTCAAGACATGCGCCGGATGGCGTTCTTCTCGCTGTCGGGCCATCTCATCATCCTGGTTCTGCTGACCGCGGTGCCGCTGTTGAAAATGCCGGCAAGGGAAGCGTCCTCTTATAATGTGATGTTGATCTCTCAGCCGGCCCCAAGTCCGAGAGAGGCTCGTACCGCGCCTGTGTCCCCCGTTGCGAAACAGCCGGTCAAAGCTCCCCCGCCTCCGCCGATCGCGAAAGCGCCGGCATCTGTGACACCGCCACCTGCCAAACCCGTCGCGTCTCCGGCGCAGCCGCCGATTGTCTTTCCGAACAGCCGGGAACGCCTGACCGATTCGCTGAAGGATGTGCAGAATATTGCGTTGCCCAAAGAAGTCGCTTCGGCAGCGGCCCCTGTGGAACCACTTCGCCCGCTTCGTCCTTTGAGCGAGTACCAGCCACCCACGAGCGTCACTCCAAAACCTGACCGGACGACTCCGAAGACACCGGATCGACATGTTCTCGACGCACTGCAAAAAGCCGATGAATCTCTAAAGAAGCCGCCTGCCGAAGCCCCACGCCTTCCGGTGGCGGTAACGCCCCGACCGACGCCGTCGCCTGATGCCGAGATCAGCAAGATGCTCAACCAGCTGCACACGGCGCCGACGCCGCGGCCCATGGAGCCGGAGCCAGTGGTCTCCAGCGCTCCGAAGCTGTCGGACGAACTGAAGCAGATGTTTGCCGGCGTGCCCAAACAGCCGTCGGCCGCCTCGTCGCTAACCAGGTCGGCGACGTTGGAGAAATGTCCGCCGAAAGCTCGAAGCTACTGTCCTCTTCTCGAGGCGGCGATCAACCGGATGTGGAACGAGGATACCAATCCGACCATTCGGCAGGTCCTCGAAAATGCCGGTGACGCGGTCGTGTTGGTTCACATCTTGATCACCCCCAATGGTGACGTGCGGGATATTTCCATCCAAGAACCATCCGGCAATGCTTCCTATGATCGCGCCGTTCAGAGTCTCTTGCGCGGTCTCCGGGTCCCGAGACTTCCTGAGGAGATGAAGGGAGAACGATTTGAGGCCATCACGAGTTTCAGGTACACTAGGCCGTCGCCTTCATAGGTTCATGTAAGCAAACGCATGAAGGATTATTTGCGAATGATAAACATCCCTAGGGCGCTTCTCGCCGTCTCCATAGCCGTCTCGGTCGCGGCAGGCATCATGTGGACGTCCTCAGAAGCCGTCGAAGTTTTTATTGACGCCTCCCGCGGTGAGATCAAGAAAATCCCGATTGCCGTCTTTAATTTCAAAAACGCCGTGCCGAGTCCGGGGCATGATCTGACGGACATCTTGAAGTCGGATCTTCAACGCTCGCAATTGTTCGACGTGGCCGACCTCAAAAACCTCGGCATCAAACCGGACGTGAATTCCCGGCCGGCCGAGGACGCGATTCGAACGGCAGGTGAGGCGGGCCTCGCCGTCCAGGTGTGGGGCGCGCTGATGTCGCGTGGCTCGGACCGAATCCTCGAAGGAAGCCTGTACGATTTCGCGCGGCGCGAAGTCATCGGCGGCAAACGCTATATCGGTCCGCCGGACGTGATCCGGACCATGGTGCACCGGTTGGCGGATGAGTTGGTGCTTCAGTACACGGGCGAACAGGGCATTGCACGAAGCTGGATCGCCTATGTCTCCGACACAGGCGGCGCGAAAGAGCTCTTCGTCATGGACTACGATGGATATCAGCCGCGACAGCTCACGTTCGATGGTTCGCTGAATCTGGCGCCGACCTGGGCTTCCGACAAGCGCCGGCTGGCGTTCGTGTCGTATCGCCGCGGCGGCGACCCGCAGATCGAGGAATTGGATCTTGGCACCGGCCGCCGGCGGACGCTGGTGTCCTTCCCCGGCATGAACATCACGCCGGAGTGGAGTCCTGGGGGCTATGAATTGGCGTTTGCCGCGTCCAAGGATGGGAACTCCGAGATTTACAAAACGGACCGGGACGGGAAGAGGTTTCAGCGCTTGACGGAGCACCCGGGAGCGGATCTTGCGCCGACCTGGTCGCCGACAGGCCGTGAGATTGCCTTCACCTCGGATCGCGGGGGCGGCCCGCAGATCTATCTGATGGGCGCCGATGGGACGAATGTCCGGCGGCTGACCTATAAGGGCAATTACAACACCGCCGCCGCCTGGTCGCCCAAGGGCAATTGGATCGCATACGTTTGCCGCGACGATCGGCGGTTCCTCAAGATTTGTCTGATCAGTCCGGACGGCCAGCATGTGAAGCAGTTGACGGCGGGGGTCGGGAATGACGAATCGCCTGCCTGGTCGGCGGACGGACGCCACCTGGCATTTAGCACGACGCGTAACGGAAAGCGGGATATCTACATCATGAACGCAGATGGCAGCGATCCCGAACGCCTCACCGCCAATAGCGCGTCCAATGATGATCCTGCGTGGTCGGTACCATGAAGCATACGGAACAGATGAGATTTAATTTGTGCGCGGGAAGGTTCCCGCATGGAGGTCACAGATGTTGAGCGGAAAAGTCAATCTCCTGCACTGGGTGGTGATCGCCGGATTAGTCGGAGTGATCGGCTTGGGCGCGTGCTCCAAGAAAAGTGTCATGTCCACGGCCTCGGGCGAGGATGCGCAGCAAGGGGCCGGGAAAAAGGGTGGGGACGGCAACACGGCGGGCGGCGGCGCCGGCTCGCAGGGAGATGCGATGGCGAAGGCGGATGCGGGCAGTGGGTCTGTCCGGGAGGGGAGCGGCAGCACTCCATTGCAGGGATTCAACAAGAAGCCGGATGAGGAACGAGTCGTCGCGGCGGGCACGATGATCGCCAAGGTCGATCCGAGGGATGTCGAGGCCCGTAAAGCCGAGCAGCGGACGCGCGAGGCGGCGAAGCGCCAGCTTGCGGACATCTACTTTGATTATGATAAGTGGGCGTTGTCGGACGAAGGCATCAAGAACCTGGCGCAAAGCGCGGAGTTTCTGAAGCAGAATCCGTCCGTACCGCTCACGATCGAAGGGCATTGCGATGAGCGCGGAAGCCGCGAGTACAATCTTGTCCTTGGGGAAAAGCGCGCAAAGGAAGTCCGCCGGTATTTGGCGGACCGCGGAATTAAAAACCCGGTGACGCTCAACAGTTTCGGCAAGGAACGTCCGGTGTGCACCGAGCATGAGGAATCGTGCTACGGCAAGAACCGTCGGGCGCATCTCGCCGTAGAGGGTGGCCAATAGCATGAAGCGGCGATGCCATCCGAATTCTCTCGCGCTGATCCTGGGCGCTCTGTTGGCTGTGGGCGGGTGCGCAACGGCCGACGACTACCGTACGACCCAACGTCAGGTCGAAGGGCAGGGCGCGGAGCTCAAAACCCAAATTCGCCAACTTGAAGAGAAGGTCATGTCGACGATGAATGGCCGGATGGAACGCGATCGCCGCGACCTCGAAGGCAGGCTCGAGTCGCAGTCCGCGCAGGTCTCAGCCTGGATTGAGACGGAAGACAAGAAGCTGAACGGAAGATTCGATGAGAAAGTCGGGCGGACGCAGGAAGCGCTGAACACATTCGGCAAGCGGATGGATGAACGTTTTGACGCCCAGGATCGTGCCGTCAAAAAGATCGAGGCTGACGGCCGGGCCACGAGCGCGCGCAATGCGGACATCGACAAAGCCCTGGCGCAGGTGACCGAAACCGTCAGGTCGGTCGGCGCCAAGCTGTCCCAGCAGGTCGAGCAGCAGTCGGGATCCTTGGGGAGGTTGGATGAGACCTCGAAACAGACGGATGCCCAACTCAAGGCGCTCTCGGGCCGCGTCACGCAGTTTCAGGCGACGCTGGCCGAGTTCTCCAAGGTTGCGCATGCGTTGAACGAGAAGGCCGGCGAAACGGGCCGGCAGAGCGAGGATAAACTAAGCGCGCTGGCCAAACGTGTGGAACTCGACGGGCAAGCCATGACGACGCACCTGAATGCGGTCACACAGAATGTCACCGCTCTGACCAAGACCGTGGACAACACGGTCGCGACGGTCAATGAAACGACACGGGTCGTCGGCGATCTGAAGCGCGCCGTCGAGGTGTCCGTCGGCAAGCTCGCCTCGCGTGTGGACGAGCAGGGCGAGGTTTTGAATCAGGTCGTCCAGCGGATGCAGAACGGCAAGGCGCCCGCCACCAGTCAATCTGAACCTGTCGACCCGCCCCGGTCGCCGGTCGTGGCGGCGCCGAAACCAGACGGCTCGCGTGCGGCAGAAGCGGTCTACGAGCAGGCGCACACTGAATACACGCAGGGCCGGTACGATGACGCGCTGTCGTCGTTTCAAAATTTCCTGGTGCAGTATCCCGACTCGACGCTGGCGCCCAATGCCCATTTCTGGATCGCGGAGAGCTACGTTCGGAAGCGGGACTATTCGCGCAGCCTCGAATCGTATGAACAGGTCATCAAAAATTATCCCAAGAGCGTGAAGGCCTCGTCCGCGCTCTATCGCAAGGCCCTGGTGCTGTTGGAAATGAACGACAAGACGTCCGCCAAGAACGTGCTGCGACAGATTCTGTCCGACTATCCGAAATCGGAAGAATCCAAACAGGCGCGAAACAAACTGGCCTCCATTCAATGAAATATCTGTCGCTCTGGGCCGCCTCCGTGTTGATGGCCGGCTGCGTCCCTACCGCGGATTTCACTGCGTTGAGGGAAGACGTCCGGGATGTGCAAGCCGAAAACCGCAAGCTGAAGCAGGAACTGCAACGCGCCTCCAAGCAGGGAGAGAGCGATCTCTCGAGACGGGTGGAGGTTCTCGAGCAAGAGCTCGCGAGGCTTCGCTCTCAGACCGAACTGCAATCCTTCCGGTCCGAGGATCCGGTCGCTAAGCCGGCGGCAAAGGATGTGAGCAAGCCCTCGAGGCCACCCGACGGCCCGAGCTCCGTCACGCAAACCTCTGCGTACAATCTCGCCTACAATTATTATCTGAACGGCAACTACGACCTTGCCGTGGGAGAGTTTGAGAACTTTCTGCGTCAGTTTCCTGCGACCAGCCTTGCGGCTCATGCCCGGTACTGGATCGGCGAGTCCTACTTCAACAAGAAAGAGTACCGAGCGGCGATCGACAGTTACGAGCGGCTGATCGCCAATCACCCAAAGAGCGACAAGGTCTCGGCGGCGCTCCTGAAAGAGGGTGTTGCCTATGCCGAGCAGGGGGACGTCGCGAAGGCCCGCAGTTTCTTCAAGCGCGTCATCGAAGAATTCCCGCAATCCGATGAATCGAGCCATGCTAGGCAGAGGCTCGCTGAGCTGCGATGACTTCAAAAATCGTGGTGCTTTCCGTGGAGGTCGCCAACCGGATCGCGGCCGGCGAAGTCGTGGAGCGCCCCGCATCGGTCGTCAAGGAACTCGTCGAGAACGCGGTGGACGCCGGAGCGGCGCGCGTGACCGTCGATATCGCGGAGGCCGGACGGCGTCTCATTCGGGTCAGTGACGATGGAGAGGGCATGGTGCCCGCCGATGCGGCGCTCGCATTTGTCCGCCATGCCACCAGCAAACTCCGTAGCGAAGCAGACCTCTTCAGCATCCGCACCATGGGCTTTCGTGGCGAGGCTCTGCCGAGCATCGCGGCCGTGTCCAAAGTCCGCCTGATAACCGTCGCTCTGGGGACCACCTCCGGGACCGACATACGCGTCGAAGGCGGCGTGCTGAAAGACCAGCGGGAGATGGCCGGTGCGACGGGCACGACCGTCGAGGTGGCCGATCTTTTTTATAACACGCCCGCCAGAAAGAAATTTCTCAAGAGTCCGGCGACGGAGTTCGGACACATCTGTCAGGTCGTCCAGCGACAGGCGCTCGCCTTCCCCGCGGTCCACTTCCGCCTGTCCCACAACGGCGCGCAGGTCGCCGAGTATCCGCCCGCACGGACGCTCCGTGCACGCATCCAGCAGGTCTATGGGCTGGAACTGGTGGACGCCTGCGTGGAGGTCACTGGAGAGGCGGACGACGTTCGCCTGGAGGGGATGTGCTATCGCCCGCTGCAGACCGGCGTGGCCAAGACGCCCCAGGAGTTGTTCGTAAACCGGCGGTGGGTCAGATGTTCGTCGGCGGCCCATGCCGTGTATGAGGGATACGGCACGTCGTTGGCGAAAGGGCACCATCCTCGCTTCATCCTCGCGCTCTCGATGAACCCTCGCGGGGTCGACATGAATGTGCATCCAACGAAACGGGAGGTGCGTTTTGCCGATCAGGAGCGCATCCATGACCTCGTGCGAAGCGGGGTCAGGGCGGTGGTCGGCACGGCGAATAGTTGGACGCCAACTGCGCGGAACGGCACAGTCACCCCTCACGTTGAGGAGACGTCGCGGTCCCCCTATCCATTGCCGTTGGATCGCGCGGGGCTCGCACCATCGGCTCGCATCGCTGAAGCCGTTCAGGAGTACCTGCCGGCCATCGGCGAAGAGGTGCGCGCGATGGGGCAAATTGCCGAGCGGTATATTCTCGCCTACGTCGGGCAGGAGTTGCAGGTTGTCGACCAGCACACGGCCCATGAACGCGTGCTCTTCGAACGGCTCATAAGGCAGTTCGAACAGGGACCGATCCCCTCCCAACAATCCCTGCTTCCGCAGACCGCGCAGTTGACTGCAAGCGCCGCGGAGGCGGTCCGGTCGCATGCCGTGGATCTGGAGCGGCTGGGGTTTGAAGTGGAGGACTTCGGCGGCGGGGCGTTTCTGGTACGAGCGCTGCCCGCATTGGCTCGCCAGATAGATCCCGAGGCGCTCCTCATGGCGCTGGTGGAGGAATGGGAGGCGGAAGGCTCGACAGGTCCGATCGGAGAGCGGTACCATGCGCTGCTGGCATCACTGGCGTGCCATACGGCGGTGCGTTCGGGGCGAACCATGCGGCTGGAAGAGATGAGCAAGCTCTTGGAAGATTGGCGGGATGTCGGACTGCCCAGCACCTGCCCCCACGGGAGGCGGGTGGCCATGCGGCTGACGCTCGAAGAACTTGATCGCATCTTCGGCCGCCAAGGATGGACGAAATGAGCGACCGTTTCGCACGCTCCTCATGGCCCGTTGCATTGAGGAAGACAACAGGTCCCCCGACTTCGGAGCTGCGAGAGCCGCAGGCGCTGCCGGTGATTTTCCTGGTTGGACCGACCGCCGTTGGCAAAAGCCGCGTCGCGATTCCCGTCGCGCAAGCCCTCGAGACCGAAATTCTCACCGCCGATTCCACGCAGGTCTACCGAGGCATGGACATTGGAACAGATAAACCGCCTCTCGAGGACCGCGGTGGCGTGCCTCATCGTCTGATCGATCTTGTCGCCCCGGATGAGCCGTTCAATACCGGCCGGTATCGTCAAGCGGCGCTCAAGGAAATTGCGCGGCTGCATGCCCAAGGTCGGGTGCCGGTGGTCGTCGGCGGCACCGGCCTTTACGTCCGCGCCCTGGCGTACGGATTATGGGAAGGCCCCACGGCAGACTGGTCGCTTCGACGCGAACTCGAAGAAGAAGAGGTGGCCCACGGGGAGGGGCATCTCTGGAGACGCCTTTCGGAGATGGATGCTCCGCTCGCCCGGACGCTGCACCCGCGCGACCGCAACAAGATCGTGCGCGCGCTCGAAGTCGCGATGCGGACCGGCGTGCCGTTGTCGGAATGGCATCAACGACATCGTTTTTCGGATCGTCCCTTTCCGGTCGTCATGATCGGCCTCACGATGGACCGTGCGGCGCTCTACCGGCGGATTGACACCAGGGTGCTTCGCGAGATCGACGATGGGCTCGTAGGCGAGACGCGGGAACTGCTGGCGCAAGGCTTTGACGAGACGCTTGGATCAATGAAGGCGCTGGGGTATCGCCAGATGACGGGCTATCTCAAGGGCCGGTATGGGTGGGAGGAGGCGGTCCGCAGGTTGCAGCGTGACACCCGGCACTTCGCCAAGCGTCAATTGACGTGGTTTCGCGGTGATCCGACCGTGCACTGGATCACGAGTGACGAAGGCGAGTCGCTAGAACAGATTGCGCAACGGGTCTTGGAACATCTGACCGTGCTTGGGATTGCTGAACCGGCAAGCGCCGGCGGCTTTCGTAGCTGGTCGGTCCATCGGGAAGGGGCGCGTTTTGGCGCGCCTGGGGTGGGCGGGTGCAATAGAGCTGAAGAGCGTTCACAAGGCATTGCCTGACATGAAGACGACGAAAAAAATGGATCGACCGACGATCGGAGTGATCGGCGGCAGCGGCTTGTACGAGATGGAGGGGCTCGCCCGCGTCAAGCAGGTGCGGGTGACGACGCCGTTTGGGCCCCCGTCGGACGCCTTCGTGGTCGGCGATCTCGAGGGCGCGCGTGTCGCGTTTCTTGCCCGGCATGGCCGGGGCCATCGCATCTCCCCGTCGGAGATCAATTATCGGGCGAACATCTACGCCATGAAGAAACTGGGCGTGGAGCGCGTGCTGTCGGTCAGCGCGGTCGGCAGCATGAAAGAGGCGCTGCATCCGGGGCACGTCGTCATCCCGAATCAGTTTTTCGACATGACAAAAAGGCGGCTCGGGACGTTTTTCGATCGCGGCATTGTGGCGCACGTGGCGCTCGCCGATCCGGTCTGCCACGATCTGGCGGGTCATCTCGCACAGGCCGCGCGCCACCAGGGCGCGACCGTACACGAAGGCGGCGTCTATCTCTGCATCGAAGGCCCCCAGTTCTCGACGCGGGGAGAATCGCTGGTGTTCCGGCAATGGGGCGTGGACGTGATCGGCATGACGAATATGCCCGAAGCGAAGCTCGCCCGCGAGGCCGGATTGTGCTACGCCACGATGGCGCTCGTCACGGATTACGACTGCTGGCATGCCGGCCATGATGCGGTGACCGTCGAGGCGATCATTGAAACCTTGCACAAAAATGTGGCGCTGTCGCGGCGCGTGCTGCGTTCCGTGGTGCCCATGCTGACGGGCGATCGCAAATGCGGCTGCGCGGCGGCCCTGAAGAACGCCGTGCTGACGTCCAAGATTCCGGCGTCGGCGCGAAAGCGATTGCACCTCTTGCTGGGAAAACAAGACGCGTAGAATCGTCATGCGAAAGGATGCGGTGGAGTGGTGAAATTGCTGGTGGTGGGTTCGGTGGCGCTCGACAGCGTCAAGACGCCGTTCGGTCAGGAAGACGATGTCCTCGGCGGGTCGGCGTCATTCTTCGCCACGGCCGCGAGTTATTTCACCGAGGTCAGCGTCATTGCTGTCGTCGGCGAGGACTTTCCGGAACTGCACCTCGCCTTCCTGCGCCAGCGCGGCATTGATTTGACAGGACTCGAGCGCCGCCCCGGCAAGACCTTCAGGTGGCGGGGGGAGTATTCCTATCAATTGAATGAAGCCAAGACGATTGCCACGCACTTGAACGTCTTTGAAACGTTCCGGCCGGTCGTGCCGGAGAGCCACCGTGAGCCGGAGATGCTGTTTCTCGCGAACATTGATCCGGAGTTGCAGCGCACGGTGCTTGAACAGGTCCGGCGGCCCCGCCTCGTTGCCTGCGATACCATGAATTTCTGGATCGACGGCAAACGCCCTGAGCTCCTGCGGCTCCTGAAGGATGTGGACATCCTGATCATCAACGACGGGGAAGCGCGCGCGCTGGCGGGCGATCCGAACCTCGTGACCGTTGCGCGCACGATCCAGGCCGCCGGACCCACCACGTTGATTATCAAGCGCGGCGAGTACGGCGTCATCATGTTCAGCAAGGACCGTGTGTTCGCGGTGCCGGCGTTTCCGTTGGAACAGGTGAAGGATCCCACGGGCGCAGGGGACTGCTTTGCGGGCGGGTTTATGGGATATTTGTCGAGCACGGGCAATCTCGGAGATGAGGCCCTGCGCCGTGCCGTGGTCGCCGGCAGTGTGATGGCCTCTTACGCAGTCGAGTCGTTCAGCCTGGATCGGCTGCGCCTCTTGGACTACAAGGATATCGAGGCGCGCTTCAAGGCCTTCAAAGGCATGACGTTCTTCGAGGACATTTAGGAGGGGAGTAATGCGCGCACGGTCTGTTCACGGAACGTCACCCTGGCGGGCCCTCGTGCTCGTGGCCATTGCCCTCACGGTTCTCGCCGGTTGCGTCAGCCAGGAGGCGGTCAAAAAGCGACAGCGGGAATCCGAAGGGCATTATAAAGACGGTATTTCCTACATCGACACTGATCAACAACGCGCCTTCGTGTCGTTTCAAAAGTCCGTCCAAGCCAATCCCGACAACTTCGACGCGCACTACGCGCTCGGAAACATTTATTTCCAGCGAAAAGAGTATGGTGCGGCGGAGCGGGAGTTCCGCATTTGTCTCGACCTGGACCCCCGTAGCGGCGAGGCGCTGAATTATCTCGGCCGGACACTCATCTTTTCCTC
>Ga0066709_100005008_pt1 | contig 10769 bp, 11 predicted proteins | sample GraSoiAngelo_158_FD_79665 | JGI IMG/M metagenome (GOLD analysis project Ga0066709, IMG submission 79665) | Grasslands soil microbial communities from the Angelo Coastal Reserve, California, USA - 14_1009_16_30cm | ecosystem: Environmental > Terrestrial > Soil > Grasslands | place: USA... | reverse complement strand
GGAGCCATCAATGCCTTTACGCGTTCGCTCGCAGTCGAGCTGGCGCCGCGCAAGGTGACCGTGAACTGCGTAGCGCCAGGGGTGATCGACACCGAGATGTCACAGGCGGTGCGCGACATGGCGGGCGAGCAAGTGACTTCACGCATACTGCTCAAGCGCTACGGCAAGCCGGAGGAAGTCGCCTATGCGGTCTGCTTTCTCGCCTCGCGCTATGCCGACTACGTGACCGGACAGATTTTTGCCGTCGACGGCGGCTTCAAGATGGAGTGAACGAAATGGGGCAGAGCGAAATCAGCAAGGAAGAAATCATGGCGGTCTATCCCAAGGTTGCCGAAACCATGGCGGACGCGCTCGGATGCGACGTCGAAGATGTGAAGCTCGACGTGTCGCTGATCGAAGGGCTCGACGCCGAATCGATTGACTTTCTGGACATGGTCTTCCGGCTGGAGCGTGCGTTCAAGATCAAGATTCCGCGCGGCAAGATCGTCGAGAATGCGCGAGGCGATCTTCCCGAAGCGGAGTTCGAGCAAAAGGGCATCGTCACGGAAAAGGGCCTCGCGCAGCTCAAGACATATTTGTCGGAACTTCCTGCTGACCGCTTCAAGGTTCCGATGAAGGTTGCCGATATTCCGCGCTTGTTTACTCCCGAAACTTTCTGCAAGCTCGTGGTTCGTGCGCAAAAGGAAGCGCAGGCGGCGGCGTGAGCAGTGAGCAGGGGCCCCGTGCTTTCCGGGGATGCGAACGTCCGCGAATCGCCGCCGGCGGCCGACACGCAACGGGACAGTCGAAAGCAGGGGGCTGAAGGAGGCGGCGGCGTGAGCAGTGAGCAGGGGCCCCGTGCTTTCCGGGGATGCGAACGTCCGCGAATCGCCGCCGGCGGCCGACACGCAACGGGACAGTCGAAACCAGGGGGCTCAAGGAGGCCGCAGGCCTGAATGTCGGCAGGTATAGCACGCATGGATCAACATTTCGCCGCGTTTTCCTTTGTCGATCGCATCACGGAGCTCGAGCCGGCGAAGCGTGCGCGGGGCGAATTCGCCGTGCCCGGGGATATCTCCGAGTTTCCTCGATGCCTCATCGCGGAAGCGGTGGGGCAACTCGCTGCCTGGGTATCGATGAGCGCGATCGCTTTTCGCGGACGCCCGGTCGCGGCGCTCGCTGCGGAGACGCGGTTTCACGGAGACGTTCGCCCCGGCGAGAGCCTCACGCTCGGAGTCGAAATCGACAGCTGCGACGACGAAGCGGTGGCGTACGGCGGTTGGGCGAAGGTGGGCGACAGGCTGGTGATCGAGCTGGAAAACTGTCTCGGCCCGATGCTCCCCGCAAGCGACTTCGACGATCCGCAGGCGCTGCATCGACGATTCGAGCTGCTGCGTAGCAACGGCGCTCCGCGAGGACGCTTTCAGGGCGTCAAGCTGGCAGCGCCGGAAGTAACCGCGCACGACCCCGGTCGCTCGATCGCTGCGACACTCAAGGTGCCGACGACAGCGCCGTTTTTTGCCGACCATTTTCCGCGCCGGCCGGTCTTTCCAGCGACCCTGCTGCTCGATGCGCAGATCCGCCTGGCGACGCAGCTGGCTCGCGAAGCTGCCCAAGCTGGAAACGGCAAGCTTGCATTGCAACGCATGAACAACGTCAAAGTGCGCTCCTTCACCAACCCGGGGCAGACACTCGAGATCGGTGTCGAAGCGACGCCACGCGAAGGAGCGCTGCGCGTCGCGTTGTCGGCGCGCGCCGGTGGCAAGTCGGTGGCGACGGCTCGCGTCGAGTTTGGCGAGGCCAAGGCGATCGTCGCATGAGCTCTTCCCGCCGCCGCGTCGCCATCACCGGGCTTGGCCTGGTGACACCCGTTGGGAATGACGTCGCAACGAGTTGGACGGCGCTGCTTCACGGCCGCAGCGGCGTAGCGCCGATCACGCTGTTCGACGCCAGCGGCTTCAGCACTCGCATCGCGGCCGAAGTCAAGAACTTCAGCGACAACGCCATCACCGCTGAGCGCAAGCTGCTCAAATTCACCAATCGTCCGCACCGCTTCGCGCTCGCCGCCGCAGAGCAGGCGATCGCTGACGCAGGGATTGCCCCCACGCCAGAGACGGCCGAACGCTGGGGGTGCTCGGTCGGCACCGGCATGATGGGCGTCGCCTATGAGGATCTTGCCGCGATTCAGCGACACTCCGCGGCCGACGGCGAGTTGCACCCTGATCGACTTATCGGCGATGACGCCGCCAACGATCCATTGGTGTTTTGCCGCAGCCAGTCCACGGCGGGCGTGTCGCTGCTGACCCGACGTTTCGATATTCGCGGCTACGCGACGTCGGTGCACACGGCCTGCGCCTCCGGCGGACAGGCGATTGGTACGGCATTGAAACTCATTCGCCGCGGCAGCGTCGATTACGCGCTCGCCGGGGGATTTGATTCCATGATCAGCCCAGTGGGGCTCGCCGGATTCTGCCTGCTCTCCGCGGTTTCTGCGGATAACGACACGCCGGAGCGTGCGAGCCGGCCCTTCGATCTCACGCGCAACGGCTTTGTGCTCGGCGAAGGGTCCGGCTTCGTGGTGCTCGAGGAGTGGGAGTCGGCGCGCCGTCGCGGCGCACGCATTTATGCCGAGCTCGCCGGTGACGGCAACTCGCTCTCTTCGTACCGGATCACCGATTCGCCGCCGGATGGCGACGGGCCGATCCAGTCGATGCGCGCGGCGCTCTGCGACGCGGGTGCGTCGCCGGACGAGGTCGACTACATCAACGCCCACGGAACTTCCACCTTCATGAACGACAAGAGCGAATCGGCGGCGATCCACGCGGTGTTCAGTGACAAGACCGATCGCGTCTCGGTGAGCTCGACCAAGAGCACCATGGGCCATCTCATCGCCGCGGCGGGGGCGGTCGAAGTCGTTGCCTGTGCGCTCGCCATCCATCACGGTGAGATGCCCGTCAATGCCAACCTGGTGGAACGCGATCCCGACTGTAATCTCAATCTGGTCGCTGGCGGTCCGCAGCGACGCAGGCTGCGCATGACGCTTTCCAATTCCTTCGGCTTCGGGGGCTCGAATAGCTGCGTCGCGTTGCGCAATCCCGAAGAAGTCGACGGCGCCGGCGCGCAGCGCGCCTGAAGCCAAAGCGAACCCCGCATGTCCGCAGAGCGAGTTTTCATCACCGGCACCGGCGCCGTGTGCGGGACCGGAATGTCGCCGGAAGCGATTCTGTCGGCGGTGCTTGAAGGGCGCTCGGCCATCGCTCCCATACAGCAATGGGATACCAGCGGATGGCCGGTGACCATCGCCGCCGAGATGCCGGACTTCAACCCGCGGTCGCTGGTCGAGGATCGCAAGCTGCACAAGTTGATACGGCGCACCGATATGTTCGGCATCTATGCGGGAAGCAAAGCCATCGATGCAGCCGGCTTCACCGCCCACCGCGACGCGCTCGACAGTGCTGGCGCAGCCACGTTCTCCGATCGCAGCGGCGTCTATGTCGGCTCAGGCGGTGGCGCATACAACACTCAATACGAATACTTTCCGCTGATGAGCGAGGCGGCTGGCGACATGGTCGCCTTCGGCCGCGATCTTGCCAGCGTTGTGAATCCGATGTGGCTGCTGCGCACGCTGCCCAACAACGTGCTTTGCCACGTCGCCATCAAGTACAACCTCAAGGGTTCCAATGCGTGCATCACCAACCACAGTTGCGGCGGCACACTGGCGGTGGTCGAAGCCGCCGAAGCATTGCGCCAGGGCGAGGCCGATCGCGCCCTCGCAGTGGGGCACGATGCGCTGATCGAGCCGCAGATGGTGCTCTATTATCATCAATGCGGACTGCTCACGCAGGATACGATCCGTCCTTTCGATGCTCGGCGCAGCGGGAGCGTTTTCGGAGAGGGAGCGGGCGCGCTTGTACTGGAAACGCAGCGCGCCGCGACGGACCGCAATGCAACCGTCGTGGGCGAAGTGCTCGGCGGTGGCTGCGCGGCGGAGGCGCTGGGCCTTCTCGCCATTCGTGACGATGGCAACGGACTCGAGCGCGCCATCCGCGAGGCGCTCGTCAATTCCAAGATGACGCCCGACGATATCGGCATGATCGTCGCGCACGGCAACGGTACGCCGCAGTCGGATGCCTCAGAGGCGGCAGCGATCCGCAGCGTCTTCGGCGATGGCGACAAGGCGCCGCCGGCAACGGCCTTCAAGTGGTCGATCGGGCATCTCATCGCGGGGGCGGGAATCGTCGAGACGGTGCTCGCGCTTGGATGCCTGCGCCAAGGAGTCGTTCCCGGCGTGGCAACGTTGAGCAATCCGGACCCGCAGTGTGCCGGGGTGCGCGTGATGGCGGGCGAGCAGAAGCCGCGCAACAACACCGCGCTCATCCTTTGTCGCGGCTTCGCCGGGACCAACGCGGCGCTCATCGTACGTTCGCTTTGACGTTGATGGCGGATATCGCCGACACAGCGGCCAGTGAGGCGACGCGGTGCGGCATCGACACGGTCGAAGTGCGACGCATCGAACGGCTGCTCGCAGAGACCGCGTCTGAGGACTTGAACAGGATCTTCTCAGCGCAGGAGCTCTCCGACAGCGGCGAGGGGCCTGGCCGGGCAGCGAGCCTGGCGGCGCGCTTCGCCGCCAAGGAGGCGTGTGCCAAGCTCTTTCCGCGCGAGCTCGCGCTGGGTTTGATCGAGCCCATCGACTTCTCGGTGGCGCGCGATGGCTACGGCGCGCCGCAGGTCGTATGCAGTGCCAGGGCGCAGGCGCTCATCGATCAGCAACGCATTCGCGCCATTGTCGTCTCGCTCACCCACGATCGCGTCAGCGCCTCGGCCGTGGCGCTGGCGTTGGCGGCCCGCTCTGCTGCTCCAATCGCCGGCAGGATTCTGTATTACGCGCTGCCGGTGCGCCGGGCGGTCATTCTCGAGAACCTTCGCCGGGTGTTCGGTGCGGGTGTGCCGGAGGGCGAGATCAAGCGCTTGGCGCAGGCGCATTACGCACACCTGTGGCGACTCTTCGGTGAGTTCCTGCGTTTTCGCTGGCTCTCTGCGGCGCAGCAAGCGGCGATCGTGCGCACCGAAGTCGACGCGCTCAAGCACGCACTCGGAGAGGGCAAGGGAGTCCTGAGTCTGACAGGCCACTTTGGCAATTTGGAAGTCGCGACCATCGCCGGGCTCGCCCGGTTTCCTGAAATGCAGGGCCGCATTCACTTTGTGCGGCGAGCAATCAAGCCGCGCTGGCTCGATGCTCTGGTCACTCGCCGTTTCAGGCAGGCGGGGTTCGGAGTGATGTCCAAGCGCGGATCACTCGATGCGATTCTCGAGCGTCTCGCGGCGGGAGATGTCATCGTGTTCCCCTTCGACCAGCACGCGAGCCCCCCTGACGGCATCGAGGTGGAGTTTTTTGGTCATCCGGCATGGACCTTCAAGAGTCTCTCCATCATGGCGCTCGCCACTGGCGCGCCGGTGCTGCCGGCTGCGAGCTGGCGCGAGAGCGACGGGCATCATGTGCTGCGCTTCGAGGAGCCGTTGCCGCCCATTCACGACGAAAATGTCAACGAGGAAATCCGCCGCAACACGCGCGCCTACAACGCAGCGCTGGAGCGTCTCATCCTGCGTCATCCTGAGCAATGGTTCTGGGTGCACCGGCGATGGAAGCAAGTGGTGCGACGCAGACCGGCTGCAAAATCTACACGGGACTATTGAGTGTTTCCTAACTACGTGACATGGTTGCAATTCGGATGAGCTGGGCGTCACCCCTAACCCCTCTCCCGACGGGAGAGGAGTGCGCGATAGCGCGGGTGAGGGTCAAACGTCACTCATAGGCTGATCACCACGTAACAACGGGAAGGAGCGACGCCATGCGATGGGAAGACATGCGGCGCAGCGAAAATGTCGAAGAACGTTCCGGCGGCATGCCGTTCGGAATTGGCGGCGGAATGGGTCTCGGTGGAGGTGCCATCCTCGTCGACGTGGTGTTGAGCCTGTTGCTCGGCAAGAATCCGCTGGAAATGCTCGCGCTCTTAAGCGGAGGTGAGGGACCTTCGGTGCAGACGCAGTCGGTCCCTGCGGGGACTCCAGCGCCCGGCGCACGGCCCGCAGATCCGCAGCGCGAATTCGTCGCCCGCGTGCTCGGAGACACCGAGGACGTGTGGGGCGATATTTTCACTCGGATGGGGAAACGGTATGAGCCGCCCAAGCTCGCCTTGTTCCACGGTCAGGTCGCGTCGGCGTGCGGGATGGCAAGCGCCGCGATGGGCCCGTTCTACTGTCCAGGAGATCGTCACGTCTATCTCGACATGAGTTTTTTTCAAGAGCTCTCGCAGCGCTTCGGAGCGCGGGGCGACTTTGCCCGCGCCTATGTGATCGCGCATGAGGTCGGACACCACGTCCAGAATCAGCTTGGACTCATGGACCAGGTCCAGGCGAAGATGGCCGGAGCCTCAGAGCGCGCGCGCAACGAACTCTCGGTGCGACAGGAACTGCAGGCGGATTGCCTCGCTGGCGTGTGGGGCAACTCCGCGGAGCGGCGAGGCCTGATCGATGGTCACGACGTCGAGTCGGGGATCGCCGCAGCGATGGCCGTCGGCGACGACAGATTGCAACAGCGTGCGCGCGGCTATATTGTTCCAGAGGAATTCACCCACGGCTCGTCCGAGCAACGCGCCAACTGGTTCAAGATCGGGCTCAATTCCGGCGACGTACGCAAATGCAACAGCTTTGCGTCGCGGGAGATGCGCGCGCAATCGGGCGGCGGCCGTACACAGTGACTTCGCCGGAGTATAATTTGCGCCCTCACAGGACGCGATAAATGTTAGAGAGCCTGCCCAACCTTCTGGCGCCGAAGTATTTCGTGGTGTACGCGTTCATTGCGTTGGCTGTTTTCGTCCACTACCGCGGCCGCGTCCGTCATCGCTTCTACCGTCAGCTTACCGATCACTCGACGTTCATGGCACCGTACAACCTGCTGATGTACATGTTCTCGGCGGTTCCGAACAAGCCCTTCATCGAGATCGACAAGTTTCCAGAGCTCAAGAAGTTGAGCGACAATTGGCAGACGTTGCGTCAGGAGGCGCTGCAACTCTTCGACGAGGGTTACATCCGAGGCGCGGCGAAGTACAACGATCTCGGCTTCAATTCCTTCTATCGTCGCGGCTGGAAGCGCTTTTACGTCAAGTGGTACGACGATCCTTTGCCCTCGGCCAAAGCGCTTTGCCCGAAGACGGTGGAACTGGTGCAATCGATTCCGTCGGTGAATGCCGCCATGTTTGCGCTGTTGCCGCCCGGGGGCAATCTCGGAAGGCATCGAGATCCCTTCGCTGGTTCATTGCGTTATCACCTGGGACTGTCGACTCCTAATTCGGAGGAATGTCGCATTTTTGTGGACGGGCAGCCGTATCACTGGCGCGATGGCGAAGCAGTGATCTTCGACGAGACATTCATCCACTGGGCGGAGAACAAGACCAAGCAGATGCGCGTGATCCTGTTCTGCGACGTGGAGCGGCCGCTGACCAGCCGGATCATGGCCAAGATCAATCACTGGTACAAGAACACTGTGATCCGCGCGAGCCAGACAGACAACATGGAAGGTGACCGCGTCGGCGTCTTGAATCACATCTTCAGCGTCGCCTACTACCTTCGCGTTCCGGGCAGGGCGCTCAAGCAAAAGAGCCGGCGTGCCTACTACGCGACAAAGTGGCTGTTGGTCCTTGCGCTGGCTTACCTGATTATTGTGTACGCTTGATCGAGTCAGGCTACATCACCGATCGTAACGCGGCGCTGCCGTAGCGAAGGAGGAAGCAACGTGCAATTCGCCGCGATGCTTCGCGTGGTGCTTGCGATACTCACGACGTTGGGTGCGGCAGCGCCGGTCTCAAGCCAGGAGGCGTATCCCTCGAGGCCGATCGCCGTCGTAGTGCCGTTCCCTCCCGGCGGCGTAGCCGACATCGTAGCGCGCCCCGTGGCCGAAGCGCTAAGCCGCGTCCTGGGTGTACCGGTTATCGTCGAGAACAAGCCAGGCGCCGGCGGCGGCATCGGCATGAGCTATGTCGCCAAGGCCAAGCCCGATGGATATACGCTGCTGCTTGCGCTTTCTTCGATCTCGATCCTGCCGGAAGCCGACAAAGTCACCGGACGTTCGCCCATGTACCAGCTTGGCGAATTTGTGCCGATCGCTCGCCTGACCGCGGATCCGACCGTGCTCGCGGTGCGCAGCGACAGTCCGTGGAACAGCCTCGCCGATTTTGTCGCCGACGCCAGGAAGCGCCCGGGCGCGATCAGCTACGGTTCCTCGGGCAACTACGGCACCATGCACATGCCCATGGAAATGTTCGCAGCGAGTGCGGGCATCAAGTTGCTGCATGTCCCATACACGGGCGGCGGTCCGGCCGTCGTCGGGCTGCTCGGCGGCAACGTCGACGCGCTTTCAACCGGGCCTTCGACGGTGATCCAGCACGTCAAGGCCGGCAAGGTGCGACTGCTCGCATCATGGGGCGACAAGCGTCTTGCGTCCATTCCCGAAGTCCCGACCCTGCTCGAGTCGGGCTACGACGCGGTATTTTTCCAATGGTCCGGGCTTTTCGCGCCGGTCGGTACGCCCGAAGCCGCGCTAGCAAGGCTGCGCGAGGCAGCGCGTGCCGCCGCAGCCGATCCCAAGTTCGTCGCGGCGATGGCGACCGTCGAGACGCCGGTTCAGTATATGGACGCGCCGGACCTTCAGCGCTTCTGGGACGTCGATGCGAAAAAGCTGGGTGAAGCTGTGAGAAGAGTCGGCAAGCTGGAGTAGCTCAGCCAGCCCGAGCTCACCTTCTCGTGTCGTCGATGATCCAGACGATGAAGCCCACTGCGACCGCGGCCCAGAGGATCGCCATCATTCGCGACTCGGTGTAGTACTCCCACATCAGCGCATTGACTGTACAGAGGACGACCACCGCCACCTTGAGCAGGCGGTTCCCCATCGCGTCGTAACTGCCGGACTTTCTCGTCCTGGCTGTTCCTGGAGTGTCGAGCCGGCGCACCACCGATACGGGACCGGTAATGGAGTCACCTGGTACGCGGGCGCCGGAGATGCGTTTGCGAAATTTCATCGAGGCGTAGTGTAGCGCATCCACGGGCCGGATTCCGCCGGCATCAGTTTTCGCGCTCTCCCAGGATCGCCGATACATAGTTGATCGGAGCGTGGTCGGCGCCATCGCGAACCGGGACGTTACCGAGGTGGAGCGCGAACCTGAGCAGGTAGTCCGAGCGAGCACGGCTTTGATCTTCGCCAATCGCGTCTTGCGTGGGATTCACCAGCTCGACGCCGTTGCGGTCGATATAGCGTGGATTGCCAACGTGCGCATAGCCGAGCATCTTCGGCAGGCGTGTGATCAGGTCGCAACAGTTCACAAATCGGTGTACTTCGGTCGTTGTCAGCAGAGAGACAAATTCCGCGTCGCCCACGCGTGACGATCCCAGCGTCACCAGCGTGCTTGGCTTGAGTACGGTTGCGCAAAGCGTAGCCAAGCCGGCGCCGAGGCTGTGTCCGGTCACCAGCAATGGACGGCGTCCGATGCGCTGATGCCATTCAGAAAGCGGCCCGCGCAATTCTCCAAATTGTCTTACGAAGCCCTCATGCGCCTTGCCCCCTTCGGTCCATGGCGTGGGAAACAATTCGAGATCCAGCTCGATGTCCTTGAACTCGATCGGGCGGGTGCCGCGGAAAGCAAGGAGCGCTTCGTTGCCGTTGGTCTGCACAGCCCCGAAGGCGTGTCCTTTTTCGTTGGCACCTGAGAAGTACTCGACGCGGTCGAAGCCGACAATCTGCAATGCCGATTGGATGGTCTGACGATCCGCTTCACCTTCCTCGAAACGAAAGTAGCAGAGCCGAGCCGCTTCCGCGGCAATCATCACGCGGTCGTACGTTTTCGATGCGTTAAACAGGGGCGGAAGCAACTCCGGAAACAAAAGATCTTTCAACGAAGCGTCGTATTGCATCGCTGCTCTCCCTGAGTTTGCCCACTTGCGAAAGCCGCGTTTCCGCTGCCCTCGATCGAAGTGCACGATGATACTACCCCTCCCGGGCGCGGCCCTTACTCACCCAAACGGGTGACCGCAATGGGTGCCTCGCGCTCACCCTCTGCTCGCTCGCGTACCAATAATGATGAGCGAAACGGGCGACGATTTGCCTCTTCGATTTGTTTAACGTTGCTCCATGGATCGATTGCAGCCTTCGACCCGAGGACACAGGACCGGCGGCCCACGGCAAAAACAACGCCGGTCTGCGAAAAAGCAACCTGCCGAGAAGAGGGGAGAGCCCATGAACAGACGTGCATACCTGCTGAGACTCATTGCATTTCTGGTTTCCACCGTCATCAGCGCAAGTGTCTTTGGCGGTTTCGCGGCGTGGGCCGTTTCGTCGCTTGATCCTGCGACCCAGGAAGTCATCGGACTCTTCAGCTCGCCATGGCCGACTGCATCCCGGCATTGGAAGCTGGCTCCGGCGGAATCCGCGACAGGTCTGAACGGCGGCGGCGATTCCGGGGCGTCGACGTCGCCGTCTGCAAGCCGGCCGTGATTCGGCGGCTCTAAACAGGAGAGCAGATCATGTGCATCCAACGAGCCACTCTGACGGCAGCGGTCGCCTTGTCGTCCGCCGCCTCACCCATGGCGACCGTGCTCGCCTCGCTATTGTTCGCGCTCCTCGTTGCATGGGCCAGGGCCGGCGCCATCGCATCATGAGGTTGCGCACCCACAGTCGATGCTGCAAAGTATGTTCGGCGCGCCATTATCGAGCGGCCGCCGACGGAAGTGCAGGGGGG
>Ga0066709_100005006_pt1 | contig 10771 bp, 8 predicted proteins | sample GraSoiAngelo_158_FD_79665 | JGI IMG/M metagenome (GOLD analysis project Ga0066709, IMG submission 79665) | Grasslands soil microbial communities from the Angelo Coastal Reserve, California, USA - 14_1009_16_30cm | ecosystem: Environmental > Terrestrial > Soil > Grasslands | place: USA... | reverse complement strand
GGGTCGCGGCGGAACGCCAGCTTGATCAGCGCGTCGCCGGCCTCCACCGCGATCGCCAGCGCGAAGTCCAGGCGCGGCCCGGCGGTGGCCCCGAAGTGCTGCACCAGCAGGCCGGCGAGCTGCTCGGCGATGATCGTGTTGTTGTCCCGCTCGGCGTCGAGCAGGTGCACGTCGACCACGTCGCCGAAGTGCAGCGTGCGGAACCCGGGCACCTCCCGGTGCATCGCGATGTACTCGTCGATCGCCGCGTCGACGATGTCCCACCAGTGGTCGAACTCCACCGCCTCGGACCGGGCGGACAGCCGGGCCAGGTACGCCTCGAGGTTGCGCAGCGCGAGCGCCTGCACGATGGCGCGCTTGTCGGGGAAGAACTGGTACACCGAGCCGATCGCCACCCCGGCCCGCTCGGCCAGCAGGGTCGTGGTGAGCGCCTCGTACCCGATCTCGTCGACCAGTTCGGCACACGCGTCCAGCATCCGCTGTACCCGGGCGACGCTGCGTCCCTGAACCGGTACCCGGCGCAGCGGGTTGGTCGAGGCCTGAGTGGTCACCTTCCGGCACTCCTTCGTAGCGCGGGGGCCCTTACCGTTAAACCTACTCAGAGCAACGAGCGGAGCCGACCGACGTATCGCCGTTCTGCCTGTCTTGACACCCTGGAGAGAAGCTCGTGATCGGACACGAATGGGCCAACTGGGCCGGAAACCAGCGGGACGGCGCCGCTGAACTGCGCCCGGCTTCGGTCGAGGAGGTCGCCGAGGCGGTCAAGCAGGCGCGGGCGGACGGGCGGACGGTCAAGCCGGTCGGCGCCGGGCACTCGTTCACCGCCGCCGCGGTCACCGACGGTACCCGGCTGCGCCTGGACCGGTTGTCCGGAGTCCGCTCGGTCGACCTGGAACGGAAGCTGGTCACGGTCGGCGCCGGTACCGATCTGGCGGTGCTCAACCGGCTGCTCGCCGGGTACGGGCTGGCGCTGCCGAACCTCGGCGACATCGACGTGCAGACGATCGCGGGCGCCACCGCGACCGGTACCCACGGCACCGGCGGCCGGCTGGGCTGCCTGTCCACGTTCATCGCCGGCCTGACCCTCGTCGACGGCACCGGCACGATCGTCCACTGTGGACCCGGCGACGACGTGTTCGACGCGGCCCGGGTCGGGCTCGGCGCGCTCGGCGTGGTGACCGAGGTGACCCTGCAGTGCGTGGACGCGTTCGTGCTGCGCGCCGAGGAACGCCCGGCCCGCATCGCCGACGTGCTGCCCGGCCTCGACGAGCGGATCGCGGCCAACGACCACTTCGAGATGTACTGGTTCCCGTACACCGACCGGTTGCAGACCAAGACCAACAACGTGGTACCGGTGTCCGACCGGCCGCTGAGCCGGCTCCGCGGCTGGCTCGACGACGAATTCCTGTCCAACACGGTCTTCGGGGTCGCCTGCCGGCTCGGCCGCCGGGTCCCGGCCACCGTGAAGACGATCGCCCGGATCGAGGCCGTCGCGCTGTCGCCGCGGGTGTACACCGCGCCGTCGTACGAGGTGTTCTGCACGCCGCGGCGGGTGCGGTTCACCGAGCTGGAGTACGCGCTGCCCCGCGCGGCGCTGCCGGAGGCGTTCGCGCAGCTGCGGAGGATCGTCGACCGGCTGCCGTTTCCGGTCATCTTCCCGGTGGAGCTGCGGGTGTCGGCCGGCGACGACATCTGGCTGTCCCACGGGTACGGGCGGGACAGCGCGTACATCGCGATCCACCAGTACGTCGGGATGCCGTACGAGCCGTACTTCCAGGCCTTCGAGAAGGTGGCCCGGGACCTCGACGGGCGGCCGCACTGGGGCAAGCTGCACTGGCGCACGGCCGAGGACCTGCGCCCGGCGTACCCCCGGTTCGACGACTTCCTCGCCGTCCGGGAGCGGCTGGACCCCGACCGGGTCTTCGCCAACGCCTATACCGCGCAGGTCCTCGGCAGCTAGCTCACGCCTCGCTGAGCGCCACCCGGGCGTATGCCCGGCGCAGCAGGCGCGGCGACCACCACGCGGCCGGTCCCAGCACCCGGATCGCCGCCGGTACCAGCACGCCGCGCACCAGCGTCGCGTCGATCAGGATCGCCAGGCCGCTACCGAGCCCGAACAGCTGCAGGAAGCTGACGGTACCGGTGACGAAGGCGAAGAAGCTGACCGCGAGCAGTACCGCGGCGGCCGACACGATGCGCCCGGTGCGAGCCAGCCCCCGGGTGACCGCGACCCGGTTGTCCGCGCCCTGGTCGTGCAGTTCCTTGATGCGGCTCATCAGGAACACCTCGTAGTCCATCGACAGCCCGAAGGTGATGCAGAACAGCAGCACGGTCATCGAGGTGTCCATCGGGCGGGCGGTGAAGTCGAGCAGCCCGGACAGGTGCCCCTGCTGGAAGATCCAGGTCAGGATCCCGAGCGTGGCGGACAGGCTGAGCGCGTTGAGCAGCAGCGCCCGTACCGGTTGCACGATGCTGCCGGTGAACAGGAACAGCACCAGGAATGTGGTGAGCACGATCAGCAGCACGGCCACCGGCAACCGGCTGCCGATCGAGTGCGTGGTGTCGACCAGCTCGGCATCGGCACCGCCGACGAGGACGCCGGTGCCGTCGGGTGCCGGTACCTCCCGGACGTCGCGGACCAGTTGCTGCGCGGCGCCGGACTTGGTGACCAGGTTGCTGACCACGGTCAGCCGCGGCCCGGCCCGGTCGACGCGCACCACGCCGGGCAGGACGGACAGCCGGTGCGCGTAGTCGGCGAGCGCCGGCGCCGGGGCCGGGCCGGTGACCACGACATCGATCGGCGACGAGGCGTTGCCGGGGAAGTTGGCCACGAGCGCGTCGGCGACCTGTCGGCTGGCCGCGCCCGCTCGCAGTACCCCCTGATCGGGTGTGCCGAAGGAGACGCGTAGCAGCGGGCTGGCCGCGAGCAGCAGCACCGCGACGACCGGCAGCGCGACCAGCGCGGGCCGGCGCATCACCAGGGCGGCCAGCCGCCCCCAGCGGGCCGACTCGACGCCCGCCGGGCGCACCCACCGCAGCCGGCCGGCGTTGACCCGGCGGCCGAGGACGGCCAGCAGCGCCGGGGCGACGACCATCGCGCCCGCGGCGGCGATCGCCACCACGCCGATGCCCGCGTAGGCGAAGCTGCGCAGGAAGTACTCCGGGAAGACCAGCAGCGCGGCCAGCGCCGCGGCCACCGTGGCGGCGGAGAAGACGATGGTGCGGCCCGCGGTGGCGACGGTCCGCGCGACCGCCTGCGGCACGTCGTCGCCCGCTGCCAGTTGCTCGCGGTACCGGCTGACCATGAACAGCGCGTAGTCGATGCCGAGGCCGAGGCCGAGCGCGGTGGTGAGGTTGATCGCGAAGATCGAGACGTCGGTGACGTCGCCGAGCACCGCCAACTCGGCGAAGGTACCGACGATCGCGATGCCGCCGATCGCCAGCGGCAGCAGGGCGGCGACGAAGCTGCCGAAGACGAGCACGAGCAGGGCGAGGATCACCGGTACCGCGATCGACTCGGCGATCGCGAGGCTCGTGGTGACCTGGGTGTTGACGTCGTTGAAGGTGCCGCCCTGGCCACCGGCCAGGATCGTCAGGCCGTCGTGGTCGCCGGCGTAGCGACCGATGAGGTCCTTCGACCGGGTCACGAGCTGGCTCTGGTCACCGGTGATGTGCGCGAGCACCAGCGCCTGCCGGCCGTCGGTGGACTTGAGGCCGGGCGCCGGGACCGTCCAGTAGGAGACCACGCCGGTGACGTCCTTTTCGTTGCCCAGCGCGGCGGCGAGCCGCTTGCCGGCCGCGGCCCTGGCCGGGTCGTCGACGGTACCGTCGGGCGCGCTCACCAGCAGCACCAGGTTGGTCTGGCCGCCGTACTGGTCGTTGATCATCTGCTGCGCCCGGCTGGACGCCGTGTTCGGGTCGTTGAAGCCGCCGTTCTTGAGTTTGCCGAACGCGCCGGCGCCGAAGACCGCGGCGGCGATCAGTACGACGCCGGAGATGACCAACAGCAGTCTGGCCCGCCGGACCACGAATTCGCCATAGCGCTGAAGCATGGCATCCCTCCCGTATGTTTACGCCGTCAACTTGGTTTACGCTGTCAACATGCCACATGATGCTAACGGTGTCAACATGAGGCAGGATGGACCCGTGAACGAGCGGCGGCGGGCCTACCATCACGGCGATCTGGCCAACGCGCTGACCAACGCGGCGACCGAGCTGGCACGGCACGGCGGGCCGGAAGCCGTGGTACTGCGCGAGGCCGCGCGGCAGGTCGGCGTGTCGGCAACCGCCGCGTACCGGCACTTCGCCAGCCACGGCGACCTGATCCACGAGGTCAAGGAGCGGTGCCAGGCGTCCCTCGCCGAGTACATGCGCGCCGAGGTCGACGCCGGTTCGCCGCTGCCCGACCCCGGGCCCGAGGCGGTACGGCGGCTGCGCGCGCTCGGTCGCGGGTACATCCGGTTCGCCGTCGCCGAACCGGGGCTGTTCCGCACCGCGTTCTGCCAGGCGGAGTCGCCGCGCGAGAACTCGCTGGCGATGGTCGAGTCACCGGCGTTCACGATGCTCTCCGCCACCCTCGACGAGCTGACCGGGCTGGGCCTGATCCCGCGCGCGCGCCGGCCGTACACCGAGATGGTCGCCTGGTCGAGCGCGCACGGCCTGGCCGCGCTCATCGCCGACGGGCCGCTGGCCGCCTTCCCCGAGGAGGAACGCGAGGCGGCGATCAACCGGACGCTGGACGCGACCATCGAGGCGATCTGCACCGGAGCTTGACCTTGACGCGTTGAACAGGTTTCCTTGGCGACGATGAATCGAGGTACGCGAATCTGGCTCGCCGCGGGCGGCGCGCTGCTCACCGTCGGCGCGCTCGCTCTGGTGTGGACCAACGCGCCGGGTGCCCTCCGGCCGGCGGGTACCCACTGGGCGGCCGGCGCGTCGGGATCGTCGGCCGACGACGACGGCTCGGCCGGGCCGTCGGGGTCCGCGTCGGCCTCGGCGTCCGCGTCGGCATCGGCCGGCCCGTCGGCGCACAGCGGCTTCGTCCACCCCGGGGTACTCCTCGACCGCGCGCAACTGGACTTCATGCGCGGCAAGGTGCAGGCCGGCGCGCAGCCGTGGGCGTCGGCGTACAACGCGCTGCGGTCGTCGGCGTCGCCGTCCGGGGCGGCGACCCCGCGGGCGGACGTGGACTGCGGCTCCCACTCGGTACCCGACAACGGCTGCTCGGACGAGCGCGGCGACGCCCTGGCCGCGTACGGCGACGCGCTGGTCTGGTATGTGACGCGGGACAACCGGTACGCCGACGCGGCGATCAGGATCATGGATGCCTGGTCGGCGACGCTGAAGACGCACACCAACAGCAACGCGCCGTTGCAGACCGGCTGGGCCGGGGCCGGCTGGGCGAAGGCGGCCGAGCTGATCAGGTCGACGGTGCCGGCCTGGCCGAATGCCGGCCGGTTCGCCGCCATGCTGCGCAGCGCGTACCTTCCCGTGCTGCTGCAGGGTTCCGGCGCCAACGGCAACTGGGAACTCATCATGACCGATGCGCTGATGGGCATCGCGGTGTTCCTCGACGACCGGACGTCGTTCAACCGCGCGGTGTCGCTGTGGCGGGGGCGGGTACCGGCGTACGTCTACCTCAAGTCCGACGGCCCGGCGCCGAAGTCGCCACCCGGACGCGCCAAGACCGGCGCCAGCCTGACCGGGTACTGGTTCGGCCAGACCACGTTCGTCGACGGCGTGGCGCAGGAGACCTGCCGCGACTTCGGGCACACCGCGATGGGCTTCAACGCCGCCTTCCACGCCGCGGAGACCGCCCGGATCCAGGGCGTGGACCTGTGGGGCGAGCAGAAGACCCGGCTCGCCGCCGGCCTGGAGTTCCACGCTTCGTACGAGCTCGGCGCGGCGGTGCCTTCGTGGCTGTGCGGCGGGCACGTGACGCTGGGCACCGGCGGGTACTGGGAGGTCGGGTACAACGCCCTGCACACCCGGCTGGGCATGGACCTGCCGAACACCGCCAAGCTGCTGGCCAGCCGCCGTCCGGTCAGCTCCGACAACCACTCGTCGGCCTACGAAACGCTGACGTCCTACGCCAACCCGGCGTGAGGTTGCGCCGGCGCGGCGCCCGCCGGCCCGGCGCGGTGCGGTGGCGCGGCGCGGCGCGGTGCGGTGGCCCGGCGCGGCGCGGCGGGGTGGCCCGGCGCGGTGCCCGGATCTTGGACGCGCGTTCCCCCTGCAGGGGGGACCCGCGTCCAAGATTGAGCCGATAGGGTGGGCTGGCGATGGAGCCGAAGCCCGCGCAGTGGGGCGCCGAGTTCGGCGCCTGGTTCACCGACACGGCGATCGCCGAGGCGTACTCCAACCGGCCGCCGTACCCGCAGGACGCGATCGAGCTGCTCGTCTCCCTCATCGCCGACCGGCCACGTGTCGTGCTCGACGCCGGCAGCGGTACCGGCGACCTCGCCCGCCGGCTCGCCCCGCACGTCGACCGCGTGGATGCCGTGGACGCCTCGGCCGCGATGCTCGACCAGGGCCGGCGGCTGCCCGGCGGTACCCATCCGCACCTGAACTGGCAGCACGCCACCGCCGAGGAGGCGGCACTGACGCCGCCGTACGCCCTGGTGACCGCCGGGGAGAGCCTGCACTGGATGGACTGGGCGGTGGTGCTGCCACGGTTCGGGCGGGCACTGGCGCCGCACGGGGTGGTCGCGATCGTCGAGCGCGACTGGGAGGGGCCGCCGGCGCTCACCGCCCGGCTGCGGCCGGTCTTCGCGCGGTACGGCACCGTGCGCGACTTCCGCGCGCTGGACGTGGTGGCCGAGATCGAGCGGCGCGGCCTGTTCACCCGTACCGGCGAGCGGCGCTGCGGCCCGCAGCCGTGGCGGCCCACCATCGAGGAGTACCTCGACTGCCGGCACTCGCAGCGCGGCTTCTCCCGTACCCACCTGGGCGCCGGCTCGGCACGGGCGTTCGACGAGGCGGTCCGCGCCACGCTGGAGGATCTCGTCGACGCGGGCGGGCTGCGGCGCACCCGCGGCCGGCTGGAGATGGCCGTCGAGGCCCGGGTCGCCTGGGGCGTACCCCGCCTGTGAGAACGTGTGACGATGCCAGCCGCATCGTCCGGGTACCGCCGCTCGACCGGGTCGGCGCGTGGCGAGGCGCGACGACAGCAGCTGCTCGAACGGGTCACCGACGACCTCGCCGCCAACGGGCTGGTGGACTTCTCGCTGCGGCGTGCCGCGCGGGCCGCGGGTACCACGCACAAGGTGCTGCTCTACCACTTCGACAGCGCCGACGACCTGCTCACCCAGGCGATCCACCGGCTGCGCGAGCGGCGCATCAGCAATGCGCTGGCGGCCGCCATCCGGGCCGACCGGCCGACGCTGGCGTCCCGGGTCCGAGCGGTGTGGCCGGCGCTCGTCGGTGAGGAATCGCGGGTACTGGACCAGGCGATCGGGCTGATGATGTTCGACCCGGCGCGGTACGCGGAACTCGGCCGGGGCGCATCGCAACAGTACCTTCCCGGGCTCCTGTCGATCTGCCCGCCGGACTGGTCGGATCGGCGCAAGTTCGAGGTCGCGCAGCTGATCCTGGCGACCCTGCGCGGGTTCCTCATCGACTGGCTGACCAGCGGGGACATGGCGGGGGCCGAGGCCGGGTTGGCGGCACTGGTCCGGGCGCTGGAGCGGGAGGAGGGGGTACCGGGGTAGACAGCGATGTGAACCAGGTGGTTCACTTTCGCCATGCCCCAGATCGAGCTGTCCGCCGGGACGATCGACTACCACGACACCGGCGCCGGACCCGTCATCGTCGCGCTGCATGGGCTGCTGATGGACGCCTCGCTGTGGGACGCGACCGTCGCCGGGCTGTCGGCGGACCACCGGTGCGTGGTACCCACGCTGCCGCTGGGCGCGCACCGCCGGCCGATGCGCGCCGACGCCGACCTGTCGCTGCGCGGGATCGCCCGGCTGGTCGCCGAGTTCCTCGACCGGCTCGACCTGCACGACGTCACGCTGGTCGGCAACGACACCGGCGGCGCGCTCGTCCAGCTGCTCATCGCGCAACCCGCTACGCCGGCCGAGCCGGCCGCCCGGGTCGGCCGCGTCGTGCTCGTCTCCTGCGACGCCTTCGACAACCTCCCGCCCGGCCTGCCCGGCCGGACGCTGTACCTCACCGGCAAGCTGCCGCCCGCGGGGTTCGGGCTGTTCATGCAGCAGATGCGGCTACGCCCGCTGCGCCGGCTGCCGCTCGCCTTCGGCTGGCTCACCCGCCGGGGCGACGCCACGACCGCCCGCGCGATGCAGCCGGTGCTGACGCTGCCGGAGATCCGGCGCGACCTGGTCCAGACGCTGCGCGCGGGAACGGCGGACGGCGCCGCGCTGCGGGCCGCCGCCGACCGCCTGCCCGACTTCCCCGGCCCCACGCTGGTCGCCTGGGCGTCGGGCGACCGGGTGATGCCGCTCGACCACGGCCGGCGCCTGGCCGCCCTGTTCCGGTCCGGGCAGCTGGTCGAGATCGACGACAGCTACACGCTGGTCCCGCTGGACCAGCCGGCGGCGCTCGCCCGGCTCATCCGGGAATTTGTCGGCGCACCAGCGCCCAGGCCTGGTCCGCCGAACTGACCGCGCGGACCTCCGGCAGCTTGCGCAGCCAGCCACGCTGCCGCCGGGTGTACCCGCGGATGTGCCCGACGACCCGCTCCCGCACCTCGGCCAGGTCCGCGGCGGTCAACTGCGCGACGGTACGGCCGCGCTCGCGTGCCACGTCGAACCACTCGCGGTACCCGTGGGTGTGCAGCACCTGGTTGGCGCTGTCCCGGCCCCGGCGGCGCAGCTCCCCATCCAGGTCGTACCGCTCGTCCAGCCCGACGATCTCCTCGGACAGCCCGCGCGCGACCTGGTCGTCGTAGGTCTGCGCGACCCGCCGGTCGACGGTGCCCACGCCCGGGTCCAGTCCACACAGGACGGTGGCGAACCCGGCCGGTACCCCCGATTCCCCGGCCATGCGCGCGGCCAGCGCGTTGATGACGCCGACGTAGTTGTTCGGGTGTACCTGCACGGCCGCGGCCCGGTCGAGCCGGCGCAGCATGGCGTGCGCGTCGGCCGCCATCGCGCGCGGGAAGTCGCGCTGCAACGCCGTGCGGGCGGCGCCGGTACGGTCGACCGCCCAGCCCTCCAGCAGCGCCCGCACGTACACGCCGGTACCGCCGACGACGAACGGGATCTCGCCAGCGTCGAAGGCATCGGCGAGGTACCGCCGCGCCAGCCGGGCGTAGTCCTCCAGCTCGAACTTGCGTACCGGCTCGGCGACGTCGAGCATCTCGTGCCGGATGCCGCCCATCTGCGCGACGGTCGTCTTGCTGGTACCGATGTCGAGGTACCGGTACACCTGCCGGGAGTCGGCCGACACGATCACCACCCGGCGGCCGGTCTCCCGCTCGACGCGCCGGGCCAGCTCGACCGACAGCACGGTCTTGCCCGACGAGGTCGGGCCGTACAGCGCGATCAGCAGCCGCGCCGCGGTCACGACCCGGTGGACTTGCGCGCGGTCGCCTTCTTCGGCGCCGCCTTCTTGGCCGTGGTCTTCTTGGCGGTGGCCTTCTTGGCCGTGGTCTTCTTCGCGGTCGTCTTCTTCGCGGCCGCCGCGGTGGTCTTCTTCGCCGCCACCGCGGTCGCCTTCTTCTCGGCTGCCGGCGCGGCCTTCTTCGTCGCCTTCTTGCGCGGCGCCGCCGGCCCCTTGGCCCGCTTCTCGGCGAGCATCTCGGAGGCCTGCTCGATGCTCAGCGTCTCCGGCGTCTGTCCACGGCGCAGCGAGGCGTTGACCTCGCCGTCGGTCACGTACGGACCGAACCGCCCGTCCTTGATGACCAGCGGCTTGTCGGTCAACGGGTCGGTACCCATGTCGCGCAGCGGCGGCGCGGCCGCCCGGCGTTGGCGGGTCTTCGGTGCCGCCAGCAGTTCCAGCGCCTCGGCCAGGCTCACGGTGAACAGCCGGTCCTCGGAGTCCAGCGACCGGAAGTCGTCGCCGCGCTTGACGTACGGCCCGTACCGGCCGGCTCCGGCGAACACCTCCGCGCCGGAGGCGTCGCGACCCAGCAGCCGCGGCAGGGACAGCAGCTTGAGCGCGTCCTCCAGGGTCAGCGAGTCCGGCGAGTGGGCACGCAGCAGCGACGCGTTGCGCTCCCCGCTGGACACGTACGGCCCGTACCGGCCGGACCGGACCACGATCGGCTCGCCGGTGTCCGGGTGCTCGCCCAGCTTGCGTTCGCCGTTGCCGCCGAGGAACAGCTCCTCGACCTTGTCCGTGGTCAGCTCGTCGGGTGCGATGCCGTCCGGGATCGCCGCCCGGTCGTCGTCGGCGGGTTCCTCGCCGGGCAGGGCGCGCTGCAGGTACGGCCCGTACCGGCCGACCCGTACCACGACGTTGCGTCCTTCGTCGTCCTTGAACAGCGGGATCGAGTTGACCCCGCGCGCGTCGATCGCGCCGAGGTTCTCGGTGACCATCTTCTTCAGGCCGCCGGACCGGGCGACCGAGCCCTCCTCGCCGATCCCCCCGCCGAAGTAGAAGGCGGTCAGGAAGTCCAGCGCCGAGGCCTCGCCGTCGGCGATGTCGTCCAGCTCGTCCTCCAGCGACGCGGTGAACTGGTAGTCGACCAGCCGCGGGAAGTGCTGCTCCATCAGATTGATGACGGCGAACGCGATGAAGGACGGTACCAGCGCCTGGCCGCGCTTGAAGACGTACCCGCGGTCCTGGATCGTTGCCATGATGCTGG
>Ga0066709_100005004_pt1 | contig 10771 bp, 9 predicted proteins | sample GraSoiAngelo_158_FD_79665 | JGI IMG/M metagenome (GOLD analysis project Ga0066709, IMG submission 79665) | Grasslands soil microbial communities from the Angelo Coastal Reserve, California, USA - 14_1009_16_30cm | ecosystem: Environmental > Terrestrial > Soil > Grasslands | place: USA... | reverse complement strand
TCGGGAGTCGAAAAAGAACGAAACCGGCTGGTGGACAATCTCAAGGACATGATGGGGGAGATGTTAAAACAAGCGTCCGACATGGATCGGCTGCTGGCCGACTTCAAACACGCATCCGATGGCAAAGTCTTGCCAGGGAATGCGACCCTCAAAAATAACGGACCTCAGACCCGGTAATAACTTCGGTACCAGGCCACGAATCGTTCCACGCCTGTCTCGATGGAGGTCTTGGGGGTGAACCCTGTCTTGTCCGTGAGGCTCTGTACATCTGCATACGTCGCCGGAACATCTCCGGGCTGCAGCGGCAGATGATTCATCCGTGCTTTCTTGCCCAACGCCTTCTCGAGCACCTCGATAAACCGGAGCAGTTCGACGGGCTGGTGGTTTCCAATATTGTAGATCCGGTATGGAGCTGAGCTGGATCCCGGAGCCGGGTCACTGCCAGACCACGCGTTGTCCGGCTCTGCCGGTTTGCCGGCGATCCGGATGACGCCTTCGACGATGTCGTCAATGTACGTGAAGTCCCGTTGCATGTTTCCAAAATTGAAGACGTCGATCGGCTTGTCTTCGAGGATCGCCTTTGTGAAGATGAACAGCGCCATATCCGGCCTGCCCCAAGGGCCATAGACGGTGAAAAAACGTAGCCCCGTGCATGGGATGTGGTACAGATGCGCATAGCTATGGGCCATCAGTTCATTGGCCTTTTTGCTCACCGCGTATAACGACACCGGATGATCCACATTGTCAGCGACGGAAAACGGCATCCTGGTATTTCCGCCGTACACTGAGCTCGAGGACGCGTAGACGAGGTGCTCGATCTTCCTCTGGCGGCACCCCTCCAGGATATTGAGGAAGCTGATGATATTGCCGTTCACGTAGGCATAAGGATTCACTAATGAATACCGAACCCCGGCCTGGGCCGCAAGATGGATGACCCGGCGGATGGGATGCGTTTCGAAGAGGGCGGACATGCCGTCGCGATCGGCGACGTCGAGCTTCAGGAAGCGAAATGTGTCGAAGGGCGTCAGTTGCGCCAGCCGCGCCTCCTTGAGCCGCACATCATAATAGTCGTTGACATTGTCGACGCCCAGGACGCGTTCGCCGCGTTCCAACAAGCGTTTGGCCACGTGAAAGCCGATGAAGCCCGCCGATCCTGTCACCAGCGTCATCCGGTCCTCAGTACTGTCTGCACTCACCGTGCCTCCTGAAGTGTCGCCTGGCCGCTCAGAGGGGATGCCAATTGCGTCCGTCCAACTGAATCAGACGCTCGGCTTCCACCGGACCCATGCTGCCCGCTTCATACTCAGGCAGCCATTTGGTGCCGTGCGTCTTCCACCCTTCAAGGATGGGGGTGATCCACGCCCACGAGGCCTCCACGGCATCCCGGCGCATGAAGAGGGACGCATCCCCTGCCATGACATCGAGCAGCAAGCGCTCATACGCTTCGGGGGATGGGGCACCAAACGCCTCCCCATGGCGAAAATGCATTTCCACCGGATGCGTTTTGGCCTTCGCCCCCGGCACTTTTGAAATGATCCGCAGAGACAAGCCTTCCTCCGGCTGGATATTCAGCGTCAGGACGTTCGGCGCCAGCGGCGCGACGGGGTTGGTATTGAAGAGAATTTGAGGGATCTCTTTGAAGTACACGGCAATCTCGCTGGCCCGTTTCGCCAGGGCCTTGCCGGTTCGTAAATAGAACGGCACGCCGGACCAGCGCCAGTTTTCCACAAAGAGCTTGAGCGCGACATATGTCTCGGTGGTCGAGTCAGGCTTGATGCCAGGCTCTCGGCGATATCCTGGAACTTCCGCACCAGGGACACAGCCGGAACTGTACTGCGCGCGCACGGTGTACTTCTGGACTTCGTTCCCGGCGATCGGCCGCAGGCAGCGGAGCACGTCCATCCTGGCATTTCTGACGACCTCGGGATCGAGCGAGTAGGGGGGTTCCATCGCGACGAGGCAGAGCAATTGCAAGATGTGGTTTTGGACCATATCCCGGAGCGCGCCTGCCTCTTCATAATATGTGGCCCGGCTTCCGACGCCTTCCGCTTCGCTCACCGTGATCTGGACATGATCGATATACTGATGGTTCCAAATCGGATCGAAAATGCTGTTGGCGAACCGTAGAACAAGGATGTTTTGAACCGTTTCCTTGCCCAGATAGTGATCGATGCGGAAAATCTGCGCTTCGTCGAACACTTTCGCGACCGCCGCGTTGATCTCTTTCGCAGACTCCAGATCACGTCCGATCGGCTTTTCGACGATGACCCGTGAAAACAATCCATGATGATCCGTCGCGGCATGGGCCTGCAGGGATTTGCGGGCCGCAGCCCCCTCCCGACGGTCCAGCACCATGCCCGCCTTTTGGAGCCCTTCCACAGTCATGGCGATGGAGGTCGGCGGGATCGCGAGATAAAAAATGCGGCTTCCGGGGAGATGCAGATCGGCCTCGGTCTTCACGAGGCGCGTCCGGAGGTCCGTGTAAGCCTTCGGATCGTCCAGTGATCCGGCCACATAAAACAGGCGCCGCTCGAAGTCCGTCCATACGTCCTCTTTCAGTTTCTGGCGCGAGTACTTGACGACGCCCTCCCGTGCAGTTCTTCGGAACTCGGCATCGCTCATCTTTTTGCGTCCCATGCCGAGCACCGCGTAATCCGCAGGCAACATGCCGTCGAGCAGGAGGTTGTACAGCGCCGGCAGGAGTTTCCTTCGAGCGAGGTCCCCCGATCCTCCGAAGATGATGAGGCTACAGGCCTGGGGCGGCAGTGGATGCGACGACTCTGGCATGACAGGGACCTCCTAGATTAATACTACTTCCGGACGGCATGGCCGCCGAAGGCCTGGCGCATCGCGGCCAACAGTTTTTCCGCAAAGGATTCTTGCATCCGGGAGCGGAATCGTGTGAACAGCGCGGCGGTTAATGTGGGGACCGGCACGTCCTTATCAATGGCGTCGAGGATCGTCCAGCGGCCTTCCCCGGAGTCCTGGACATAGCCTTTCAACCCTTCAAGCTTCGGATTCTGCTTGAGAGCGCCGGCCGTCAGTTCCAAGAGCCATGACCTGACGACACTGCCTTGCATCCAAAGATCCGCGATCCTCGCCAGATCCAGCCCATATTCGCTCTTGGACATCAGTTCAAAACCTTCGGCATAGCCCTGCATCATACTGTACTCAATGCCGTTGTGAACCATCTTTACATAATGACCGGCCCCGTGGCTTCCCATGTAAGCCCAGCCGTTTTCGGGCGCCAAGGTGGTGAAAATGGGGCTGAGCCACTCCACCACGCCTTTGTCCCCGCCGACCATGAGACAGTAGCCCAGTTGAAGGCCCCATATGCCGCCGCTCGTTCCCGCATCCACGTAGGAGATGCTTTTCTTCTTGAGCTCCGCGGCTCGGCGAACGTCGTCATGAAAGTTCGTGTTGCCGCCGTCAATGATCGTATCGCCCGCGGCCAGGAGATTACTGAGGGTATTGATGGTCTCCTCGGTGGGCGCGCCGGACGGCACCATGATCCATACTGCTCTCGGCGGCCGAAGTTTGGAGACCAGCTCATCAAGCGAAGCTGCGCCGATGCATCCTACGGCCTCCGCCTTGGCGACGATGTCGGGAGTTCGGTCGTAGACAACGATGCGATGTTTGTCCCGCTGCAATCGTGTCACCATGTTCATGCCCATCTTTCCCAGCCCGATGAAGCCGAGTTCCATGGCGACTCCTTTCCTTATAAAGGGACCAACCGGCTGCGGTATGCGACCCACGCTATCATTAATAGACGGATTTGGTCCAGCTTGACGCCTTGCGGCCTTTCAAGTAGCCTGTGGCCCGCAATCGCCATGCTGATCGACTCATGACTGGTCCGGACTTGCTGCCATGAAGGTCATCGGTCTGATGTCCGGAACATCTGCCGACGGTGTTGATGCCGCGCTTGTCGACATCCGCGGTACGGGCCACGATGTTAAGACCAAGCTCCTGGCCTTCCAAACGTTTCCCTATCCCGCATTACTTCGGCGACGGCTCCTGTCTTCCATGACCGACGGCACCGTTGCCGATGTCTGCTATTTAAACGTCGTCGTCGGGGAGTGGTTCGCCAGGGCCGCCCTGAAGTTATTGCGCAATGCCAAGGTTCCCCTGAGCCGGGTTGAGGTGATTGGCTCGCATGGCCAGACGCTCCATCATCTTCCTGATGGTCGGCAGGAACCGGGCCTCGGGCCGATTCGCTCAACGCTGCAGCTCGGGCAGCCCGCCGTCATCGCCGAACGCACAGGCATCACCACCGTCGCCGATTTTCGTGCGAGGGATATGGCGGCAGGCGGACAGGGCGCGCCGTTAACCCCCTATGCGCATTATCTCTTGTTCCATACACCCTCACATTCACGTGCCGTGGTGAATATCGGCGGCATCAGCAATCTCACGTTCCTGCCGTCCAGGCCAGGCTTGGACAAGACCCTCGCGTTCGATACGGGTCCGGGAAACATGGTGATTGACGGTCTCGTGCGGCATCTCAGCCATGGAAGGATGACATTTGACCGCGACGGAGAGATGGCTGACAAAGGTTCACCGAACGAAGGACTGCTGCGGGCATTGTTACGTCATCCGTACCTCAGACGGCGCCCTCCCAAATCAACGGGACGTGAAGAATTCGGAAAGGCCTTCCTTGAAGAGCTTGTCCGTCAGGGCACGCGTCCCGCGGTGACCAAGGCCGATCTCGTGGCCACAGTGACGGCATACACCGCTCGCACCATTGCCGATGCACAGAAATTCCTGCCCGGACCGGTAGGAGAAGTGTTGGTCTGCGGGGGTGGTGCCAGGAACTCCATGCTGATGCGGATGCTGCAAACGGCCTGGGATCAGGTTCCCGTGCGGACGGTGGAGGCCATAGGCTGGAACGGACGTGCGCTTGAAGCGGTGGCCTTTGCCCTGTTTGCCTATCAGGCTGTGCAGGGTGTGCCATGCAGTCTGCCCTCGGTCACAGGTGCCCGGCACTCGGTGGTCATGGGAGCGATCGTACCGGGCGGGCGCCCAGAGAAGACTGTCCGGACACGGCGCCAGTCTCGCTGACCTGTCAGCGCGGTGTGAGGCTGTTGGGATAACTTGCGGCTATGCCGTTCGGACGTTTGCCCACCTTGATTCGTTTGAGCTCGCTCAAAGTCGTGAGGTCGATCACCGAGACATCGTCGCTCTTGGTGTTCGTGACGAAGAGCTGCTTGCCGTTGGGGCTGAACGACAGCCCGTGCGTCCACGTGCCGAGAGGCAGTTGCTTCACCAATTTCTCGGTGGCCATATCGATGATGGACAGTTGGTTGGATTCCTGGTCGCAGGAGATCACATACTTCCCGTCCGGCGACACCCCAAGCTGAGCCGGCAGCTTTCCAACGGGAATACGCGCGGTCACCTTGCGGCCACCCGTATCGATCTTGAAGATCTGCCCGGTGCTCGACCCGCTGACGTACACGAACCGTCCCTGAGGCTCCACCCAGGCTTGCACTGCCGCATCGTCGAGCGGCACCGATGCCGCAAGTTTGCGGCCGGCAATATCCACGATGGCCAGATCCCGGCTCCCGAGGTTCGCGACATAGGCGAATTTTCCGTCGGGGGATATGGCCAGGCCATGCGGCATCTTTCCGACTCTAATGGTGGCCACCGTGGACAGGTCGGAGGCTTGTGTGATCGTGAGGTCTCCGGAATCGGTATTGGTGTTGAGAATCAGTTGCTTGTCGGGAGTCATGAAGATATGGGCCGGCCCCTGGCCGACATTCCAGCGGCTCAGGATGCGGAGCTTGTCCGGATCCACCTTGACGGCCTGATTCGCGGGGCCATCTGTTAAATACAACATGCCGTCGGGTCCGAGATGGATATTGTGCGGCGCTCGGAAGCCTCGGATGGTGGCTCTTTTGATCCCACTATCTGCGTCAATAACCGAGAGGCTCCCGCCGCCTTCATTGGCGGTATACACCCACGTCGCGGCCAAGAGGTCGGAGATAAAGCCCAAGGCTATGAGGAGAGAAACAAACGAGATGATCGAGGGTCGCACTAGGGATTCATGGACATCCGGCGATATTACATGAAGTTCATGAACTTCGTCTTTGCCTGGTCCATCATGGACTCGGTGACTAGGGTGGCGCCGGTCTCCTGAGCGATGCGTTCGACTTCCTTGCGGGCCATCGGGCGGATGAAATCGGGAATGTTTTCGAGGCGCTTTTCAGCTGCAGGAGACCAGGCGATGCCGCTCGGGGCGTTCTTTGAATCGTCCATCACTTGAAGCGTGATCTTTTTGAATCCCTGTTTTCGCGCGTAGGCTTCGATTCCGCCTTTCACCATGGGTCTGACAAAAGACGGTGTTTTCTCGAGTCGTTCCAAGGCATCGGGAGTCCATTCGAACTCAGAGGCTGAATGGGCTTTCTCGCCTGATGATCCCAATCCCATTTGCGCGACGACCGCAGAGAACGGGCAGCCGCCTGTCTTTTTCTCGCCTTCCGCCGGAGCGGATGCCGCCGATGCTTTGTCGCCGTAGTGTTCCTGGAGGTAATTGGCCATCTCTGCTTGATCCGCGCCCTCACCGCGCAGACCCCCGCGCGTCATTTCAAAGGGCTGCTGCGCGACCGTGCGGCCGCCGAGCTGCACGCCGAGCGAACTGACCATCTGCGTTTCGCCGGGGTTCGTGACCATCGTAAAGCGGGCGCCACATGACGGGCACCCGAAGAACACGCCCAGCGACCCTTCGGCGGGCTTCTCGACTTTCTCGAAGTTCATGTAGGTTTCACATTTCATGCAGACGAACTTCATCGGGGGCTCCTTATAGTTGCCGGGCCATGATGGACTTATAGTTCAACAGCGATGTGATCCGGCTGGCGATCTCATCGTAGCGGGTGAGAGTCGGAGAGTTCCCGCTCACCATCGGCATCCCTTTGTCGAACGACCGTGCGAGCGTTCGATCGAAGGGGATCCGCCCCAGCAACGGCAAGTCCAACGTCTCGCACATCGCCGCTGTGTCACCTTCGAACAGTTCGCTTTCTGTCCCGCATTGCGGGCACCGATACAGACTCATATTTTCAACCATGCCCAGCATCTTGATGCCGAGATCGCGGGCGTACGCGATGGACTTCTGAACCACATCCGACGCCACCTCTGACGGCGTCGTCACGACGATGGCGCCATCCAAATCGGGGATGAACCCTGCAATGACCGGCGGCTTATCGGCGGCAGCCCCTGGCGGAAGGTCGGTCAGGAGAATGTCGATGTCGCCCCAGATGATATCTGCGATGAATTCGCGGATGACGTTCATCTCCATCAGGCCCAGCCAGACGGGGCTGAGATCCATCGGCCCTTTCCATCGCACGGGAGAGAGTTCCTCGAGGAAGAAGTCCATGGAGCCGACCTTCAACCCCAGAGGTCCGATGGGGGGGATGGCGCCTTCCGGGGTGATGGTAAATCGCTGCCCGCGCATCCCCAGCATCTTCGGGACACAGGGGCCGTTCAGGTCCACATCCAAGATCCCTACTTTGTCGCCTTGCCGCGCGAACGCCAAGGCCAGATTGACGGTGGTCATGCTTTTGCCGACACCGCCTTTGCCGCTCATGACGACAAGTTTGCGGCGAACGCCCGCCATCCGCGTCCGGACAGCCTTTGTTAGTTCGGTGATCTGGTGGACGACCTTTGCATCGTCCGAGTACTTCAGCCGGCCGAGAATTTCTTTGAGATCCCGCTGGGTTTCCATAGTCTTCGAGTCCTATTTACCAGTGTGGCGGAGTGAATTCGAGCAAACGTATCATGGGCCCTGAAACAGTGTCAATTTAAGTTGACGATGGAGCACTGGACGGCGCGCATTGCAAGTCATTAGGGAAAGTCCTATATAACGAGGTGGATGCTTTCCTAGGCAGGTTTACGAGCAGCTTTCGTAGACTGGAGCAATCGTCAATGCCGATGCTAGCTTAGAGAATGTACGAGTACGTGCAGATACTGATTGTCCTTGCAGCATTCTTGATGTTTGGGGCGCTGGTCGTCGCCGGGTTGATGTTTCAGAGAAATCGTTCCACGCGACCCAGAACGCCTTCCAGAAGTCGCAAGCAAAGGGAAGCGCAAGAGCATCAGTTAAAAGACGCCTGAATCTGCGAGATACCGCCGCTCTAGAGCATTGCCATTGGGAGGGAAGGCGTGTTCTCCTGTCTTCTCTCTACGACTGAGCTAATTCCTGCAGTTTCTTTTCGGCAGCGCCGGAACGCAGCGCTCCAAGAGCCAGAGGGACGGCATCCTTGATGGAGGCTGCTTTGCCGCACGCGTAGAGAATCGCGGCCGCGTTCATGATCACCCAATCACGTTTTGGTCCTGGTAAGTCGTTGCTCATCAGCTTGGCGATGAGTTCTGCCTCAGCATCGATCCCTGGCGCGGCGATCTCGCTTGAGCCTTCGAACATCATGCCGAAGTCCTTCGGCTGAAGGGTCATCGGCGTGAGGTGATCATTTCTCAGTTCAATAGCCTTGGTCACCGAAATCGTCGACAGTTCCGGTTCGCCTTCGAGGCCGCGCAGAACCAACACGCGAGGCGTCCCGAGCATCCTGGAGGCCTCCGCGATTTTCTCAAAATATGGCGGGTGGGAAATGCCGATGAGGGATGACGCGGCGCGAGCCGGATTCAGCAAACGCGCGACGGGTTGAAAAAAGGTTCTGACCCCCAGCTCCTTCCGCAACTCCAAATATCGATACATGGCAGGGTGGTACAGTGCGATATCGAGATAGGCCCACCCCTTCTCGGCGATCTGTGCGGCAACCCGGTCCGGCGTGAAATCTGTCGGGATGCCCAGGCGCGTCGCCATGGCCGCCGTCGAAATGCGATTGAGCGCCCCGTCATAGCCGTGTAGCAGAACTCGGCACCCGGCAGCGGATGCCACGATGGAGGCGGGCAGGAGCACGTGCCAGCTATCCTGTTTGCCGGCGTAGGTTGGAATGTCGACAACATTAAGCTCTGCAGGGAGCGGTAACGGGGCGGCATATTCTCGCGCGACGGATGTGAAGGCGGCCAATTCAGCGACCGATTCAACCTTCATCCGCATCGCGAGAAGGAAGGCGCCGCTTTGAAAAGGCGTCGCGGTGTTCTCCAATAGGAGGCGCATGGCAGAGGACGCCTCTTGATAAGTGAGGTCCTTGGCGCTCCGTTCGCCTCGGCCAACTTTCGCGATGAGCTCTTGCATCGTCATGCCCATAGACATGGCACCATAACATATTTGGACTAGGCCCGGCCGAACAGCCTCCGTAGTTCGGCTTTGGCTCGCTCGAGCACGCGCTTGCGCCTGTCGCTGAGGTTCCGGCCGCCTCGATTAATGTAGAAGTTCAGCATCGACATGGCAGACTGGTAGGGCGTGCCTTTCTTCCTCTTGCTGGCTTCCGCTGATTTTTTGAGCGATGCGGCGATCTTCGAGGCGCTCGATAATTTGAAGACGTCCCTCTGTAAGTCCAACGCGTTGCTATGCTTCGTGACCGCCGCCGACCAGTAGCGCCGTTGGTGCTGTGTCTTCCGAGTAGTGCTGGTAGACATAAATCCTCCTTGTGTTGCCTTGTTTCTTCTACCAAGGAATCACGCGGCGAGACTATGAGCCAGATGGGTTAAATGGAATAGTGGAACTGCTGCTTCGCGCCGATCGCCTGGGCGAGGACGCCGCGTTGCTTCAGTTCAGCGATGATCCGGTCCACGATCGTTTCGAAATCCTTCGGCCCGGCGAACGCAAGATCGGTGGAGGGAGGAGAGGTTTCCTGCGTCTTGCTCAGATGGACCGTGACGACAGGGGTTGGGTGGACGAGGGTTTGAATGGCTTGGTGATCGATCCGTCCAAACGTATTCGTCGTGGACACAACGATCAATCCTGTATCGATCAGTAAGCGCGCGACTTCACCGAACCGGCGGACCATCTCGGCGCCGTCCTCCTCGGCGAGGTCGGTATCGAGACCTCGCCGGAGATTTCCACCGTCCAGCAGGTACGTATGCCGGCTGTCTGCGACCAGGCGAACTTCGAGCCTGCGCGCCAGAAACGACTTGTCGCTGGGAGGACCGCCGGTCAGCAGGATGAGCGCGGCACGATGTCCGTAATGCCGTGCGCGATCATCCGGACCGACGTCGCCTTTGACCCACGCGATGTCCCGACGCCGCGCTTCTTCGCGCAACACCGTCTGCGCGTCCCTGACGGATTCGGTGATGATCCCTCCGCCTGAGACGTCATACTGGTCCACCAGCACGAACCTGCCAGTCGCTTCAAAATCACTGTACAGATCGAACGCCAGGGGCAGTTTGGTCCGGATCGTCAGCTCGGCAACCTCATTCTTCCCAACGGTGGTTTGGGTCTGTCTGGCATCCAGGTCCCCGGCGTCAATAATCCGGTGGATCGTCTCGACTTCGCACTCGACTTCACGGGTGGCGAGGCGCAATGCGTAGCGCTTGCCCGTCTCCAACGGCCGCCGTCCCATCCAGAAGAGATTGCACCGGAAGACGGTCGAGACGAGCGGGGCGGCGTCCGGATAGGAGGCGATCTCGCCGCGCTCGACGAAAATCTGCTCGTCCAATGTGATCCCGGTGGATTGCCCGGCCTTCGCCTGGGTCGGCACGGGCTCCACATTAAATGCCTCGATCGATTTCACATTGGCGGTCTTGTTCGACGGCGAAAAGACCAGGCGGTCGCCGACTTTTACGAGGCCGGCCGCGATGCGGCCCGCAAGGATCCGTCGGGCATCGAATTTGTATACGTCCTGCACGGGGAACCTAAGCGGTTGATGTTCCCGTTCCGTCTCCT
>Ga0066709_100005003_pt1 | contig 10771 bp, 5 predicted proteins | sample GraSoiAngelo_158_FD_79665 | JGI IMG/M metagenome (GOLD analysis project Ga0066709, IMG submission 79665) | Grasslands soil microbial communities from the Angelo Coastal Reserve, California, USA - 14_1009_16_30cm | ecosystem: Environmental > Terrestrial > Soil > Grasslands | place: USA... | reverse complement strand
CGAGCGCCGGGTCGTTCACGGTGGCGCCGGCCATCCGATACTTCCTACCCAAGCAGGCCGTGGCGGGGACGAAGATCTCGATCGCCGGGATCAATTTCACGGGCAGCACCGCGGTGAGGTTCGGCGGCGTGGCGACGTCGTTCAGCGTCACCACGGATTCCACAATGCTCGCGCTCGTGCCGTCCGGAGCCACGACGGGGCCGCTCACGGTGACCAATCCCGGCGGCACCGCAACGGCGGATACGCTGTTCCGCGTCGGACCGACGACCGGCGCCGTCGACCTGTCGTGGGACGACTGCGGCCTCGCGGGCACCGAGCTCAAGACGTTCGCATGCAATTCCAACACCGGAACGCCGTTCACGCTGTTCGGCTCGTTCGTGCCGCCGCCGGGCGTGAGCCAGCTCGCCGGCATGACGGCCGACATCGGAGTGTGGGCGACCACGCTCCCCGACTGGTGGAAGCTCGGTGGCGGACAGTGCCGCCCCGGTGTGTCGACCAGCGTCGATTTCAGAACCGGCTCACATTCCTGCGCCGATTATTGGGCCGGGCTTGCGGGCAGCATCACGAGCTACAGCATCGGATTCTATGGGGCCAACACGGCGCGCTTGCAGGTCACGGTGGCCACGACCGGCACGCCGGCACCGGTGGATCCGAGCACCCAGTACTACGGCTTCAAGGTCAACATCTTGCGCACCCAGACTACGAGCGACCAAAGCTGCGCCGGGTGCGACCTCCCGGTGCGGCTGACCCTGCACCAGATCCAGCTCCTGCAGCCGGCCTCCGCCGGGTACGACCCGGTGCTCACGATCCCGTTCCACAGCAACACCGCCTACTGGCAGGCGGTGCCGGGACCGCTCCCGGAACTGCACGCGTTCGCTCCGGCCGGCGGACCACCCGGGACGCCGGTGACGGTCTCCGGCCTGCACCTCACCGGCGCCCTGTTCGTGCGATTCAACGACACCGAGGCCGCGTTCACCGTGGTCTCCGATTCCTCGATCGCCACCACGGTGCCCGCCGGCGCCCGCACCGGCTCGATCGGGGTCCGGACGCCGCAGGGGGTGGCCGCGAGCGACAGCATGTTCATCGTGTCGCCCGTCGTGCGCTCGTTCCTGCCGCATCAAGCTCCACCCGGCAGCCTGGTTTCGATCGTGGGATTCAACTTCACGCGCGCGACCGCGGTGAAGTTCAACGGCGTCGCCGCCTCGTTCGGCTTCGTCGCCGATTCGCTGCTCCAGGCGATCGTGCCCGGCGCCGCCACCACCGGGCCGATCAGCGTGACGAACCCGGGCGGCACCGCCGTCTCGGACAGCGCGTTCCGGGTGGGACCGGCGCTGCCGGGCACACTGAACCTGTCGTGGGACGACTGCGGGAACGCGGGATCGCAGATTAAGACATTCGCCTGCAATACGAATTCCGGAGCCCCATTCACGCTGGTCGCCTCGTTCGCTCCGCCGCCGGACGTGCAAAAGCTGTTGGGAATGTCGGCCGCGATCACGCTCAACTCGACGGACGCGCTCCCCGATTGGTGGCATCACGGCTCCGGAGCGTGCCGCGGCCCGGCGGCGCTCGCCGCGAGCTTCGAGTTCAGGGACGCTCCGTCCTCGTGCGCGGACGTCTGGCAGGGCCGCGCCTCCGGCACGTTCAGCTACAGCGTGGGGTTCCTCGGACCGAACACTGCGCGGCTCACGGTGTCGTGCTCGGTGCCCGCCGCAACCGAAGGGCCGGTCAGCAGCATCACGCAGTACGACGCGTTCAAGATCCTGATCCAGCCCACGAATTCGACGGGGGCCGGGAGCTGCGCAGGCTGCGCCGTTCCGGTGGCGCTCACCCTGCAGCGACTCCAGCTCCTCCAGGATCCGGGGCTGGGCTATGACCCGGTGATCACCGCCGCGCTGGATCGCAACACCGCTTACTGGCAGCGCGCGCCCGGGCCGTTGCCTGAGTTACGCGGCTTCACGCCGCCCGGAGGCGGCCCCGGTACTGCCGTCACGATCCGCGGCGCGCACTTCACGGGCGCATGGTCCGTACGGTTCAACCCCGCGGAGGCGGGATTCACGGTCCCCTCGGATTCGGTGATCGTCACCACGGTTCCGCTTGGAGCCCGCACCGGGCCGATCCAGGTGACGACGCTCCAGGGCTCCGGCACGAGCGACAGCGTGTTCATCGTGGCGCCGACCATCCGGAGCTTCGTCCCGCGCCAGGCGCCCGTGGGATTCAGGATTGTGGTCCGCGGAGTGAACTTCACCGGCGTCACGAGCGTCAAATTCCACGGCGCCGAGTCCAAGTTCGACGTGGTCGCGGATTCCACGATCCAGGCGCTGGTGCCAAGCAGCGCCACCGACGGCCCGATCACCGTGACGAACCTCGGGGGCTCGGCGACGTCGGACAGCACATTCCACGTCGGTCCCGCGCCGCCGGGCTACGTCAACCTGGCGTGGGACGATTGTGCATCCGGCGGCGGCGGCGAGATCAAGACGTTCGCCTGCGACACGAACACGGGAAGCCCGTTCACGCTGGTGGCGTCGTTCGTGCCGCCGGCCGGCGTGAACCAGATGCTGGCGCTCGAGGGGGACATCCGCATCGAGACCACCGCGTCGCTTCCGGACTGGTGGAAGCACGGATCCTCGGCGTGCCGCTCGACCTCGGGTCTGTCCGTGAGCGTGAGCTTCACCGGCGGACCCGCGACGTGCGCCGACTTCTGGGCCGGGCGCGCGACCGCGAGCTTCGGCTACGACATCGGGTACTTCGGCCCGACCTCGGCGCGCCTCCACGTGAGCTGCGCGCTGCCGGCGGCGAGCGCGGGCCCCGTCGATCCCTACACCGAGTACTACGCATTCAAGGTCAGCTTGCTGCGCGATCGCACGACCGGTGCCGGGAGCTGCGCGGGGTGCGGCGTCCCGGCGAGGCTCACCCTCGATCGGATCCAGCTCGTGCAGCCGGCCGCCCTCGCGTTCGACCCGATCATCACGGCGCCCTTGGTTCGCAACGCGGCGTACTGGCAGGGTGTGCCCGGGCCATTGCCGGAGATCGATCGCTTCTTCCCGGTCGCCGGCCCTCCCGGCACATCGGTCACGATCCGCGGCACGACCTTCACCGGCGCCACCTCGGTGCGCTTCAACACGCTCGAGGCGAAGTTCGGCGTGATGTCGGACTCGATCATCACCGCGCTGGTTCCGTTGAATGCGCGCACCGGGCCGATTCGCGTCTCGACCATCCAGGGTACGGCCACGAGCGACAGCCTGTTCATCGTGGCTCCCGTGATCCTGTCGTTCACCCCGCACCAGGCCCCGGAGGGCTACGTCATCTCCATTCGCGGGTTCAACTTCACGCGCACGACGCAAGTGAACTTCAAGGGCGTGACCGCGGCGTTCGACGTCACGTCCGATTCTCTGATCCGCGCCACGGTCCCGGCCGGAGCCACGAGCGGACCGATCGCCGTCGTCAATCCGGGCGGATCCGACACATCGGACGAGTCGTTCACCGTGGGCCCGCTCTTGCCCGGCCTCCTCAACATCGCGTGGGACGACTGCGGTGCCGCGGGGGCGGTGCTCAAGACCTTCGCATGCAACACGAACTCCGGGACCCCGTTCACGTTCGTCGCCTCGTTCGTTCCGCCGGCGGGAATCAACGAGTTCCTAGGCGTCACGGCGGACATCCGCGTGGCGTCGAGCAATGCGCTCCCGGACTGGTGGAAGCACGGGAGCGGCTACTGCCGCGGCACCGCGAACCTGGGCGTGAGCTTCGATTTCACGGCGGGGCCGCTCACGTGCGCCGACTTCTGGGCGGGCCGCGCCTCCGGCACCTTCACGTACGACGTGGGGTACGGCGGGCCGAATTCCGCCCGGCTCCTCGTCTCGGGGTCCGTCGACGCCTCGCATCGCGGACCGCTGGACGGCAGCACCGAGTACTACGCGTTCAAGGTCAACATGCTGCGCGGAGGCTCGACCGGCCTCGGGGCCTGCGCCGGGTGTTCCGTGCCGGTCGGCATCACGCTGCGCCAGATCCAAGTGTTCCAGCCCGCGGACCTGAACAACAATCCGATCCTTACGTCGCCGCTCGACCGCCGGACGATCAACTGGCAGGGAGCGCCGGGGCCGGTTCCGGTGATCTCCTCCTTCACCCCGCAGATCGGAGGACCCGGCACCGCGGTCGCGATCAAGGGCAGGGCGTTCACCGGGGCCACGAGCGTCGGGTTCGGCGGGGTCGCCGGCGCGTTCGGCGTCGTCTCCGATTCCGTGATCGCCGCCACGGCGCCGGCCCGGGTCCGCACCGGGCCGATCGCAGTGACGACTTCCAACGGCGTCGCGGCCAGCGACAGCCAGTTCTTCGCCCCGCCGATCATCAGCAGATTCACGCCGCGGCAGGCCCCGGTGGGTTACGTGATCACGATCCTCGGCGTCAACTTCACGCGCGCTTCTCGCGTGGACTTCAACGGCGTCCCGGCGGCGTTCACGGTCGAGAACGACTCGACGATCCACGCGCCGGTGCCGAGCGGGACCGTGGCGCCGAGGATCGCGAGCAGCGCCGACGGCCCGATCACGGTGGTGGTACCGGGCGGGTCGGCCACCTCCGACAGCAGCTTCCACGTCGGCCCGCTCCGGATTGGCCACCCCGGGATCAACTTGTCGTGGGACGACTGCGGGCTCGCGGGAGCCCAGGTGAAGACGTTCGCGTGCGACTCGAACAGCGGTCCGCCGTTCACGCTGGTGGCGTCGTTCGCGCCGCCCGACAACGTGACCGATTTCCTGGGCGTGTCGGCGCAGATCGACATCCGCTCCTCGAGCCCAGTGCTGCCGGACTGGTGGCAGCACGGCCCGTCCTACTGCCGCGGCGCAACGGGGCTGGGGCTAGATTTCGACTTCACCTCGGGGCCGTTCTCGTGTGGAGATTTCGCACTCGGGCAGGCCGCCGGCGGCTATGTCTACGACGTGGGATTCGCGAGCCCGGATCGCGCCCGGCTGATCGTCCAGTACGCGGTGCCGGCGAGCCTGGGAGGTCCGCTCGACGCCGAAACCGAGTACTACGCGTTCAAGGTCAACGTGCAGCGCTCGAACACGACGGGAGCGGGAAGCTGCGCCGGGTGCGACGTTCCCGCATGCATCCTGCTCAATTCGATCCAGCTGTTCCAGGATCCCGCACTCGCGTTCGATCCCGTCCTGACCAGTCCCGTCGACGGCAACTTCGTGACGTGGCAGGACGCCAAGTTGAACTGCGCACAATCGACGCCGGTGCAGGTGTCGACGGTCAGCGCCGAAGCATGGTCCGATCAAGTGCGGATCGTGTGGGAGACGGACGCCGTGGATGTGGCGACCGTGTACCGCAAGGCGGGAAGCGATCCATGGCGGGCGGTGGCGCACGTCGTGCCCGACGGATCGCACCGCATCCGCCACGTTGATCGCGAGGTGGCACCCGGCGCGACGTACGGCTATCGGCTCGGCATCGCGCGGGAGGGGGGCGAAGCGTTCCTCGGAGAAACGTCAGTGACGGTGCCCGCGGCGGCGAAGCTCGCGCTGATGCGGGTGGCGTGGGAGCGGTCCGCCGCGGGGCTCACCGTGTCGCTCTCGGTGCCGCGATCGACCCCGGCCACGCTCGAGATCTACGACCTGATCGGGCGGCGCTGGGCGGCTCAGCGCCTCGAAGGCCTCGCGCCGGGGGAGCAGGACGTGCGGATCGCGCTGCCGCAGCCGCTCCGCTCGGGCGTCTACTTCGCGCGGGTCGCACAGGAGGGGAAGAGCGCGACGCGGAGATTCGTGGTCGTCCAATGAAGCGCTCGCGCCGGCGCGGCGAGGCGGCCGGCGTAAGCGGAGGGGGCCGCGCGGGCTCCGCGCGCGCCCGACCCCCGGCCGCGAGGCCCGGCGCCGGCTACCGGTCGAACACGAGCCCCACCGACCCCTCGTGATGGTTGGTCCAGAACGTTCGCTTCCCGGCGCTGTCGTCGGCGGAGTTGAACGCCAGCACCTGCCCGATGTGGCCGAACAGCGCGTAGTGGGCGCTCAGACGCGCGTACATGCCGAGCCGGCCGTTGAGGCCGACCTGCGAGACGTCGGGCCAGTTCCCGTCGAGAGTCGGGTCCGAGAACCCTTCGCCCTTGCCGTGTCCCCTCCAGTACAGCACCCCGGGGCCGGCGTAGAGCGCGACGTCATCGTTGACGAACGCATAGCGGTCGAAGCCCAGCCGCGCGTTCCACGACCTGCTCGTGACCTTCTCGTTCGCCCCGGCGCCCTTGGGGTCGAACGTGTCGTTGCCGAAATCGGCGCCGCCCGACACGATGACGGTCCAGGCGTCGCTCAGGAACTGCGAGTACGCCACATGGAAGCCGATCTCGCCGCCCTCGTAGCTCGAGCCCGCCGCGGTCGGACCCACGAGCTGGGCGTCGTTGCCGTTGAGTCCGACCCAGATCACGTGCGACCCCTTGGCGAGACGGGCTGCCATGCCTTCGGGAGCGACCAAAACGAGCAGCAGGGCGGCGATCGGGAGCGCTCTCATGGGCGGGGCCTCCGGGAAGGAGCGTGGGACCGACTTCGTGAGCGCCAGGTAGCCTAAGTGTCCTGGGTCGCCGCTGTCCACGACCGGAACCAAACCTTGCCTTCCGAACCCTCAGCCCCTAGACTGCCTGCCCTCGAAGCAGAAGCCACTCGGCTTCTCACCCCCGCGGACCTTCGCGTCTCGCTCAAGGGTTCTCGCTTGTCCGCTTGCCAGGGATGGCGGACCTCCGGCGACGCCGGGCGGGCTCTCTGCTTGGAGATCCTGCCCGGCGTTTCTGCATGCGCCGCATGCACGCCCGGGCCCTGACCGATACTTTCACGCGGAGGTGACTGCTATTTCGGCGCCCAAACAGCCCGAAGTCCGAGTCAACGAGCGCATTCGCGTCCCGCAGGTGCGGGTGATCGGGGACGACGGATCGCAGATCGGAGTTCTCGCGGCGCGCGACGCGCTGGCGCTCGCTCAGTCCAAGGGTCTCGACCTGGTGGAGGTGTCGCCGACGGCGCGGCCCCCCGTATGCCGGATCATGGACTACGGAAAGTTCAAGTACGAGCAGAACCGGCGGGCGCGCAAAGCCAAGAAGAAGCAACACCAGATGCAGCTCAAGGAAGTGAAGATGCGCCCCAAGATCGACGACCACGACTACGGCTTCAAGATGAACCACGCGCGCGAGTTCCTGAACGGCCGGGACAAGGTGAAGTTCACGATCACGTTCCGGGGCCGCGAGATCGCGCATCAGGAGATCGGCCACACGCTGATCCAGAAGGTCATCGCGGAGCTGGCGGACATCTCGACCGTCGAATCACCGCCACGCTCGGAAGGCCGGTCGCTGACGACGGTGCTGATGCCGAAGCCGCCGAAAACCGGCGGCAAGGACCACGACAAACCCTCGAGCGCGGCGGACAAGAGCGGGCCGCAGCCGGCCCGCGTCCGGATGCAAGCCAGCTCCAAGGAGTGACGAACGATGCCCAAACAGAAGACCAACCGTGCCGCCGCCAAGCGCTTCAAGCTGACCGGCACCGGCAAGGCCAAGCGCGCCCGTTCGGGCATCCGCCACGGGATGATCGGCAAGCCGCGTGATCGCAAGCGCAAGCTCGTCGGCATGGTGCTGGTGGCCGACGTCGACCAGCCGCGAGTGCTGCGGATGCTGGGCAAGCGCTGATCCCGTTCCCGTCCGGACCCGTTCTCCCGCCCGGCGTTCGGCGGGATGGAGGTTGAATCATGCCACGTTCCAAGACCGTCGTTCCGGGGCGCGCCCGGCGCCGCAAGGTGCTGAGCGCGGCGAAGGGCAACTACGGCGGCCGCCGCAAGCTCTACAAGTCGGCGCTGCAGACGATCCAGCGCGCCGGACAGTTCGCGTGGGAGCACCGCCGCACGAAGAAGCGCGACTTCCGCCGGCTGTGGATCACCCGCATCAACGCCGCGGCGCGGATCAACGGACTCTCCTACAGCACGCTGATCTCGGGGCTCAAGCGCGCCAACATCGAGGTCAACCGGAAGCTGCTCGCCGACCTCGCCGTGCGCGATGCGGCGGCGTTCGCGAAGCTCGCGGAGGTTGCGAAATCGGCGGCCGCGTGAGCGCGGGCGCCGACACGCTGGTGCGCGGCCTCGTGCCGGGCTGGGCGAAGTCCGATCCCGCCGAGCTCGTGGCCGACTGGAGCTCGCGGCTGGCCGAGCTCGAGTCGGCGGATCCCGAGGTGGCGCAGGCAGCCGCGGCGTACGGCGCGGTCATCGCCGGAGCTCCGGATCCGGCGGCGCTCGTGCATCGCTTCGCCGCGGCGCTGGGACGGGAGCGCGGCGATCTCACGCGCGCGCTGGCGGAGCTGCCCCGGCTGCCGCTCGAGCACCGCCGCACGCGCGGGCGCTCGCTCAATCTCGCCAAGCGGCTGCTGGAGGAGCTGAACGACGCCGCGCGGGCGCGGCTCCTGCGCGCGGCCGAGGACCGGGACGCGATCGACGTGACGCTGCCGGGCCGCCGGCCGTGGATCGGGCGCCGCCACGTGCTGAACCAGATCTACGACGAGCTGCTCGACCTGTTTCACGGGCTCGGCTACTCCGTCTACACGAGCCCCGAGGTGGAGAGCGACGCCTACAACTTCGGCAAGCTCAACTTCCCGCCCGACCACCCGGCGCGCGACGCGCACGACACCTACTTCGTCGGCGACGACCTGCTTCTGCGCACGCACACCTCCCCGGGCTGGGTCCGCGCCATGGAGCAGCACGCGCCGCCGCTGAGGCTCGTGTTCCCCGGGCGCGTGTACCGCGCGGAGCAGATCGACGCGAGCCACATGGACCAGTTTCACCAGATCGACGGGCTGTACGTCGACCGCCACGTGAGCATGGCCCACCTGAAGAGCACGCTCAACGTGTTCGCGCGCGCGATCTACGGCTCCGGCGTGCGCACGCGTTTCATCCCCATCTACTTCCCGTTCGTGGAGCCGGGGGCGCAGATGGACGTGTCGTGCGTGATCTGCGACGGCGCGGGCGCGGTCGAGGACGGCGACACGCTGCGCCGCTGCAGCGTGTGCAAGGGATCGGGATGGCTCGAGGTGCTGGGCTCGGGCATGGTGCATCCCAACGTGTTCCGCGCAGTCGGCTACGACCCCGAGCAGTACACCGGGTTCGCGTTCGGGATGGGCATCGAGCGCATCGCCATGCTGCGCTACGGCATTCCCGAGATCCGGCTGTTCCTCGAGAACGACCTGCGGTTCCTGAACCAGTTCTGATTCCTTGGTCCCGCTCCCGGTGCCGGGCGCGGGCTCCCGGACGAGGTCCGATGAAGCTGTCCACGAATTGGCTGCGCGACTGGATCGAGGTCGACGCCGGTCCCGAGGCGATCGCCGAGGCGCTCACGCACCGCGGCTTCTACGTCGAGGGGATCGAGACCCACGGGCCCAGCTTCACGGGGGTGGTGGTGGCGCGCGTGCTCGGCGTCGAGAAGCACCCGAACGCTGGCAAGCTCACCCTCTGCCGCGTCGACGGCGGCGCGGGCGAGCTCGACGTGGTGTGCGGAGCGCCGAACGTGCGCGCGGGGATGCTGGTGCCGCTCGCGACCGTGGGTGCTGTGCTGCCGGGCGGAGTCACGATCAAGAGCAGCAAGATCCGCGGCCAGCAGAGCCAGGGCATGCTGTGCTCGGCCCGCGAGCTCGAGCTGTCCGGCGACCACGCCGGCATCGTCGATCTCGCGCGGATGTTCCCGGCGGCGGCACTCGCCCCCGGGCGGCCGGTCGGGGAGCTGCTGGGCCCCGCCGACGCCGTGCTCGAGATCGAGATCCCGTTCAACCGGCCGGACGGGATGGGCGTGGTGGGGCTCGCGCGCGAGGTGCGGGCGGCGCTGGGCGGCCGCTGGACCGATGGCGCGCGCGCCCGGCTCGAGCGGCGCTGGACCGAGCCAGCCCTTGCGGGGAAGAAGCAGGGGGCGGCCCGGCCGTTCGATCTCGAACTGGAAGACACACAGGGTTGCCCGCGCTACATCGCGCAGGAGATCGAGGGGGTCGTGATCGGCGACTCGCCGCCATGGCTCGCGCAACGGCTCGAGTCGATCGGCCAGCGCCCGATCAACAACATCGTCGACGTCACGAACTTCGTCCTGTTCGAGCTGGGCCAGCCGCTGCACGCGTTCGATCTGGACCGGCTGCGCGGCCCCATGATCCGGGTGCGGCGCGCGCGGGCAGGGGAGACGATCACGACGCTCGACCGCCGGGCGCGCGAGCTCGACCCGGAAGTGCTGGTGATCGCGGACCGCGACGGACCGGTGGCCGTGGCCGGAGTGATGGGCGGCGCCGACAGCGAGGTGCACGCCGGCACCCGGCGGCTGTTGCTGGAATGCGCCTGGTTCGATCCCGGCCGGATCCGGCGCGGCTCGCGGCGGCTCGGGCTCGCGAGCGAGGCCTCCAAGCGCTACGAGCGCGGGCTCGATCCCGAGATCGGCCCCGTCGCGGCGGCGCGGTTCCTGGAGCTGCTCGCGGCCGTGGCGCCGGGCATGGCGCTCGCGGCGGCGCGCGGCATCGCTCCCGCAAAGGAGCCGGCGCCGCGCCTCGCGCTGCGCGCCGCGCGCTGCACCCGCGTCATCGGCATGCCGGTCACGGCCGCCCGGGCGGGCCGCCACCTCGAGTCGCTCGGGTTCGGCGTGGCGCAGGGCGCCGCCGCCACGGACGCGCTCGAGGTGACGGTGCCGTCGTGGCGGATGGACGTCGGGCTCGAGGACGATCTGGTGGAGGAGGTGGCGCGCGCCGCACCCGGATCATGGGGCCGCGCAGCCGGTCCAGATCGAACGCGTGCAGCGGCT
>Ga0066709_100005002_pt1 | contig 10773 bp, 8 predicted proteins | sample GraSoiAngelo_158_FD_79665 | JGI IMG/M metagenome (GOLD analysis project Ga0066709, IMG submission 79665) | Grasslands soil microbial communities from the Angelo Coastal Reserve, California, USA - 14_1009_16_30cm | ecosystem: Environmental > Terrestrial > Soil > Grasslands | place: USA... | reverse complement strand
TCGCCCGGCATCTTGCCTAGCGCTACGTGCAAGGTCATGGTCTTGCCACCGCGGATGAGCGTGACATCGACGGACTTGCCAGGCGCATAGCGAGCGACCTTCTTGGCGAGATCGCGCGCGTCGCTGACCTCGTCATTGCCGACCTTGATGATCGTGTCGCCGGTCTTGATGCCGGCAGCGAGAGCGGGAGACTTATCCGTCACATCGGCGACGAGCGCACCTTTCTTGTCCTTGAGATTAAGGCCCTCGGCAATCTCGTCGGTCACCGGCTGGATCTGCACGCCGAGCCAGCCGCGGGTCACCGCGCCATTGTCCTTGAGACTAGTGATCACTTCCTTGGCAGTGGAGGCCGGAATGGCAAAGCCGATGCCGACGCTGCCGCCCGAAGGCGAGTAGATCGCAGTATTGATGCCGACCACATCGCCGTCGAGATTGAAGGTAGGACCACCGGAATTGCCTTTGTTGATCGAGGCGTCGATCTGCAGGAAGTCATCATAAGGCCCCGAGCCGCTGTCGCGGCCGCGCGCCGAGATGATGCCGCTTGTCACCGTGCCACCGAGACCGAAGGGATTGCCGACCGCCATCACCCAGTCACCGACGCGCGGACCCTTGTCGGAGAACTTCACCTAGCCGAAATCCTTGCCGCCCTCGATCTTGATAAGGGCCACATCGGTCTTGGGATCGGTGCCGATCACCTTCGCATCATATTGCTTGCCGTCGCTGAAGGTCACCGACACCTTGTCGGCCTTGCCGACGACATGGTTGTTGGTCACCGCATAGCCATCGGGCGAGATCACGAAGCCCGAGCCTTGCGCAATGCCGCCGCGCGGCTGGCGCGGGGTCTGCGGGAGCTGGTCGCGGAACTGCGGGAACTGGTTGAAGAAGTCACGGAATGGGCTGTCGGGCGGCAGGTTGGGCATGCCTTGTCCCTGTCCCTGTCCCTGTTCCTGATCGCCGTCGTCACCGTCATCCGAATTGTCGGCGACATTGGCGAAATTGACCTCGACGCTGACGACCGCGGGCATCACCCTCGCGGCGAGATCAGCGAAGCCCGCCTGCGGCGCCACCTGCTGGTTCGTTTCGGCGCGGACGGGCTGCGACGGGGTCACCATAAAGTTGGCCGTCAGTGCGGTCGTGGCGAGAAGGCCGAAGGCCATCAGGCCCAGGACGCCACTGCGCACTTTTGTGCTTGTTGTCATGGAAGTCTCCTTATCCCAGAGCAAATAATGTGGATGTATAGGTAGGTAGCAATGGCTTACGGCGACCTTTCGGCAATGTGAAATTTCTGTAATGTTTGCGATTGGCCCTGGATTGCGCCTTCACGTTGCTGTGAGAGCAGCTGATCGGCAGGCCCGACTAAGCATCGCGCTCCAGCACATGTCGCAGAGCCCGTTCCTCATCCGCATCGAGGGAGCGTTCTGCACTGCTCTCAATTCTGCGTCGACGGATGTAGAGAAATGCCGCTGCGATCAGCAGCAAGGCAAAAGGCCCGATCCACAACAGCCAGGTCTCAGGCATGAAGCGCGGGCGCAGCAGGACATAATCGCCATAGCGCGCGACCACGAAATTGACCGCCTGATCGTCGCTGTCGCCGGCCTTCACCCTTTCACGCAACAGCAAGCGCAGATCGCGGGCGAGCGGCGCGTTCGAATCATCGATCGACTGGTTCTGGCAGACAAGACAGCGAAGGCCCGCCGACAATGCGCGGGCGCGACCCTCGAGCACCGGGTCCGACAAAATCTCGTCCGGCTGAACAGCATGGAGTGGCGCCGCCAGTGTGAGAAGCAGAATGAATGCGAAAAGGAGCCGCTTCATCGCTCACTCCGCAGCGGCAGGCTGTAACCTGCGGGCGGTCTTCGGCGCACCGACCCGGAAGCGCCGGTCGGTGAGCGAGATGAGGCCGCCCAGGAACATGACAAAGGTGCCGAGCCAGATCAACGAGATGAGCGGATTGAAATAGATGCGCATGGCGCGCGCGCCGTCATTCATGCGATCGCCCATTACCGCATAAAGATCACCCGACCAGGCTTGCAGCAGGCCCACTTCCGTCGTCTCCTGGTTCCCCGGCCGGAACCGGCGCCTTTCCGAAACCAGCGTCGCTACTTCGCGATTGCCGTCCATGACGCGAAAACGCCCGCCATCGCCGCTGTAATTCGGTCCCGTCATCGGCGCCTCGCCGAGATAGGTCACATCGTAGCCGGCGACATTCAGATGGTCGCCAGGTTTCATCGCGACAATATGCTCTTCGCGCCAGGCCGTGACCGCGAATATGCCGATGACCGCGAGGCCGAGGCCCGCATGAGCGAGCGTCATGCCGAAGGAGGAGCGCGGCAGGCCCTTCAATCGAGACCAGGAGGTTGCCAACGGGGATCTGAACAAAGAGGTGCGCTCGGCGATCTCGACCGCGGCGCCCAGAACGAGCCATAGGCCGAGCGCCACGCCGAAGGGCGCAAGCCAGGGTCCGCGCGCCATGGCCACAAGAAGGATCATCACGATGGCGAAAGTGGCGAGCGCCGCCGCCCACAGGCGCTGGATTACCGGCCATGCCTCGGCGCGCTTCCAGGTGAGAAGCGGCCCCGCCGGCACGAGCAGCAGCAGCGGCAGCATGATCAGGCCGAAAGTCAGGTTGAAATAGGGCGGCCCGACGGAGATCTTCTCACCGCTCAGAGTCTCGAGCGCCAGAGGATAGAGCGTGCCGATGAATACCGCGGCACAAGCGGTGCAAAGCAGGAGGTTGTTCACGACCAGGGCGCCTTCCCGGCTCATCGGCGCAAACAGGCCGCCGGCCTTGAGCGCGGGTGCCCGCCAGGCGAATAGCGTAAGCGCGCCTCCGATGAAGAGGCAAAGGATCATCAGGATGAATACGCCGCGGGTCGGATCGACGGCAAAGGCATGAACCGAGGTGAGCACGCCTGAGCGCACCAGGAAGGTGCCGACTAGCGACAGCGAGAAAGCCAGGATGGCGAGAAGAACAGTCCAGATCTTGAGCGCGTTGCGCTTCTCAACGACGATCGCCGAATGCAAGAGGGCGGCAGCGACCAGCCACGGCATGAAAGAAGCGTTCTCGACCGGATCCCAGAACCAGAAGCCGCCCCAGCCCAATTCATAGTAAGCCCACCAGGAGCCCATCGAGATGCCGATAGTGAGGAATATCCAGGCGGCGAGCGTCCATGGCCTGACCCAGCGCGCCCACGCCGCATCGACCTTGCCGTCGATCAATGCGGCCATGGCAAAGGAGAAAGAGACTGATAGACCGACATAGCCGGCATAGAGAAAAGGCGGGTGGAAAGCCAGGGCGGGATCCTGCAGCAGAGGATTGAGTCCGTTGCCTTCGATGGGCGGTGGATCGAGGCGCAGAAACGGATTGGAAGTGGCGACAATGAAAAGCAGGAAGGCGACGCCGATCGATCCCTGGATGGCGAGCACGCGCGATTTGAGTTCAAGCGGAAGATTGCTGCCGAACAGCGCCACGCCTGAGCCGAACAGAGAGAGGATCAGCACCCACAGAAGCATCGAACCTTCATGATTCCCCCAAAGCCCTGAGATCTTGTAGAGCAGCGGTTTCGCCGAATGGGAGTTCTCCCACACATTGACGAGCGAGAAGTCCGACGTCACATAGGCATGCATCAGGGCGAAGAAGGCGATTACGATGAGGGAAAATTGCGCCAGCGCCGCGGGCGCGGCGACCTTCATCAAGGCCCTGTCGCCTCTCTGCGCGCCATAAAGCGGCACGATGAACTGGATGAGCGCCGTGACCAGCGCCAGGATCAGGGCGAAATGCCCGGTCTCGGCAATCATGGCCCCGTTCCCTTGCCTTCTTTCCACACACCCATTGCCTTCAGGCGGTCGGCGACGTCCTTCGGCATATAGGTCTCGTCATGCTTGGCGAGCACGGTATCGGCGATGAAATTCCCCGACGCATCGAGCTTGCCCTCGGTGACGACGCCTTGGCCTTCGCGGAAGAGATCGGGAAGCTGGCCGTTGTAATTGACCGGAACCGTCTTGATCATGTCGGTGACGGCGAAACGTACTGTCATGCCTTCGCCCTTGACGAGACTCCCGGTCTCGACCAGCCCGCCCAGACGGAAACGCTGACCCGGCTGAACATTCTTCTGGGCAAGCTCGCTCGGCGTATAGAAGAACACGATCGTGTCGTTGAGCGCATAGAGGACAAGACCCAGGGCAATGCCGAGAATGGCAAGGCCGGCGAGAATAAGCGCCGCACGCTTCTGCTTTCTGGTCGTGCGCGAAATCGTGATCGTCGCCATCTACTCGATACCCACTTCCTTCGCCGATTGCCCGAGAGCGGTCGTCGCCTGCATGTCGGCCTTGAACTGCTGTCTCGCCAAATCATACGCCGCGCGTGCCTTGTCCATTTCACCGAGGACTGCTCGCGCCTTGATCAAGCGCTGCCAGCCTTCGAGATCGGCGGGCGTCGATTTAAGCCGCTCCTCAAGACCGTCAACCATCCCGCGGATCATTTTTTCGCGATCTTCGGAAGGCATGGCCTGGCCGGCGGCGATCTGGTCGTCGGTGAGGACGGGGGCGCCCGGCGACAGCGAGGCGATCTGCGCCTCGAGCACGCTTTTCCATGAATCACCCGGTTTCGTGTCGGCGCGTAGCGCCTGCCAGAGCGCCAGAGCCTCCGTTGTCCTACCGTTCTGCTTGAGGGCGAGGCCGGCATAGAAGCGGGCTTTCGGAGATTTCGCATCGAGCTTCAGGGCTTCGGCAAAGGCAACCGTCGCCTGCTTGGGAACAAGGCCCGCATTGGCGAGCACCAGCATCTCGCCATAGTCGCCATAGAGCTCAGCACTCGGGCCCTTGAGGCGCAGGATGTTGAAATAGGCTGTCGCCGCATCGGCATAACGCTCGCTGCCCCGATAGAGCGGAGCCAGGACTTCCCAGCCCTGCAGATCATCCGGCTTCTCGGCGAGGTGCGCTTCGGCCTTGGCCATCAGCGCCGGAATGTCGCTATTGGCAACGGCATTGTCGAGGCGCTGCTTAAGCGGCGTATCGAGCCGCCCCGGGGCGCCGATAGCGAGATAGAGAGCGAGCGACGCTGCGGGGATGAAGCCTGCCGCCAGCAATGCTATCCATCTGCCAGTGACGGGCGATACAGCCCTGGTCTCGTCATGGCCCACCGAAATGAGGCGGCGGGCGATTTCGTTGCGGGCGGCCTCGGCTTCGGCCTCGCCAATAAGGCCACGCGCCCGATCGCGCCCGAGCTCGGCCAGCTGGTCGCGGAAGACGGCCCTGTCATAGTCGGCCCGGCTCGGTCCAGCATTGGCGCCCGTCAGGACCGGCCAGCAGACGGCCAGGATGACGCCTGCCGCAAGTGCCGCAAAAACAAGGAAATTCAGCATGTTCTCTGGAGTTCCAGTGGTCGCCTTGATATTAGTGCCCCAGGCTCGCGAAAGGGTCCGTCGCATTGTCGCATGGCGGCAATGGGGCGTCGGAAACCGGTGGAGCCCCCAATCCCCTTTTGATAAAGAGCGAGCTTGGTTTCCTGAGGGTGGCATGAAGTCCCGTTATTCGATCTTTACCCTCGCGCGCAACGCGATGAATTATCACAAGGACTGGGAGCGGGCCTGGCGAAGCCCGGCGCCCAAGTCCGAATATGACGCGGTGATCGTGGGGGCCGGCGGCCACGGTCTCGCCACCGCCTATTATCTGGCGAAGAACCACAAGCTCACCAATATCGCGGTCGTCGAAAAGGGCTGGCTTGGCGGCGGCAACACCGGCCGCAACACCACCATCATCCGCTCGAATTACCTGCAGGATCCCTCGATCGCCATCTATGAGCTCGCTCGCTCGCTCTATGAAGACCTCTCCCGCGACCTCAATTTCAATGTGATGTTCTCGCCGCGCGGCGTGATGATGCTGTGCCAAACCGAGCATGAATTCAGGGCCTTCAAGCGGACCGCCCATGCCAACCGCCTCGCCGGCCTCGACTGCCGGATGATCACGCCGGAAGAAGTCAAGAAGATCGCTCCCATCATCAATGACGATCCCAATTGCCGCTATCCGATCCTCGGCGCCTATTACCAGCCGCGCGGCGGTACCGGACGTCACGACGCCGTGGCCTGGGGCTATGCGAGGGGCGCTGACAGCTTGGGCGTCGATATCATCCAGAATTGCGAAGTCCTCTCGATCCGCCGCGACGGGGCCAAGGTCGCCGGACTCGAAACGTCGAAAGGCTTCATCAAGACGAAGAAGATCGGGGTCGTCACCGCAGGCCACGTCTCGACCATCGTGCAGACCGCAGGCCTCAGGCTGCCAATTGAAAGTCTCTGCCTGCAGGCGCTGGTGTCGGAACCGATCAAGCCGGTGCTCGACTGCGTGGTGATGGCGAATACGGTACATGGCTATCTGAGCCAGTCGGACAAGGGCGAACTGGTGGTGGGCGGCGGCACCGATCCCTACAACAACTACTCGCAACGTGGCTCCTTCCCGGCTCTCGAACATACGGTGACGGCGCTGGTCGAGACTTTTCCGATCATTTCGCGCCTCAGGATGCTGCGCATGTGGGGGGGCATCGTCGACATGACGGGCGACCGCTCGCCCATCATCGGCAAGACCGATGTGGAGGGGCTCTATGTCAATTGCGGCTGGGGCACCGGCGGCTTCAAGTCCATTCCGGGCTCGGGCTTCGTCTTCGCCGATACGATCGCCAATGACCGGCCGCATCCGATCGCCGAGCCTTTCGGCCTCAACCGCTTCATCGAGGGTCGCCTGATCGATGAAAGCGTCGCCGCCGCGGTGGCGCATTAATGATGATGGCACGCAGGAGTACGCGTTTATGCTGATCGTTCACTGCCCGGTCTGTGGTGCCGAGGGCGACGAGACGGATTTCCATTATGGCGGCGAGGCGCATATCAGGCGGCCGGCCACCGAGGACCCCGCCAGTGTGAGCGACGCGGCGCAGCGCGACTATCTGTTCATGCGCCGCAATCCCAAGGGCCTGCATTTCGAACGATGGCGCTGCGATCGCGGCTGCGGCAAGTGGTTCCATGCGGTGCGCGATACGCTGACCATGGATTTCAAGGGCACCTACGGCATCACCGAGCTGCCGCCGCGCGCGCTGATGGAAGCAGCGACCGGCGAATGGGCTTCCTTCTTCAAGGACAAGCTCGCTGCCGTCCAGCCTGCGCGCAAAGGAAAATCCTCATGAGCGGCAAGCCCTATCGTCTGGGCCAAGGCGGACGCCTCATCGACCGCAGCAAGAAAGTGAGCTTCACTTTCGACGGGCAGTCTATGACCGGCTTCGCCGGCGATACGCTTGCGTCAGCTGTTCTCGCCAACGGCCAGCGCGTCTTCGGTCGGAGCTTCAAATATCATCGACCGCGTGGCCTCGTCGGTCTTGGATCGGAAGAGATGAATGCGCTGGTGGGGGTGGGCGAAGGGGCGCGCCACGAACCCAATCTGCGCGCCACCCAGGTCGAGCTCCACGACGGACTTGTGGCGGTGAGCCAGAATCGCTGGCCGTCGCTCACTTTCGATGTCGGCGCCATCAATGGCAAGATCTCGCGCTTCATCCCGGGCGGGTTCTACTACAAGACCTTCATGTGGCCGCAGGCCTTCTGGAAGCATGTCTATGAGCCGATGATCCGGCGCGCCGCCGGCCTCGGCAAGGCGCCCGATGGCCCAGACCCCGACACCTATGAGCATATGCATGCGCATTGCGATATCCTTATCATCGGCGCGGGCATTGCCGGAATTGCCGCTGCCGAAGCCGCACAGGCCTCAGGTGCGCGCGTCATCATCTGCGATGAGACACCGCGTTTCGGCGGCATCGCCGATCTATCGAGTGGAACCATCGAGGGCACGCCGCAGCTCGACTGGGTGCGCAATCGTGCCCAACTGCTGGCCGAGGCCGACAATGTCCATGTGATGACGCGCACCACCGCGGTCGGGCATTGGCATCACAACCATATCATGCTGTTCGAGCGGGTGAGCGATCACGATCCTAAAAGCCTCGCCAAGGGTAAGCCGCGCCACCGTCTGTGGAAGCTGCGGGCGAAGCAGGTGATCCTCGCCACCGGTGCCATCGAGCGGCCGATTGCCTTCGCTAACAATGACCGGCCCGGCATCATGCTCGCGACTGCAGCGCGCGCTTTGGTCGAACGCTATGGCGTTGCGCCAGGCATGCGCGGCGTCGTCTTTACCAACAATGATGATGCCTATCTGACGGCGCTTTCCCTCAAGCGCGCCGGCGTGGGCATTGCATCGATCGTCGATGTGCGCTCGGACATGAGCGGCGCCCGTGCCCGAGACGCGCGCAATGCCGGCATCGAGATCATTCCCGGCCATGCCATCGCCGGTGTCGAAACCGGCTTCGGCGGTCTCACTCTCACCGGCGTCAAGATCGCTTCATGGCGCCAGGGACAAGGCCGTGTCGTCAATGAAAGCCGCGTCGCTTGCGATTTCGTCGCCATGTCGGGCGGCTTCAACCCGGTCGTCAATCTGTGGTGCCATAATGGCGGCAAGCTCACCTTCGACAGCGGGCTTCAGAGCTACAAGCCCGGCAAGCATCACGACCAGATCCAGGCCGTGGGTTCGGCCAATGGCACAATGGACATGGCCGGCTGCCTCAGTGAAGGTTATGCCGCGGGCGAAGCGGCAGTAAAATCGGCGCTGCCCAAGGCAAAATCTCAGAAGCTCACGCCGTCCAAGGCTGAAGCTGTTCCGCAAAATCCGCTGGAGCCGATCTGGTTTTCGCCCGCCACCGGAAAGTACAATGAAGGCAACAAGCACTTCATCGACTTCCAGAATGACGTCACGGCCGCCGATCTCGAACTGGCGCAGCGCGAAGGTTACGCCTCGGTCGAGCACACCAAGCGCTATACGACTTTCGGCATGGCGACCGATCAGGGCAAGACATCCAATCTCAATGGCCTTGGCGTTCTCGCCGAAGCGACCGGCAAGACTATCCCCGAAATCGGCATCACCACCTTTAGGCCGCCCTACACGCCCTTCTCCTTCGGTTCGATCGCCGGCTCCCTCACCAAGAACCTGTTCCTGCCGGTGCGCCGCACCGCTATCTTTCGCTGGCATAAAGCGCAGAACGCCGTTTTCGAGCCGGTCGGCCAATGGCGGCGCGCTTATACCTATCCGCGCGCCGGCGAAGACAAGCATGCCGCGATCAACCGCGAAATCCTCGCCGTGCGGCGCAAGGTCGGCCTGCTCGACGCCTCGACGCTGGGCAAGATCGAGATAAAGGGACCGGATGCGGCGGAATTCCTCGACCGCATCTACACCAACATGTTCTCGAGCCTGAAGGTCGGGCGCTGCCGCTATGGTCTGATGATGAACGAGCTCGGCTTCCTCATCGACGACGGCGTCACCGTGCGTCTCGGCGATGATCATTTCCTGATGCATACGACCTCGGGAGGAGCCGATCGCATCGCGGCCTGGCTCGAGGAGTGGCTGCAAACTGAGTGGACGCAGTACAAGGTCTTCGTGACGCCGGTCACCGAGCAATGGGCACAATTCGCCATTGCCGGACCCAAGGCGCGCGAGGTCCTGTCGAAGCTCGCACCCGATTTCGATATCTCGGCCGAAGGCTTCCCCCATATGGCGATGAAGGAAGGCCGGCTCGGCACCTATCCGGTCAGGCTGTATCGCATCAGCTTCTCGGGCGAGCTTTCCTATGAGGTAGCAACGCCCGCCAATTTCGGCCGCAGCGTGTGGGATCAGATCCTCGCTGCCGGTGCCGAATTCGGCATCGAGGCCTATGGCACCGAGGCGCTGCATGTGCTGCGCGCCGAGAAAGGCTATATCGTCGTCGGCGATGAAACCGACGGCACGGTGACGCCCTTCGATGTCGGGCTCGACGGCCTGGTGTCGAAGAAAAAGGCGGATTTCATCGGCAAGCGCTCGCTTGAGCAATCCTTCCTCAAAAGTGCCGGCCGCAAGCAGCTGGTCGGGCTCCTGACGGACGATCCGAAGGAGGTTCTGCCGGACGGCGCCTATGCGGTGCGCACGATCAAGGACAAGCCGCCGATGGAGATGATCGGCCAGGTCACTTCGACCTATTATTCGCCAACGCTCGATCGTTCAATCGCCATGGCGCTGATCGAGGATGGCCGCAACCGGATGGGCGAGACATTGTCCTTCCCGCTCGAAGGCAAGGTGGTCAGGGCCCGTATCACCGATCCGGTTTTCTATGACAAGGAGGGGAGCCGCCAGAATGTCTGAGGCCCAGTTCGAAAGCGCGCTCCAATCACGCGAAGGCCCGGCAGATCTCTCGGTCGAGATCCGCGAAATCACCGGCCGCGGCATGATCGATCTCAGAGGGCTTGCGGGCGAGCGCAAATTCATGGCTGCCGTCAAGGAGGTGCTGGGCCTCGACCTGCCCAAAGCGCCGCGCACCAGCGCCGCCTGGGGCGACATCCAGGCGCTGTGGCTGTCCACCGATCAATGGCTCATTCTCTTTCCGAGAGCCAAGACGGGAGAGCTCCTGTCCGCCCTGCGCAAGGCGCTCGCCGGCATCCATTCGTTTGCCGTCGATGTGTCCGATATGCGCAGCATCATCCGGGTGGAAGGCGATGATGCCCGCATGGTTCTCCTCAAGGGGTCAACGCTCGATCTCCTGTCGCCCGAATATGCGGCGGGAACTGTGCGCCGCCTGCGTTTTGCGGAAATCGCCGCCCTCCTCCACATTGTGAGCGCGGGGCCGGACGTGATCGATGTCTATGTGTTCCGCTCCTATGCGGATTATGCCTGGGATTGGTTTCTGGCCAATGGCCGCGCTGTCGCGGCGCTCAGGCCATT
>Ga0066709_100005000_pt1 | contig 10773 bp, 10 predicted proteins | sample GraSoiAngelo_158_FD_79665 | JGI IMG/M metagenome (GOLD analysis project Ga0066709, IMG submission 79665) | Grasslands soil microbial communities from the Angelo Coastal Reserve, California, USA - 14_1009_16_30cm | ecosystem: Environmental > Terrestrial > Soil > Grasslands | place: USA... | reverse complement strand
TTTGAAGCGTGCCGACTGGTCCGGCGCAACCTGGCCGCCGACGGTGGTACAGCGCGAATGGTGGTTCAAGTGCGGCGGCTACAGCACCGAGCTGTCGCCGGGGATGAGCAGCGACAACGACTTCTCGATGAAGCTGTGGCACGCCGGCTGCCGTCACTTCATCGGCGCCGGCGACTCGCTGGTCTATCACTTCCAGTGCAAGTCGACCGGCAAGGTCGCGAAGAACGACGGGGGCCGCCAGTTCCTCGACAAATGGCACATGACGCAGTCGACCTTCGACCGCTTCTATCTGCGTCGGGGCCAAGCGTGTGATGGCGAGGCCTTGGCCGAGCCGGAGAACTCGTCGGCGCTGCGCTGGGCGCTTCGCAAAGCTGCGCTGAAGCGCCGCTTCAGCTGACGCGTGCTTTAGCGCGCGACGCGGCGCTTGAGCCAGAACCACGGCGCGAGCAGCGCCGGGCAGATGGCATAGACCGCCATGCGGGCGCGCAGCGACCAGGGGACCGACAACGCGCGCAGCACCACCTGCAGTCGCTGCACGGTCGACTTCGCATCGAACAACGCGCGAATGAATCGCTCGCGTTCGAGCCGCGCCGTCAGCACCGCTTCGACCGCATCGAGCTGGCCCATGCGGCGCGCGTCGGTGAGCAGCAGCGGCAGCTCGACCAAGGCATGGCGGTTGTTCTTCAGCACCCGCGCGACCACGTCGCTCGCGTGCAGCGTTCGCACGCGGCGCGAAATCCCACCGCGCCGATAACGCACCAGCGGCTCGGCGAGCGTGATCGCACCGCCCAAGCCGATGGCGCGGAACACCATGATCAGGTCCTCGGCGACGACGCCCGTGGGAAGCGGACCGTAATGCTCGAGCAGGCGGCGCGTCCAGGCCTGCGCCGCGCCGATCACATGCGGCGGGTCAGCGAGCCAGTCGCGCAGATTGCGATAACGAGAAAGATCCGACGGCGTGATGACGGCATGCACGCGCCCGCCGGCATCGACATCTTCGAGCGGCGCAGCGATCAGGTCGACCTTCTTGCCATTGGCAAGCCAGGCGTCGACGACAACGCGGCAGCGCTGCGGCAACGACACGTCGTCGCCGGCCGTGACGAACAGCAGTTCGGCTTCGGGACACAGAGATGCCGCGTGGCTCAAGTGGGCGCCGACGCCGAGGTTGCGCGGATTGCGGTTGAGCACGACGCGGTGCGGACCCGCGTAGCCGTCGAGCGAGCGTTGCATCACGGCGAAGCTGTCGTCGGTCGACGCATCGTCCGACACGACGATCGTCAGCGGCGCATAGTCCTGCGCCAGCGCGCCTTCGATCGCGGCGGCGATCGTCTGGCGTTGGTTGTAGGCGATCACCAGCATCGCGACCGGCGGGTTCATGGCGGCGGGGAGCGTTGACGGATCGGGCATGAGTGAAGCGCGTGATGCTGTGCTTATGATTCTCGTATGAAGCGACCGAATCCCTGCGCATGAGCGCGTTGCCGCAGGCGACCGATGCCTGGCCCGCCGCGGACCTCGAGTCGGTTCCGGCCTGTCCGGTTTGCGCAGAGGCTCGACGCGTCGTGTGGCGCGAGGGGGTTGTCGATGCGGCGTTTCGCGCCGCACCGGGTCGCTGGACGCTGTGGCGTTGCATGGGTTGCGACGCGGCGTATCTCGACCCGCGACCGACCGCGGCGTCGATTGGTCGCGCCTACAGCCGCTACTACACCCACGCCGGCGAGCCGGCGAAGAACTTTCTCGTGCTCGGCGATCGGCCCGATCTCTGGTTCAAGCGTGCCATGCACCTGAGCCACTACGCGCGTGCGTACGCTCACCATCAGCGCGGCGTGTGGCCACTCATCGGGCGCTTGATCGACGCGAGCGCGTGGCGGCGTGCGCGTGCCGGCCAATTCATTCGTCACTTGCCGGGTCCGCAATCGGAAGCGGATGAGCTGCTCGATGTCGGATGCGGCGACGGCGGCTTCCTGCGCGTCGCACGCGCACTCGGTTATCGCGCACGCGGCATCGAGTTCGATCCGCAGTCCGCGCAAACGGCGCAGCGGCAAGGCTTCGATGTTTTCATCGGCGGCGTCGACACAGCGCCGTTGCCACAAGTGAGCCTCGCGCAAATCACGCTCAGCCATGTCATCGAGCACCTGCACGATCCGATCGCGGTGCTGCGGCGTTTGCATGCTGCGTTGCGACCGGGCGGCCGCATCTGGCTGCAGACGCCCAACATCGATTCGCGTGGCGCCGAGCGCTTTGGCGTCGCCTGGCGCGGGCTTGAAGCGCCGCGCCATCTGGTGATGTTCAATGCGGCGAGCCTGAGCTCAGCGCTGACGCGCGCCGGTTTCGCCGCTGCGCAACTGCTGCCGCCGCAGCTCGACGCGGCCTTCTACATCGAGCAAAGCACTGCGATGGCCGAGGGCCGCGACCCGTATCAGAACGACCGTGCCCGCCGCCGCGCGGCGCGGCGCGAAGGCAAGGCGTTGGACCGCGCCGCGCTCACCGATCCGGTGCATGCCGAATCGATCACGCTGATCGCGTTCAAGCGCTGATCCGCGCGGCATGACGCAGCAGCGCGTCGAGGTGCGTCTGCACGCCCGGGTAGTAGCTCAATGCAGCATGCGGGTCGGCAACGCGATGCGTGCCTCGACGCCAACGATCGATCGCCTCGCGAATCGCGCGCTCGAACGACGCCGCATCGGCGAGCGCGAAGCGCAATGAGCCCGCATCGCGAACGACCTCGGCGCAGCCGACGTTGTCGGCGACGACGATCGGCGTGCCGCACAGAACCGACTCGACGCCGACCAGGCCGAAAGGCTCGAAGCGCGACGCGATGACCGTGAAGTCCGCCGCGCGGTAGACGTCTTCGATGTCGCTGCGGTATCCGAGGTAGCGAATGTTCGGTGACACCGCATCGATCGGCCGGCCGGCGACCACGAGACAAGCGGGCAGGTCGGTGTTGCGAAAGAAGTCGACGAGTTGATCGAGCCCCTTGCGGCGATGGCCGGTGGACACGAGCAGAAACGTTGCGCGATCGTGAGGCAGCCCGATGCGCTCACGAAGCGAGCGCCGCTGCGCATCGATGACAACCTGAAAGCGCTCGCCATCGACCGGCGGGTACAGCACCTCGATCTTCTCGGCCGCGATGCCGTAGAAGCGCTGCACCTGCTCGGCCATCAAGCGCGAATGGGCGACGATGACTCGCGCGTTCTCGAGATGGCTTCGCTCGAGCGCGATCTTCCACTGGTCGCTGCGCCGCGTCGGCAGCTGCATCGCTTCGAGATAGCCGGGATGCGTGCTGCCGCAAATCGCGATGTCGGCCGCGCCGGTCTGGTTGCAGGCGATCAAGGGCCGCAAGTCCAGCTTGGATTTCAAGCGGCGAAGCCGCCAGTCGAACCACAGATCGCGCAGCTTGCCCGGCACGAAGTTCACCGGCACGCGAACCGCGTCGACCCAGCCGACTTCGGGCAGCGAATCATCGAAGCTCTTCGCCACCACCACCGGCCGGATGCCGCGCTCGTGAAGCCCGCGCACCAGCGTCAACGCGTAGCGCTCGACGCCGCCGCTCAGGCGCAGCGCATGGTTCGAGATGGCGAGCGGCATCGACGGGGGCGCGCCGCTCAGGCCTTGGCGCGCGGCACGCGACCCATCAAGTAGAACTCGTCGTTCGGCCGCATCGACGCCACATTGGCCATGCGGTTGGACAAACCGAAGAGGGCCGTGATCGCAGCGATATCCCACGAGTCCTCGTCGCTGAAGCCGTGCTCGCGCAGCGCCGCGAAGTCGGCCTCGCCGAGCGATGCGGAGTCGGTGCAGACCTTCATCGCGAACGCGAGCATCGCCTTCTGGCGCGGCGTGATGTCGGCCTTGCGGTAGTTGACTGCGACCTGGTCGGCGACGAGCGCATTCTTCTCGTAGACGCGCAGGATCGCGCCATGCGCGACGACGCAGTAGAGGCAATTGTTCGCGCCGCTGGTCGCGACGATGATCATTTCCTTCTCGCCCTTGGTCAGGCCTGACTCGCGCAGCAGCAGCGCGTCGTGATACGCGACGAAGGCGCGGAACTCGTCGGGACGATGGGCGAGCGTCAGAAAGACATTCGGCACGAAGCCGGCCTTCTCCTGCACCTCGGCGATCTTCTGTCGCACATCAGTAGGCAGGCTGTCCAAAGATGGAATCGGAAAGCGGCTGATCGGATGCGCCATGGCTAGCTCCTGAATTGCAAGGCATGCAGCCGAGCGTACAGCCCGCCGTGCGCCAGCAGCGCAGCATGGCTTCCCTGCTCGACGACGCGGCCGGCTTCGAGCGCGACGATGCGGTCGGCGCGCTCGATGGTCGACAGCCGGTGTGCGATGACAAGGCTGGTGCGCCCGCGCATCAGCGTTTCCAGTGCCTGCTGCACCAGCCGCTCGCTTTCCGAATCAAGCGCCGAGGTCGCTTCGTCGAGGATCAGGATCGGCGCGTTCTTGTAGATCGCGCGCGCGATCGCAAGGCGCTGGCGCTGCCCGCCCGACAACTCGCTGCCGTTGTGGCCGACCATCGAATCGATGCTCTGTGGCAGCGTGTCGACGAAGTCGAGCAGGTTCGCGCCCTTCAACGCCTCGCGCACGCGCTCGCTGTCGACCGGGCCGCCGAGCGAGACGTTGGCCGCGACGCTGTCGTTGAACAGCACGACGTCCTGGCTCACCAGCGCGAACTGGCGGCGCAGCGCGCTCACCTCCCACTGCGCGAGCGGCGTGCCGTCGAGCAGCAGCGTACCGGAAGTCGGCTCGATGAAGCGTGGCAGCAGATTGACGAGCGTCGACTTGCCGCCGCCCGACGGGCCGACGAGAGCGACGGTCTCGCCGGCATGCAGCTCGAGATCGACCGCGTCGAGGGCGGGCGCCTGGTCGTCGCGATAGCGCAGCGAGACGCCGCGCAGCTCGATGTGGCCGCTGGATCGCCCGGGATCGAATCCGCCACCGGCCTCGGCCGGCGTGGCGTCGACCAGCGCGACACCGCGGTCGAGTGCCGCGAGACCGCGTGTGATCGGGCTCGCAACTTCGGACAAGTGCTTGATCGGCGCGACCAGCATCAGCATCGCGGTGACGAAGGCGACGAAGCTGCCGACCGAGCCGCCGCTTTGCGACAGCGCGATGACGATCACCGCCGACAAGGCGCAGGCAGCCAGCAGCTGCGTCAGCGGCGTCATCGTCGACGCGGCGACGACCGACTTCAGCATCAGGCGGCGCAGCGTCTCACTGACCTTCGCGAAGCGCGACGCTTGCGACGGCCCGGCCGCATGCAGCCGCACGATGCGCCAGGCGAGCACGTTCTCTTCGACGACGTAGGCGAGCTCATCGGTCGCGTGCTGGCCCTCGACGGTGAGCCGGTGCAGCCGCTTGCTGAGCACCCGCATGATCCACGCGACCGCGGGGAAGAGCACGCCGACGAACATGCTGAGCTGCCAGTTCAAGTACAGCAGGTAGACGAGCATCGCGACCAGCGTCAGCGAGTCCTTCACCAGCGACTGCAGCGAATAGACGAGCTGGTTCGCGCCGTTTTGCACCTCGTAGGTCAGCGTGTTGATGAGGCTGCTCGCGGTGTTGCGGGTGAAGAGGGCGGGCTCGGAATCGAGCACGCGCTTGAACATCGCCTCGCGCATTGTCAGCATGCCGCGGTTCGCCGCCCACGCGAGTCCGTACTGCGCGAGAAAGCCAGCCAGCCCGCGGATCGCGAACAGACCGATGATCGCCAACGGCACCAGCCACAGCGAGAGATGGCGGTCGGCGAAACCGCGGTCGAGCAAGAGCTTCAACAGCGCCGGGATCGCCGGCTCGGTGAGTGCGCCGACCAGCGAGCCGACGATGGCGAGCACGAAACCGGGCCGGCTGGTGCGAAAGAACGGCGCGATGCGCGCCAGGCGTGCTTTCAGCGGCAACACGGGTGAGGTCATGGGGCGGGATTATCGGGCCGCTCGGCGCGAAGCCCGACGCCCGTTGGCGCTGCCTACAATCGCCTGCCCTCGCACCATGCTCATGCGTCCCATCACGCTGTCGGTCATCCTCATCACGCGCAACGAAGCGCACAACGTCGCCGGCTGTCTCGGCTCGGTGGCGTTCGCCGACGAGTGGATCGTCGTCGATTCGGCGAGCACCGACGCGACGCGTGAGATCGCCGAGCAATTCGGCGCGCGCGTCGTCACGACGAGCGACTGGCCCGGCTTCGGCGCGCAGAAGAATCGCGCGCTGGCGCTGGCGCAGGGGCGCTGGGTGCTGAGCATCGATGCCGACGAGCGCGTCAGCGATGAGCTGGCGACAAGCATCCAGCGCGCGATCGCCGTGGACACATCCGGACACGCTTCCGGGGCGGCCGCTATGGCGCAGCCGCTAGGCTACGAGCTGTCGCGGCTGTCGAGCTTTTGCGGGCAGTGGATGCGCCACGGCGACTGGTATCCGGACCGGGTGCTGCGCCTGTTTCGGCGCGACGCCGGCCGATTCTCCGACGACATGGTGCATGAGCGGCTGATCGTCGATGGGCCGGTCGGCACGCTGGACGGCGAGCTGTTGCACGACAGCATGCCGACGCTGGACAGCGCGCTCGACAAGATGAATCGCTACACGGCAGGCCGCGCGCTCGACAAGGTGCGTGCCGGCAAGAAGGGCGGTCTTGCGTCGGCACTCGCGCACGGACTGTGGGCGTTCATCCGTTGCTACGTCCTGCGACGCGGGTTCCTCGACGGGCGGCTCGGCTTCGTGCTGGCGCTCTACGTGGCCGAGGGAACGTACTACCGCTATCTGAAGATGGGTCTGCTCGCGCCAGCGCGCGCAGCGATGCAATGAACCAAGCAGCCAAAACGGGGTCATGACAGGTCATGCTGAACAGAAGAACATTTTTTGCCGCATCGGCGCTGCTGTTGGCGCTGCCGGCATTCGCGCAATTCCGCGTCGAGATCTCCGGCGTCGGCGCGACGCAAGTGCCGATCGCAGTCGCGAAGTTCCGCGACGAAGATCGCAGCGGCCAGTCGGTCTCGGGAATCATCCGCGCCGACCTCGAGCGCAGTGGGCTGTTCCGCAACATCGATGCACCGGGGTCACTCGATGAGACCAGCCAGCCGGCGATGAGCGAGTGGCGCAGCCGTGCGGTCGATGCGCTCGTTGCCGGCTCGGTGACGCGCCTCGCGGACGGCCGATTCGATGTGCGATTCAAGCTCTGGGACGTCGTCAAAGGCGTCGAGCTCGGCGGCCAAAGCAACGCGGTCAACCCGGCGGATTTGCGCCTGGCCGCGCACCGCATCGCCGACTTCGTCTACGAGAAACTGACCGGCGAGAAGGGCGTGTTCTCGACCCGCATCGCGTATGTCGTCAAGAACGGCAATCGCTACACCTTGCGCGTCGCGGATGCCGACGGTGAAAGCTTTCAGGTCGCGTTGGAAAGCGCCGAGCCGATCATCTCGCCGGCCTGGGCGCCTGACGGGCGCGAGCTCGCCTACGTGTCGTTCGAAAGCCAAAAGGCAGTGGTCTACACACAAGAGGTCGCGACCGGCAAGCGCCGCGCGATTGCGAATTTCCGCGGCTCGAACAGCGCGCCGGCCTGGTCACCCGACGGGCGCACGATCGCGCTCACGCTGTCGCGCGAAGGCGGCTCGCAGCTCTACCTGATGGGGCGCAGCGGCGATAACGTGCAGCGCATCACGAACAGCGGCGCGATCGACACCGAGCCGGTCTTCACGGCCGACGGGCGCACGCTCTATTTCGTCAGCGATCGCGGCGGCACGCCACAGATCTATCGCATGAGCGCAGCCGGCGGCGCGCCCGAGCGCGTGAGCTTTTCGGGCAGCTACAACATCAGCCCGGCGATCAGCGCCGATGGGCGCACGCTCGCCTACATCTCGCGCCAAGGCGGCGCATTCCGCCTCTACACACTCGACCTCGCGAGCGGTAACGCGCAGGCCCTGACCGACACCAGCGATGACGAGAGTCCGAGCTTCGCGCCGAACGGCCGCTTGATCATCTACGCCACGCGCGCCGAGGGTCGTAACGTCTTGATGACCATCACGCTCGATGGCAAGATCAAAGCGCGCCTGATGTCGACGACGGCGCACGAACCTGTGTGGGGTCCCTATGGCCGCTGATGCGCGTTTGTTGGGCGATTGAACTGGGCAACTCGAAAAGGAAACTGCGATGAAATCTGTGCGTGTCAATACATCTGTTCGTTGGATCCAGGCTCTGTGCGTCGTGGCTGCGGGCGCGTGGCTCGCCGGCTGCTCGAGCGTCGCGCTCGATGAGAACAAGGTGCCGGTCGAAACCCGCACGCCGAGCTCGGTGAAGCCGGGCGGCGGCGCCGCGGCGGGCGCTGCGCCGCAGTCGCAGGTGGCGAATGTCGACCTCACGAAGAATGCTGCCAACGCGGCCGACAAGCTGCCGCGCGTCATCTACTTCGACTTCGACAGCTACGTCGTCAAAGACGAGTTCCGTCCGACCATCGAAGGGCAGGCCAAGGCGCTCGCCACCGACCGCAAGCGCCACCTCGCGATCGAAGGTCACACCGACGAGCGCGGCGGGCGCGAATACAACCTCGCGCTCGGCCAGAAGCGCGCCGAAGCGGTGGCCAAGTCGCTGACCTTGCTCGGTGCGACCGACAGCCAGCTCGAAGCCGTGAGCTTCGGCAAGGAACGCCCTGCGGTTCAGGGCAGCGACGAAGAGGCGTGGGCGAAGAATCGCCGCGCTGAGCTCGTTAACCGCTGAAGGGCACCATGACTCGCATGTCCCGTTGCTTGAGCGCCGCCGCATTGGCGTGCGCCTTGTTCGCTCCGGCCGCGCAGGCGGGGCTGTTCGACGATGACGAGGCGCGCCGCGCGATCCTCGACCTGCGGCAAAAGCTCGAGCAAAGCAACGAGCAGCAACGTGCGCGCCAGGCCGAGCTCAACGCGCAAATGGCCGACCAGCTCGCCCAGCTCAAGCGCAGCCTGCTCGACCTGAACAGCCAACTCGAGCTGCTGCGCGCCGACAACGCCAAGCTGCGTGGGCAGGAGGAACAGTTGCTGCGCGACGTCGCCGAGCTGCAGCGCCACGTCAAGGACACGCAGCAAGGCGTCGAGGAACGCATGCGCAAGTTCGAGCCGCAGAAGGTGTCGGTCGACGGCAAGGAGTTTCAGGCCGACCCCGACGAGAAGCGCCTCTACGACGACGCGATGGCGCAGCTGCGCAAAGGCGACTTCGCCGGCGCGGCGAGCGCTCTCATCGCGTTCCAGAAGCGCTACCCCGGCAGCGGCTACAGCGAATCGGTGCTGTTCTGGCTCGGCAACGCGCACTACGGGCGGCGCGATTACAAGGCCGCGATTCCCGCGTTTCGCGCGCTCGTGACGAGCGCGCCAGACAACCCGCGCGCGCCCGAGGCGCTGCTGTCGATCGCGAACTGTCAGGTCGAGCTGAAGGACTCCAAGGCCGCGCGCCGGACCATCGACGAGTTGATCAAGACCTACCCGAAGTCCGAGGCCGCGCAGGCGGGCCGCGAGCGTCTCGCGTCGCTGAAGTAGCGCTTCGTAAAATCGGGGCATGCACGAACCCGATCTCGAGCGCCGCTTCAGCGGCTTGCGGCGTCTGTACGGCGACGCCGGCTATGCGCGATTGCGCGCCGCGCGAGTCGCGGTCGTCGGGCTCGGCGGCGTCGGCTCGTGGGCAGCCGAGGCTTTGGCCCGCAGCGGTGTCGCCGCGCTGACCTTGATCGACCTCGACCATGTGTCCGAGTCGAACATCAACCGGCAAGTGCAGGCGATGGGCGCGACGCTCGGGCAAGCCAAGGCAATCGCCTTGCGCGAGCGCGTGCTCGACATTCATCCCGAGTGCGTGGTCCATGCGATCGAAGAATTCGTCAACGAGGACAACTGGCCCGCGCTGTTGACGAGCCCGATCGACATGCTGATCGACGCCTGCGATCAGGTGCGCGCGAAGACGGCGATGGCCGCTTGGGCGCTGGCGAGCGACACGCCTTTCGTCAGCGTCGGCGCAGCGGGCGGCAAGCAGCGCGCGCAGGCCGTCGAGGTCGACGACATTGCGCTTGCCACGCACGACCCTTTGCTCGCATCGATGCGCCAGCGCTTGCGCAAGAGCCACGGTGCAGCGCGCAGCGGAGCGATCGGCGTCGCGTGCGTGTTCTCGCGCGAAAGCGTGACCGCGCCGAGCGACGAATGCGACATCGACGGCAGCCTGAATTGCCATGGCTACGGCTCGAGCGTCGCGGTGACGGCGACCTTCGGCATGGTCGCGGCGAGCGTGGCCATCGAAGCGCTGCTGCGTCGTGTGGCGACGCCCCGAGCCACCGAAAAGTCGACGCTATAATGCGCGGCTTGCTGGGTCGTTAGCTCAGTCGGTAGAGCAGCGGACTTTTAATCCGTTGGTCGAGTGTTCGAGTCACTCAGGGCCCACCAACATGATGAACGGCTTGGCTGCGACAGCGGCCAAGCCGTTTCCATTTGAGTCCACGTGGTCCAAGCGACAAGCGTCGACGCCCCGCCGGCACTTCACCTTGGTCGACATCTTGGCCAAGTCTTCGTGCTGGCCGCGAGCAGGTCGAGTATTGCAGTACTGTCCCCGGTAACGTGGCGCATCCCACGAAGTCAGGATGTCCCAATCCTCGATCGTCGCCTATAAGTTCGACACTCGAAGGAGCGCGTCATGGCAAAGGCAATCGAATCGATTCTCGACAAGGTCACCGGCCACTTCGGGCTCGGCGCGAGCGCCAATGGCGTCGTCGATACGCCGCACAAGGCGGTGCATGACGGCGACACGTTCTCGGTGCGGGCGGTGGGCA
>Ga0066709_100004999_pt1 | contig 10774 bp, 9 predicted proteins | sample GraSoiAngelo_158_FD_79665 | JGI IMG/M metagenome (GOLD analysis project Ga0066709, IMG submission 79665) | Grasslands soil microbial communities from the Angelo Coastal Reserve, California, USA - 14_1009_16_30cm | ecosystem: Environmental > Terrestrial > Soil > Grasslands | place: USA... | reverse complement strand
TGCATCCCGGGTCGCCAGGACAAGACTCTTGCGCTCCGAGCTCCAGCGCACGAACACGACTTCTTCACCATTCGCCAAGAGCGCGCGTGACAGAGAGCGCGTTACTCTCTGCATCCCCGTATTCGTCGCATACTTCGCCGTGTGGTCAATCCAGTAGTAGATGGGCCCGCTCGTCATTCTCCGCTCGCTTCCCTACACCTACCTTCTCGGACGCCGAATTCTCTCTCTCACCTCTTCGATGTCGACGATCGGCTGTATCGATCCGGCCACGGAAAATCGGCGGCTCCCATCAGGAGCGTCATCCGCACCCGCGACTCGCGCCGGTACAGGATGCGAGGGCGCTGTTATTCTCGCGACCACGGGCGGGCCGACCGCGCGACTGTGCCCCCGCAAGCCGGCGTGCCCGGGCGTGAGCATGACGAACCTCTTGATGCGCAAACGCAAGCCGGGCCGACGCTTCAGCAGCTCGCCGACGGTCCGGCGGATCCTCGGTTGCCTCGACGCCTGGAGCGCTGCCTCACGAATCAGTCGCGCCGGCATTGCGGCCACATGACCCGCGCCCTCGCGCAAGCCACGTGTGGTCGACCTCAACCACCGACAGGCGGAGCGCAACGGAGCAGAGATGCGCATCGATCGGATCCCGAGAACGTCCCGTCGATGTCTACTCAGATTAGCCACGCCTTCTCTCCAGCTCACCGCTGCCGCTGAGCCTCAGCCGCGCGCTGTACCGCTTCCAGCACAGTCCCAGGGCCCGCAGAAGTATGACATCCTCAAAGTTCTACGCGTAGGCGACCTCTTCCATTCCTCCGCGAAGCCCGTTTTTTGAATGAGGTATTCGGCCAGCTCCAGCCGCATCATCAGCTGATCTTCGCGCTGGCGAGGGTGAGCCCCCGTTTCTCGGGTCCGCCTCGGCTCTTCAGCCCGCGAGCACTTGCCTCTAGGAATGCGTGATTCCAACGCTCTCGAGCTCCTGTGCTGGCGCTTGACTGCAGCAGGAAAGATGCGACAGAGGATCCTCTGCTCACCTGCTCAGAGAGGCGTGAGGAACAGGACCTCTGATGTCGCGTCGAGAACAAGCACCACCTACGATGCAGAGAAGAGAGCTCACTGAACCGGTGCACGCTCGAGCTCAAGACATGCGACCCCGGACGCCGCAATTGCTTCATCGGCGTAGTGACAACCGATGAGCGCCTCTCGCGGCAGGGGACCCTCCCACGCGCCTCGATAACGATAGAACTCGGCCTCAACCACTATCAGACCGCTCATTGATATCAGCCGATCAAGCCGGTCTGCATCATACTGAACAAACCAGCCGTGATCTTCTGGAACTCCAAAAGGCACGGTAACGAGCAGCCGGCCTCCCGGTCGAAGCACGCCAGCGAGCGCTTGAATCGCGGCCATGTCCCCCCTTGTATCGGTTGGATCTGACACCGACCCGATGTACCGCGTGTTGTCGCGGCCGATGTGCTCAATCACCGAAATGGCCAAGACCTGGTCAAAGGAGCACGCCTTTAGTGCAGGCCATCTCACATCGGCCACGAGCGGCCATACGCCCGAGCGGAGCGAGGCGGTCAAATCGATACCAACAAGTATCGGAATACCGAGTGCACTGAGCGCATCAGTGTAGCGGCCTTCCGCGTGTGCATAGCCGACGTCCAGCACGCGCCGTTCTCCACGATACCGAGACAGCGTCCAGGGGATCTCTACACAGCGCTCCGACTCGAACGCTCCATAGAGCTTGTGCGGAATGCAGAAGCGGCCTGGCGGGGCCGTCTCCGGCCATCGGAGATGAGACTCGCCACCGCTCTTATCGTCTCGCCAGTGTAGGATTCCATCAGGCAGCCGTTCGACTCGGAGCTTTCGAGGCTCTTTCTCGAACCACGAGGCCCAAAACTTCCCCTCCACCACCGGGTCCAACTCGACCTCGTACACTCCGGGCGCCGTCGGGATCGAGAGCGGCAAAACGACGAAGCACTCCTCCTGTTTGGCGCTCACGGCTTGACTTCGAGGTCCTCCCTCGACGACGATTTCGCCTGTTTCTCTGCGTACGTGAGAGGCTAGGTGAATCGGATCACTTCCCGCCCGCCGCACCAATTCCTCGCCGAGCCGCCACTTGCACAGCATGGCTACGCTGCCACCGCGTGTCGGGAGGCCGAAAACCTCGATCACCTCTATCGAAGACCGACCCCGCGTCTTTCGCCTGCGCCAGCCACGGCTTGGCCACCGCATTACGCGACGGCTCCTCACCCACTACGGCGGGCAGCGAACAGCGCACGATTGCCGTGGACTGACTCGCCGACAATGTCCCCGAAGCCACACGCTTTCAGAAATGCCTTGAGGCAACCCACCGAGGGGATAAACCAGTTTTGGACGGCTTCTACACTGGGCGCGTTCTCGACAAACCTCAGTTCGTATGCGGGTCCACCGTAGTTAGGAATGCGCCGTCCAAACCATCGTGAAGGTGGAACGATTGCTGACTCGCAGACGAGGACCCCGCTCGTTACCCGTGCCAGTCTTTCCAGGGCCAGTAGAGGATGCTTCAGGTGATAGATCACGCCGAGAAAGAGCACGATGTCGAACGTTCCCAAGTCCTCTCGCACGTCGTAAACTGAGAGCCCTCGGAAGTCGATATCGATGTCCAGCACTTCGCGCACCAGCTTCGCCTGCTCCAAATACTGGGGGAATGCCTCGATACCAAGAACGTAAGATGCGCCAAGCCGCTTCATCTCTATCGAACAGAATCCCGCATTGCAGCCGACATCCAGCACACGCATTCCTTCGATCTTTGCTGGCAGCATCGCGCGGACCAGTGCCCATAAGGCCCGTGGGTAACTCGTGTTCCCGTCGTGGGCTGCATCCCGCTGGGTCCGAATTCCGTTACCCAGGTCAATGTTGTGGAACCACGGCTTTAGAGCCTCGATCCGGTCCAGGATCTCCTGCTTTGGTATTCGGGTCCCCCGTGGTGTCAGGACGACCTCGGGATGCCCGACCCGCCCGCGCCCAGTGACTTGGTGGCGACAACAGCGTAGTCACCACACTCGTGGTAGAGGCGCTGTGGATCCCCGTCTTGCTCCGGATAGGCGATATCCACAGCGCCAAAGCCAGCGGACTCAGCGAGGAATTGAACAACTTCAGGGTAGAGCGGTGCGATATGGGAGGGATCGAGCCAGAAGAATTTGAATGCGGCCGTGCAGTGGGGATTTACCGTCTCGGCGATCATGATCCCGCCGGGCTTGAGCTTTCGATACGCGAGGCTGAAGAGCGTTACGAGCTCCTTGAACGGAATGTGCTCGACCAACTGGGCAGAAAAGATTGCGTCCACCGATCCGTCCTGGAGCCCTCTAAGATACTGACCGAGGTCTCCTTGCACGACGATATGTCCCTTACCCTGGCACGCTGCGGCCTGATCAGGATCGATCTCAACACCAACGCCGGAAAGACCATGTTCCTTCAGGACATCCAGGAACTCGCCGCGCCCACATCCTAGGTCCAGGATCACGCCTCGATTACGAACGTATGGCAGATAAAACCGCAGTTTGTCCTGAATCACCCGAGATGGGCCACGAAACTTCAGTTCGAAGCCATAATAGTCAAAACGATCGTCGCCACCTGGTCGCGGCTCGGCACGCATGAACTCCGGGTTGACGTACGGCTTCGCGAATATGTGTCGTTCGATCCGCTCGAGTCGCTCCAGAATAGAGACAGCCCCTCGACCTCCTTCCCGCTGGACAATCGGGTCGAGGACCCGCTCAAGCAGCCTGCGGACCCTCTGCTGAGCTGAAGCCGGAAGGATCCCCTTAACTACCGCGCGCGCCCGGTATTTCACGGCGATCTAGCCAACCAGATCCATTGGTCTTCGCTAGGCTCCCCGGATGCGCCCTCCGGCCGCGACTTTTCCGAGCCGTGCCGTCACGCGTCTCCCTACAGCATCCAAGCTGAAGTGCGCCGCGATGTCCGCCCTGGCCTGTGCGCCGATCTGTGCGGCAGACTCCCTATGATCAAAGACCCGCCGCATTAGCTCGGCCGCGTGCTCGACATCAGGTTCCGCCCACGACGAGCCCCGCCGGTAAGGGCCCTCATCCTTATCAATTTCGACGAGCCGATACCGCACGGGGAAGCTGTTCCCCAAATTCATGAAGTCCACGTTGGCCGAATAGGCCGTGGCGACGACTGGCTTGCCTGCACTCATCGCCTCTGCCATCGTCAGACCGAATCCTTCCGATCGATGCAGAGACACGTAAGCGTCGCAATTCTGAATGAGAGATGCGATCTCTTCGCGCGAGAGATAGCCTTCGATAAGCCTCGTCTGCGAATCCTCTACGGCTGCGCGTAGTCGCACCGCGTTGGCCGGATCGGCGTCCGGATTTGAGCACTTCACGACCAGCAGCACCTTGTCGCCGCCCGGGAAAGCGCGCTTGAACGCTTCGAGCACGGCCAGCGGGTTCTTCCGCTGAAAGACGCTCATGAAGTCGAACATGAAGAAAAAGATGAAGTTCCCCTGCGGGAGCCCGAAGTGTTCCCGCCCAAGCACGGGGCCGTCATACGGGCGTAGAGGGAGGGGCATCTTCATTGTAGGGACGGGTGAGGCCATGGCAATGGCCTCCGCGGCAAAGGCGCTCGCCGCCCAGATCTCGTCGAAGTAGCGGAAGCTGTCAGACCACTCCGGTGGGAAGTCGGGCAGCTCCCACATCCAAAATCCGATGTTATATCGCTTCTCGAAGAAGCGCTCACCGTATGTCTGTGCGAAGACATGGACCTGATCCGCGTTGACGTGAATCAGGTTAATGCCATAGGGGTTGTTGTTGGCGAAGTTGGCGAACGTTCGATCGGCTCGGCGCAGGTTGTAGCTTTCGCCGAAATTGATCAGCACATTCGGGATCCCCGCTGCCTGGACCGACTGCGCGATCAGCCGCGCTGCCTCACCAACTCCGCTCTCCGTCGTGAAATAGCCGGCTATGTTGAGCCCTATCGTGCCCGCAATGGGCTGTTGAGACACGACGGCACGAGCAGCGCTTTGCTCGCGACCCACCGTTGCGCTGCCGATCAATCTCGATAGGCTGAGATGGGCCGAACAGGGGCGAAGCGCTTTCTTGACGAGCCACCGAAGCGCTCCTTTGCCTGTTCCGGCGGCGCTGACGATTCCTGAGGGGCGCCCCCCTTTCATCCACGCCCCGCCCGCCGGTCCGGCCACTACTCGACGGACGCCGGTCCGCAACCGCCTGATGATGGAGGTTCGCAGAACCTCACGATAGCCCCATTGATCGATCAATGGCAGCAACACGCAGATCCTGCAGGAGCCGTCCGCAAATGCCCGAAGCATTTGCCTCGAAGCGAGGAGGACGTTTATCCGGCCCCACCAAGAGCTGTCCCTAGCGTCCGACACCGGCTCTAGAAACGCAGCGTCTAGCGCTTGCCCCGTGCCCCGACTCAAGACCATCCAACGCAAGAACGCTTGCCGATCGGTGCCCCAATAATGGGGATACGCCCTCCTAATGACCTCCATGTACTCCGGAATCCGCGCGATGAGGTTCGAGAGATAGGGGGCCTGAGCTCGCTCGCCGGGTGCCGGGGCGTTAAGCCACTCAAAAAAGGAGCCTGACTCGCGCGTCACAAAGGGATTCCCGAACCGGCGGCTTTCCTCCCCAAGGTCGTAATAAATCCGGCGGATGAGCGGACTGATGCTCACTCCGCTGTCGAACTGACCATGGGAGTACGGAAACTGCGTGACCTCGCGGTACCCCTCGCCGATTAGCCGCTCACCGTACAGCGAAAACAGCGTCCTGGCCTCGCCGAGATCCTCCATCTTGAAGCGGGTCTGATGCTTGGAGACGACATCCGGCTTTTCCGGGTCGTAACCGCTAAAGTGGAAAAACCGTAGGGGTTGCTGGTTGGCTCTCGGCTCGGGCTGAAGTGTTATCCGCTGCGCGTGCAGGTTCCAGTAAGCCACATTATATCCTGGGTGCCTCACGACACACACGTCGCCGAATATCCCCGGAACGAGGTCGACCCATTTCTGATCGACGAACAAGCCTTCGCGCGGCTGGCTCAGGCAGTACTTCTCGCAGCGAGCCTGCCACCACGAGAGCATGCTACGCGTCGTGGCCGTGTCGGCTAGCCCGATGAACCCTAGATTGTAGGCACCACTTTGGAGGAAGGTCAGTTCGCTAGGGGTACAGTCATCCTCCTCGATGGGATCAGTGGTGTGTGGAATCAGGAGTATCGAGTGGTGGGCCAGAAGCTCCTCTAGAGGTGACAGTGTGTTGAAGATTAAGATGTCGGGATCGAGGTAGATGACCTTCCGTGCGCCGAACCGATCGAAGATGTGCTCGAGAAGGAAGGGCTTCACGGCCGTTGCGAGCTCGAGAACCGAGTACTTGAAGCACAGAGCGGGCAGGTCTTTTATCCGCAGTTCGTCGAGCTTCACCAGTTCGAATGGCTCTTTTTGTGGATCGATGTACCCGTCGACCTCGTCCACGGCCAGCACAATCATGCGCGTGTCAGGATTGTGTGCTCGCAGCGAGCGGCTCAGAACCCTGGCATGGGCAAGATAGTTCTTGGCTACGATGGTGGTCACGGCTAAGTCGGACATCGCATCTCCTTGCAGGGGCCCCTGTGCCCAGGCGCTTTAGACCGAAGCATTCTTGTCTTTCGCCAAATCTCCCTCCCTCTGGAGCTCCTCCCGATAAGCGTCTGCCACGGTCACGGGCCGCCCACGCTGCCGGATGATCCCAGCGTTCAGCCAAATAGCCTCATCGCACCATCGCTCGACTGCGCGGAGGTCGTGGGTCACCAGGACAATGGTCCTCCCGCTCTGTCGAAGCTCGGCGATCTTCCCAAGGCACTTCTGCTGAAAGGACGCGTCACCGACCGCGAGGATCTCGTCAATCAGGAGGATCTCAGGATCAAGGTGCGCGGCCACCGAGAATCCAAGTCGCGCGACCATGCCGCTCGAATACGTCCGCACCGGCTCATCCAGAGAGGCCTCCAGCCCGCTAAAGGCCACGATGGCGTCCATTCGCTGGGCCACTTCACGACGGGTCAGCCCCATGAGGACCGCGTTGAGGACGATGTTCTCGCGTCCCGTCAGCTCAAAGTGGAACCCCGCGCCGAGCTCGAGCAATGGCGCCACCCGACCGTGGATCTCGACCGTTCCTGCCTGGGGTTGGATCACGCCGGCGATCAGCCCCAGCATCGTACTCTTGCCCGAGCCATTCGGCCCGATAATGGCGACCGCTTCGCCTTGCCTGATTTCGAGTGACACCTCGTTAAGCGCGAGGAACCGATCCGCTTTCATCCGCCGGATCAGATCGGGCAGGTGCAGCAGGCTCTGCTTCAGCCCGTGCGTCAGATGTCGATGGCGCGGATAGGTCTTCGACACGTGGTCGAGGCGGATGGCGTTCATACGAGCTCAGCAAACCGGGGCGACAGGGCATGGTACAGGACCGAGCCCACGGCAAGACAGGCCACCCCGTACGCGTAGGCGCCCAAGACCAGCGACCCGTTCAAGGCTCCGTCCAGGAACAGCCCCTGCCAGGCGCCGATGAGCGGGGCGATCGGATTGAGTCGGATCCAGACGTGATACTGGGGCGGCATGCTGGCGACCGGGTACACGATCGGGGTGAGAAAGAAAAGAACCTGCAAGAAGATCGCCGTGATGCGCTCGAGATCGCGGAAGAACACGTTCACCGACGCGACCGCCAGAGCTGCCCCATACACCGTGAGGAACTGAGCCACCGCGAGGAGGGGGATGCCCGGCACCCACACCCACGAGGGGGTGAACCCGTACCAGAGAACGGCAAGCGTGATCACCGGGATGGTCAGCAGGAAGTGAATCGCGTCACTCAGGACCCCACTGGCGACGAGGATGTTCCGCGGGAAGCATACCTTCTTGATCAGCGAGGCATTGTTGATGAACATCATGGGCGCGGTTCCCACGGAAGTCGATAGCCACTGCCACGGAAATTGACCAGCGAGCAGGAAGAGCGGGTACGGGTAACCCGGGATCTGCAGCCGCAGGAAGATGCCGAGGGCGACCGAGTAGACCGCTGTGAACACGAGCGGGTTGGCGACCGACCAAGCATAACCCAGCCAACTGTTCTTGTAGCGGACCTTCATCTCCTTCTGCACCAGGACGAGAATCAGGTCTCCGATGTAGGACGCGGAGCGGCGCGGGCTTGCGGCAGTGGGAAGAGCGGTCATACGGCGGGAAAGCCTCCCGAGAAACGCATCAACTCGTGCATCGTGGTCTGAAAACGGTCAATCCCCCAAGCAGAAGTCGGGCCGCCTCGACAGTCCGGAGCGCACGGATCATGGACCCCTGATCCATGACGTCTCCATCCAGGAGCACCACCTTCCCGGCAACGCCGAGGCCATGAAGCCGGTCCGTGGTCGCGAGGCTGGTGCGGCGGGCGACGCCGTAGACCTTGTACCTCTTGCTCAGCAGGAACTTGAAGGATATGCGCCGTCCTGTCCCGTTATGCCGGTGATTGGCGCACGTTTCATGACCCGGGAAGTCTACTCCAGGCCTGCGTTACTGTCGATAATTGAAGCCCCTATTCGGACAAGTTCCAGTCCCTACTGGCGCAGGTTCTCGCGGAGGTCGCGGTCGGAGAGCCACGTGGAATAGAGGACCCCGTCTTTCCGCATGATCCTCCTGAGCTCGCGTACGTAAATTCCTTCTACTCTTTATAGAGGTGCGTGAACACGGACCAGGCAATCACCAGCGAAAATGTGCCATCCGGCTGGTGGATAGGCGCCATAAGCCGCCCCGTGTTCGCAGGAGCAAGGCCCTGATTGTACACGTCATGATGAAAAAACTTGAACCCCTTCTGAAGGGGGCCAGGTTCTCAGTGCACCACTTGATCATGTCCTGATGGATATCAATACCGACGTTACGGACTGGTCTCAGCGTCTGCTGGAGAAACTGACGAGCTATGCGCCCGCAGCCGCAACCGAAATCGAACAACGATTCGAAAGCGCTCTCGGGAACGTAACGAAGGACAAGCCCTCCACTCGGATTGTGCCTCATACTCGAAGGCGATCCAGGCGAGGGAATCGCCTGGGCTGAAGTTGTGCGAGAAGTGCAGCACCTCGGTCTCGAAGCCCACGAACCACGTTTCCAGTCCGTAGCGCGTCAGGTTGAAAGAATGGCGCGGTGGAACGGCTGGAGAAAGGCGGTGTGCACCAGCATCCGATCCGCGGGCCGCGGCTCGCGGCGGCTATCACGCGCCCCGCGAGATCGCGTCGGATTCTGCGACCTCGTCCAGGATCCGCGAGACGTCCACCGCCGTCCGTCGCCAGCTGAACTGGCTGGCCCGCTCGAGGCCCTGCCGTCGAAGCTCCTCGCGGAGATCCGAACGAGTGACGACTCGGTGCATGGCCTCCGCCAGCTCGACCGCGTCACCCGGATCGACCATCACGGCGGCGTCCCCTGCGATCTCCGGGAGCGACGAAACGCGCGAGGTGATCACGGGGAGACCGCAGGCCATCGCCTCGAGCACCGGTAGTCCGAATCCCTCACCGAGCGAGGGAAAGACGAGGCAGGTGGCGCCGAGGTAGAGGTCTCGCAAAGTCCGCCCATCAGCATAGCCAAGGAACCGGACGGCCTCGTCGAGTCCGAGCGTCTCCACCTGCTCGCGGAGGCTCCGAGCGTACTCGGGCCTTCCAGCTCCTCGGATGACGAGCCTCACCGGCACACGCCGGCGAAGCATCGCGAAGGCATCGATCAGCCGCTGAAGGTTCTTGTGGGGGAACAGGTTCCCGACGTAGAGGACGTAGGGCGATTTGCTCACCGGCACCGACGTACCACGGCTGTCGGGGAAGTATGCGGCCGGGTCATAGCCCGGATAGACGACCGTCACCGCCTCGGGAGCGAGGCCGAAGTGGCGGACGACGTCGCGGCGCGTGCTCTCGGAATCTGCGATCACTCGACGGGAGAACCGCAGGACCCGCGGCACGATGTGGCGGAAGTAGTGCTGCTGCCGCCGGGACTGGGAGGGAAAGTGGAGCGGCAAGAGGTCGTGGACCACGGTCACCTGCGGGATCCGCCGGTCGAGGATGGCCTCGGGGACCGTGTTGAGGACGACTCGAAACCCGTGGATCCGCGCTCTCACGCGCTGAACGGTCTGGAGCCAGAGCGCCCGGCACGCGTGGCCGCGCATCCCCCGGTCGGGGCGCACGGCTGATGTGATCGCAATCATCGGCGCTCGGACACCGTCGAACGCGGCCGGTGCCGAGGTGTAGACGACGAGGTCGTCGCGAAGCTTGTCCAGCTCGCGGACGAGGTTGATGGTGTAGAGACCGAGGCCGGTCGGGTTCTCTCCGACGATCGACGCGTTGACGCCCACCCGGCCATGCACGCTCACTGCGGCGACTATAGCCTACCGACGCGCCGCCCGGCGGTAGGCTGCGGCCGTCGCGTCCACCATCGCGCTGATACTGAACTCCTGGCGGACACGCTCACGTCCGGCCTGACCCAGGCTCTTTCGCCGGGCGGGATCGGTCAGCAACGCCGCGATGGCGTCCGCCAGCGCGGCGGGATCCTCGGGCGTGACCAGCAGGCCCGTCTCGCCCGGGACCACGACGTCACGGTGGCCGGGCACGTCCGTGGCCACGACCGCGAGCCCGGCCGCCATGGCCTCGAGAATCGAGGGCGGGAGCCCCTCCTTCCGGGAGCTGGCTACGTAGAGGTCGAGCACCGGCTGGATGCGCGCCGGGCTCTCGAGGAAGCCGGTGAAGATCACCTGCTCCGACACGCCGCCCTCGAAGACGAGCC
>Ga0066709_100004998_pt1 | contig 10774 bp, 15 predicted proteins | sample GraSoiAngelo_158_FD_79665 | JGI IMG/M metagenome (GOLD analysis project Ga0066709, IMG submission 79665) | Grasslands soil microbial communities from the Angelo Coastal Reserve, California, USA - 14_1009_16_30cm | ecosystem: Environmental > Terrestrial > Soil > Grasslands | place: USA... | reverse complement strand
TGGCAGAGGCTCGCCGGCACGGGTTGACCGGGATGGAGTCGGGAAGTCGGGGCGCCGGGATTTGAACCCGGGACCTTCTGGTCCCAAACCAGACGCGCTACCGGACTGCGCTACGCCCCGTTGTACTGACGACTGCACAACTTAACGCCACTCGCACCGCACTCCAACCGGTCCACTGTGTACGAAACTGTGCACGTTCACGCCTCCACCTCTCGGAGTTCGGCCGGCTCCTGCACTACCCGCAGTGTCGTCTCGTCATCATCCTGCTCGTAGCACCGGGCCAACGTCTCCTTCGAGGCCCACCCGCCAGCCCGCGCCCGGTCTGCGAGCGGCCAGTGCTTGCGCGCCGTCACCCAGCCACGGCGGAACGCATGCCATGCCGAGCCCTGGTGCTTCGGCACCTTCGCCAAGCGCTCGGCTTCCACGAGCCAGCCGGTGACAGTCTCGTACCGCACGGGCAAGTTTGGATCGCTCGGCCGAGGGAACACGTAGGCGGCCCCGATGCCGGGCCGCTCGGCAAGGATGCGGTCGAGCGCCTTGCGCGCGGTCGCATGCAAGGGGGCCGACCACTCGCGGCCCTCTTTGTCCGTCTCCGCTGGCCACTGGATTGCGCCGTGCGGCGCCTTGGGGCTCTTGGCGAGCCGGAGGTCTTGCGCCCGCAGTTGCAGGATGGCGCGGATGCGCCGGCCTGTGTGGTAGGCCACGTCGAGCAGCTCGCTGAGGTAGCTCCGCACCTGCAGCCGCTTCTCGCCGCGCCGCACGTCCATCATCACGCGGTCGGATACCGCGCGCAGCTTCTCGTAGCGGGTGGTGGTAACGACGGGCCGCCGGATGTTTTTCACCTCCGGCACCGCGAAGCCCCGAGTTGGGTTTTCCCGCATGAGCAGCGGGTCGTTCGCTTGGCGCCACGTGGTGGCCCAACCGAACACCTGCCGCAACCACGAGAGGTCGCCCTCCACGGTTCGGGCACGCACTGGCGTGCGGTCCGCCTCGGGCACCGGCTCGCCGCGCTGGTTGATGGCTCCCGAGGAGCGCGCGTCAGTAAACATCTCCCACTCACCCAGCGAGACAAGGTGTGGGTCCTTGCCCGCGCCCAGCACCCGCGTCCAGAGTTCGATGCGGCGCTTGTCCTCGCTCTGCTCGCCGTCACTCTTGCGCGGCGTGCGATGCGCCTCGTACAGCGCGAACACACGGGCGAGCGTCACCTTCCCCGCCAGAATGTCTGCCGTCCCGTCGCGCAACTCGCTCACCTGCTCCCGTGCCCACTCCTTGGCACGCTCTTGGTCACGATGCTTGAGTGAGCAGCGGGCCCAGCCGCCCCTGCCATTGCCGAGCGAGCGGTCCCAGGTGCGACCGTAGAGCTTGCCCCCCGGCTCTCGCTCGTACACGACCACGGCATTGCCGTGATCGCCCGTCTTGAAGCTCCACCGCTTCGCGCGTTTCATACGCTCCTTCTGTGTGTGGGTCTGCTCACCTCTACCTCGCCACCACGTCCTGCGCGCGCACCATCGCGCGGACGCCCTTGAACAGATTGGCCAACCGCCGGCGCACATCCCTCAGCTCCATCCGCAACGCTGCGTTCTCGCGGGCCAGCTTCCGCACCGTGCCGGGCCTTGGGTCGAGCTTCTGGAAACGCCGCCGCTCGCCGGTCAACAACCGATGCAGGTCAAGCGCCGGGTCGCGCTGGGCGAGCGCCAGTAGGTGCGCCAACTCGGGTGTGCTGGTGCCCTGCCGCCAACCGTCGATCGTGGCGCCCGCCAGCCCCGTCACCCGCTCAAACTCCACCCACCCACCGTGGTTCTCCACGTAGTCGCTGAGCCGCCGCGTGACCCCGCGCGCTACTCGGTGCGGGAGTGCCTTCCTCGCCATACCGCCGCCCTCCTCTTGACCCGGTTAACCGGGTGTCACATACCCGATGAAGGATAACCCTAATCTTGCGTTACCGCAGGGGGGGCGTTAGGTTCCTCCTCAGCCGCCAATCTCCGGCGGTGCGGGTGGCAAGGGGCGTTGGCCAGCGGGCCAGCGCTAGTCAGGTGGGCACAAACCGAGCAGTCGGTCCGTACCCCGGCGGCCCCAGCATTGAGGCGCAGCACGTGCGCCCGAGCTGGGGCCGCTTCTGCTTTTGGAGGTGGCACCATGGGGCAGAAGAACGCGCTGCGGATGGCGCCGAGCCCGAGCCGGCAGCAGGAGCGTCGGGCCGCCCGCGACTTCCTCGTGACGCTCTTGCGGAACGGCCCGGTGCCAGCGGCCGAGGTGCTCGCGCAGGCGCGCGCCGCCCGCGTCCCCGTGAAGTACCTGCGGGAGGCCGCGCGCGGGCTCCGCGTTGAGCTGGTGAAGTCGGGTTTCGGCGCCAGCGGCTATTGGTCGTGGCAGTTGCCCACGCGCGCCGCCTAACAACAACCGCGCCCCAGCGGTGCAGGCGCTGGAGCGCGTCAACCTAGGAGGGGCACGCGATGACCGGCCCCGACGAGAACGTAACCGCGCCTGCGGCGCCAGCAAAGTGGCGCGCGCCCTTGCCGCCCAGCCAGGACGAACCGGGTGAGGCGGGCCCGGGCTTGCCCGGGTGGCAGCCGGTGCCGCCGCCGAGGGGGATACCACTGCCTGAGCCCGACGCACCACCACCGCGCCCGCCGGATGACCTCGCGGCCGCCATCGCAGACGAGACCGAGACGGTGCTCGACCACTGCGAGCGCTTGCTCCTCACCCTCGAAGCCAAGTACGTGACCACGCCCACAGCCCGGTACCGCCGGGCGCTGGCCCAACTGGCCGCCCCCGAGCCACCGCGTGCCTGAGCGACTCGTCTCGCCCGGCGGCGAGCCCCTCACCGATCTCGCCAACGCCGAGCGCTTCGTCCGCGCCTATGCGGCGGAGCTGCGCTACGTCGCCCCGTGGAAGAGCTGGCTCTGCTGGGACGGGAAACGCTGGGCACGCGATGTGACGGGAGAAGCGGAGCGGCGCGCGAAGGACACGTTACGCGGGATGCTCGTGGAGGCGGCGGCGCTCGACGATCGGAAGGAGCAGCGCGCGCGGGTGCACCACGCGCTGCACTCAATGAACGGCGCCCGGCTCGACTGGCTATTGCGGTACGCCCGCACCGAGCCCGCCGTCGCGGCTGTGCCCGAGGTGTTCGACCTCGATCCGTGGGTGCTGAACACGATCAGTGGAACGCTCGATCTCCGCTCGGGCGAGCTCCGCCCCCACCGGCGCGATGACTTGATCACGCGGCTCGCCCCCGTCGCGTTCGATCCGGCGGCGCGGGCCCCGAAATGGGACCAGTTCCTCGTGCAGATCGCTGGTGAGCACCCGGCGCTGATCGGCTACCTGCAGCGGCTCGGCGGCTACGCCCTCACCGGCGTCGCCCGCGTCAAGGCGTTCTTCGTCCTCCTCGGCGGTGGCGACAACGGCAAGACGACGTGGGTCGAGACGCTCCGGGGCCTCATGGGCGACTACGCGCAGGAAGCCGCGATCCAGACGTTCCTCGCCCACCGCCACGAGACGATCGGCAACGATGTGGCGACGCTCGCGGGCGCGCGGCTCGTCACGGCCGGAGAGCCGGAGAAGGGCCGGCGCTGGAACGAGGCCCTGTTGAAGCGCCTCACCGGCGGTGACCGCGTGAAAGCGCGCCGGCTCTACCGCGAGGGCGAGGAGTACACGCCGGGCTTCAAGCTGATCTTCCACGTCAACGAGCTGCCATCGAGCTGGGACCTCTCGCCCGGCTTCTGGGGCCGCGTCAAGGTCGTGCCGTGGCGCCACGCGATTCCACCCGCCGAGCGTATCGAGAACTACCACGAGGTCCTGCTCCGCGAGGAGGCGCCCGGCATCCTCAACTGGCTCCTCGCCGGCTGCCGCACCTGGCTGGCCGACGGGCTCGGAGAACCGCCCGAGGTCCGCGCCGCCACCCAGCACTACCGCGACGACTCGGACACGCTGCGCGAGTTCTGGGCCGAGCGTATCGCCGCCAGTGACACGGCGCGCCTCCCGACGACGGCGCTCTACACCGCCTACAAGGCGTGGTGCGACGCCCGCAACGAAGAGCCCCTCGGCTCCCGCACCCTCCAACGCCTCATCGAGGAGCGCGGCATCCCCCTCAAGCGCTCTAGCTCGGGGAACACCTGGCTCGGCCTCGCGCTCAAGCCCGAGCCGACGACGGCCCCAGCACGGCGGGAGGTGGCCGATGCGCTCCTCTAGTGCAGGACCGCGCGCCCGAGTGCAGGAAGCACGACACCACCGAGACGAGCTGAACTCGCGTGACTCCAACGCGCTACGCGGACGCAGTGCAGGAAGAGTGCAGGAGTCGGGCTTGATTGTAGAACTTTCTCACGCGCGCGCGCGATACAGAGAGTTACCAGATCAAGCCTTACTCCTACACTCCTACACTCCCTCCTGCACGCCATGGCCGCATGGCGCTGTTTGTGGCGGGAGACTGCGCGCGTGCTCGACACACGCCCGCGCCGCCGGGGCTGTGGGGGCGCCCGCTCCGGCTTCTCTCGGGGTGCCTACGTGCAGGATGCTGGGGCGCGACCGTGCACAGCTGGCGTGCACACTGCGACGTAAGCGATTGCCGGTGTTGGTCGGCGCCTCTGGTTGGGTAGCAGGTGGCCGCGCCGTAGCGCGGTACGAGGCGGTAGCGGCTTGGTGGGCGCGTGGTGGCTTGCTGGTGGGCCTGTGCTGAGCCTCAAGTGGCGTGCAGATGCCGCTGTCCTGCGGCATCGAGGGGCGGTGCTGCAGGCCGAGGTGCTGGAGCAGTGCGCGGCCGAGCTGGAGGCGTGCGAGCGGGAGCGCGGCCTGGAGCAGCTGACACTCGAACAGGCGGCCGCCGAGTCGGGCTACAGCTACTCGCAGCTGCAGAAGCTGGTGGGCAGTGGCGCGCTCACCAACGTGGGCGACAAGCACCGGCCCCGGGTGCGGCGGGGCGAGCTGCCGAGGAAGGCGGGCCGCGTACAGCCCGAGGGTGAGCCCGACCTCGCGGCACTCGTGCAGGGCCGGCGGGGCGCCCGGTGAACCCGGCCTCTCACGTTGCCCTACGGCGCACGATCACCCCGGCGGCCGTATGCCGGGCCACCCAGCAGGAGCACAACCCCGAACCGAGGAGGCACGATGACGAGCCGCAAGCGAGGCACCAAACGCAAGGCGGAGCCGGAGGCACAGGACGACAGGCTCGCAAAGGCGCAGCGCCTGTTTAGCCGTGCGATCGGGGCGGCGGATATGCTGCCACCGCCAGAGGCCATCCCGGATCGCGCGGTACCGGCCTACGTGCTCACCGACAAGGCCACTCGGCACATCGAGTTGGGCTGCCCGTTGCCGCCCGGGCACGAGGGCGAGTGCCGCGCACCGTGAGTGCGGGGCGGTGGGATGGGTGCCGGCGGTCCGAGTGCGTGGCGGCGGCGCGGTTGGCTGCGGGGTCCTCCCCGCAGTGACCACCACCCGGAGTCCGTCTCGTACTGCAGCGGTAATGGGCGTGGGGAGGCGCGGTCAACGACCCCCGCCCAGCCGCCGGCATCCACGTCGAGGGGCGTGGTGAGCCACCAGCCGGGGAGCAACGGCCGCCCCCGGGTATCGGCGCCGGTGGCGATCGGGGCCCACGAAACCGTTAAACGGTTTCCTCTGGCCGCTCCCGTCGCCGCGCGGTGCGAGCAGTGCGGTGGTGAGTACGCGCCAGGGGGCCGAGGCCCACGGCAACGGTAGTGCTCCGCGCGGTGCCGCTGGCAGGGGTGGGCGGCGCGGCGCTTCGGGACGGCGCCCGGCCCGTGAGCTTCACGTTCGGCGTCCCCCTGCGGTGCGTGCGGTGCGCAGGCCCGGTGCGGTTCGCGGCCGCGTCGGATGGCACGGTGCTCGGGCGCTGCGCGGTGTGCGAGATGGTACAACGGCGTTTGCCGCCAACGCGACAGTGTGCGTGGTGTGGAGCGGTGCTGCGGCGCCGGTACCCGGGCGGCTCGCCGCAGCGCTTCTGTTCGGCCCGGCACCGTTGGTTGGCGTGGCAGGCGCGCAAACGCTCGTCGGCTGCACTTTCATTGGCAACCTCCACGGAGCGAGACAGCCATGGCCAAGGGCGACGTCGCGGTGAGCGGGACACGGGCGTGCTTCCGCCGGTTGGGCGTACCCCTGCCGCCGCCCACCACGCGGGGCGCACTCAACGCGCCGGGCGGTGATCCGCGCGCGAAGCGGCGGACGGCGATGCAGCTGGTGGATGGGCACGCGGGCTCGGCGGCCGCGCGCGCGCGCTTCGCGCAACTCGTGGGCACGCCGCCGGGGACGGGCTTCCCGCCCGGGAGCGACAACCCGGGGCCGGCGACCCGGGCGACGGCGGTGCAAGCGCTGGACCCGGAGAGTGGCGTACAGCAGTGGCTCCAGGCACGCAACGCGATCATCACGCAGGGTCGCGCGGACGGGTTGGACAAGCATGACCGTCCGGTGCAGCGCCTGCTCGCGCCGGTGGATGCGCAGTTCCAAGCGGCCGCCGCCCAACGCAAGACGGCGATCCGGGAGGCGTTGGCGCAGCGGAGCGCGGACCTCCCAGACGTGCCCGCGCTGGGGACCGAGTTGCCGCCGCCCGACCGGGCCGAACAGCTCCGGCTCGTCCGCGAGCGGGTGAGCGGCGACCTCGACCAGTACGTGGAGCATTGCCGCCTGGCGATTGGGAGCAGCGACCGCGCGCTGGCGGGCGAGCTGGTGTCCGTGGGGCGCACGAACCCGGCGACGACAGCCGCGCCGTGGGGCGATGGCCCGGCCTACATGGTGGTGCGGGGCACGGAGGCGCAGCCCGGGCTCCTCGACCAGGTGGAGGAGCACTTCGAGACGCCGAAAACGGCAGCGGGCGCCGTCAACGCGCTGTTGACGGAGCTGCAGCTCAAGCAGCTGGAGGGGCTGGAGACGGCGCTCGCGAGCCCCGCGCCGGAGGAGCGGATCCCCGGCGAGTTCAATGCCCACGTGTACTGGGCGTTCGAGGTGCCCGACCCGAGCGCCGATCCGGCGGACCGCTATGAGCGCCTGATGGCCCTGGCGCGGCCCTCGGAGCAACAGCCGAAGCGGTTGCAAGGGCAGCGCCTCGTGGACATCCAGGGCGAGAAGCAGGGCCCGGCGCGCAGCGTGCGCGATGTGGGCTACGTGCAACTCTGACGGACGGAGGAGCCACGTGGTGCGGGACCCGGTGCTGTGTACGTTGTGCGGCCACGGGCCGGACCTGAGCCGGGGCGCGGTGGTGAAGTTGCCCGGCACGCACCGCTGGCTCCATCGCGCGTGCCTGCCGGCTCATCCCGACGTGGCCCAAGCCATCGCCAAGCGCGTCGCCCGCACGCTCGCCTTCCGAGAGCGGCGCCAGTGGGCCCCCGAGGTGCGGTGACCGGCGCATGCTCGCCTTGTTCCACCAGCAATTCTGGGCGGGCGCGCCCGTGCCGGTGCCCAGCCTCGTGGGGATCGACCGGCGCCACGTACGCCGGGCGCGACGGCCCGTCCCGCCCGCGCCGATCTTCGTGGCGGTGGATGCCGCGAGTGCGCCGGCGTTGCGCGCCGCGCTGGAATCCGTATTGCGGAGCCGCGCCGCGACGACGAGCGTGCCCAGCGTGAAACGGCGGCGCCCCGGCATCACGGACGAAGAGATGGAGGCGGCCTTGGTGGCGCTCCTGTTGCTGGAGGACTGAATGACGGACCACCCTGAGCTGCCCGCGACACCCGACGCCGCGCCGAAGCAAACCGACGTTAACGTCGGTTTGGAGGCGGCGGCCCCCGACGACGCGACGGTGACGAGCCCCGCTGGCGCGCAGCCGCCGGTGCCGATGCGCACGCCGAAGCACGGGCATGGCCGCATTTATACGCGCGGCGTCAAAGGAAATGTCGGCGGCGGCAGGCATCCGCAGAAGGTCCTGGACCAGCTCATCGAGATCTGCGGCTTGGCCGCCGACGAGATGTTACTGCGGCTGCAAGATGTGGAGGTGCGGGCCCAGCTCACCACGGACGAGTTGCGGCTGATCCTGAAAGAGGCTGGCGCCTTCGTGTTGCCCAAACAGGTCCAGCTCAGCGGCCCAGCGGGCGGCCCCATCCCCATCGAGAACGTGGGCGAGCAGCTCCGCCAGAGGCTGAGCGAGCGACTCGACCGGCTCCGCGTGCTCCGCTCGCCCGCGCCCGAGGCCGCCACGCCCCCGCCCGAAACGCCACTCGGCGTGGCCACGGCCCCGTTGTGAGCGACGCGCGGCTCCTCTGTCGCCCCGTCGCTCCTTGCTGCATTTTCACGGTGTTCTGAGATCAACCAGCGGTATTAGGCTGCGAGCCTCGCAGCCTAATACTAGTTAGGCACCTACGACCTTCTGAGGCCCTCTCTGGAAGTACACGCTGTCCTCCCGTACGCCGGCCAAATCGTCGACCTCCAGTTCGGCGATGGAGAACGGGTACGGGCCCACATTGTTAGCATCGATCCCGACGTGCGCGACAATCACGTGGCCTATAGGCTACTCAAGGTCCTCCAACCAGGCCCGGCTCGGCGACGCTCTCCTCGCATCGGTGAGTATCTCGCGTGCTCCACTCAGGATATCACTTCTTTGACCCCCACCGACGGGGCCAAACACGCCAAGGTCAACCTCGACGAGGTGCACGATCGTCCCTGGTGGAGGTTCTGGTGAATCAGGTGCCTAACAAGCGCTTGAAGCTGGCGGGCGCTGTCGTTCTAAATGAAGCCGTTGTGTCGTGCCCTAGCGGGCACGGGACGTTCGTCCATTACTCTTGCGCCGGCGAGCGGGTCGCCCGCAGCTTAAGCGCGATCCGTTAGGCGCCCGCTCTCATCATGGACCAGAACGACTGGCGGCTTGGGGGCCAAGATCGATACCTGAAGGGCGTCACGCTCTTCAGGCGCGCGTATTCGCGCTATCGTGAGGGTTGGGACCACGATCACTGCGCATTCTGTTGGACCAAGTTCATGGTCGAGGACGGTCCGGGCGTGTTGCACGAAGGATACTGTACGGAGGACGGCTACCACTGGGTGTGCGGGACTTGTTTTGCTGACTTCAGGGCTGCTTTCGAGTGGCGGGTGCGCGAGGCGGGCGCCTAACATGCGCTTGAAGCTGGCGGGCGCGCGCCTTGTCGCACTTCCGCCCCTCGGTGCCGCAACCACAACCTAGACGGTGCGCCGGCCGCCGACTAACGTGCGGCGTGACTCTACTGCTCGCGTGCGTGCCGGTGCCGGGGTGGCGCGAGAACCTCCACGTGGCGGCCGACATTGCGGTCATCGCGGCGGTGCTGGTTGGCGCCGTCGCCTTACTGGTGCAGCTGGGAGAGCGCCGCAGCCGCCGGGCGGCCGTCGATGTACGCCTCCGCACCGGCGCCCTGCAGGCGTACCGGCAACTCAAGGGGGCCCTCTACCCTGAGTCACCCCTCAGTTCTGTCCTCGCGAGGCTTGGGGCAGCGATGGACCAGATGCTCCGGGCGCTCGCCGCCGACGCTCCAGAGGCTTCGCGCTCGCTGGAGCGGAGCATCAGCGCCGCCTACGCGGCGTACTGGCACGCCCGCAGCCTGCACGAGAGCCCGGTGCACACCGAAACGACGGCGCGTGAGGCGTTGGACGAGATGGCGCGGTGCCTGGCGCTCTTGAAGGAGGCCGCTGGCCCCGAGTTGCTCCCCTAGCGCCACAAGCCGCTCGCGGCTTGCAGCACGACGGCCACCGCCGTGCACCGCGCGGCCCAGCTGTTCCACCGCGCGGACGACCGCATCCCCTCGTAGACGCTGAGATCGGGGACTTCGCCCGCTGACATGGCCGGAGGGCGTGGCTGACGCGAGCCACACAACCACAGCCACGCGGCGAGGAACGACACCCCCAGCGAGAACACCTGCAACGCGAGCCGCATGGGCGCACCCTCCCCGGTTGTGCACATTTGAGGTTCAGGTAACTCAACCGACAGCATCCTCGATGTCATCAGCTATCGAGCGCGCAAGACGTCCTAGCTTCCTGTAGCCCTCGTCAATCGTGGAGACGACCACTTGGTAGTTCCCCGGGCTCAGGCCAGGAGCGAATGTCAGTTGGTGCTGCTGCATCAAGAAGCGCACATCCTCGTTGAAGTTGTTTAAGCGAGACCGCACTCGATACAGGGCCCGCAGGAACGCCACCGGCAGCACCGACAGGTTCTGGAGCTGAGAGGAGAGGAAGGGCAAGTCGTACGTCTTGAGGTTGAGGCCGCGCCCGGGACGTGCCTGCTGCGCTTGAACCACCGCCTGGAACTCCGCCGGAGGGAGAGCGTTGAAGGTCCGAAGCCCTTCGAGGACCCTCGGCTCCATACCCGGGCCCGTGTACCGCTCGTAGAGCGGAATGGCCCACTGCAGCAGCTCTCGGTCAAGCGTCCCCAGGTGCACGTTGGCGCCGAACGCCGCTGCGACCATGGTGTGCTGTAGTTCAAGTAGCTCTGCAACGAGGGCGCCGCGAAGAGCGCGGACGCGGTACGGTCGACGAATGGCATCGGTGACTTTGGGCGTGAAGAGCCCGAGCGCCCAGCCAAGCAAGACGAGCAACACCGGATCGAGAGCGTTCATGCGGCCGGCTCCTTCGTGTGCACGAACGTGTGCACGATTGGATACGCCAAGGGTGCCAAACTCAGCGTTGAGCTTGGCACCCCTAACGTACATCGCTGCGGACTCACACCAGCTTAGCAAAACCGGGGGGCTGGGCGCGGGCTCCCAAACCAGACGCGCTACCGGACTGCGCTACGCCCCGTTGGTACTGCGAGTCAGCAACTTAACCCGTCCTGCGCCACCATCCAACGGCGTGATGTGCAAGGCTCACCGGTTGTGCGGCCGG
>Ga0066709_100004997_pt1 | contig 10774 bp, 6 predicted proteins | sample GraSoiAngelo_158_FD_79665 | JGI IMG/M metagenome (GOLD analysis project Ga0066709, IMG submission 79665) | Grasslands soil microbial communities from the Angelo Coastal Reserve, California, USA - 14_1009_16_30cm | ecosystem: Environmental > Terrestrial > Soil > Grasslands | place: USA... | reverse complement strand
GGCCCCGCGATCACGATGTGACAGTGCGGGAACGGCTGCCCCTCGAGCTCGCTGAAGTTCCCCGTCAAGGAGCCGATCTCGTGCTCTCCCGCGAACGTGCGCCGGACATAGGTGCCGGTCTCACGGATGAAGAAGCCGAGCTCGGTCTCCCCCACCGCGCCCAGGGCCGAGATCATCCCGGCCCGCACCCCCTCGCGGGCCGCGAAGGACGCGAGCGAGGAGACGATCTCCTCGCCCGGATCGAGCCTCACGGCGTAGCCGTATCGGGTGCGCTGGTACTCCACGCCGCCTCCTCCGCGGTCGCCCATCCCGAGAGCCCGAGCCGCGCCGTCCAATCGAAGAACTCGGCGATGCCCCGGGGCTCGTGGCACCCGCTCTCGATCCATACCAGGGTGGCGATCTCGTCCAGCGTGCGCCGCCCGTCGCAGGCGAACCACGCCAGCTCGAAGATCCGCCCGGCCTCCGGGGTCTCGGCCTCGAGCCGGTGGAAGCGCTCGCGCTCCTCGAGCGGCTGCGCCTCCCAGCCCTCCAGCAGGTGCCGCAGGTGATCGAGCGGCGATCGCTGCCGGCGGCAAGGTCGCGCGGGTCCCGCGCCCGGTTTCGGCGGCTCCGCCAGCCGCGCCCGGCCGGTGGCCTCCCGGCCGGCGAACGCCTCGAGGGCGCGGAGCTCGCGCTCCATGTCCGAGCGCTCGGCGCCGAGCCGGGCGAGGCTCGCGACCGCGCTCGCGTACCGCACCCGCTCGCGTTCGAGCTCGCGCGCCGGCGAGGGGCGGTCCAGCGCCTCGAGCAGGCGCCGGCGCGAGCCGCGCCCCACCGCCTCGAGCAGCCAGCGGCGCTCGCCGTCACCGGCCGATGCCAGGAACCCGGCGTAGGTCGCAGCACAGCGGACCGCGAGGGCGAGGGAGCGCGGATCGCATTTGTCGGGCGTGTCGTGGGAGGAATGGTAGAAGCGATCGGGCCACTGGATCAGCATCGGGCAGGGCACCCCGATCTGAGGATCGTTCAGCACCGCGTGGTCGCTCCCGCCCGAGTACGGCACCTCGGCCATGCGCGCGAGCGAGTAGTGTCCCGGCCCCGAGTACGAGGTGACCCAGTCCACCGCGGCGGCCCGGATGCGTGAGAGCAACTCCTCCGCGAACGAGGCGGCGAAGCACGGCGGGTGCTCGACCAGGAACGTGCTGCCGCAGCGCTCCTGGTCCTCTCCCACCATGTCCAGGTTCAGGGCCGCATGGACCCGGCCTGCCCGCGCCGGGTCGCGGCCGAACCAGGCATGGGTCCCGGTCAGCTCGGGCACCCACAGGAACCGCAGGGTGAGGCCGCCGGGAAGCACACCCGGCTTCTTGAGCCGCTGCAGCACCCGCGCGCTCTCGAGCAGGGCGGCGGCCCCCGAGGCGTTGTCGTTGGCGCTCGGCTGTGGATGGCAGAGATGCGCCACTCCGAGCACCTCACCCTCGCGCTCTCCGCGGATCAGCCCCGAGATCAGCGGGATCTCGGTCGGGAACTGGCGGCTCTCGATCTCCACCTCGAGCTCGAGCCTGGCCCCGAGGCGGAGCCTCTCGCGCAGTCTCGCGCCCACCCGCGGGCTCACCACGAAGCCCCAGCCGCGCGGCCCGTCGCCCCCCCACCAGAACGAGGTGTAGGTGAGAGCGTCGGGAGCGTCGAAGCGGTCCCGCACCGGGGGAAGCAGGCGCCGGCCGTCGTGCAGCAGTCCGGCGGCTCCGCGCTCGAGCACCGCCAGCGCGTGAACCCGGTGCGGGCTGGCCCGGCTCAGGACCACCGCGCCCGCCACGTCGAGCCCCTCGTAGTCGCGCTCGTCGCCTCCGTCCTCGAGCGCCACCAGCCGGTAGCGACCGCGCGCCGGCGCGCTGCGAAGGATCAGCGACAGGCGCTGCTCGCCGTAGTCGCAAAGCCGCTCGCGCCGGCCATCGTCGATGAGCGTCGCCGAGGCGCGCTCGCACTCCCAGCCCTCGGGCATCAGCTGGCCGAGAAAGCGCGTCCGCCCGTCGCCCGGCACGCGCTCGACCTCGACCTCCAGCCCCAAGGACTCGAGCTTCGCCACGATCCAGCGTGCCGCCTCGTCGTAGCCCGGGCTCGCCTGGACGCGATGGAAGCGGGTGAGGTCCCGCACCGACTCGAGCGCGCGCTCACCCGAGGCCTCGCGGCGCACCGCTTCCAGCAACGCGTGAAACATCCGGTGCTCCTTTCAGGTGCCGGCCGGCGCCGACCTGCGGGCGGCTCGCGCCGCCGCGAGCAGCAGTGCCAGCGCGAGCGGCCCGCCGTACTCCAGCCAGCGCCACGGGAGCGGCAGGTGGAAGTCTCTTCCGGCCGCCGGCGTGGCCAGGACGCCGTAGTTTAGGATCGCGGTGAGCGAAAGCAAGAGCCAGGGCCAGGACGGCGCGAGGGGCTCGAAGAAGAGCTCCCAGCCCAGGTACCAGGGGTGGACCACCGGGCTCAGCAACGTCCCGGAGCGCACGGCGAGCCGGGTCGCCCGCTCGGGAGCCCGGTCCCTCCACCATGCGTACCCGATGGTTGCGACGAGGAGTGCCAGGGCGAGGGAGCGGGCGGTCGCGTAGCTTCCGGTCATGCCCTCGAAGTAGTGGAACAGGAGCTCGTTGTTCCGCCACGCGCCCCAGTAGGCCGAGCGCCCGGAGCTCGGCCCGCGTGTCTCGGTCCAGAACCAGCCCAGCCCCGCGGCCTGGAGGGCGAGGCACGCGAGGCGCGCGCGCCAGGGCCAGCGCCGGAGCAGGAAGGGGAGCGCCACGAGCGGCGCGAGCTTGACCAGGGCGCCCGCGGCCAGGGCGATCGCCGAGGCGATCGGTCTCGAGTCCAGCCACAGGAAGGCCAGGGCCATCCAGAGCAGTGCCGTGGGATCGTTGTGACCGCTCCCCGCGTACTCGACCAGCACCAGGGGATTCCACGCGTAGGCCAGCACCGTGACGGGGCTCTGGCCGCGCCGCGCCGCCCATGCGAGAAGGACCATCACCAGCGCCAGGTCGTGCAGCACCACCCATAGCTTGAAGGCCCCGGCGCTGGGCGCGACCCGGGCGAGGAGCGCGAAGCCCCCGACCGCGAGCGGCGGATAGATGGTGGCGAGCTCCCTGTGGTTGAGGCGAGGAAAGATCTCCCGGTCGCGGAGCGGAGCGAGCGCGGGATCGAGCGGGCTCTGCCGGTAGGGGTTCCCGCCGTGAGCCACCACCCGGCCCTCCCAAACGTAGCGGTAGATGTCGCCCGAGAGCGAGGGTGCTGCGGGGAGGAGCGCGATCCGGGTCGAGAGCGCCACCGCGAACACGCCGAGCGCGGCGTGCGGGATCGCGGCGTAGCGCTCGAGCCTGAGCAGCGCCAGACCGTAGAAGACGAACGCGAGCGCGAACAGGGACTGGAACGCGCCCAGGTTGTGGAGCCAGGCCGGCAGCCGGCCCAGCAGCACGGCGATGAAAGTGAGCCCGGCGCCGAGGGAGGCGAACTCGAGTGCCTGCCGGAATGCCCGGGGCCGCCCGCCGCCCTCGATCACGCTCAGGCGTGGCGGCGCGATGCCCATGGGGCGGAGCTCAGCGCGCTCGCGGCACCGTCACCCGCGCGGCGCGGATGGTCGAGTTGCCGGCCAGGTCGACGGCGCGGACGCTCACGGTGTGATCGCCCGCGGTCGATGGCTCGAGGCGCGCGTGGAACGACAGCTCGCGGTCGTCCGCCAGTCCTCCGTCGGGAGTGATGGTGCGCCAGTCGTTGTCGTCCACCGAGACCTCGATGCGGGACAGCGGGCTCTGGCCGTCCTCGGCGCGGCCCTGGACGTCGATCCGCGCCGGCTCGCCGCGAGCCTCGAGGCTCGGGATCGCGGGCGGCGTGTTGTCGAGCGTGAACGGCTCGCTCAGCGCCTCGGCGGTGCGCTCCTCTCCCACCGCGTTGCCCGAGCGGTCGGAGGCGATGACGCGCAGGCGGTAGCGGCCGTCGGAGAGTGCGTTCGTGTCCCAGGTGAACGATGTCTGGTCGAGATCCTCCGCCACCTTGATCCAGGGTCCGCCGGCCTCGGAGCGCACGTCCACGCGGTAGATGAGCGGGTCGCCGTTCGTATCGGATCCCTTCCACTGCACCGTCCTCAGGCCGCGAGCCCACATCGGGAGCTCGCGCAACATGCGCGGCGTGGGGCCGGGATTGATCGAGTACTCGACCTTCTGACCTCCCGGCAGGTTCTGGGTGATGGGCTCGCTGCGCGGCAGCAGGTCCCCCTCGCGGAAGCCCTGGCCCTGGGGAGCCACGACCACCTCCTCGACCCGGGGTGGAAGGTTCTGTTCCCGCCACGCCGTCTCGACCGATTCGATTCGCGGGTTGCCGCCGGCCAGCGTGATCCTCCATTGCAGGTACTGCGCGGGCGGGGAGGAGATCTTGATCCCGTCGGCCCCCGCCACGCCTCCCTCCCATTCGCTCCACGTGGTATCGGGGGCGTCGGTGTTTCCGCTGCGGGTGTGGAGCTCGATGCGGCCGCCGGCGAGATCGCCTCGCCAGCGGATTCGCCCGAAGCGGGCGATGCGCTTGGCGTCGAACCCCTGCGAGAGGAGCTCGCCGCGCTCCGAGCGCGCCGGGCCCACGCTCCAGAGGGCGCCCGGGTTCGAGGTCGCGGCGAGCACGCGGCCGCCGCTCTCGACCGCGAGCGCGGTGATCTGCCCCTGGGGCGCCGCCAGCCACTGGACGGCGCTGTTGGGCTGACCCAGCAGGAAGAGCCCGGCGCGACTCCCGGTCGCCGCCAGGATCCCCGTCGAGGTTCGGGCCAGCGCGTAGACCAGCGGCTGCGGCGAGACCCAGTAGGTGGACGACACGCTGTCCGGAACGATGCGATAGACCACCGCCTTGGCGCCGCTCACCGGAGCCTTCGTCGGCGTGGCCTCTCCCTCTCCCCCCTCGTCGGTGCTGACCGCGGTGCCGGAGAGCGCGGCGGCGTAGAGCGCGCCGTCGCCACCCAGGGCGAGGGCGCGGACCTCCGATTCGGGAGCGTCGAAGACCGTACGTGCCCTGCCGTCGGCGCCGACGTGAACCACGCGCCCCTTGGAATCCCCTCCGGTGTACACGCCACCCTTGCCGTCCGGGATCAGCGAGACCAGGTTGCTCTCGTCGGAGTCGAGCACCACCCGCGATCGCCGGCCCTCGATGCGCAGCAGCTTGCCGTGGGTGCCCGTGGCTGCGTACCAGGCATTGCTTCCCGCCGAAACCAGGGCCCACACGTATCGCTCACCGGTGCTGACGATCAGCGTGGTGTCGCCGCGGGCGCCGACCCGATAGAGACGCCCGTCGGGCCCGGTCCCCGCCACCAGTCCATCCCCGTCCGGGGCGAGCGACAGCACCTGCCCGACCGAGAGCCGCACCCACGGCCGGATCCCGCGCGCCTCGGTCCAGCGGTCGATGCGACCGTGCTCGCCGGCGAGCGCCACCGAGCCGTCCTTGAGCACCGCCACCGCCCAGATGGTGGTGAGGCTATCCGCCAGGGTGACGGTCGCGCGCGGGCCGAGCTCGAGCACGCCGTTCGGTCCCACCAGCACGCCGCGCGACTCGGACTTGGCGTGATCGGCCACGCTGTCGGTGATCCACCACTGGGTCTCGGCGGCGGCGGCCGCTCGTGGCACTGCCGGGGCGAGGCACACGATCGCGGCCAGGGCGAGAGGCTGGAGAGCGCGGCGCGGCGAACGCCGGAGCTTCACTCGATCCAGGAGCTCCCCCGTGATCCCTGGCGGCCTCATGGAGCGTTGCTGTCCACCACGACATTGACGGCGAGCTCGCCGTGAACCTCGCCGCCGATCGAGAGACGGGTCTCGGCGAGCTTGGCGAGATCGCCCCGCCGGGCCCGATCTCCGGTGGTCTGCTCGCTGGTGAGCAGCGGAAGAGCCGAGAGCGGCAGCTCGGGGTAGTCACGGCCCTCGCTCGTCACCTCGGGCGCGCGCGCGAACAGCGCGGCGTAGAGGCCGTCGGAGGAGCGGCTCGAGGACAGCCGGGACCAGGCGTCGTCGAGCGAGGTCGGGCGGTAGCGCCCCGGCAAGCGTGTCGCCTCGTAGTGGGACAGCTCGCTGCCGCCGCCGATCCACAGCGTGTAACGCCCGTCGGGAGCCTCTTCCGGCACGTCGAGGGTCATGGAACGAGACTCGCGCGCGCCGCGCCAGCGCTCCACCTCGCACTGGATGCGAACCCGGCCGCCCGGGCGCACGGCCGCGTCCAGCACCTGCGCCCGGCGGATCGTCCACTGCTGGCGCCCCGGCTCGACATCGATCGAGACGCCCAGGCTGTCGAGCGAGAGCCGGGCGTAGGGATTGTTGAAGAGGAGGCGCAGCGGGGCTCCCACGCCGGCGGTCAGATCCACGGTGGGTGCGTCTCCCGCCGCCACGTCCGAGAGGACCAGCGCCGCGGTGCCGTGCCGGTAGAGCGCGATCCTCCACCGCAGCGTCTGGCTGGCGCCGACACCCCCCGACTCGAGCAGGCTATTGATCGAGGCGATCGCCACCAGCGTGGGCGCCAGGGTGCGGTCCTCGATGCTCTCAAAGTGGAAGCGCTGTGGCTCGCGGCGCTCTCCCCTGATCTCGACCGTGACGGGCAGCAGGCGCGGGGCGCCGCCGATCACGCCCCCCACCGCGGCCCGGCGGTCCTGGGTCACCACCCCGGCCTCGCGCCCGCGCACTCCGAGCTTGAACGAGAACTGCTGGCTCGAGACCACGGTGGCGATCTCGGCGGTGGCGAGCGGCAGCCGCACGTCTCCGGACTGGAAGAACGGGTGGCCGAAGAGCAGCACCCGGTCGCCGTCGCGATAGGTGAGCGTCCCGATCGCGGCGATCTGGATGTCTCCCCGCATCAGCTCCACCGCCACCGCCGAGCCGGGCTCGAGGCTCGCCCCGGTCGGACCTTTCCCGGTCGCGCGCCCGCCGGGCACCGGTACGAGCCCGTGAGTCGCGAGCATGCGCCGCGCCAGGTCCATGGCCTCGGGGTGGAGGCTGCCGCACGAGAGGGGCAGCCCGAGCCACGTGAGACCCGTGCTCGGGCCGCGGTCGCCCCCGGCGGCGGAAGCGGCCGCATCGGCCGGCGTCGAGGCGGGAGAAACGCCGCCCGGCGGCGACTCGCCCTCGCCGTCCCACCGGAACTCCCTGAATCGGCTGCCGGCGCTGAGACCGGTAGCCTCGATGCCGGTCGGCCCCGGCGTGTCGCCGGTCGGCGCAGGACTCGGGCGCTCGAGCACGTCGAGCATCTCCCCGATCGGCGTGATCCCGAACAGCGGCTCGCGCGCGAAGGGCCAGCCCGACGACAGGGCGCCGACGAGCTTTCCATCCACATAGACGGGTGAGCCGCTCATTCCCTGGGCGATGCCGCTTTTCACCACGCGCTCCGAGGTCGCGCGCCCGATGATCAGGTCCCCCTCGGTGCGCCCGCCACGCAGCACTCCCACGATCTCGGCCTCGAACTCCTCGACCTTGCTGCCCTCGAAGACCGTCTTGACGATCGCCTTGGAGCCCGCCGGGATCTGGTCGGGAGTGAGTGTGGGAACGGGAGCGGAGAGTGCCGGGGCCGAAAGGCCTGAGGACAACGCGACCACCGACGTCAGGAGGGAAATCGCGAGGCCGGAACGGGGAGTCACGGGAACGGAATATAGCAGCGGTGCGGCGGGGGAAAAACCGTGGCAAGACGGAAGGAGCGGCCGCGCGGCGTGGGGCGCGAGGCAAGATGGGCGCAGCGAGCGGTCTTGAACGCTCCCCATCGACCGCTTAGATTCAGGCGTTCATGCCCTCTCCATTCTTGGATCGACTGGCCCGCGGCCCCCTCCTCGCCGACGGCGCGATGGGCACCGTGCTGTATCAGAAGGGCGTCGGCTTCGGCGAATCCTTCGACGCGCTCAACCTCACGAAGGCCACCCAGGTGGAGTCCGTCCATCGCGATTACCTCGCTGCCGGGGCGGAGCTGATCGAGACCAACACCTTTGGCGCCAACGCGGTGCGCCTGGCGCCTCACGGATTGGAAGAGAAGGTGCGGGCGATCGCGCGCCAGGGGGTCAAGATCGCCCGCACGGCGCGGGAGATCGTGGGAGTGGACGCGTTCGTGGCCGGGGCGATCGGTCCCCTCGGCAAGCCCCTCGAGCCTTTCGGGCAGATCTCGGCGGCGGAGGCGGAGGGGATCTTCCGGGCCACGGCGGAGGGCCTCCTCGAAGGCGGCTGCGACTGCTTCATCCTCGAGACGTTCCAGGACCTGAACGAGATCCTCGCCGCCCTGAGGGCGGTGCGCCGGGTCTCGCTCGGGATCCCGATCATCGCCCAGATGACCTTCGGCGACGACGGCAAGACGCTCTACGCGCACACGCCGTCGCTGGTGGTGCGAGCGCTCAAGCAGGCCGGGGCGGACGTGGTGGGGATCAACTGCGGCGTTGGCCCGCAGCCGACGCTCGAGGTGCTCGAGGAGCTGATCGCCGCCGCCGACGGCACGCCGGTCTCGGCCATGCCGAATGCCGGGCTGCCCCAGTTCGTCGAGGGCCGCTTCCTCTACCTGGCGAGCCCCGACTACTTCGCCGAGTTCGCCGCGCGGGCGGTGGCGCTCGGCGTCCGCATCGTCGGCGGCTGCTGCGGGACGACACCGGCCCACATCCGCGCCATGCGCGAGCGGCTGGAGTCCCACCTTCCGGCGGAGAAGCTCGCGCCCGGCGCCGAGGTGCGGGTGCTCGAGCCGGAGCCGGCCGTGGCGGCGCCCCCGGCCGAGCGCGAGGAGCCTTCGCTGCTGCGTAAGCTGCGCGAGAAGTTCGTGGTCAGCGTGGAGATCGACCCGCCGCGCGGCATCAACACCCGCAAGGTCATGGAGGGGGCGCGCCTCATGGCGCAGGCGAACGTGGACGCCGTCAACATCGCCGACTCGCCGCTCGCCCGCATCCGCATGAGCGCGATGGCGCTCGCCTATCAGATCCACACCCACTTCCCGCGGCTCGAGATCATCCTCCACTACACCACCCGCGACCGGAACCTGATGGGCCTCCAGAGCGACCTCCTGGGGGCGCACGCGCTCGGCATCCGCAACATCCTGTGCCTCAAGGGCGACCCGCCGAGCCTGGGCGACTATCCCGACGCCACCGCGGTGTTCGACACCGACGCGGTGGGGCTCATGAACATCTGCCGGCGCATGAACCAGGGAACCGACCTGGCGGGGAACTCGATCGGCGCGGTCACGCGCTTCGCGTTCGGCTGCGGCGTGAACCCGACCGCCGAGAACCTGGATGCCGAGTTCGAGTACGTCCGACGCAAGCTCGACGCCGGCCCCCAGTTCGTGATGACTCAGCCGGTCTACGACGTCGAGTGCTGGAAGCGGTTCGTCGACCGCCTGAGCGGCCTCGCGCGCATCCCGATCCTGATCGGCATCCTCCCGCTCCAGTCGTTCCGCCACGCCGAATTCCTCCACAACGAGGTGCCCGGGATCCACGTGCCGGACTGGGTCCGGGCCCGCATGCACGAGGCCGGCAACGAGGGCCAGGCGGCCGGCGTCGAGCTGGCGCGCGACCTGCTCGCGCGGTGCAAGAGCATGGCGAACGGGGTCTACCTGATGCCCTCGTTCGGCCGTTACGAGAACTGTCTCGAGGTGCTGGAGGGCGCGCGATGAATCATCTGATGTACTTCGCGGTGATGGCGGTGGCGATGGTGGGGCTGTCGAAGATCATGCCGGGATTCAAGGTCGACGGCTGGATCCCCGCGATCTTCGCCGCCGTGGTGCTGGGGGTGGTGAACACGGTGGTGAAGCCGGTGCTCTTCGTCCTCACCCTGCCGTTCACACTCCTCACCCTCGGCCTGTTCCTGCTGGTCCTGAACGCCATGATGCTGTGGCTCACCTCGATCATCGTGCCGGGCTTCAGGGTGACGGGTGTGGGCACCGCCGTCGTGGCGTCGCTCATCCTGGCCGCGGTGAGCATGGTGTGGAAGGCGGCGACGAGCGCCGACTCTTGAGGCGCGCCGCGGAGCGGCACGTGGAGGGCTCGCTGGCCGCGGACTTCGGCTCGCGGCTCCTCGGCGTCGTGATCGCGGGCGGGCTCTCGGGCGGGCTCGCGTGCGTGGCGGTGGGATTCCTGCTCGAGGCGATCGGACGGGTGAGCGGGTTCGCCGGGAGCGGCGAGGGCTTCCGGCGCTTCCTGGCCGGCGGCGGATGGCTGTGGCTCCCGCTCTGGGGCGCCGCCCTCGGGGCCTTGCGCGCGGTCCCGTGGGGGCCGGTTCGCGGGCTCCGGCTGGCCGCGGTCGCGCTGGCGGTGGCGCTCGCCGCCCTGCCCCTGATCGAGCGTCCGCGCGTGACGGACCGCCCGAGGACCGAGCGGCTGGCAACGGCGCGCGACAAGGCGCGGGCGATCCTCAGGTGGAGCTACCGGTCTCCGGCCGGGGTCGAGAGCGTCCTCGGGCTGAGCCGCGATCCCGATCCCCAGGTCCGCGAGCAGGCGATCCTGGCGCTGGGCGAGAATCTGATCGTCTCCGACATCGAGCACTCGTCGCCGGTGCACCCGTCCCGGTTCCGAGACCACCCGCTGCGCGACCGCTTGCGCCGGCGTCTGAGCGAGGCGCTGGCGGCCGATCCGGTCGAGTCGGTGCGAGCCCAGGCGGCGCGCGCTCTGTGGAAGGCGCCGAGCACCTTCGGGCGGGAGCCCGCGGCCGCTGAGACCCTGGCAGCGATCCTCGACCGCGCGCTCGAGCCCCGAGCGCTCGAGCGACTCACGTGGCTGGCCCTCGATGGGGCCGCGGGACCCAGGCACCCGGCGCTCGAGCGCGCCGCGGCGCGCTTCGCGGCGGCGACG
>Ga0066709_100004995_pt1 | contig 10775 bp, 6 predicted proteins | sample GraSoiAngelo_158_FD_79665 | JGI IMG/M metagenome (GOLD analysis project Ga0066709, IMG submission 79665) | Grasslands soil microbial communities from the Angelo Coastal Reserve, California, USA - 14_1009_16_30cm | ecosystem: Environmental > Terrestrial > Soil > Grasslands | place: USA... | reverse complement strand
CCGAACTCGTCGTCGCTGGCGTCGCGTAGCTCGCCGATGTCGCCCCAGAAATGTTCGCCCCGTTCTTCTGCCACTGGTAGCTCAGCGGCGCCGTGCCTGCCGCCACCACCGTGAACGTCGCCGTCTGCCCCGTCGTCACCGTCTGGCTCACTGGCTGTGTCGTGATCGTCGGCCCCACTGAAGCTGCTTTTTCTAACAACGAGATGACATAGACGTCGGTGCAGTTGGTGCTCGATTGGAAGTTCGCCGGGCACCCGTTGTGTGCATAGGCCATGTTGCTGTTGAACGCGATATACTTCCCCGATCGGCTGATCGCAGCGTGAGGCTGCGCATAGAAGTCCTCATTGCTGCGCGAGTACGCGCGCGCCAACCGGTACGTCAGATTCGAACTGTTGTTGGCGTCGATCCGCACCACGATGATCTCGTCCTCATACAACTGCCAGTTGCTCGAGTTCGGCGCCGCATAATTCCCGCTGCTGTCAAACCACTCCGGACTTGGCGACCGACCGCTATCAAAGAATGACAGGCCCACCCAAGGCTGGTTCTTATTGCCCCGATAGCCCACATGCCAGCCCGGCTGATGGTCGAGGAGACACACAGCCAACAAGGGATTGTAGATTTGCCGCACATCCAGCCCCCACCCGCTCGGGCACGGGTTACTTACGCCAACAAGCGTTGAGAGTGTGGAAGAATTCCCTAACTCGACAACGACCGCATTCCCGTTCAGGTCATATCCCGTGTCGAGGTGGCTTGTCTTGTCTTGCAGCGGCATGAGCGGGAGCAAGCCTGTCCAGACCCTGTTTCCCTGCTCAGTCCCGGGGCCGTCGCTCGCGAAATCGATCATCACGTTGTTGTCCGACGTTAGCGTCAACCCGTGGATGCACGAATTGTTCGGCCCCCCCACGCTCCCCGTGCACCCCGTCGTGTACACCGGACCTTTGCTGTTCGCCGCAAAGTTGTACACGAACACATTCACCGCACTCGACCCGCTCGTGTCCCCTCCCACGATCGCCATGTGCTGCCCGTCCTGCGATAGGTCGGTCTTGTCCATGAGGTTGATGGTCACGTATTCGCTGAACTGGTGCATGGTAGTCGTGGCAACCGAGGACCCACTGATAGTCCCCTTCATCAGGGAATTTCCCTTCGTGAAATAGAACACAGTGGGGTTCGTGGCATCCCATAAGAACCACCCGTCATTAAACCCTGTTGGCATGCTTGAGATGGGCACCAGGACATTCCCCTGCAAGTCGGTTACATAGCGCCGCCCGAAACCATCCGACAACATCAGAGAGCTGTCGTCGGCGTTAAACGGTGAAACCGTAGAATAACCGTGAGTGATGGGCAAGTAGAACGACCCGGTCCATACATCCCTGGACGCGTCGGTGATGCGAGTGACGGTGCAGCCGAAGGTCGGATCCACATAACTCAGGCCCTTACCAGGCGGCACGAGAGTGCCCCAATCCGTAGGAACGTGGTTGCTGCTATCTAAGGAGATCCCGCAAGTCGGTACGACTTGCGGCGGCGCCGTTGGCGTCACACCATTTCCACTTAACGAGATGGTCGCAGGCGAGTTGCTTGCATTGCTCGCCACCGAGACGCTTCCGCTGGCGCTTCCCGTTGCCGTCGGCGTAAATGCTACATTCAGGGTGACCGCCTGGCCTGGATTTAGCGTCGTGTTGGCGCTCAATCCGTTTACGCTGTAGCCTCCCCCGCTGGCCGTCACTCCGGAAATCGTTACATTGGAATTGCCGGTGTTCTTCAGCGTGACTCCCAGAGCACTGGTGCCACCCACAGCCACATTTCCGAAACGTACACTGCTCGGAGTCGCGCTGAGTTGCGCCACTGGCGCCACTCCTGCCCCCGCTAAGCTAATCGTGGTTGGAGAGTTGTCCGCATCGCTCGTTACGGTTAGGCTGCCAGAGAGGGCGCCAGAGGAAGACGGCGTAAATCGAATCTGCAAGGTAGCGCTCTGGCTTGCAGCGATCGAGGACAAGGGAGTTCCCTGGGTTACCGTAAACGCCGCCCCAGAAACCTTGGTTTGGGAAACAGTGACGGTGGTATTTCCGCCGTTCGTCAACGTCACGCTTTTTGTCGTACTACTTCCGACAGCGATGTTCCCGAAATTAATGCTTGTTGGCGTTGCCGAAAGAGTCTTTGAGCTGGTGGATTGTGTGTTCGCGCTGGAATAACCGGCGCAACTGGACAAACTGACGCTTGCGAATACGACTGCCAGGGACAGAACAAGCGCGGGTAAGCAAAGCTGCAAACGCATCTGAACTGACCGGGAGTCCGTGAATCCCGTCTTTTTTGATTCCATTTATCTTCCCAAAAGCCAAAGCAGTATTGAGGGCGGACCTAGCTAGCTGCTGCCGTATTTCCCAACTCCCGCTCAAACCAAAGTAAACGGAAGAATGGCGATGAGCTAGTAGCGGGAAGTTCAGTTTTGGGTCAGGTACCGGTATTGTCCTCGCCGTAGGTGCATTACTTACAGTGATTTACCTAATGGTTGCCGCTTTGGGGCCGCTCCCGCAGGGGCCGACTGGTTACTCTTGCGGAGTAACGTGCGGGAGGCTTTCCAGTGGCATAGTAACGCTCCAACGGCGGTTCCGAGCGTGTTCGTGAAAAGATCGGTGGTGCCGGAATCTCGCATCGGGATGAATACCTGGAGAACCTCGATCGTTAAGCTAAAGGCCGTTCCCAGAACAATGGTTGCAATCATCGTCTTTCGGCTGGCTTGCCCCGAAGAAAGAAACATGCAAAAGAAGAAGCCAAAAGGGACGAAGCCGGCGATGTTGATGAGAACATCCCGAAGATAAGCCCGCGTGGGGTAGAACTCCTTCCACGGCGCTTTCAAGAAGGGCTTGTAAGGGATTAGAAAGCTCTCCGGAATGGCGAGGTCGGGCCCGGAGACAGCCTGATTATGTACGGTGTTCCCAGTCCGCTCGGCGAAGGTATAGAGCGCCGCGGGTTGGTCGTTCTTAATGGCTTCCGCTTGCCCCTTTAGCCAATCTTGGTAATGATCAGACACTTGGGCGGGCGAGATCTCCCGACCGAAGAGTGAAACGCCGAGCAACTCTCCGCGCCAAGTGTCGTATGCGACCGGAGAGCCGCCCACAATGAGTTGGCCAGAGAAATCTCTGCCCGCGATTTTGAAGTTGGAAGACTTCTCTGCCGGAAGTCCATCAAGGTAGACAGTCGTGCCCTCTGCCCCGGAAGTGATGGCGATGAACCTTCGCTTCCTGGCTTGAAATGCATGGGGGACCCACAGCAGTGTCATCGCAGAGTGGCGGCTGGTAGGCAACGATTCTTGCAGAACAAGCAAGTAATTCTGGGATTGGCGCAGCCGGAATTGCTCCGGATTGGCGGGTGAGGAGAATGCCAGCAGGCTGGTGGAATACCTTTCCTGAAATGGCTCGAGCCATAGTTCCAGACTTACGCCGGCCGGTGTTCCGGAACCCGGAAACTCGAAAGCTCTGGAACTCAAAATAATTCCACGTCCGCTGAAGCGGAGGCCATTCTCATCGCCCAGCCAAGCCACATGATTCGCCGGATGCGGAGTAAAGGGCCAGAACGCGGCCACGATCATGATGCTCAGAATAAGCAGACAAATTGCGGCAAGGGTTTTCTTCTCGCCTATTGCAGGGAATGCAGAGAGGTTCATTGGTCAGAAATCTGAAATTGTTTTCGAGTTAATCTTCCATTGCCTCGCACAAATCAACGCACATCCTATCATCACGGTTTCTTTGCGAGCTACTTTGTCGCAACCCAAGTGAAAAGAGTATCAATTGTGCCCAGCGGGGCCGCAACAGGAAAACACGAGTCAGTTATTTCCTCATTCCGGACCCTAATTGCAATCCAGCGGGTCTTTGCCTTACGGGAAGTTACTTAGCCTTAGGGGAAGTTACTTACCTTCCGATCAATATTTCTTCAGGCCTCTTTCAAGCCCATATCCGATTGTGCAGTCCCCCGTGAGTTCTTAAGCTCTACGCGCACAAGCCTCAAGAGCCTGTGTAGTTCCTCAAGTGGATGAAGTCCGGAAGATCGACTCCATCACTCAAAACTCGGTTGCGCGACCGAGAGTCCGCGCGGAGGCAGGAAGTGGCACTAGACCATTCACGCACAAAGAAAGAGACACCTGCTTTCCAGCCATCGGAATCTCCAGCCCGAGGTAGCCAAATAGGGAACTCAAAATAAGGAGGAGTGTATGCATCGAAAACGTCACACAGGGTCGGGCCCGGTAGTAGTCGCACTGCTACTGGCCGGCCTGCTGACTTGGCCTACGGCTGCGCTGGCGCAACTCGCAACTGCCAGCACGGTTACGGGACAAGCGACAGTAGTACAAGCTACCGTGCTCGGGCTTCTCGGAACGGCCACCACAACCACGCTGGCCTCTACGGCGCCTCTCGCAAGCACCACGGATGCGCAGGATGCGTCTCAATTGACCGGAAGCGTGCCTGCGCTGTTGAGTGCGGGGACTCTCTCGGCAGCCACAATTGGCTACCCAGATCAAGTAGACTCTGTGGCCTCGCTCGGCAGCTTAAGCATGAACCTCGCGGGAGTCTCTATTTCCGCCGATCTCGTTATGGCCCAAGCGACGCAAGTGCTGGGCGCTGCGGCTAGCGGAAGCTCAAGCCTCGATAATCTTGTGGTGAATGGAATTCCCATCGCCATAAGCGGCGCTCCGAACCAGACCGTCTCAATTCCCGGCGGCCAGATGGTCATCAACGAACAAACTGTTTCGTCTACTGGGGCCTTTGTGGTGAACGCGCTTCACGTGACTGTGAATGGCGTTGCCAATCTGGTGCTCGCTTCCGCGACAGCAGGCATCTCCTAACGCCGCGCAAGTGGCCTCGAATCGAAGGGATAAAAAACAATGAATGAGAAAAGCACAACGAGACTTGGAATTGTTTCAGGAATTCTAACAACGGGGCTGCTCTTGGCAGCGGCGGTGTTGCTCGTCAGGCCCAGCCCCGTGAAAGCTTGGGCCACACCGCCATGCGATTTCCTAACCGGCGGAGGCTGGATCGTGCATAACGGCGCCAAGGCAAACTTCGGCGTCGGCGGCGGATGCAAACATGGTTCGCCAACCTGGGGCCATCTCGAATACCAGGACCATGGCACGGGCCTGAATGCCCATTGGACTGCAATTACAGCTTATGAGTTCGTGGACCAGGGCACAGGGACTGATCCGAAAACGCACCAACCTACTGGCACGCGTCTAATCTGTGGGAATGCCAGGACGAATCAGTTCGGTGACGTTTACTTTGCCATTCGTGCCGAAGACCTCGGCGAACCGGGCGTCAACGATCAGTTCGACATCCGCATGAGAAGCCAGGCGACAGGCGCCATCGTTTATGACACCACGACGGAATGCTTTCCTCACTACCTAGGCTCATACGCTCCCTGTTCCGCTGGCGACGGGGGCGGAGGTAACATCCAGCTTCACAAGCCCAATCCATCGACGTCTGGTGAGTTCGGCGGTTCGTGCCCGGGCTTGTAGCTGGCCTATAGTTGGGTTGTCCAAGTCATTTGAGCGGCGCGCTGGATGCGCGAACAGGACTGGAAGAGTCCGGTCGCTACGGTGAACTGAGGACGTAGCGGAAAGAGGAAACTGCCGGTCAATTGATGGTATGCGTGTGATATTTGGGCAACCCAGCTAATCCCGTTCGCGCAGCGAGGCGCTTGCTGCCATGGCAGCGCTACCGGAATCGCTGTTCGCCGCGTCCCAGGCTTTCCGGGTCAACTGCTGGATGGGCTGGAGTTTTTTCTGGCCCAGCGATTTGTTCACCGCCGGCAATTCCTTCGCAATGACGCCATCGAATTCGCTCTCGACATCTCCCAATTCTTTCTGCAACGAGTCGATCCGCGCCACTTGATAATCGGCGGGACGCCCCTCGTAAAAAATCAGGTCGCCGTAAAGGCCGGCGGTCTTCTCGCGAATGCGCTCCTCGCCGGTGATAGCCCCGCCTTCCTTGGTGGCCACAATTTTCTTGCGCAATTCATCGACTTTCTGCGACAGGTCTTGAAGGCGCTTCGAGAAGGCCGCGTCGCCTTTCACCTTTCCGCTGCGATCGGCCAGAGCATCGCGAACGCCGTTGATGCGGTCAACATCAAAGCTCATGTCGCCGAGCAAATTGTAGACGCGCATTGCCGCCTCCAGTTCCATCTTGCGGTCTTCGAGGCTGAATTTCGCGCGGGGATCGAGGGTCACCACGAGCTGCGTCGTATAGGTCTCCGTGCCTCTCGTCATCTTTACTGTGTAGGTGCCCGGCAAAACTCGCGGGCCCTGCGTGGCTTCAAACGCCGCAGTGGCTGCGGGCGGCACCCGCGGCGCCTTGATCCGCATGGGCCATTCCACGCGGCTGACGCCGCGGCGGCTGTTCGGCGGCAGCGTGTCCACGAGTTTCCCCTGCACGTCGAAGATTTCAAGTTTCATCTTCCCAAAAATATGACGCTTCTTCTGGTAGTAGGTGATGAGCGCCGCGTCCGGTGGATTCGGCCCCGTGAACACCGCGCTTCCGTCCGCCCAGCCGCCGTTCGCTTCGAGTCTTTGCTGCGCGGGCTTGGCGGAAAGGAAAACGGCATCTTGGCCCATGACCGCAGCGGTCAGCTTTCGCAGCGGAGTGATGTCGTCCACAATCCAGATGCCGCGTCCATGGGTGGCGAGCACGAGGTCTGATTCGCGCGGATGCACCACAATGTCGCGGACGGCTACGCTCGGAAATTCATGGCCTTTGTACTGCGCCCAATGCTTGCCGCTGTCCAAGGAAATCCACAGGCCAAACTCCGTGCCGAGATACAGAAGGTTCTGAGCAACTGGATCCTCTTTGATGACGTGGGCGTAGCCGCGCACGCCGCTGTCGGGTGCAACAATGGAGGTCCAGGTCTTACCGTGGTCTGTGGTTTTGTAGACGTGCGGCTCCATGTCTCCAAATGTATGGCGGTCAAAGGCCGCATAAGCCGTAGCAGCGTCATAAAGTCCTGCCTCGACCCACGAAACCCAAGAGAACCTCGGAAGGTTCGGCACATTGCCGACGACATTCGCCCATGACTTTCCGCCATCCTGCGTGAGCTGCAAATTGCCGTCATCCGTTCCTACCCAGATGGTTTGTCCACCGCGCGGCGACTCGCTGATCGAATAGATGGTGGTGTGCATCTCGGCGTAGGAGTTGTCCACGGTGACGCCGCCGGATTCTTCCTGCTTCTGCTTTTCAGGATCGTTCGTGGTCAAGTCCGGAGAGATGCGGTCCCACGTTTGGCCGTGATCGCGAGAACGAAATAGAAATTGCGCTCCGACATAAATTGTGCCCTTTTCGTTGGGACTGATGTGAATGGGGGTGTTCCAATTGAATCTGAGCTTCCCTTCTCCATAATTGGGCTGCGGCTTAATCGGCCGACCCTCCAGCGTGTTGAGGTTTACGCGGCCGAGATACCCGCCCTGCGATTCCACATAGACATAGGTTGCGTCTGCGGGATCGGGAAACGCCCAGAAGCCGTCTCCGCCAAACAAGTTTTCCCAGCGGCTATTGGAAATCCCTCCCGGGTACTGCGAATCCCCCATCCAAACACTGTTGTCCTGCAATCCTCCAAAAACGTGATACGGATCGGCATTGTCGACGCTCACGTGATAAAACTGCGAAACCGGCAGATTGTTGCCTTTCCACCAGGTGTTGCCGCCGTCGTAGGAGTACCAGACGCCGCCATCGTCGCCGGCGATGAGATGATCGGTATTGTCGGGATTTACCCAAACCGTATGAAAATCCCCATGCGCAGCGTTGCCAATACTGCTAAAGCTTTTGCCGCCATCCTCGCTCATAATCAAGGTGAGGTCGGGCTTGTAAACCTTGTTTTCGTTTTTCGGATCGACGATTAGATTCGCGAAATAAAATGGGCGCCAAACCATCCAGTTGCTGCGGTCAGCCTCTTGCCAGGTCTTTCCGGCGTCGTCGGAGCGAAACAGCGCGCTACGCGTGGATTCGATCATGGCGTAGACAACGTCGGGCTTCGAAGGAGCGCCCGTGACAGCGATGCGTCCCCAAGGCTTGGCTGGCAATCCTTTGGCACTCTTTTCATCCAGGTCTTGCCAAGTTGCTCCACCGTCCGTGGTCTTGAAGAAGCCGCTGCCGCTCGGCGCTGTCGGGCTTTCCCCTCCGGAGCGGAAAGTCCAGCCTTTCCTGCGGAAATCCCACATGGCTGCAAAAAGCACCTTGGGGTCTTGCGGGTTCATCGAAATCATCGAGCAGCCCGTCGACGGATTCGGGCCCTTGAGAATTTTCTCCCAGGTCTTGCCGCCGTCCGTCGTTTTGTAGACGCCGCGGTCCTCGCTGTCGCTCCACAGCCTTCCCGGCACGCAGGCATAAACGGTGTTGCTATCTTTCGAATCCACCAGAATCTTGGAAATACGCTCCGAGTTCGGCAATCCCATGTTGTGCCAACTGTCGCCACCATCCGTGGATTTGTAGATGCCGATGCCAACTGAAGTGCTGTTGCGCGTCCAGGCCTCGCCGGTGCCCACCCAGATGGTCTTGGACGATTGCGGGTCAATCGTGATGGCACCAATCGATTGCACCGATTCTTTGTCGAATATAGGCTTGAAGGTCGTGCCGCCATTAATCGATTTCCAGACGCCGCCGCTTGCCGCTCCGACATAGACGGTGAGGCGGCCATTCTCTTTGACCGCGGCGACGGCCGCAACGCGGCCGCTCATGGCCGCGGAGCCGATGTTCCTCGCGGCGAGGCCGGAGATGGTGTCCGAATCAAATTTGGCATCTTGCGCGCGCAAGGTTGTCTCAAGAATCAGCGAAGCTGCAACTAACATCATCACGGCGGCAAAACAGCGAATCGATTTATGCATGGCGGCGTTGTCCTTGGCGATCATGTAACACAACTACATTTTTGTTATTGGGAAAATCAAAGTAATTCTCGTTCCAGCGAATTATTTTCCAGCTGAAGGCTTCTTCGCTTCCGTTTTCGCGGCAGGCATGGCGAAGAGTGTGTCGTCCAGATCCACATTCTGTTCGATTTTATCGACGGAGAACTGCGCGCGCGAAGAACTACCCTTTTGCGCCTGCTCCACGGCAAACGGGTAATAGATTCCATTCACCTGCTCGTAGTCTCCGTAATAGAGCTCCGATTCCTGGAGTCCGCCGCGAATGGTGGTTTGAACCTCTACTTTCAGCTCGAGATACGAATCCGTATCAAGGTAGTAGTAGCGAGTGTCCCCGTTCTTCATGCTGAGTTTAATCTTGTAGCAGTCCGTTCCTTCCATCGAATCGTGCCCCACCAGCTCCGCTTTGTGCCCTTTCTCCTCGTAATCAACCAGAGGACCGTCGATGTCCCCATCCACGACCAAGCTCTTCATGTCGTCTTGCGACATCAGGTCGGGATCTCTCCGCCCGCTGAATGGCGAAATCTGCCAGCCGGTCTTCCCGTCGTACGCCTGAATCTGCGCCATACCTTGGACGATGAACTCTTCGCGCACTTTTCCTGGCCGCTTGTTTTCCTGGCGAAACTCCGCCCGAAACGAGCCGTCGCTGAACTTTACGGTCGTACGCAAGGTCTTTATTGTTTTCAGCTTTTCCAGCCCTCCGCGGGCTTGAATGTTTTTGGCAATGACTTCATCCACGGTCTGCCCATTCGCGCCACTTGCGAGCGACAGAAATACGGCGAGTGCCGTCAGAAAAAAGGGATAAACTTCGGCGAATTTCGCCGCAAGAGCCCGACGCGTATGTATTGTCATGCGTTCCCCCAAGAAGGTCGCTACGTGAATCTACAGCAGATGGAAAGGACTCAGGCGCCACACCCTTTGGTATTCGGACGAAAACTGCCCCACTTAGTTAGCAAACTTTCGCCTCAGTGCCAAGAAGTTTTCCATCAGCCTGCCGTGATGGCGTCGTTCTCAGGAATCTCCTTGATTTCCTGAGAAGAGATTCGCCTTTGGCTGTATTTTTCTATATCTTCTGTGCATCCAATTTCGCAGCCCGGAATCGAAGCTCCTGAAGGAGACTTTTTGTTGGGGAGAACAATTTCAGCTCTGCTACCTGTTGTGCTCTTGCTGTGTGTTCCCTTGGCCCACGCGCAGGCGGGTCCTGTCGATGGGGAGCATGAAGTCCAGATTTGGACCGGCGGAGGCCATGGCACCAATGGCAGCCAGGCCAGCGATGGCCTGTGGAATGTTGGCCTGCGTTACGGTTTGATTCTCACGGAGCCTCATGGGCCTAGCTTTCTGCGTGGCCGTTTGGAATATGCTATCGAAGCAGTGCCGGCCTTCCTGGTTTTTCAAAAGCAAAACACCGCTTACGGCGTGGGCGTGAATCCTTTCGCGTTCAAATGGGTGTTCGATACGCATGGCAGCGTTGTTCCTTATTTCGAGATCGGCGGTGGTACTCTCTTCACAAATACACAAGTGCCCGCGGGAACTTCACGGATTAATTTCACCAGCGGCGGTGCCATTGGCCTGCATTTTCTGCGGTCCAAGCGCAACTTCAGCACTGAGGTCCGCTACCTGCACATCTCGAATGCCGGCCTGACGACTCTCAATCCGGGCATTAACACAGTTCAACTACGTCTGGGCTTTGGCTGGTTCACTCAAAAGGAATAGTGCGAGATGAGAATGCTGACCATCATTATTGCTTTCCTTGTGGGAGTCATACTAGTTGTGGGAATCGCTGCTGTGCGCGCCGCGCACAACGCAGCGAAGGCACCGGTCGCCGGCGCGCCCGCGCCAGACTTCACGTTGAACGCGCAAGACGGCAAACCGCTGAGCTTGCGCGATT
>Ga0066709_100004994_pt1 | contig 10775 bp, 7 predicted proteins | sample GraSoiAngelo_158_FD_79665 | JGI IMG/M metagenome (GOLD analysis project Ga0066709, IMG submission 79665) | Grasslands soil microbial communities from the Angelo Coastal Reserve, California, USA - 14_1009_16_30cm | ecosystem: Environmental > Terrestrial > Soil > Grasslands | place: USA... | reverse complement strand
CGTCAGCGGCGCGCACGCAAGCTCGCCCGCTCTGGCAAGGGCGCCATCAATCACTCGAAGGGCCAGCTCCAGCGTAAGTCTTGTCATTTGAGACTCCCGTTCCAGGCAAGGTCGGGGCGTGGGATCGCTCCGCCGGCACTGACGTTTCTGAATCGGCTCGGTCGGCTGGATGCGTAGGGCGAAGGAACCTAGCTGCGCCGGTAGCCCGATAGCGGCTCGCCGTGCGTGCCGGCCCGCCCAGGATTGGGATCGGATACCGTAACGACGAGCTGGAGACGGCTGCGGTAGCTCGCTGGCAATCCATGCTCGCGTGCGCCCGCGATGACCAGCGCTTTGTACCAGTGGTAGGGACGAAGCGATGCGTCCTTGTCGTTCGCGTAATACATGACGGCAGTGACTGGACCGGACTCCGTCACGACGTGCACCGTCTTCTCCAGGTAGCCGGCGCCGAGCCCCTCGGCCTGGTCAAGCGCTGCCTTCTCTTCGGGGTCGAGCTCGAATACAACCCCCCAGACGACATCCTCCTGGCGGCCGGTCGCTTCCGCGTCGCATTTGCCCGACCCGTCCCACCCACTGCGCTTGTCCCAGCGAAGCGTATGGCCGACGAGCTTGCCGATGCCGATTGCCAGCGCTGAAGGCACGCGCTCGTGCAGTCGAGCCGTCAGCATGTTGGAGGCATAGGCGAAATAGCGAACGCGGGGTCTGGTCATGGCTCGTCCGTCTAAGGAACCTTCACTGCCCATTCTGGCTTGCCCGGTAACGAGTCTAACAGTCGCGGGGCTGCGGGCCAACTCGCTCCGGCTCCGGCCGGACACGCATGGCGCTGTTGATGACAATTCGTTAGTCCCCTAATTACCGCCACTCGTTTGCTGCTCATCTTGCGGACGCAGTGCACATGGCATCATCACTCGTCCTCACGATGAGCTCGCCATGACACAAAATCATGCATTGAAATCCTTGTCCAGCGCCACTTCGTCGGAAAAGGTCGCGTTGTTCACACCGCGGTTAACGCGCGAGCAGATGGAGTGCTTGAGTCGTTGCGCAAGAGGCATTTCCATCCGCTTTGATAGGTCGGACCTCGTCGACGCACTCGTTGCAGGCGGCTATGCCGAAAATGGCCTGGCAGGTGTCGTCACGGTGACGGCCAAGGGTCACGAGTACCTTCGGACGCACGCGAGCTGAGTCGCACGTCGCGTGGCTGGAAACAATTCACATACAGCACCGTATCCGCGCCGACGCCGCTTGCCGGTGAAACGATGACAACTGCAACGTCGATCTACCGCCAACACACCGCTCTGGTGTATGCGGTAGCTGATCCTCTGGACCGAATCAACCGTGACGAACCCGTCGCGCCGGATGTTTCGGCCGACTTCGCGCGGCAACGCAGAGCTTCCCCGGTCGCAGTCCTCTTGCCGAGCACCCGGAAATGGCTCGACGCTTTGCCGCGTCGAGTTCAGCCGCATTCGCTTTGCGAGTCCTATCCTCGGGTAGCCAATCTCATCGCGGCGACGTGGGAGGACACAGAAAGCCTGCGCATCTACTTCGACGAATTGCTCATCGATCGCCGAGGGGGGAGAAAGGGCTTTCCACCGGACGTCTCCAATGACTTGTGCGCCCTGCGAAGTTACGTAGCTTAGGTACAGGCGCGGTGACACGCACCAGGAAAGAACGAAACTATCCGACCAGGCTTGGCGCGGCCACCGGAGGTTGCACATCCTTTGCCGACAAGCGCCGACGCTCTTGGCCGGCCGTGGCCGCGAGTACCAACGCCGCCCGCAATCCGGGTTGATTGTCGCTGAATTCCAGTTTGCCGCACGGAGACGCGTCAGCGCAGCGCGTGCGCGACGTTGAGCGTTGCGGCGAAGAGCAGCATCGCGCCGGCTTGATGTGCCGCTGCGAGCGGCAGCGGCACGACGAAGAGCAGCGTGCTGATGCCGAGTGTCACCTGCAACGCGAGCAGCGCGAGCAGAAGCGTCGCGCCATTTCGCGCACCGGCAGCGGCGTCCGGCGAGGCCCTCACTCGCCACCAGAACACGGGAACCGTGAAGGCAAGCATCCAGGCAATCGCCCGGTGATCGAATTGCACCGTTGCCATGTTGTTGAAGAAATTGAGGTACCACGGGTCGATCAGCATGATCGCCGGCGGCACCAGATAACCGTTCATCAGCGGGAAGGTGTTATAGGCGAAACCGGCGCGGATTCCAGCGACCAGCCCGCCGGAGAGCACCATGACGAAAATCAACGCCGCCAGCGCGTACGCAAAACGTCTGAGCGGCGCGATGCGCGCGGGCTCGGGCGCACTGTGCGTGCGCAGCAGCGACAGCGCAGTCCAGAACATCGCCGCGAAGATGACGAAGGCGAGCCCCAGGTGGGCGGTCAGCCGAAAATGCGAGACGCGCGGATCGTCGACAAGCCCGCTTTGCACCATGTACCAGCCCATCGCGCCTTGTAGCGCGCCGAGCGCGAAGATGCCGAAGAGCTTCGGCGCGAACCCCGGCGGAATCCTGCGCCGGGCGATGAACCACAGCAAAGGCAGCAGAAACACTGCGCCGATCGCACGACCGAGCAGTCGGTGGAAATACTCCCACCAGAAGATGCCCTTGAACGCCTCGAGGGTCATGCCCTGATTGACCTGGCTGTATTCGGGCGTGGCCCGGTACTTGGCGAAGACCTCGCCCCATTGCCCGTCGGTGAAAGGCGGCAAGGTGCCGAGGATCGGCTGCCATTCGGTGATCGACAGCCCCGAGTGCGTCAGGCGCGTCACGCCGCCGACGACGACCATGGCGAACACCAGTGCGCAACAAACGAGGAGCCACGCCGCGACAGTGCGCGGGTCGCCATTCTTCGCCCGCGCAAGGATGCGCGGCGACGCGGTCAAAAGATTCGGGTGCTCGGCGATGTCCATTACGCCGATTCTGCCACAGCGAGGCGTCCGATGGCGGCAGGCAACGCGTCTTCGTTCCCATGGACGAGACACGAATCGGCTTGGGCGTCGCCAGCCTTGAATCGTCGCCGCCATCGGGTTATGATTTACGTGTAGTGTTGTTCGGGGACTATCAGCAGACTCCCCGCTCGAAGACGTCTCCCGGCGTCCAAGCTCTGCTCCTGGTTCGGGCGCGTGTCGCCCGGGAGGAGTATGCCTTGGCCGCTACCGCTGAAATCCGCGCATCAATCCGTCGGCTGCAATCGGCGCGGCGGTCGTGTTTCGCCAAGACGCGCCACTCCCTGGCCGCCGCCCTTTTCGGTTGCAACCTGATCGGAGGACTTGCCATGGCGGAAACTATCGGTTTCGACGCCGACGCTGTCGGTGCATTGCCCTCGGGGTGGATCGCCGGCGTGACCGGCCGCGGCTCGTACCACTGGACGGTCGAGCTCGAGGCGACCGCGCCCTCGCAGCCGAAGGTCCTTAAGCAGAACGGGCAAGGCGATTTTCCCTGGTGCGTCGTGCGCGATGCGAGCCTTGCCGACGGCTTCGTCGAGGTGAAGTTCAAGCCGCTCTCGGGCAAGGACGACCAGGCGGGCGGTCTCGTCTGGCGCTGGAAGGACGGCGACAACTACTACGTCGCTCGCGCCAATGCGTTGGAGAACAACGTCTCGCTCTATTACACGCAGAACGGCCGGCGAAGCACGATCAAGTACGCCCCGGCTCCGGTGGCAGCGAGGCAGTGGCACACGCTGCGCGTCGAGTTCGCCGGCAAGCGAATCCGCGTCGCGCTCGACGGCAAGCCCTACATCGAGCTCGACGATGAGCACCTCACCGGGGCGGGCGCGGTCGGCGTGTGGACCAAGGCCGACAGCGTCACCGTGTTCGACGATTTCGCGTACGGCGCGAGTCGTCCATGAGCGCCGCCGAACCGTTTCACGGCGCGGGCGCTCCCTCCGGGGGCAGCGCGGCGGCCGAATCGGCCAATGAGGCCGCAAGCGTGGGGGTCCAATGAGCGCCGGCGTCCGCAGGCTGCTGTGGGCACGTGGGTTGCGCGCGTTTGCGGACGGCTACGTGAGCCTGCTGCTTCCCGTCTACCTGATCGGCCTGGGACTCACGCCGTTCAAGGTCGGTATGATCGCTACCGCAACCTTGCTGGGCTCAGGTACATTGACGTTGCTCGTCGGGTTCCGCGCGAACCGTTTCGATTCGCGCGTGCTGCTGCTCGCGGCGGCGGCGCTGATGTGCGCGACAGGCCTCGGCTTCGCCGCGGTCACATCGTTCTGGCCGCTGGTCGTGATCGCCGTCGTCGGCACACTCAATCCGTCCAGCGGCGACGTCAGCGTCTTTCTTCCGCTCGAGCACGCGGTCCTGGCGCGCGTGGTCTCCGATCGCGAGCGTACCGGGGCGTTCGCGCGCTACAGCCTGGTCGGCGCGCTCGCCGGTGCACTCGGCGCGATCTTCGCGGGAGCTCCCGAGCTCCTGGCCGCCGCGCTCAAGTTCGAGGTGCGCTCGCTCTATCCGTGGATGTTCCTGCTCTATGCGGCGCTCGGCCTGCTGTCGGGTCTGATCTATCGCAAGCTCCCCGCAGCGGCCATCCAAACGGGTGCGCCTGCGGCACCGCTCAAGGAGTCGAAGCGCATCGTCTACACGCTCGCAGCGCTGTTCAGCCTCGACGCATTCGGCGGCGGGTTCATCGTGCAGTCGCTGCTCGCGCTGTGGTTGTTCGAAAAGTTCCAGCTCTCCACCGCCGTCGCGGGAACGATCTTCTTCTGGACCGGTGTGCTCTCGGCATTTTCCTATCTGGTCGCGGCGCGCATCGCGCACCGGATCGGCCTGGTCAACACAATGGTGTTCACGCATCTGCCGTCGAGCGTGCTGCTGCTCATGGTTCCGTTCGCGTCCGATCTGGGATGGGTGGTCGCATTGCTTCTTCTGCGCAGCGCGCTGTCGCAGATGGACGTCCCGACGCGGAGTTCGTACGTGATGGCGGTCGTCTCTCCCGCCGAGCGCGCAGCCGCCGCGGGCATTACGTCGGTGCCGCGCAGTCTGGCCTCGGCAGTGAGCCCGCTCATCGCCGGCTACCTGCTTGGGCTATCGACCTTCGGTTGGCCGCTCATCGTCGCGGGCACGGTCAAGATCGCCTACGACTTGATGCTGCTCGCGACTTTCCGTGCAGTCCGCCCGCCCGAGGAGGCCGCGCTTCGCCTGTGATTGGGTCGTCGTATCGATAGGGAGCACGCGGGTTCACAGGAGCGCAAATGCGCAGCCAAGTGTCGGCGAACGGCACTTATCGGGCTTCGCTCCCCAAATGGGATCGCAGCGCTCCGGCGCACGAGGCGCATTCGCTGGCCCCGCACGTACGCTACAACTGCGTCGCCGCAGGCTGTAATAGCGCGCGTATTCGAGATGCATCAGCGTTCCCTGATGTCAGCGGCCCGGCGGGCCACCCTCGGCACGCCTTTTGCTGCAAGGGTCTGCAGCACCGAATTTCACAGGGTTTCGGAGGGGGAGGGTTAAGTTGCACGCTACACTCAAATTGACGTCGCTGGCCCCGCTTCTGTCGCGGCTCACGCTGGCCACGAGGACATCGAGCGCCACGTCGCTGCTGTTCCTCGGCGCGATCCTGGCCGTCGGGACGACTGCGCTATATGCGTTCCACAGTCAGTTGCTGGACGTCTTGGTCGCGGACCAGGACCGGCTGGTCCTGCGCATCGCCGACAGTCAGGACCAGAAGCTTATCTCACTGCAAAAAGCGCTGATCCTGAGCGCGATCGAGGTTCGCGATGTCGACGTCGCCTCGTCGGACGCCGCGCAACGCTACCTCGACGCCAACACCGGCCTCTACGCAGGATTCGACCGCTCCACGTTCATGTTCTCCGACAAAGGCATCATGCTCGCCGAGCGTCCGTACCGGCCCAATCGACGGGGCGTCGACGCATCCTTCCGCCCTTACATCAAGGACACCATTCGCACCCAAGCCTCGGTCATCTCGGAACCGTTCCTCACCAACGTCGGCGACGGGAACATGGTGCTCGTGATGACCACGCCGGTGTTCGCGAAGGACGGCCGCTTCATCGCGATCCTGACGGGCAGCATCGGCCTCACCAATCCCGGACTGCTCGGTAATGTCGCCAAGACGGTGATCGGCAAGAGTGGGTATCTCTTCATCGTCGCGGCTGACGGCAAGCTCATCATGCATCCGGATCGGACGCGTCTGTCTAAACCGGCCTACGCCGCAGGAGCCAACCCGCTGTTCGATCGCGCCCTCCAGGGCTTCGAGGGCACCGAGGAGGCGTTGGACGCAGACGGGCGCGCAGCACTTATCTCCTACAAGCGCGTACCGTCGTCGAACTGGATCGTCGCCGCGGTGTATCCGAAAGACGAGGCCTTCGAGGCGGTCGACAAGCTCTTGTGGCGCTTTGTCGCGTTCCTGCTCATCGCCTGCGTGCTCGTGGTCGCGGCGGTCTGGCTGTTGACCCACCTCCTGATGCGCCCGCTCGTTTCACTCACCGGGCACCTGACTGACTACACCGATACTGAGGAGCGGCTGGCACCGTTGCGCGGTGACATCGGCAGCGGCGAGATCCGCGCGCTCGCCAAGGCCTTCAACCGCTTGACCGGCCGGCTGCACGAGCGGGAAGACGCGCTGATCGAGACCATGCGCAGCTACCAACTCATCACCGAGAACTCTACCGACCTGATAACGAAGCACACCCCGAGCGGGACCATTACCTACGCATCGCCGGTTTCGGAGAGTGTTCTGGGGCTAGCACACACGGCTCTGGTCGGCCATTCGCTGCTCGAGTTCGTCCACCCCGAGGATTATGAAGTCGTGCGCGTCGCCTTGGGCGTCGCCGCTCAGGACAAGTCGCCGCCAACGGTCGTCTATCGCGCCCGTCGTCTCGATCAGCATTACGTGTGGCTCGAGACAACGCTGCGGCTGATGAGAGGGATCAGCACCGACGAGACACCCGAGATCCTGTGCATCTCACGCGACATCAGCGAGCGCAAGCAGATGGAGGAGCGCCTGCACGAGCTGGCGCGGACCGATCACCTGACCAGCATTCCGAACCGGTACCTGCTCGCCGAGCGCTTCGCGGGCGGCCTCGCCCAGGCCCGCCGCGAAGGTTCGCAGCTCGCCACGTTGATGATCGACATCGACCGTTTCAAGAACATCAACGACTCGCTCGGGCACGGGGTTGGCGACGGGCTGCTCAAGCTCGTCGCCTCGCGCCTCATGTCCTGCATCCGGGGCTGCGACACGCTGGCACGCTGGGGCGGCGACGAATTCGTCCTGCTGCTGCCCGGGCTGGTCGATGCCGATACCGCCATGACCATCGCGGAGCGCTGCCTCAACTCGCTGAAGGAGCCTTTCGTCGTCGAGGGTCAAAGCTTGCGCGTAACCGTGTCGATCGGGATCAGCGTCGCGCCGGATTCGAGCGCCGACTCGGAGACAATGCTCGCCAACGCCGATACCGCGATGTACCGGGCCAAAGCGCGCGGCGGTGACTGTCTCGTCCTGTACACCGCTGACATGAGCGAAGGCGCGCTCGGCCGGCTGGCGATGGAAAACGCCCTCTTCCATGCGATCGAGCGGCAGGAGTTCCTCCTGCACTACCAGCCGCTGATCTCGACCCGAACCGGCCGGCTGGCCGGCGTCGAGGCGCTGATCCGGTGGAAGCATCCGGAGCGCGGGCTCGTCTCGCCCGGGGAGTTCATTCCCATCGCCGAGGAGACGGGGCTGATCGGCGCGATCGGTGAATGGGTACTGCGTACGGCGTGCACGCAGATGGATGCGTGGTATCGCCGCGGGCTGCCGCGGATCGCGGTGTCGGTCAACGTTTCGAGCCGCCAGTTTCGGCAGGACAGCCTCGCCAACACGGTCAAGGCCGTGCTCGACGACACCGGGTTCGATCCGAGGCTGCTCGAGCTGGAATTGACCGAATCGCTGCTGATGGACGACATCGAACGCAGCAGGACGATCCTCGCCGAGCTGAAGTCGCTCGGAGTTTCGATCGCGCTCGACGATTTCGGCACCGGTTACTCGTCGTTGAGCTACCTCAAGGGCTTCCAGCTCGACACGCTGAAGATCGACCGCACGTTCACCGCGGAGCTGATGACGAGCGAAACGAACGCCTCGATCGTCCGCGCGACGATCGGGCTCGCCAAAGGGCTGCGCCTTCGGACGGTCGCCGAAGGCGTGGAGACACGGGCACAGGCCGACTTCCTGTCAAAGCAGGGTTGCGACGTGCTCCAGGGCTTCCTGTTTGCGCGGCCGATGGAGCCGGAAACATTCCTGTCCTTCGCGTTGGCCTCGCACACCTATCTGCTGTCGCGGCCGGAGCATGAAGAGCGCGAACGACGCGGCGTTACGCGCTAGTCTGCTTCAATCCGGCGCAACGCTGAGCGCGCTTCGTGCGATTTCGCGCTGTTCGGCGGCGTTGCGCGCCGCGTCTCCCATCGCCGTCGGCGCCATCGCCGGCCGGCCCGCGTAAGTGAGCGTCGCGCCGGGCGGCAACGCAGCTTCGAGTCGATCGCGAAGCGGGTACCATGCACCGTGGTTCTTCGCTTCCTCCTGCGCCCAAACCACTTCGCGTAACCGCGGAAATCGATCAAGCGCCTGCGCCAGCGCTTCCTCCGGGAACGGATAGAGCTGCTCCACCCGCAGGATCGGCGCGTTCCGAAGCCCCGCTCGCTCTCTCTCGCTTGACAGATCGTAGTAGAGCTTGCCGCTGGTCAGAATCACCCGGCTGACCAGCCCGCGCTCGATTTCGAAGCTCTCCCCGAGCAGAGGATGAAACTCGTCCTGCGCGAGATCCTGCAAGCGCGAATGCGCCGCCTGATTGCTGAAGAAGGGCGGCTTCGGCGTCATCACGATGAGCGGCTTGCGCTCGCGCATCAGAGCCTGGCGACGCAGCAAGTGAAAGAATTGTGCCGCGCTGGACGGCATGGCCACCTGCAGATTGCCTTCCGCGCATAGCTCCAGGAAGCGCCCCAGGAACCCGCACGAGTGTTCGGCGCCCCAGCCATCATGTCCATGCGGCAGCTCCATGACCAGGCCGCTCTTGTAGCCCCACTTCGCCTCGCCTGTGGCGATGTACTGATCGATGATCACTTGGGCATTGTTCACGAAGTCGCCGAATTGCGCTTCCCAGACGACAAGATCTCGCCCGCATCGCAGCGAATAGCCGTACTCGAAGCCGACGACCGCCTCTTCGGAGAGCGGCGACTCGAAGATCGAAAACGTTCCTTGCGTTTCAGCGACGCCGCGCAGCGGGACATGAATGTTCTGCCAGTCGGTCCCGGCCGCCTGGTCGTGCCACACATGCTGGTGATGGCAGTGGCTGCCCCGACCGACGTCGAGCCCCGAGAACCGGACGTTGAATCCATTCGCGAGCAGCGTTCCATAGGCGAGGTTCTCGGCCAACCGCCAGTCAACCGGCCGGTCGTCATCGCCTGCCATCGCTCGCCACTCTCCGACCATCTCCGCCACGCCCGCGTGGAGCATGAAACCCGCCGGCGGCGTCGCGAGCCGGACGATCAGCGCGCGCAACCGCTCGATCGGAACGGCCGTGCGAACGTTTTCATGCGCTTGCGTTTCGCGGACACCGTCGCCTGGCACAGAGGCGGGCGTTGGCGCGCCGGCTTCGGTCTGCGCCGCCGTCAGCCTGGCAGCCGCGTTCTCCTTGAGCCGTTCCACGTCCTCGTCGCTCGCCACGCCGCGGCGCGCGAGCATACGCGCGTAGAGACTCAGCACGCTCGGCTGCCGCTCGATTTGCCGCTGTGCGGCCGGCCGTGTCATTGTCGGATCGTCGCCGACCCAATGACCATACCGCCGGTACCCGACGTGATCGACGACGATATCGGCGCCGAACTTCATCCGGAACTCGGTGGCCAGCCGCGCCGTAGCGACCACCGCTTCGGGATCGTCCGCGTTGACGTGCACGATCGGCGCGTCGAACCCGCGCGCGAGATCAGCGCAGTACAAAGTCGACCGCTGGTCGCGCGGATGCGACACCGTCGAGCCGACCTGATTGTTGAGGATCACGTGCAGCGTTCCCCCGACGCCGTAGCCCCTGGTCTGCGCCAGGTTGAATGTCTCGGCCACCACCCCTTGCCCGGAGAACGAGCCGTCGCCGTGGACGAGAACTGGCAACACCTTCCGAATCGAGCCGCCCGCGGTGCGGTCCTGCAGCGCGCGCGCCATCCCGCAGGCGACCGGGACGACGCTTTCGAGGTGCGACGGGTTGTGCAGCAGCACGATATCAATGCCGCCGTGCTCGGTGTCGATGCGGCTCGAAAGCCCGGCGTGGTCCCTCAAGTCTTGAGCCGCCAATGCCGCATCCGGATTGGGCGAGAGGAGCGAAAGCAGGCGGTCCACGGGCACGTCAAGCGCGTTGAGCATCACATTCAGCCGACCGCGATGCGGCATGGCGAGCACCATGCTCCCGGCGCCGTGCCGAGTGGCCTCCTCGATGACGGTGCGCAGCAGCGGAACGAAGCTCTCGCTGCCTTCCAGATTGAACTGCTTGTATTGCGCGTACGCGACGCGTCTTCGATGCTCGAACATTTCCGTGGCCACGAGCTGCTCGAGAATGCGCCGCGCGTCGGCGTCGGCAAGACGCGATGCCGAGCCCATCGTCTCCATGCGCGCGTAAAGCAAATGCAGCTGGTCGTCGGCCCGAACGTGCCCGCACTCGAGCGCGATAGAACCGCAATAGCTCGCCTGCAGCCGGCTCAAGAGTTCCGACAAGGTGACGCTGAGAGTCGCGCCGCCGAGCTCCACCGGCAGGGCGACCGAGTCATCGAGCAGCAGGCCGTAGCTGCGTGGGTCAAGCTCAGCGATGCG